>WNGH01002679.1_pt1 | contig 27825 bp, 21 predicted proteins | sample 5400631 | NCBI WGS metagenome assembly WNGH01 (sample SAMN13153373, study PRJNA577476) | soil metagenome | isolation source: 115 cm soil or saprolite under Garry oak tree replicate 1 | place: USA:California | collected 2016-06-15
CGGTTGGGCGCCGTCCGCCGACGCGCTACACGTGGACCACGCGGCGCTCCACGAGGGGGATTCCGCCACGGTGACCGGGCTCGCTTTCGCGGCCCCGCGCGGCCGCGGGGACATTGATCCCGTTCGGCTTCGGGACTCACTGCCATACCCAGTTGCGTCTTTCGTGGTTCAGGCCTTACCGTCCCCCTCGCTTCGCTCGGGGCAGGCTCGTCCGACCGTCCGACCGTCCGACTTAGTGTATTGGCCTGCCCCCGAGCTCGGTGACGGCCCGCACCTCTCCTACGCGATTCAGTGGTTCGCATTCGCGGCAATCGTGATCGTGGGGATGGGAGCCTTACTGCGCAAACAGACGTCGAGCAGCGACGTCGAGCAGAGCCGTCAAGCGACATCGTCTAGCAGCAACGTATGACGTAGTTGCTCGACGTTTCTTGCTCGACGTCCTTGCTTGACGTCCTTGCTGGACGTCTTCAATTTCCCAGCCCGCCTTCCTCGTCGAGTTTCGTTATGCGCCAGTTCCTCGTCGCGACGTTCGCCGCCGCCACGCTCACGTACGCCCGTCCGTCGACCATCGCGGCCCAGAATCCGCCGGCAGCCCGCGCCGACACCGCGAAGCGTCCCAAGCCGGACTCGCTGCCGCTCACGCCCACCCGCACGGTGGCGTTCGACGCGCACGAAGGCACGTGGTTGTCGCTCGACGTGTCGCCCGACGGCAAGACGATCGTGTTCGAGCTGCTCGGCGACCTCTACACGTTGCCGATCGCCGGCGGCGACGCGACGCGCATCACCTCCGGCCCCGCGTTCGACTCGCAGCCACGCTACGCGCCCGACGGCAAGCACCTCGTCTTCCTCTCCGACCGGAGCGGCGCCGAGAACATCTGGATCTGCGACGCCGACGGCACGCACCCCAAGCCCCTCACCAAGGGCGGCAACCAGCTGTATGCCTCGCCGGTGTGGACGCCGGACGGCAACTACGTCGTGGCGGCGCGCACCAGCGGCGTGCTCGGCAGCACCTACGAGCTGTGGCTGTACCACAAGGACGGCGGCTCGGGCACTGGGATGGTGAAGCTCCCGCCACCGCGGCCCGGCGTGCCCGCGATGAACACTTTGAGCCCGGCGTTCGGGTCGGACCCGCGCTACATCTGGGTGAGTCGGCACCGCGGCGGGTTCGGCTACAACCTGCAGTATCCGCTGTGGCAGCTCGCCATCTATGACCGGCAGACCGGACGGATCTTCACGCAGACCGACCTCTACGGCAGCGCGATGCGCCCGGTGCTGTCCCCGGACGGCAAGTGGCTCGTGTATGCGACCCGTTACGACGCCGAGACGGGTCTGCGGCTGCGCAACCTCGCGACCGGCGACGAGCGCTGGCTCGGGTACCCGGTGCAGCACGACGACCAGGAGTCGCGCTTTACGCGCGACTTGATGCCCGGCAGCGCCTTCACCCCGGACTCGAGGACTCTGATCACGTCCTACGGCGGCAAGATCATGCGGGTCGACATCGCGACGGGGCAGGCGAGCGAGATCCCGTTCATGGCGCACGTGGAGCAGAGCCTCGGCCCCCTGGTGCGCTTCGACAATCGCGCCGACACCGGCCAGGTCCTGGTCCGCCAGATCCGTAACGCGAGCACCTCTCCCGACGGCCGGCGGCTGGTGTTCAGCGCGCTCGACAAGCTCTACGTGATGGACCTCCCCGGTGGGGCGCCGCGGCGGCTCACGTCCGACACGGTGCACGAGCAGGTGCCGGCGTGGTCGCCCGACGGCCAGTGGATCGCTTATGTCACCTGGACCCAGGACGGCGGCTCCCTGATGAAAGCGCGCGCCGACGGCCGCGGCGCGCCCGTGCGGCTGACGCCGGACGTGGCGTTCTACGACGTGCCCGTCTGGTCACCGGACGGCCAGAAGGTGGTGTTCGTGAAGGGGCCGCGGGCGCCACGCATCACCGAGCACTTTGGTCCCGGCTACGAGCTGGACTGGGTCCCGGCAGCGGGCGGCGCGGCGACGCGGGTGACGCCGTACGACGGGTGGGGACGACCGCACTTTGCCCGCGATCCGAATCGCATCTTCTACTACGCGGGCCCGGATGGCCTCGTCTCGCTCCGCTTCGACGGTACCGACCGGCGCGCGTACCTCAAAGTCACCGGATACACCTACCCCGGGCCCGGCTCGGAGCCGAGCCCCGCGGACGAGATCCTCGCCGCGCCCGACACGCAGCGCGTGCTGGCGCAGGTCGGCAACAACGTCTACCTCGTGACGCTGCCGGAGCTCGGCGGCGAGACGCCGAGCATCAACGTCTCCGATCCCGGCGCGGCCCCGTTCCCCGTCAAGCGGCTCACCCGCATCGGCGGCGACTTCATCGGCTGGGCGGCGGACGGCAAGACGGTGTACTGGTCCATCGGGCGCAGCTTCTTCCGCTACGATCCGGTCGTGGCCGATTCGGCCGAGAAGATCAAGGCCGTGGCGGACTCGGTCCGCGCCGACTCCCTGAAGCCGGACAGCGCCAAAGGCTGGAAGCCCGACTCCGCGTTCCGGGCCCGCGTCGATTCGCTCAAGAAGCAGCCCGCCTATGACCCGCCCCGGCTCGACGTGACGATCCGCGTCGCGCGCGACGTTCCGCGCGGCAGCATCGTGCTGCGTGGGGCGCGCATCGTCTCGATGAAGGGCAACGAGGTCATCGAGAGCGGCGACGTGGTGGTCACCGACAATCGCATCGTCTGTGTGGGAGCCCGAGGGAGTTGTAACGCGCCCGCGGGGGCCCGGGTGATGGACGTCGCCGGCAAGACGATCATCCCCGGGTTCATCGACGTGCACGCGCACCCCTGGCCGACGTGGGGGATCCATCAGACGCAGGTCTGGAAATACCTCGCCAACCTCGCCTGGGGCGTGACCACCACCCGGGACCCGCAGACCGCGACCACGGACGTGCTCACCTACGCCGACCAGGTGGAGACCGGCGAGCTGATCGGGCCGCGGGTCTATCACACGGGGCCGGGCGTGTTCTGGGACGAGAACTTCCAGACTTTGGACGACACCCGCAACGCGCTGCGCCGCTACAGCGAGTTCTACGGGACCAAGTGGATCAAGGAATACATGACCGGGAACCGCAAGCAGCGGCAGTGGGTGATCATGGCGGCGAAGGAGCTGGGCCTGATGCCCACGACCGAGGGCGGGCTCGACTTCAAGATGAACCTGACGGAGATGCTGGATGGGTACCCCGGGCACGAGCATGCCTACCCGATCATGCCGCTCTACCAGGACGCGGTGCAGCTGACGGCGCAATCGGGCATCACTTACACGCCCACGCTGCTCGTCTCGTACGGGGGGCCGTTCAGCGAGAACTACTTCTACGAGCACTTCGACATCCACGACAACGCCAAGATCCGGCGCTTCCTGCCGCATGAGGAGATCGACCAGCGTGCGGAGCGGCGCCCCTGGTTCCGCGACAACCAGTACGTGTTCCCCCGCATCGCGGCGGGCGCGGCGGCGGTGCTGCGCGCCGGCGGCAATATCGGGCTGGGGTGCCACGGCCAGCTCGACGGCCTGGGCTGCCACTGGGAGCTGTGGGCGATGGCGGCGGGCGGAATGACGCCGCACGAGGTGCTGCAGGTCGGCACCAGCGACGGCGCCCACGCCCTCGGCATGGAGCACGACCTCGGCTCGCTCGAGCCTGGGAAACTCGCCGATCTCATCGTGCTCGACGCCAACCCGCTCGAGGACATCCACAACACCAACACAATCCGCTACGTGATGAAGAACGGCCGGCTCTACGAGGGCGAGACGTTGAACGAGATCTGGCCGCGGCAACGGCCGCTGGGGCGGATGTGGTGGTGGGGGCAGGAACCGACGGCGAAGTAGAGTGAAAAGGCCGGGGAAGGGTGGAGCGGGCCCTTCCCCGGCTTCTCCCCCGCCGTCCCCGGCCACTTCCATTTCGCCGTCCTCCCACTTAGACTCCCGCCTGCAGTATAGAACCGCGAGCTGGCATCCTTCCGAAGGACAGCCCCGCTCAGGAGCGGGCTCCGGCGCTGTACACACGCCCGGTCTCATTCCCCAGGTTCAATTCGCAGTGACATCGCCACCGGTGGCATTGGGCCGCCGGACGATGGGCGTGTGTGTGAGGAAGTTTTTTCAATGTCATTTGCTGCACTGGGCCTCGTGCCCGAGCTGCTGCGCGCCGTCGCCGAGGAAGGCTACGAGCGCCCCACCCCCATTCAGCAGGAGACGATCCCGCTGGCCCTCGCGGGCCGCGATCTGATCGGCTCCGCCCAGACCGGGACCGGCAAGACGGCGGCGTTCATGCTGCCGATCCTGCAGCGGCTCGCGCCCGGTCCGCGTCATACCCTGCGCGCCCTGATCCTCGTGCCCACCCGGGAGCTTGCCGAGCAGGTGCTGCAGAGCGCCCTCGCTTACGGCCGCCACACCGGGGTCACCGCGGCCGCCGTCTACGGCGGCGTGGGACTCGAGCCGCAGACCCAGGCGCTGCGCCGCGGCGTGGACATCGTCGTGGCGACGCCCGGCCGGCTGCTCGATCACATGGAGCGCGGCCACGTCGATTACCGGCGGCTCGAGGTTCTGGTCCTGGATGAAGCCGACCGCATGCTCGACATGGGGTTCGCTCCCGACGTGCGCCGCATCCTCCGGGAGCTGCCGACCGAGCGCCAGACGATGCTCTTCTCGGCGACGATCTCGCTGGAAGTGGACGCGCTCGCCCGCACGGCCTTGAACGGTCATGCGTCGGTCGAGATCGGGCGCCGCGCCCAGGCCGCCGACGGTATCGAGCACGTCATCGTGGCCGTGGACAAGCTGCAGAAACGCGACGTCCTCGCCAAGATCCTGCAGGCGAAGCCGTCCGGTCAGACGCTGGTGTTCACGCGCACCAAGTACGGGGCGGACAAGCTGGCCGCCTTCCTGAAGAAGGAAGGGATCCCCGCCCACGCCCTGCACGGCGACAAGGCGCAGAGCCATCGCACGCGCACTCTGGAGGCGTTTCGCCGGGGCGTGTCGGACATCCTCGTCGCGACGGACATCGCGGCGCGCGGCATCGACGTGGATGGGATCCGGATGGTGGTGAACTTCGACGTGCCGGCGGATGCCGAGATCTACGTGCACCGCGTGGGCCGCACGGCCCGGGCCGGGGCGCGGGGGCTCGCGCTCACGCTGTTGTCACCCGATGAGTGGCTGCTCATGGCCGACATCGAGAAGCTGATCGGGCAGACGTTCCCGCGGGAAGTGATCCCCGGCTTCGAGCCATCGATTGCGCCCTTGCAGCCGAAACCCGCCGCAGCGGTGACGGCTCGCCGGTCGGTCACGGTGCGGGGGCGCAGCGGGGGCCGCAGACGGCGATAACGGCTTATCGCTTTTCGATAGTTTCGTAGTCGCGGAGTGGACTCCCGATGTACACCTGCCGGGGGCGGGCGATTTTCTGCTCCTTGTCGAGCAGCATCTCCTGCCACTGGGCGAGCCACCCCGGGGTGCGGCCGATCGCGAACAGCACCGGGAACATGTCGATCGGGAACTTCATCGCCTCGTAGATGATCCCCGAGTAGAAGTCGACGTTCGGATAGAGCTTGCGGGAGACGAAGTACTCGTCCTGCAGCGCGATGCGCTCCAGCTCGAGGGCGATGTCGATCAGGGGATTCTTCCCCGTCAGGTCGAACACCTGGTCGGCGGTCTGCTTGATGATCTTGGCGCGCGGGTCGTAGTTCTTGTAGATGCGGTGCCCGAAGCCCATCAGGCGCACCTCGCCGTTCTTCACCCGCTGGATGTATGCGGGGATGTTCTCCTTCGTGCCGATCTCGTGCAGCATCCGCAGCACCTGCTCGTTGGCGCCGCCGTGCAGCGGGCCGTACAACGCCGCCGCGGCCGCCGCCATCGCCGAATACGGATCGGCGTGCGCCGAGCCGACGCCGCGCATCGCGCTCGTCGAGCAGTTCTGCTCGTGGTCGGCGTGGAGAATGAAGAGCACGTCGAGCGCCTTCTCGAGCACCGGATGCGGCGTGTACTTCACCTCGGTCGCCTTGAACATCATGTTCAGGAAGTTCCCGGTGTAGCTCAAGTCGTTGTCCGGATACGCGTACGGCATCCCGACGGTGTGGCGGTGCGCGAACGCGGCCAGGGTCGGCGTCTTGGCGATGAGACGGAAGATCTGGTCGCGACGCGACCGTTCGTCTTCGATGTGTTTGGCCTCGGGGTAGAACGTCGACAGCGCCGCCACCGTGCTCACGAATACGCCCATCGGATGCGCGTCGTGGTGGAATCCGTCGATGAACTTCTTGATGTTCTCGTGGATGATCGTGTGGTGCGTGATGTCGAACACCCACCGGTCCAACTCGCTCGCCGACGGTAGCTCGCCGTGCAGCAGCAGGTACGCGGTCTCGAGGAACGTGCTCTTCTCGGCGAGCTGCTCGATCGGGTAGCCGCGGTAGCGCAGGATCCCCTTGTCCCCGTCGATGAAGCTGATCGCGCTGCGGCACGCGGCCGTGTTCATGAACGCCGGGTCGTAGCTCAGCAGGCCGTGGTCGTCCGGGGCGACCTGGATCTGCCGCAGGTCGGTCGCGTGGATGGTGCCGTCCTGGATCGGGAGCTCGTACTGCTTCCCGGTGCGGTTGTCGATGACCGTCAGGGAGTCCTTAGGCACTGCGGGGTCCTGGAAAGTGGCTGGCGAAAGCTAATAGAGTCATCCTATTTTGGGGCGCGATGACCGGACCGGCGAAACCGCGCACGAGCCTCTACCCGACCAAGTCGGGGGCGGGGGCGATCCTCGGGCAGCAGCTCGCGACCCGGGGCTACCAGTCGTGCGTCCTGTTGGGGATCACCCCGGAGGGCGTCGAAGTCGCGGCGCACGCCGCCAAGGCAATGGGCGCGCAGTTCGACGTGATCGTGGCGGCGTTCATCCGCCTCGGCTCGAACCTCGCGCCGATCGGCGCCATGGCCGAAGCCGCCGACGCTGAGCTCGACCCCGACTTCCAGCCCGGCGGCGGCCTCATCGACAAGCTGTCGTCCGCGATCGACGAATCCCGCGCTCGCGTCAAGCAGGACCTGATCCTCTATCGGACCCAGCGTCCCCTCAAGAGCCTCGCGGGCCGCACCGCCGTGATCGTGGACGGCCAGGTCGTGTATCCGTGGAAGGTGCTCGCCGCCGCCAAGGCGGTGGAGCAGCAGGGCGCCCGCGAGGTGGTCGTGGCAACCCCTGTGGCCACGGAGAAGGCCGCCGAGCGCATCCGCGCCCGCCAGTACCCGCTCGTTTGCCCCTCCATTGTGATGGAGCCAGAGGGCCACCCGACGCCTTACGCCGATTCGGTAGGAGATGCCCCTGAACGGCTAAAGAGTATCATGATTGCGCACCAGGCGGCCTAAAGGCCGCGTTCCCAGACGCCAAGTCTGGAGTGGTCGTAAGACGAAAGTGGCCAGGGGGAATCCCTGGCCTCTTTCACTTGTAGCCACTGTTCGCTTGGCGTCTGGGAACTCTTCTGGAGCCTTAGAACTTGACGTCCACCGTCCCGCGTTCGAGCCACCGATGGCCGCCTGCGAGCACATCTTGAGCGACGCGATACGTATGCCCGTCTTCATTCCTCCACAATCCGCGGAATTTGGCATTGATCCGCCCCCGTGCCTGCCGGCAGAACAGGTCCGCGAGCTCGACCGCTCGCCGCCCCGTGTCGGGCTCGCGCTTGAGCAGCCACTGCGCCCGGCAGCATGCGGCCGCCATGGCGAACAGCTCGGCGCCCACGTCCACGAGCCGGAATAACACTGCCTGGCGGTACTCGAGCTTGGGGCCGAAGCGCACCATCGAGTGGAAGATCCCGCGGGCCAGCCGCCGCGCGCTCCGGGCGATGTACCGCAGGTGTGGCGCGAGGCGCCCGAACTCCGCGTACCGCGGCCAAAAACTCCAGCCCAGCCAGCGGGATGGATACCAGCGCGCATAGAACAGCCCCGCGCGCACCAGCCCCGCGAGCCGCTGGCCCAGCGTCTTACCCGGCATCACCACGTCGCCCGCGACCTCGAGGTGCTTGTCGAGCGCCTCCCGGGCGATGAACAGGTGCATGATCTCGCTCGAGCCCTCGAAGATCAGGTTGATGCGGAAGTCACGCATGATGCGCTCGACGGGGTAGGCCTTCTCCCCGCGCGCGCGCAGCGAGTCGGCGGTCTCGTAGCCGCGGCCGCCCCGGATCTGCACCGTGTCGTCGATGATCCGCCACCCGCCCTCGGAGTTGTACAGCTTGGCGATCGCCGCTTCGAGGCGGATGTCGTACCCGCCGCGGTCCGCCATGGCACCGCACAGGTCGGCGACCGCCTCCATCGCGAACGTGTTCGCGGCCATGGTGCCGATCTTCTGCGCGATCGCGTCGTGCTGGCCGATCTTGCGGCCCCACTGCACACGCTCGTTGGCCCAGTCGCGCACGATCTCGAGGCAGCGCTTGCCCACGGCCACGGCGCCGATGGGCAGCGTGAGCCGTCCCGTGTTGAGAGTGATCAGGGCCAGCTTCAACCCTTTGCCCTCGCCCCACAGCACGTTCTCCTTGGGGACGCGCACGTTGGTGAACCGGATCACCCCGTTGTACATCGCCTTGATGCCCATGAAGTGGCAGCGGTGGAGGACCTCGACCCCGGGGGTGTTCGCCTCGACGACGAACGCCGTGATCTGCCGCTTCTCCTTCCCATGGACGACCTTGGACGGCGTCCGCGCCATCACCACCAGGAGCTCGGCGATCGTGCCGTTGGTGCACCACAGCTTCTCGCCGTTGAGGATCCAGGCCTGCCCGTCCTCGCTCGGCACCGCGGTCGTTTCCATCGCCGCCGGATCCGACCCCACATTGGGCTCGGTCAGCGCGAAGGCCGACACCGCACCCTTGGCGAGGCGGGGCAGATACTTCTTTTTCTGCGCTTCGGTGCCGAACATCTTGAGCGGCTGCGGCACGCCGATGGACTGGTGCGCCGAGAGCAGGGCCGTCAGCGATCCATCCACGCTCGAGACCAGCTCCATCGCCTTCATATAGGACAGCTGCGAGAGCCCCAGGCCTCCGTACTCGCGCGGAATCTTGATGCCGAACGCGCCCATCGTCCGGAGCGCCGCGATCACGTCGTCGGGGATCTCGCCTTCGCGGTCGATGCGATCCGCGTCGAGGGTGCGCAGCAGCCGCTCCAACTGATCGAGGAACGGCTTGGCCCGGGCCACTTCGGCGGGATCTTGCTCGGGATAGGGGTGGATCAGGTCGAGGCGCAGGGAGCCGAGGAACAGGTCGCGGACGAAGCTGGGCGCGGCCCACTCCGCCTCGCGCGCCGCTTCGGCGACGTCGCGCGCCTCGGCGGCGCTCACGGGGCGCTGGGGTTCGGTGGCGGTCGTGGTCATGGGTTCAATCTAGCCCGGTGTCCCGCCATCGAGCAGCCGCGGTTTCATGCTGAGCGTCACCAGCGCGCCCCCCGCGATGCCCCCCAGGTGGGCGAAGTTGTCGATGAACGGGCTGGCCAGCCCCGTCAGCACCTGCCACGCGGCCCAGGCCGCCAGCACCACCGCGATGCGCTTGTCGCGGACGTAGAACTGACGCCGGTAGCGGACGAGGATCACGACCACCGAGGCGAGCACGCCGAAGATCGCCCCCGAGGCGCCCACCGACGGCCCGGGCCGGAACGCGATCGAGAGTCCGCCGCCCGCCAGGGCGCTGGCGAAGTACACCCCGGCCGTCTGGGCGAAGCCCAGGGCGTGCTCGCAGGCCAGGCCCACGATGTAGAGGACGAGGCAGTTCCCGAGGAGGTGCTCGGGGCCCGCGTGCAGGAACGGCGCGGTGACGAGCCGCCACCACTCGCCGGCGAGCACGCCGTCGCGGGTCAGCGCCCCCGCGGCCACGATGGTGTCCTTGTCGCCGAGCGCGCCGCTCGCGATCTCCCAGGCGAACATCGCGACGTTGCAGGCGATGAGCAGCAGCGTGAGCGGCGGGAGCATCCGCATCCCGCGCTCGAAATCCCGCGGGGCGCCGGCGCCCGCCAGCATCTCGGGGGTGATGAGCAGGGGCTCTTCGCGCCCGTCGCTCACACCCCTTACCGCCGCTCGCCGGTATCCAGCATCACGCCGAGCGCCAGCCCCACGCGGCGGTCCAGCGACCGCGTCCGATCGGCCTTCAGGTCGAGCACGTAGCGGTCGAGGATTGTGAACTTGCGGTTGAACTCGCCGATCACTTCGTCGCTGTCGCCGCGGCAGATGATGAAGTTGGTGCGCAGGAAGCCGAGCAGCGGGCCGACCAGGCGCCGCAGCAGCGACAGGATGATCGAGTCCTCCTTCGCCATGTACAGCACGGTCCCGTCCGGCGCCTTCACGTGCCAGCGTTTCCGGAAAAGGTTGTAGAGGTAATTCTTGGCGAAGTGCGCCAGGGGCTTGCCGCGCGGGTCCCGGACCGTGTAGGTCGCGACGATCGGCTGGAATTTCTTGTCCTGGAGGATCTCGAGCAGCCGCTCGCGCTTGGACTGATCGCGGTAGAAGGTGACGTGGCGCTTCGCGGAGAGGGGGACCGCCACCAGCAGCAGCACCGGCAGGAAGCCGATGACGCCGATCAGGCCGAAGACGGTCTCGCCGGCGGAGCCCTTCATCGCGTCGGATGCGGCGATGCAGAGCCCGGTGAACACGCTCGCGACGATCAGTCCGGCGAGGATGGCGCCGACGTTCCGCAGCAGGTGCGCGGGGCGCTCCACGTACACGATCTTCTGCCCTTGCTCGTCGCAGACATCGTACTTCTCGCTGATGCGCAGCATCTGCTGGCGCAGCAGGAAGACGTCCCGCTCGAAGGCGCGATCGGCCTGCGGCGCCGCGGTCACCGCCGCCGCCGTCCCGGGCGCCCGGTTCTCGCGGCCGCACTGCGGGCACTTCACCAGCCGCCCCGCGAATTCGTCCTTCAGCTCGTACGACGTCCCGCATTGGCACAAGACGCGAACGGACACGGTGGCCCTCCCTCGATCGGAGTTGAACGGCGTTCCAATCTATGGCTTGACAGCCGCGCCGTGAAAGGGAGATTCGCCGGGCCTCCAGGAGGAGTCGTGTCATGCGCTGCCCCGCACTCGTCGCCGGTCTCGCCTCCGCTGTCGTCGCCGCTTCGACCCTCGCGGCTCAAGCGACGCCCGCCCCGCGGACGCAGCCGACCTTGATCAAAGCCGGTCGCCTGATCGACGGCCGCACCGACCAGGTACAAACCAACGTCGGCATCCTCATCGACGGTGATCGCATCCGCGCCGTCGGTCCGCTGGCCCAGGTACAGGCGCAGGCGCAGAACGCGAAGGTCATCGATCTCTCGCAGATGACGGTGCTGCCGGGCTTCATCGACACGCACACCCACCTCCTGTTGCAGGGCGATCCCACCTCCGAGTCCTACGACGCGCAGCTGCTGTACCAGTCGATCCCCTACCGCGCGATTCTCGCGGCGCGCAACGCGCGCCTCGCCCTGGAGCACGGCTTCACCGCGCTGCGCGATCTCGAGACCGAAGGGGCGATGTACGCCGACGTGGACGTCAAGCGCGCCATCAACCGCGGCGAGATCCCGGGGCCGCGCCTCTTCGTCTCCACGCGCGCCATGGCGCCGACGGGGATGTACCCGATCGTGAGCGGCAACTGGGAGATCGAGATGCCGCACGGCGTTCAGCCGGTGGACGGCGTGGACGGCGCGCGTCTCGCCGTGCGCCAGCAGGTGGCCAACGGGGCCGACTGGATCAAGTACTACTCGGACCGTCGCTATTACTTCACCGCCGACAGCGTGCTGCACAGCTGGGTGAACTTCACCGACGACGAGGCGCGGGCGATCGTGGACGAGGCGCACCGCATCGGCCGGCGCGCCGCGGCCCACGCCATCGGATCGGACGGCATCGCGGCCGCGCTCCGCGCCGGCGTCAATACCATCGAGCACGGCGACGGGATGACCGACTCGCTCCTCGACGTGCTGAAGGCCCGGGGCGTCTACTGGGTGCCGACCGTCACCGTTGCCTGGTACGTCGCCGGGCCCCGCGGGGGCGTGTGGGGGCCGATGCTGCAGCACCAGAAGCGCGCCTTCCAGCGCGGCGTGCAGAAGGGGGTCAAGATCGCCCTCGGCACCGATGCCGGCGGCTTCCCGTGGACTGAGATCAACCAGGCCAAGGAGTTCGAGTACTACGTGCAGTACGGCATGACCCCGATGCAGGCCATCAAGTCGGGCACGTCGGTGGCGGCCGAGCTGCTGGGCGCGCAGGATGAGCTCGGCGCGGTGGCCCCGGGTTTCTACGCCGACCTCGTCGCCGTCAGCGGCGACCCGCTGCGCGACATCACGGAACTCCAACGCGTGCGGTTCGTTATGAAGGGTGGAACCGTCTATCTTTCGCCATAGTGCGCGCGCTCGGCGTCTCCCTCTTCCTTTGTATCGGCGCCGTCGGCTTCGCTCGGGGACAGGGGGGGGGCTCGCCCCTCGCCCCCCCGGGCACCGGCGGCGTCGCGGCGTTGGCGGACCTGCTCGAACAGCTCGGGGCGAACAAGCGCGTGCTCGTCATCGGCGCCCACCCCGATGACGAAGACACTCAGCTCCTCACCTACCTCTCCAAGGGCCTCGGCGCCCAGGCCGCCTATCTCTCCCTGAGCCGCGGCGAGGGCGGCCAGAACCTCATCGGCCCCGAGCTCGGCGCCGAGCTGGGCGTGATCCGCACCGAAGAGCTCCTCGCCGCCCGCCAGCTGGACGGCGCGCACCAGTTTTTTACGCGCGCCTACGACTTCGGCTTCTCCAAGACCGCCGCCGAGTCGTTCCGCTTCTGGCCCCGCGACGCCGTGCTCGCCGACGTCATCGCGGTGATGCGACGGTTCCGGCCGCAGGTCGTTGTCTCGATCTTCACCGGCACGACGCGCGACGGCCACGGCCAGCACCAGGTCGCCGGCGTCGTCGCCCAGCAGGCGTTTGAGCTCCTCAAGGACTCGACGTGGGGCCCGGCGAAGCTGTATCGCTCCGCGTTCTTCGATACCGCCGCGGCCACCCTGCGCATTCCGGCCGGCGCGATCGATCCCATCGTGGGACAGTCCTACTACCAGATCGCGATGGCCGGCCGCAGCCGCCACCGCTCCCAGGACATGGGCCAGCTGCAGCGCCCTGGCCCCAGCACCATCCGCCTGGCGTTGGTCGAAACGAAGTCGGGGGTGGGGGCGGGAAGCGAACTGTTCGCAGGCATCGATACCACGCTCCGGAATGGAGCCGCGTTCGCCGCGCTCGTCGACTCGGCGCGCCGCCAACTCAACCCGTGGCGTCCCGCTGCGGTTGTGCCTCTCCTCGCCCGCGCGGCGCGCACGCTGCCCCTCGTACCGGAGGCCGACGACCAGCGCCGTCTCCTCGAGCAGGCCCTCGCCGACGCGGCGGGCGTGGCCCTCGACGCCGTCGCCGACGACGACATCCTCGTGCCCGGCGAGCGCGTGCAGGTCGACGCCAGCGTCTGGAATGCGGGCGACGGTCCGGTGCAGGTGGACGCACTGGACGTGACGGCCCCGGCTGGATGGACGGTGCAGCGGCTCGACCTGACGGGGGGCCAGGCCGCCCCCGGCAGCCTGCTCGCGCGGCGCTTCGCCGCGGCGGTCGCGCCCGGCGCCGAGCGGTCCCAGCCGTACTTCCTGCTGCGGCCCCTGGCGGGCGCGCTGTACGACTGGACCGGCGTGCCCGACTCCGTGCGCGGAGAGCCGTTCGAGCCGCCGCCGCTCACACTCGTCGCGCGGCTCACCATCGCCGGCGTCCCGGTGACGTTGCGACGCGAGGTGGTGTACCGCATCCGCGACCAGGCGAGGGGCGAGATCCGCCGCCCGCTGTTTGTGACCAACGTCTTCGACGTAGCGATCTCGCCCGATCTCGTCGTGTGGCCGATCGACGGCGCCCCGGCGGCTCAGCGCCGCTTCACGATCGCTGTCACGAACCGCACCCGCGCGGCGAGCACCGCACGCGTGAGCGTGGCGGTGCCGCACGGGTGGGCCCCGGTCCCCCCGGAGACGTTGGTGTTCGCCCGCGAAGACGAGAGCCGGATGGTCTCCGTGACGACCACGCCGCCGGCCGGCATCCAGCCGGGGAGCTTCGCGCTGCGGGTAACGGCCACGGATCCCTCGGGCGTCCGCGCGGAGGGGGCGCTTGCGGTGATCGACTATCCGCACATCCGTCCGCGTCCTGTCGTACATCCCTCCGTGGCCGAGGTCCGGGTCGCGCGCATCGCGCTCCCGCCGCTGGCGCGGGTCGGGTATGTGCGGGGCGCCTCCGATCGCGTTCCCGAAGCCCTCGCGGCGGTCGGCGTGCCGGTCGAGCTGTTGAACGGGGACTCGCTCGCCCGCGGCGACCTCTCGCGCTTCGACGCCGTGGTGATCGGCAGCCGGGCGTACGAGACCGATACCGCGCTGGTCGCGAACAACACGCGCCTCCTCGACTACGCGCGCGCCGGTAGGCTCGTGATCGTGCAGTATCAGCAGTACCCGTTCGTCCAGGGCAACTACGCGCCCTATCCGCTGACCATCGCGCGGCCGCACGACCGCGTCACCGACGAAACGGCTCCCGTCGCAGTGCTCGATCCTCAGAGTCCCATCTTCCGGGTCCCCAACGAAATCGGCGCCGCCGATTGGCAGGGATGGGTCCAGGAGCGGGGCCTGTACTTCGCGCACGACTGGGATTCGACCTACGTCCCGCTGCTCGAGACGCACGACCCCGGCGAGGCACCGCTCAAGGGCGGGCTGCTCGTCGCCCCGCTCGGCAAGGGCCGGTACGTGTACACGGGTCTGAGCTTCTTCCGGCAGCTGCCGGCCGGCGTGCCCGGCGCCTACCGGCTGTTTGCGAACCTCCTCGGACTCGGAAGCCGGCGTGCCGGGACGTAGCCTGCGGCTGGCGTCGCTGGCGCTGGTCGTCATCGGGTGTTCCACCGGGGGTCGAACGCCGGTCGTCATCTACTCTCCCCACGGGCGCGACCTCCTGTCGCTGTTCGAGCGCCGCTTCGAGCAGCTCCATCCCGACGTGGACGTGCGGTGGCTCGACATGGGCTCGCAGGAAGTCTACGACCGCCTGCGCTCGGAGCGCGCCAATCCGCAGGCCGACGTGTGGTTCGGCGGGCCGGCGACGATCTTCGCGCGCGGCGCCGCCGACTCACTGCTCGAGGCGTTCCGTCCCTCGTGGGCCGACGCCATCGAGGCGCACGGCCGCGGCCCCGGCGATCGCTACTTCGCCGTCTACGAGACCCCCGCCGTCATCGTGTACGCCGATCAGGCGCTGCGGCCCGAGGAAGCGCCCCAGGACTGGGACGAGCTCCTCGCCCCCCGGTGGAAGGGCACGGTGTTGATCCGCGATCCGCTCGCGAGCGGTACGATGCGGGCCGTGTGGGGAATGATCATCGAGCGGGGCCTGAAGCAGACCGGCGACACGGCGGCCGGCTTCCAGTGGCTGCGGCGCCTCGACGCGCAGACCAAGGAGTACGTCCTCAACGGGCCGCTCCTCGATCAAAAGATCGTGCGCCAGGAAGGGCTGGTGACGGTGTGGGACCTGCCGGACATTCTCTTGAACCGGCGCGACGGCCTGCAGCTCGGCTATGTCTTCCCCAAGAGCGGCACGCCGGTGATCGAAGACGCCATCGCAGTGGTGCGCGGCGCGCGCCACGGCGCCGCCGCCCGCGCCTTCATCGAGTGGGTGGGGAGCACGGAGGCGCAGCTGCTCGCGGCGCGCGAGGTCTATCGCCTCCCCGCGCGACTCGATATCCCCGCCGACTCCCTCCCCGATTGGGTGCGCGACGTGCGGCGCCGGATGCGGCCGGCCGAAGTCGATTGGGATCTCCTCGCCGCGCGCGGCGCCGACTGGATGCGGTACTGGGACGAGCACGTGCGGGGGAGAGGGGAGGGCGGGCGGTGACGGCGTTTCTCGCCCTCGTGGGGCTCACGAAGCAGTGGGCGCACACGGTGACGGTCGGGCCGATCACGCTCGACATCGAGCGCGGCGAGATCGTCGCCCTGCTGGGTCCGTCGGGAAGCGGCAAGACCACGCTGCTGCGCTTGCTCGCCGGGTTCGAGACGCCGGACGCGGGGAGCATCCGGGTCGAGGGCGAAGAGGTCACGGGGCTGCCGCCGGCCCGCCGCCGCTTCGGCATGGTGTTCCAGCATTACGCGCTGTTTCCCCATCTCGACGTCGGCGAGAACGTGGCGTTTGGACTGCCGAAGGAAGGCGCGATGGGCAGGGTGGCGGCGGCGCTGGCGCTCGTGGACCTGGCCGGCTTCGAGCGGCGCCGCGTGCAGGAGTTGTCCGGCGGCCAGCAACAGCGCGTGGCACTGGCCCGGGCGCTCGCGCCCGAGCCGCGGGTGCTGCTCCTGGACGAGCCGCTGTCCAACCTGGACCCCGGGCTGCGCGAGCGCACGCGCCGCGAGCTGCGGGCGCTGATCAAACGGGTGGGGATCACGACGCTGTTCGTCACGCACGAGCAGGACGAAGCGTTCGACCTCGGCGACCGCATCGCCGTGCTGCATCGCGGCCGGGTCGAGCAGGTGGGCACGGCCGACGCGCTCTACGAGCAGCCGGCAACGCTGTTCGTCGCGACGTTCGTCGGGCGGGCGAACGTGCTGCGCGGCGCCCCGGCACTCGCCCTCGGCGCGGTGAACGGCCACGTCGTGGTGGTGCGGCCGGAGCGGCTGCGCTTCGGGGCGCCCCCGCCCGGGCCGCCCGGTTCGCCCGGTTCGCGAGGATTGACGGGGATCGTGCAGGAGCGCCGCTACACCGGCGCGGCGGCCTTCTTCCAGATCGAGACCGACGGCGGGGAGCGGCTCGAGGTGCTGGCCGCTCCTGACGCCGCGCGGGTGGGCGAGCGAGTTCACCTGGAGGCGGTGAAGGTGCTGACCTTCCCCGAGCCGCCATGACGGGGTGGGGACGGGGAAAGCTGTTGGCGGCGGCGGGGATGACGGGCCATCGCGGCGTTCGCCCGCCGGCCCGGCGAATGGCGGGCGCTGTGGGCGAGCGTGTGGATCTCCCTCGCCAGCGTCGGGCTGGCGGCGGCCATCGGCATCCCGCTTGCGTTCCTGTTCGAGTGGCTCGAGTTCCCCGGGCGCAAGACGTTGGGCTCGCTGATCGCTCTCCCCGCGGTGCTGCCGCCGTTCGTCGGGGTGATCGCCTTCCTCTTTCTATATGGAGAGTCGGGGTTCGTGGCGCGCGCCGTGCAGCGCCTGCTGGGGCTCTCCGCCCCGCCGTGGCGGCTGCAGGGCGCGGGCGCGATCCTGCTGGTGCACGCCTACTCGATGTACGTCTACTTCTATCTCTTCACACGGGCGGGCCTGGCGAAGCTGGACGCGTCGATGCTCGAGGCCGCGCAGGCCCTGGGCGCGTCACCGTGGGCGACGCTGCGGCGCGTGACCCTGCCGCTGCTGCGCCCCTCGCTCGCCGGAGCGGCGCTGCTCGTCTTCATGACCGCCCTCGGCTCGTTCAGCGCGCCGTACGTGTTCGGGGGCGGCTTCCGCGTGATGACGACGCAGATCGTCGCCTCGAAGCTGAACGGTGAGCTGGCGCTCGCCACCGTCGAGACGGTCGCGCTCGCCCTCGTGGCCATCGTGGCGCTGGCGTTGATCCGCCGCACTGAGGGGAGCGACGTGCTGGTCGCCCTGGGGAAGGGCACCGCGCCGCGGCGTCGCGAGCTGCGGCGGCCCGCCTTGCGAACTCTGGCCGCTGTCGCCGGCTGGCTGTTCGCGTTCGTCTTGTTGCTGCCGCACCTCACGCTGCTCCTCGTTTCTCTAGTTCCGTACGGAACCTGGACGACGGAGACGTTGCCCCCGCAGGTGAGCCTCGTGAACTATCAGCGGCTTCTCGCCGAGCCCGACCGGTTGGCGCCGCTGCTCAATTCGCTGTGGATGGCCGCGGCGAGCACCGCGGCCGCGATCGCCGTCGCGCTCGCCGCCGGCGCGCTGGTCCGCCGGCGCCTGCCGTGGCAGTGGCGGTCGCCGATCGAGGCCTTGATCGCGCTCCCCTGGGCCCTGCCGGGCACCGTGTTCGCGATCGCGCTCGCCGCGACCTTCAGCGTGCACCAACCGCTCGCGCTGCGCTGGGTGCTGGTCGGCACCGTCGTCCTGCTGCCGCTGGCGTACGTGGTGCGCAACCTGCCGCTCACCGGCCGCGCGGTGCTGGCGGGGTTCCGCCAGATCGATCCGGTCCTCGAGGAAGCGGCGGCGAGCCTCGGCGCGGGGCGCTGGGCCGCGTTCCGGCGGGTCACCGTGCCCCTGCTGAAGCCGGCGCTGATGGCGGGCGGCAGCCTCGCCTTCGTGGCGGCGCTCGGCGATTTCGTGACGTCGATCGTGCTGTATACGTACGACAACCGGCCGATCTCCATCGAAATCATGTCGAGTCTCCGGGTCAACGAGATCGGCGTGGCGGCGGCCTTCGGGGTGATCCTGATGCTGGTGAGCGCAGCGGTGCTCGGCGTGGGGGCGCGGCGATGAAGCGGATGTGGGTGCTGATGGCCGTCTGCTTCGTGGACATGCTGGGGCTGATGCTCGTGGCGCCGCTGATGGCCTTCTACGCCATCCGCCTGCACGCCCCGGAATGGCTCGTGGGGCCGCTCATCGCCTCCTTCGCGGCGGCGCAGCTGCTGTCGTCCCCGGTATGGGGCAAGTTCTCGGATCGCTACGGCCGGCGCCCGGCGCTGCTGATCGGCCTCGGCGCCTCCCTGTTCGCGTATCTGATCTTCGGGTTCGCGACCAGCCTGTGGATGCTGTTCGCATCCCGCGTCGTGCAAGGATTGGGCGGCGGGACCACCGGCGTGGCACAGGCCTACGTCGCGGACACCATGGGGCCCTCCGAGCGCGCCAAAGCGCTCGGGTGGCTGTCGGCGGCGACGAGCGCGGGAGTAGTCATCGGCCCGTACATCGGCTCGTTCGCGCACCGTTTCGGCACCGAGATGCCGGGCGTAGTGGGCGCTGCGCTGGTGTTGATCAACGTGATCTTCGCCTGGAAATGGCTGCCGGAGTCGCGCGTGCCGCGTGCGCATGCCGCGACCCCGAGTGGGAGTCAGCTGGCGCTGGGACGCTCAATCAAGCAGGCGTTGTGGGAGATCATCGAACACCCGGCCGAGCCGGCGCACCGCGTCATCTGGATCTACGTCGTGGGGATGCTCGCGTTGAACGTCGTGATCGGCGTCCTGGCCCTGTATCTCAAGGACACGTTCGGGGTCACCGAGAACACGATCGGCTATTTCTTCCCGATCTTCGGGATCGTCGGCGTCATCATGCGAATTTCGCTCGTGGGCTGGTTCAACGATCGCTTCGGCGAGGTGCGCACGATGCAGATCGGCACCGTCCTGCTCGGCCTCGGCCTCGCGCTGATGCCGCTCCCGGCCGCCGTGCTCACCGGGACGCCCGCGATGGGGCTGTTCATCGCCTGCCTCGTCCTCGTGCCGGTCGGCACGGCGCTGCTGTTCCCGGCCTCCACCTCCCTCGTGAGCCAGCGGACCGATCGGCACGAGCTGGGACTGGTGATGGGCGCGCAGCAGACCTTCCGCGGCATTATGAGCATCGTGGGCCCTGTTGGGGGGACGGCCGCGTTCGCTGCCCTCGGGCACGGCGTGCCCTTCATCCTGGCCGCCGCCGTCGTGGCCGTCGCCGGCCTGCTGGCGGCGCGGGAGCCGCGCGTACGGCCTGAAGCCGCTAGTATTGAGGCATGATGCTGCTCGCGCTACTCATCGCCCTGGCCGGGGGAACCATGCCCGCGCCCCCGCGTCCCAAGCTGGTAGTGGTCATCACCATCGACCAGCTGCGCCCCGACTACCTCGTCCGTTGGAAATCCCAGCTGAGCGGTGGGTTCGCCACGCTGCTGGCCGACGGCGCCGTGTTCGACTCGGCCTACCAGGACCACGGCGTCACCGAGACCGCGCCCGGGCACGCGACGATCCTCTCGGGTCGCTGGCCGGCGCACACCGGCATCGTGATCAACGCCGAAGGGGTCCAGGATTCGACCGCCCTGCTGCTTGGCTCCCGCGGGCCGGGCGCCTCGCCGCGCCGCTTCCGCGGCACCGCGCTGTTCGACTGGCTCAAGACGAGCGACCCCAACACCCGCGCGCTCTCGGTTTCGCGCAAGGATCGCGCGGCCATCCTCCCTGTCGGCCAGGCGAAGGAACAGGTCTACTGGTACGACTCCGGACTCTTCACCACGAGCCGCTACTACGCTGACTCGCTCCCCTCGTGGGTTCAGGCCTTCAACGCGCAACGCTGGCCGTACAGGGGGGCCGGCTGGAAGTGGACGCTGCTGCTGCCGGATTCCGCGTACGCCGAGCCGGACGATCAGGCGTGGGAGAACCAGGGCCGCAACGTCACCTTCCCCCACACCCTGCCGTTCGACAGCGCGCAGGCCGCGGTGGCGATCAAGACCGCGCCGCTGATGGACTCGCTCACGCTCGCGTTCGCCCTGGCGGGCGCCGAGGCGATGAAGCTGGGGCGCGGCCGTTCCACCGACCTGCTCCTGGTGAGTCTCTCCACCACCGATGCGGTGGGCCACACGTTCGGACCCGATTCCCGGGAGCTGCATGACCAGGTCCTCCGGGTCGACCGGTATCTCGCCTGGTTCCTGGGCCGGTTGTTCGATCGCTACGGCCGGCAGAACATCCTCGTGGTGCTCACGGCGGATCACGGCGTCACGCCGTTCACGGCGTATGCCCGCGTTCACGGGCATCCCGACGCCCGGGCGGTGGCGCTGGACACACTCGTGAGCGCGGCGAATGCGGAACTAGACCGCGCCTTCGGGACGGGCACGCCCCGGACGTGGCTGCTCTTCGACACCGGCATCCTGTTCCTGCGCGACAACGGCCGGCTTTCGGCGGTGGGCGCGAACGTGGACAGCATCGGCCGGGCGCTGGCGGCGCGCGTGCGCCGCGTCGCCGGTGTCGCCCGCGCGGACGCCCCGGCGGATCTCGCCCGCGCGGATACCGCCGACGATGCGGTCGCCCGCCGCTGGCGCCATCAGCTCCCGGCGGACGCCGGCGCGCTGCTCACCGTGACGCTGCAGCCGTTTTCCGTCTGGACGCCCGACAGTATCGCCGAGCACGGGCAGCCCTCGGAGCTCGACAGCCACGTGCCGCTGATTCTGTGGGGACGCGGCGTCAAACCCGGGCGCTTCGCGCGGCGCGCCAACACGGTGGACATCGCCCCGACGCTGGCGCGGCTTCTCGGCATTTCGCCGCTGTCGCTGCTCGACGGGCGCGTGCTGGCCGAGGCGCTCGCGCCGGGGAACTGACATGGCCGGCAGGAAGGTGAGTCCCGCCCAGGCGGCGCGCATCGAGCAGGTCAACGCGTTCCTGCACGTCGCCAACCACGTCAAGGGCATGGTCGCCGAGCTCGACGCGAACCGCGCCGCCCGGTCTCAACTCATCGACAACCTCTGCGGGAGCATCGCGCGCGACCTGACGCACCTGCGCCAGCGCGCGCTCACCGCGAACATCGGCACCATCGCCGACGTCGCCGGCGCGCTCGCCGTGATGGCCGCGCGCGGCGGTGGGCTCAATATGAAGATCCGCGGCCTCACCGACGGTATGAACAATCTTCTGATCCAGCTCGACCACGCGCTCAAGCAGGCGATGGCAGGGGAGGACCCGGCCAAGCGGCCATCGGATCAGGGCCCCACGCCCGCCGCCTGACGTGCCGGCGATTCACTGCGCGGGACTGGTCAAGCGCTACGGCGACGTCGTGGCGGTCGCGGGGCTCGACCTCACCGTCGAGACCGGCGAGTGCTTCGGCCTGCTCGGCCCCAACGGCGCCGGCAAGACCACCACCATTGAGATCCTCGAAGGGCTCACGATCCCCGATGCCGGAGCGGTCGAGGTCCTGGGGATGCACTGGGACGACGGCGCCAGGGGCCGCGCGCTGCGCGAGCGCCTCGGCATCCAGCTCCAGGATACGCAGCTGGGGGACAAGCTCACCGTGGCGGAGACGGTCGCGCTGTTCCGCAGCTTCTACCGGCGCAAGCACTCGGTGGACGAGGTGCTCGGCCTCGTGCAACTCGAGGAAAAGCGCCGGGCCCGCATCGGCACGCTGTCCGGCGGGCAGAAGCAGCGGCTCGCGATCGCGTGCGCGCTGGTCAACCGTCCGGAGCTGCTCTTCCTCGACGAGCCGACCACCGGGCTCGACCCCCAGTCCCGCCGCCAGCTGTGGGAGATCATCGGGACGTTTCGGGCGGAAGGAAACACGGTTCTCCTGACCACGCATTACATGGAAGAGGCCGAGCGGCTCTGCGATCGCGTGGCGATCATGGACCATGGGCGCGTGATCGCGCTGGGCACGCCGCGCCAGCTCATCGCCTCGCTCGGCGCCGGCCACGTGGTCGAGTTCGCGCTCGCCGACGGCGTGGATACGGCCGCGTTGCTCCCCGAGCTTGAGGCCCTGGCGGGCGTGCGGTCGGTGCGCCCCGCCCCCGACCGTGTCAGCCTCACCGTGAACGAAGTGCACCGCACGCTGCCCGCGCTGATGGCGCTCGTGGAGCGCCGCGGCGCGGAGCTCTCGATGCTCGTCACGCACCACGCCACCCTCGACGACGTCTTCCTCGCCCTCACCGGGCGACAGCTCCGCGATGCGTGAGCATCCGCTGTTCCAGATCACCCTGGCGCGGTTGCGGGAGTTCTACCGGGAGCCCGACGCCGTTTTCTGGGTGTTCGGCTTCCCCATCGTGCTCGCGTTCGCCCTGGGCATCGCGTTCCGCAACCGCGGGCCGGGCGAGCTCAACGTCGGGGTGCAGCGCGGGCCGGGGGACAGCGCCGTCGTCAGCGCCCTTGCCGGCGGCCACGACCTGCGGGCGACGGTGCTCGACACCGCCGAAGGGCGCCAGCGGCTGCGGACGGGACGCATCGCCATCTTCGTGGTCCCAGGCGATCCGCTCGTGTACCGCTACGATTCGACGCGCACCGAGAGCCGGCTGGCGCGGCTCGAGGTGAACGCCGCCATCCAGGCGGCACGCGGCCGGTCCGACGTCGTCGCGGTGCGCGATGATCGCGTCGTGGCCCCCGGCTCCCGGTACATCGACTTCCTCATCCCCGGCCTGCTGGGGATGAACCTCCTGGGCAGCGGCATCTGGGGCGTAGGGTTCACCGTCGTGCAGGCGCGGAAAAACCGCCTCCTCAAGCGGTTCATGGCGACGCCGATGCGGCGCAGCCACTACCTGCTGGGGTTCATCCTCTCGCGCCTGCTGTTTCTGGTCCTCGAGGTCGCGGCGCTCGTGGGGTTCGGGCGGCTGATCTTCGGCGTGGGGGTGCGAGGCTCCCTGCTCACCCTCACGCTGGTCAGCGTCCTCGGGTCCCTGAGCTTCGCGGGGCTGGGACTGCTGGTCGCCAGCCGCGCGCGCACGATCGAGGCGGCGAGCGGGCTGATGAACCTGGTGATGCTGCCGATGTGGGTGCTGTCGGGGACCTTCTTCTCCTACGCGCGCTTCCCCGAGGCGATGCAGCCGTTCGTGAAAGCGCTGCCCCTGACCGCGCTGAACGACGCGTTGCGGGCCGTCATGATCGACGGGGCGCCGCTCTTCGGCCTCGGCGCCCCGCTCGCGATCGTCCTGCTGTGGGGTGCGGTGAGCTTCGCCGTCGCCCTGCGCATCTTCCGCTGGCGTTGACCTACGGACTCACCGTCACCGTGCCGTGCATCGTAGAGTGATAGTTGCAGTGGTACGCGTACGTGCCGGCGCTGCCGAAGGTTTGGGAAAACTTGCCGCCGGCCATCGTCCCGTACCCGCTCGGGTCCGGCATCGTGCCGCTCAAGTCAGCGCCGAAGGTCCCCGCCGCATCGCTGGTGACGCTGTGCGTGACCGGGTCGGTGTTGGTCCAGGTGACGGTGCCTCCGGCTTTCACGGTGACTCCGCTGGGCGAGTAGGCCGTGCCCGAGATCGTGACGCCCGCCGAGAGACCACCCCCACCGCCGCCTCCGCCGCCAGGGGGCGGCGGGGTGTAGCTCCCGCCGGACGGGGACGTCGCGCCGCTGCACGCGGCGAGGGTGAGGGCGAACAGGCTGTAGCGCAGGCGCATAGCGGCTCCTCCGTGTGTAATGAGAATCAATCTGTGTAATAGAGGGACGCCGCCGCCAGGGGGGGCGGGGGGCTCAGTCGGGCCGCAGCAGCTTCCACAGCCGGCGCCACCAACCGCCGGTCGCTTCCTGCAACGCCTCGCGGAACGTGGCGGCGGTCGGGAACCGCTGCTCGGGCCGGCTCGCGACCGCCCGGCGCAGCACGACCTCGAGCTCCCGCTCGACCGCCGGCCGCTCGGCATGCAGGTCGGGGAGGACGTCGGTCGTCTGCTTCGCCAGGATGGCTTCGGGGGTTGGCCCCTCGAACGGGGGCCGCCCCAGCAGCGCGAAGTAACCCACGGCCCCCAGCGAGTACAGATCGGTGCGCGGCGTGACCTTTTCGCCGAGCAGCTGCTCAGGGCTGGCGAACTGCGGTGTGCCGCTGCGGGACGTGGCGCCGCCGTAGCGGCCGTCGCCGCGCAGCGCGAGTGCCAGGCCGAAGTCGGTGATGCGCACCCGGCCGTCGGGCTCGAGCAGCACGTTCTCGGGCTTCAGGTCGCGGTGCACCAGGCCCAGCGCGTGCGCTTGCTCCAGCGCCGAGAGCGCTTCGTCGAGGAGCTGGACGACGCGGTCCACCGGCAACGGTCCGTGCGCCCCGATGATCTGCCCGAGGCTCGCGCCGGGCACGAGCTCCATCGTGTACCATTGCAGCCCCGCCCGCCCCCCGATGTCGTAGATGCTCACGATGTTGGGGTGGCGCAGCCGCGCCGCGAGCTGCGCCTCGCGCCGGAAGCGCTCCACGACGCCGAGGTCCGCCGTCAGCGAGGGGTGCAGCACCTTGATCGCCACTTCGCGCTCCAGCCCCAGATCCCGCGCGCGATAGACGCGGCCGAATCCGCCGGCGCCGATCTCCTCGAGCAGCTCGTAGTCGTCGCCCAGGGCGCGGCGCAGCCGCCGCTCGAAGCCCGACTCGGCGGGCTGCGGCTCGGCGGCCGGCGCGTGAAAGGTGCCCGCGTCGGACACGAAATCTTCGAGCATCTCGGTCGCGGTGAAGTACCGATCGCCGGGCGCAGCGCGCAGCGCTCGCAGGATCACGCGCTCGACGGCCGCGGGAATCGTTCCACGCAGGCGCTGGGGTGGCACGAGCGCCTCCGGATCGGCGGCGGGCTCCTGCCCGGTCAGGGCGTAGTAGACGAGCGCGCCGACGGTGTAGACGTCCGCCGCCGGATCCCCGGCGCCCCCGCCGCGCACCTCGGGCGCGCAGAACGCCGCGCCCGGGCCGAGGTCGGCGGGCGCATGCGCCAGGCACCAGCTGGAAAAGCGCAGGTCGGTGATGATGGCGCGGCCGGCGAGATCCAGCATGAGGGTGGTGGGAGCGATCCGCCGGATGATGATGCCGTGGGCGTGGGCGTGCTCGAGGGCGCCCAACAGGTCGCGGACCACCGACATCGCCGCCGGGATCGGTCGCGTGCCGCGCCGGATCGCGTCCGCGAGGCTCTCGCCGTCGATCCAGTTCGCCGTCCGGTACGCGAAGCGCTCGACCTCGCCGAGGGCGTAGACGTGGCGGATCGCGGGATGGTCGAGCGCGGCGAGCGTCTCGGTCTCGCGCACGAACCACTCGCGTCCCGGCGAGCCCGGCACCAGGTGGAGGCGCAGCGCCACGGATCGCTTCAGACTCCGGTCCCACGCCTTGTACAGCGCCCGCTCGGGCGAGAGCGCCACGAGCTGGTCCAGGCGGAACGTCGGCTCCAGCGCCGGCATGATGCCGGCGAGGATGTCGACGGCTGGCGTGTGGGTGGTCATGGCGTGGGGAATCTAACGGCCGGCCGCCGCTAGCCGGAACGCCGGGGACGTCACAGATTAGTGTCGTATGAGCGACGGCTTTGTGGAGCAGCGGCAGGTGAGTGAGCGGCGCCTGCCCGACGAACGCCGCGGCGGTGCCGACCGGCGCCTCGGGGAGCGGCGCCTGCTCATTCGATGGGTGTCGGCGGACGCCCGGGCGGGCCGCGACCGCCGCCTCCGCGAGCGTCGGGCCGTCGTCGCGCGCCGCAGCCTCACGGACCGGCGCGGCGGCGAAGGGGACGTCACTCTCCCGACAGCCTGACGACCACGACCGCCCAGCCGCCCCGGCTGGTGCGCGCATACCGGGCATCCCGCAGGTAGACGGTCACCCCGCTTCCGGTCGAATCCACTTCCGCCACCAGGAAGCGCGCGAAACTCGCGATCGCCCGGCCCCGCTCGGTCGCGAGGGCCGCGCGCACCCGGGGATCGTCGAGGTGTCGGGGCAGCGCCCAACCCGGTCCCGCCACGGTGTCGCGGCCGGCGATCACCGGCTCCCACGCAAACGGTCGCCCCACGTCGGTCAGGGTCGCCCACTGCGCATCGGCGCCGAACCGCTCCCGCGCGGCCGCGCGGGTGGCCCGCTTGGCGCCGCTGCTGGCCCCGGCCTGGGCCAGCGTGTAAACCGCGAGGATGGCGCAGCTCCAGGCGGCTGCCGTGCGTCGCACGCCGGGTCCGAGGCGTGGCAGTGCCCACCCCGCGAGTCCCAAAATCGATACGGCGACGCACGCCGGCCCCAGCCACGCCGCGGCGTCGTCGTAGGACAACACCAGCCAGTCGCATCCCGCGAGCGCGACGGCGAAGACCACCAGGACCACCGCGTGGCGTCGCTCTCCCCAGACGAGGGCCACGAGCGGCACCAGCCAGAAAAACGGATCCACGATCGCCACCCAGTCGCCGTAGTACCACCGTCCGCTCCACGGCAGGAACGGCCGCAGGCCGTAGGAGCCCTGCCAGTCCATGAACAGATGACTCGAGATGGTCACCGCCATGAGCACCAGGATCCAGCGCCACGACGGCGCGGCCTGACCGCGGCGTCTCGCCCACCACGTCGCGACGGTCCACGCGGCCAGGGTGAGGAGCGCGACTTCCACGAGGGCGCCGATCAAGGAGTGAGTGATCCCGCGGTGCAGGGTGATGTAATCGCTGCGGTGGCCGGGTCGCAGGCCCAGAAACAGCTCGGCGATGTCCGGCACGTTGGCCGCGAACGCGCCCAGCAGGGCGGGGGCGGGTGTCCGGTGGTCGGCCACGGCGCGTCCCAGCGCCGCGCCGACGAGCGTGTGCGCGATGTTGTCCATGGTCGGATAATACCCACCAAGAGAAGCGTGACGTACATCACAATCGCGTTAACGCGGCGCGGCGTTACTCCGTCCTACGGGGTAGAGTCTTCCAGCCACGGAGGGAAGCTCTATGCTACGAACGATTGCCTTACTGGGGCTGCTGGCCGCCGCGGCCTGCGTCCCCGGCTACACGCGGGCCGAGATCGTGTACGGCGAGCCCGCCGAGTATGTCTACGTCGTTCCTCCTGAGCGCGTCGTGGTGGTGACGCGCGAGGTGCTGGTGCAGCGGGGCTGGGTCGTGTACCGCGTCGAACGCAGCGGCCCGAACCGCGTCATCTGGGCGCGGCGCGGCCCGGATGACATCGTGCGGATTTTCGTCACGCCGCAGGGTGACCGGGTCGCCGTGCGTGGACTGTGGGAAGCGCGCGATCGCGGCCGTCACCGCGGATGGGAGCGGCGCGGACCGCCGCGCGAGGTAATCGGGGACATCGACGGGCGCTTGAAAGAACACTAGCCCCGAGCTCCGCTGGTCGATACTATTGGGGCCCGGACGTTCCGGGCCCCTTTGTTTGTTTATGCAGGAGAGCGTATGCAGCGCCCGATCGCAGCCTCCGACCGCCGCCAGTTCCTCGACCGCCGTGCGCTGACCGATCGGCGCGCCGGCGTCGACCGCCGCGGGCACCCCGACCGTCGCCGCGCCGCGATTTCGTTCGACGTCGAGCGCCGCGTCATTGCGGATCGACGCGTCCTGGCCGACCGCCGGCT
>WNGH01000818.1_pt1 | contig 27741 bp, 25 predicted proteins | sample 5400631 | NCBI WGS metagenome assembly WNGH01 (sample SAMN13153373, study PRJNA577476) | soil metagenome | isolation source: 115 cm soil or saprolite under Garry oak tree replicate 1 | place: USA:California | collected 2016-06-15
AGATTGCGGTGAATGATTCCCATACCGCCCTGCTGCGCCAGGGCAATCGCCATATGCGATTCGGTGACCGTGTCCATGGCGGCGCTGATGATGGGAATATTCAGGCGGATATTGCGCGTGAGCTGCGTTTGCGTGCTTGCCAGCGCGGGCACAACGTCGGAGCGGGCGGGCAGCAGCAACACGTCATCGAAGGTGAGAGCCTCAGGAACCGGAAAGTGAATCATAATTTTTCTCTGGGGAAAGGTTAACCATCTATTCTAGAGAGCGTTGCCGGTTGAGGCAAATGGATGCACGCATCTGGCAGATTCATGTCCTGAATCGAGCTTCTGGCATAAGGTCGAGGCGAGTCCCGGCGTTTGTTTTTTGGTTACGAGCGGCGTATTATTGATATCTGGAAACTGTTGTGTAGTACCAGGATTGGCGAAACACACCAGTGGGCGCAAGCCCACTTTTTAGTTTCAGCCCATTTTCTGCTGTGCAGCAGGCCAGTAAATCACTGGTTTCATGGCACTTGACGTTGATCGAGTTCGAGGGATAGCGGAGCGGGTCGCGGCCTCGACCGGCTTGGAAATTGTAGAAGTGGAGTTGCGCGGCGGGGGCAAAGCTCGCATGCTGCGTATCTTTATCGACAAGCCCGGCGGCGTCACGCATGAGGACTGCGCAAATCTTAGCCGGGAAGTCGGCACTATCCTCGATGTCGAGGACGTGATCCCAGGAGCGTCGTATCTCCTGGAAGTATCTTCCCCGGGGCTGGATCGCAAACTGATTCGTCCGGCGGATTACGAGCGCTTCACGGGTAGCCGAGTCAAACTGACGACGCACAATCCGGTGAACGGCAACCGCCACTTCGAAGGACGGCTGGAGAGTTTCCAGCATGGTCGTCTTACGCTCGACATGAATGCGGCGCGAAAAAAACCTCGGCCGCGAGATGGCGCTCCGCAGAAGCTGGAAATTGAGCTGGCGAACGTGGAGAAGGCAAATTTGGTGCCGGAGATCTAGAGTCCACGCGTCGAGTTGTCAGGTTACAGACCCAGGTTGAATACGGAATATTGCTATGGCAAGCGAGCTTTATAACACCATCGACGCGCTCAGCAGGGAAAAGGGCATTGATCCCCAAATTGTGGTGAGTGCAGTGGAAGACGCAATTGTGGTCGCCACGCGTAAGTACTACAAGACCCAGGAAAACCTGCGGGCGCAGTTGGACAAGGAAACCGGCAAGATACGTGCGTTCGCGGTTAAGACAGTGGTGGAAAACCCCGAGCAGATAGAAGATCCGCAACTTCAGGTGACTCTGGAAGACGCGCGCAAAGTTGATCCCAGCATTGAAGTCGGCGGCGAGTTGCAGATCCCGAAGGTGACTGAAGGCATCCTGGGACGAATCGCGGCGCAACTGGCCAAGCAAGTTATTTTTCAGAAGGTTCGCGAGGCAGAGCGCGACACCGTTTACAACGAATACATCGGACGGGTCGGCGAGATCGTCAACGCTACGGTAAAGCGAATTGAGGGACCGGATGTGATTTTCGACTTGGGCAAGGCGGAAGCCCGTATGTCGCGAAAGGAACAGTCGCGTCTGGAATCGTTTGCCATCGGAGAACGTGTACGCGTTGTCATCGCCAGGGTTGAGAGAGCTTCCAAAGGTCCTGGAGTGGTTGTGTCACGCGCCGCTCCGGAGCTGGTCCAGCATCTATTCCAGACGGAAGTGCCGGAAATTTATGACGGTACGGTCGTAATCCGCGCGATTGCACGAGAAGCGGGAGAGCGCACCAAGATTGCCGTGATGTCGAAAGATAAGGACGTGGACGCGGTCGGGGCTTGCGTCGGCATGAAGGGGATGCGCGTCCAGTCCATCATTCGCGAGCTGCGCGGCGAGAAGATTGACATCATCGAATATCACGAAGATCCGGTAACTTTCGCGGAAAAGGCGCTGCAGCCGGCCAAGGTGAGCCGCGTCACGGTGGTCGATGCAGCCGACAAGCACCTCGAAGTGGTAGTAGACGACAGCCAGCTCTCATTGGCCATTGGCAAAAAAGGACAGAACGTCCGCCTGGCCGCGAAGCTGCTGGGTTGGAAGATCGACATCAAAAGCGAGGAAGAAAAGCGGCAGGAAGTGGAGCAGCAAATGTCGGCGCTGGTGGGATCGACTTCAACCCCGCTGGAAAGCGTGCCTGGCTTGGGTGAAGGCTTGATCGAGAAATTGACAGCCGCGGGCGTCACTACTGTAGAGGCACTGGCGGATATGACTCCGGAACAGCTTGAGGCGATTGAAGGCATCGGGCCCAAGACGGTGGAAAAAATCAGCTTGGCAGTAAATAATTATTTCTCCAGTCTCGATGCCGGGGAAGCCGCGCTAGAAGCTTCTGCCGAGGCGGAGGCAACAACTCCTGAAGCGGCAGAGACCGCAGAAGCGGGCGGAGAAACGCCTGCCCCCGAGCGAGAAGCTGGAGCCGAAATCGAGGCGGTCGAAGCCGGTTCAATCGACGAGACTGCCGTGGAATCGGAAGCAACCGAGGAGGAGCCTGCTCCTTCTGAGGAAAAGTAGTTACGTGCAAGCTTCAGACGCTGACAGCGAACGGGCGAAATTGAAACTGAAACCGTGAGGTTGATATGAAGATTTAGCGGGACAGTGTGGAGGAAAGAAAGAGCGGATGAGCAAGATTCGAATCAACGATCTGGCAAGGGAGCTGGAAGTTAAGAGTAAAGCTATTCTCGATGTACTAACGGAAGTCGGAGTCATCGAGAAGAAGACTCATTCCAGTTCCATTGAAGACCATGAAGCGGTCAAGGTGCGTGAGCACTTCCGCTCAATCAGCGAGGCGCAAAGCTCGAGCAAAGCTTCGCGTTTCAGCCGCGCCGAAGCTGAGGGGATCAAGACCAAGATCGATCTTTCTCATATCTCGAAGCCCGGCGACGTATTGAATGCTATTCGCGCCAAGCAGCAAGTGTCATCGCCCGCAGCTCCTTCTGCTCGTTCCGCTACCCCAGCCGCGGTGGTAGAAGCCAAGCCGGCGGCGTCGGCCACTACGGCGGCAAAAGCTCGAGCGATCGCCCCGCCGCCTGCTCCAGCAGTGCCTCCGTCAAAATTTGTTGTACCCAGTCACGGTCCACGACCTACTTTCAGCGTGCCAACGCCGGCGGCTCAGCCCCCGAAGACTGCGGCAGCTCCTCCTCCCGTAGTAGCGCCGCCGCGTGCTGCGACTCCGCCGAGCGCGCCCCCGACCACCAGCGTAGCGCCACCGCCGACGCAGACTTCGAGTCCAACTGCGACCCGATCTGCAACCCCAAGCGCGCCTGTTCAGCCACAAGGCCCTCCGCCGCGCATGATCATGCCGCAGACGGGGCCGCGTCCGGTTTACAAAGCCCCCCTTCGCGCCGCGCCCCCAGCTCAATCAGGAGCGCCCGCCCGACCTGCCCCGGGACGTCCGGTGCCCGGTCAGCCAATTTTCCAGCGCCAGCGTCCGAGTGCTCCTGCGGGCCGTCCAGCGTTGCGTCCGGGAGAGCGGAGGCCGATGCATCCGACGCGGCAGTCTCCAACCGGCACGCGTCCCCTGGGAGTGGGCCCGGGTTTGCCTCCGGGGCCAACTCGTCCGGGAAGCCGGCCTGGAGGTCCGTCCCGCCGGCCTGGTCAACGCTATGTTCCGCGCGGGGTGAAGGAAGGCCCGATGAAGGGCTATACTCCGCCGCCGCGCCTTACGCTTTCCAATGAACCGCAGCCGATCACGCGCAGCATCACGATTACGGAAGGAATCAGCGTTAAGGATCTTGCGGAGAAACTTGGAATCCGTGCCAAGGATTTGATCGCACGATTATTGGCTCGTGGTGTGTTCGCCACAATCAACCAGACTCTGGACGGAGAGTTGGCTAGTGAGATGTCACGTTTCTTTGGAGCGGATACTAGTGTGATCAGCTTCGAAGAGCAGGCTGCCAAAGATGTCTCCGACGCAGCTGCGGGTGAAGAGGGCGCTGCTGCGGATACAGTGCCACGACCGCCGGTGGTCACCATCATGGGCCACGTCGACCACGGCAAAACCACTCTGCTAGATTCCATCCGTCTCACCAACGTCGCTGGAGGTGAAGCCGGAGGAATTACGCAGCACATCGGCGCTTACAAAGTGACGATCCTCGATAAGGAATCGCCAGCATTCGGACGTCAGATCGTTTTCCTCGATACGCCAGGTCACGAAGCCTTCACTCGCATGCGGTCTCGCGGCGCGAAGGCCACAGACATCGTCGTGCTGGTGGTGGCTGCCGACGATGGCGTGATGCCGCAGACTTTGGAAGCCATTGATCACGCACATGCTGCGGAAGTGCCCATTATTGTGGCGGTGAACAAGATCGACAAACCCGATGCCTTGCCGGATCGGGTCAAGAAGCAACTCGCCGACCGCGGACTGATGCCCGAAGATTGGGGCGGAACAACCGTCTTCGTCGATGTATCGGCAAAGCAGAAAACGAATTTGAACCTGTTGATGGAAATGATCTGCCTGGTGGCTGATTTGCAGGAATTGAAAGCCACGCCCGAGCGTCCCGCCAACGGTGTGGTGCTCGAGGCCAAATTGGATCGGGGACGTGGACCAGTCGCTACTGTGCTGGTTCAGAACGGCACGTTGCGCGCCGGAGACAACTTCGTGGTGGGCAACGTGTACGGAAAAGTCCGTGCCATGTTTGACGATCGTGGAGCGCAGCTTGAAGAAGCGCCACCCTCGACACCAGTGGAAATCCTGGGCATGGAAGGATTGCCCCAGGCTGGGGATCAATTCGTGGTGGTGGCGGACCGTGACAAGGCTCGCGGCATCTCCGGGTACCGGGAACAGAAGGCTCGTGAGGCAACGCTGGCCAAGAGCTCTCGCGTCTCGCTAGAAGGGCTGGCGGAACAATTAAAGACAGCCGGGACCAAGGAACTGAACATCATTCTCAAGGCGGATGTGGGCGGCTCGGTAGAAGTGCTGAGCGACTTGTTGTCGAAGCTGTCCAATGACAAAGTCCGTCTCAAGGGGCTGCGTTCCGGTGTCGGCGCTATTACCGAAACTGACGTGCTGCTGGCGTCGGCATCCAACGCAATCATTATCGGGTTCAACGTCCGTCCGGAACGCAAAGCGCAGGAATTGGCGGAGCAGGAGAAAGTAGATATCCGCCTGCACTCGATTATTTACGAGCTGCAAGACGAGATTAAGCGCGCCATGAGCGGCCTACTCGAGCCTACCTTCAAGGAAAATTATCAGGGCCGTGCTGAAGTGCGCGATACTTTCCGTATCCCGAAGGTTGGCACCGTTGCCGGTTGTTATGTGCAGGATGGGATTATCAAAAGGGACTCCGAAGTCCGGCTGCTGCGCGACAACGTGGTCGTGTTCAAAGGCAAGGTTGGATCGCTACGCCGCTTCAAGGAAGATGCCAGCGAGGTGCGCAACGGCATGGAGTGTGGAATCTCGATCTCCAACTATGGCGACATCAAGGTTGGCGACATCATTGAAGCGTTCGTTACCGAGCGGATTGCAGCGGAAGTGATTGCTTAAACAAGTCTTCAGTGGCCAGTGGTCAGATATCATTTTCACTCCCTGACTTAGGCCACTCGTTCCAATGATCGCATTTCTCACCCTCGAACTGCGCATTGAAGCGGCGCAGTCTCTAAAAGACAAGAGACAAGTGGTACGCAGCCTAAAGGACCGGCTGCGCGCGCACTTTAACGTTGCTGTGGCTGAACTCGATGCCAATGGATTGTGGAACCAGGCCACGTTGGGCGTGGTGAGCGTGTCTGATTCGCGCGATTACCTGGATGGACTTATGAAGAACGTGGAACGTCAGGCTGTGCGCATCGCGAACAACGGTGGCGCCGAGGTTGCAGATTCGTTCGTGGACTACCTCTAAGGCTGAACGGCGTCAGGATCGCCACGTAAACCGTATTTTCTGATATTCTCATCCGTTTTACTCCGAGGTGTGTTGGTGGAAAGGCGCGGGCAGAAATATCATCGGGAGCGCCTGGGCGAGGCACTTCGCGAGGAGATCGAAACCATCGTCGAGGGTGAACTTGGCGATCCGCGTATTGGACTGGCGAGCGTCAGCAGTGTGGTAATAGCCGAAGATGCACGCTCGGCGCGAGTTTTCGTGAATGTCGAGGGAGACGAAGGAGAAGCGGAGCGCACCCTCGAGGGATTGATGGCGGCGGGCGGATTCATCCGTCGTGCGGTGGCCGAGCGTCTGCACTTGCGGCGTCCGCCGGAGTTAGTGTTTCAACTGGATCGATCCCAGCAATACGGGTCCAGGATCAATGAGCTTCTGAAGCGAGCAAAAAAAAGGAGTGGGTAGAGCACCCGCCGACCGGTTCTGGCAGACATGTTGAACGAGGTTCTAAAGCAGATCGAGCAGCGCAAGCGGTTTGTCCTTACCTCCCACGCGCGCCCGGATGGAGATGCTGTGGGATCGACGCTGGCTTGCTGCCAGATCTTGCGCGCCATGGACAAAAACGCCGAAGTTATTCTGCACGATGGTGTTCCCCGCATTTACCAGCCGCTGCCCTTTGCCAACACAGTGGTGAAAGCGGATAGGGTGAACGGAAATTACGATGCTGCCATCATCCTGGAATGTGACAGCATCCAGCGCACCCGGCTGCAAGGGCTGGAGCAGCAGTTTCTCATCAACATTGATCATCACCTGAGTGGGCGACAGTTTGCGCACATCAATTGGATTGACCCGAAGGCGGTTGCCACTGCGGAAATGGTCTACCGCCTGGCTCGGGAAGCAGGAGTCACAATTTCCCCAATGATCGCCACTTGCCTCTACACCGCGGTGCTCACGGATACAGGTTCGTTCATGTTTCAAGGCACTAGCGAGCACACTTTTGCGCTGGCGCGGGAACTTGTACTTGCCGGCGCTGATCCGGCGCAGTGCGCGCGCAGTGTTTACTTCGGGCATTCTGCCGCGAAGATGCGTCTGCTGGGCGCAGCGCTTTGCAATCTGCATTGCGATGGGAAGTTGGCGTGGATTTCGGTATCCCAAGGGCAGATGGAGCAGTGCCAGGCAAAAGACGAAGACTGCGAAGGCCTGGTAAATTACGCGCTCTCTATTCAGGATGTTGAAGTCGCAGCATTTTTCCGTGAACTATCCGACGGACGATTTCGAGTGAGCATGCGCAGCAAGGGGTTGTTGAACGTGGCTGCTGTCGCCGAGCGTTTTGGTGGGGGCGGTCATGAATGCGCCAGCGGCTTCTCGGTCGAAGGTCCTCTGTCCGATGCGGTGGCGCGCGTGCTCGGGCAATTGAGAATCGGTCCCTCAGCAGAATAGACATTTATGGATATATCCCTGGCAAGGCAGATTGTTTCGTTCGCCGGTGCACTGCTTATTCTGGTCGCCTATACCGGCCAACAAATGAACTGGATGAATGCTCGCAAGCCGGCATACAACATGTTGAATGCCCTCGGCTCCGCGATTCTCGCCTATATCGCTTTCCGTCCATTCCAGATCGGGTTTGTGGTGCTGGAAGTTGCCTGGGCGCTTATCAGTGTCTACGCGCTGATTCGCCCGAGGCAGCAGGAATGAAGGGATTTACGATTTACGATTTACGATTGACGAATTCACCACCACCCGCCCTTGATCCGAAATTGAAAATCGTAAATCGACAATCGTGCTTGCCGGTGCTGCGTTGAACCAGCGCTCTCGTTCCTACACAGACTGGCTGCTGCTGGCCGGTTTTTGTGGTTTTTTGTTTTTCTGGGGTCTCGGATATTTCGGCCTGATTGGCGCCGATGAACCGCGCTATGCCCAGGTAGCGCGCGAAATGCTCGAACGCCGTAATTGGATTACCCCCTTCCTGGATGGCAAGCCGTGGCTGGAAAAACCTGTCCTCTATTACTGGGAAGCAATGTTGATTTACAGCATTGCAGGAGTGAGCGATTGGGCGGCGCGTGTTCCCTCAGCCTTGAATGCCACCTTGATGTCGATTGCGGTCTATTTATTTCTGCGACGTTTTCGTCCAGGGTTTCAACTCGATGGCGCCCTGATGACAGCCTCGGCAGCGGGAGTGATTGGCTTTGCCCGCGCCGCGTCCATGGATATGCCACTTGCGGCGATGTTCACGATCGCATTGCTCGGCTGGTATGGTTGGTATGAGAGTGGAGCGAAGCGTTACCTCGCGCTGTTCTACGTTTCTCTGGGATTGGCAACCCTGGCGAAAGGGCCCGTGGCACCGTTTTTGGCAGCCGCAATCATTATTATTTTTGCCGTAACCGCCACACACCTGATACTGGTTGTACGCACCTTTTGGATTCCGGGGATTGTTCTCTTTTGTGCGATCACCCTGCCCTGGTACATAGCGGTTCAAATTAAAAATCCAGAGTTTTTCAGGGTCTTCGTTCTGCAGCACAACTTGGCACGCTTCGGGACTGACCTCTATCAACATAAAGAATCGTTCTGGTATTACGTGCCGGTCCTTTTGTTGGGATTGATCCCTTGGACCGTCTTTGTCGCCGCGGCTCTGCTCGACAGCATTCGGGCCTGGTGGTCCGAACGAAAGCAATCGTTTCAGCCTGAGAATGCATTGAACGTTTTTTTAGTGACCTGGCTGATCGTGCCCGGCGTTTTCTTTTCCTTCTCACAATCGAAACTTCCAGGCTATATGCTGCCGGCGCTGCCTGCCGGGACATTACTGCTGGCAGAGTACATTCGACGGCGTGTCCTGATGGCGGATCCGCGCCCAGATTATCTCCTAGTAATTTGTCATTCGATTGTGGCGGCATTTCCACTGATTCCTGCGCTCATGCTGAACTACATTCCTCTTCAGCATCGACTGCCATGGGGCAGTGCACTTGCGATTTCCAGCGCACTCGCTGCCGCGCTGGCGATCGGGATGGTGGTGACGTTGCGTACCCAGTTAGGTCTGGGCATGCTCAGGTTTGTGACCCTGATTCCGGTGGTGCTATCTCTGGCTGCCGTATTGCGCAATGCAGCTCCCACGCTGGATGCAACTCTGTCCGCGCGTCCGCTGGTCAATCAGATCGATCGGATGGAGAACAAGCGATTGCCCATCGCGGGCTTTCGTCTGTCGCGAGAGACGGAATACGGTCTCGAGTTTTACCGCAATCAGATCATCGCGAGATACAACTGGGGACAGATACCGTTTGGAGAACATCTAGTTGTTGCCCCAAGCGGACTGCAGAGTGCAATTGCTGAAAAAGTAGCGGACCGGCGCGTGCTGTATCTGGGAACCTTTGCGCCGCAGGGATTAGATTATTACTGGGTAGGGGCGAAGGGCAGCCATTCGCAGCTAAGCGTCGAACCGTAATCCGCGCGCATCCGATATTGCTTGTTCATGTTCCCGCGTTTGCCTGCTGCTAGCTAAAGCACTACACTCCATTTTCGCGACACCAACGCATGCCGCTATAGCCTCTCAGGAGCCACGGTTGGAAATTCTCGATCTTAGACACTTTTCCTCGGTGGACCTGCGTGCCTTGCTGAATGACGAAATCCAGCTGTGGGGCCGGCTTCTTTCGTGGGACTATAGTGGCTCCGCCGATATGATTCTGCGCTATGTAGACGCGAAAATCCTGCCCGGCTATGCTGCGATTGATCGGGGGCGCATTTTCGGGTACGCATTTTTTGTGTACGAAGGCAGTAAGGGCGTCATCGGCGATTTGTTTGTGGCTAATGGCGATCGCCTTCCTGACCCTCACGAGGTGGAATCACGCCTGCTGATGCATGTGATTGAAACTCTGCAACAGTCTCCGGGTATTCATCGCGTCGAAGCGCAATTGCTGGCTCACGAAGCCGGATTGGTTGCGCGTCCCTTCGTGGATCAAGGTTTTCAGCGTCACGCCCGGCTGTTCATGGTTCTTCCGCTGGTGAAAGCGAGCAAACCGGCAGCCAAGGCTCAATCAGAGATTGAAATCCGGCGTTGGTCGGAGCCCGATTACCAGTCTGCGGCGGCCGTGATCACTACCGCTTATCGCGGCCACGTGGATTCTCAGATCAACGATCAATACCGCACGCTGAGCGGCTCGTTACGTTTCCTGAATAACATCGTGCGCTTTCCAGGATGCGGAACCTTTGATCCTGATTCGTCTTTTGTTGCGGTGCAGAAGCAGGCGCGAAGTTTGGCTGGGCTTATTTTATGTTCTCGAGTGCGGCATGACGTGGGCCACGTCACGCAATTGTGCGTGCTGCCCGAGTACCGCTCGCATGGAATCGGGCAGTCGTTGCTGGCAGCCACAGCAGTGAATCTTCAGCAGCGTAATTTCTCAACGCTGTCGCTTACCGTCACTGAGGCCAATACGCACGCCGTAGATCTCTATCGCTACTTGGGATTCGATATCAAACGCGTTTTCGATGCTTTCGTTTGGGAAGGTTAGATTTTCGGGAATCAGCGTCTCAGTAACCACATCACCCATCCCGCCACGAAGACTCCGCCCACGAACATTGCGAAGCAGTAAAGACCGTAACGGATCTGCTCGCGCGCGTCGTTCCGCTGCGTGATGCCGAAAACGATAGAAGCGAATAGGGAGAACAGCAATGCGGCGGTGAAATGGGATAGTTCCAGAGTCATTTGGGCCAGGATCATTTGTGCCATGATCATGGTTTCTTTCCGATAGCGATATGATAAGCGTCTGCCACGCTGATGAAATTCAGCAGTCCGGCGACAATGATGAATTTCGTGCCATAGTCGGCGGTGGCGTGCGCAATGGCTCCCTGTCCCCAGTCCATAACACGAGTCACGATATAGAGCCCGCCTGCTCCTAAATCACCGACAAACCCCAGGATGTCGAGAATATCTCCACCATTTGGACGGTAGACACGCCCTTGCATCGCGAGCCCAAGGAAAAACATGGTAGTGATGGAGAACATGAGCAGCAGGCCACGAATCCAGCGTTTCTGGATGAGGTGACCCGCGCCGGGAATCAGCCAACCCAAGGCGGGCGCGAGCACCGACATGGTGGTCATTGGCTGCGTTGTCGTGGAGTTTCTTACTTCCACAGTTTTCGGTTTGCTTACCGACGAATTTGCCATTCAGATGGTCACGATCTCGTTTTGAATTTTACCGGTTACTTCCGCCGCCTTAGGCCGGACCAGCACGTTGACTTCGCTGCGGACGCCGAATTCGGGCAGATAAATTCCGGGTTCGATGGAGAAGCAGGAGTTGGGCAGAATGCGTCGATCATCGTGAACCTCGAGATCGTCCATGTTGGCGCCGTTGGCATGGACATCGGTGCCGATGGAATGCCCGGTGCGATGAATGAAATATTCTCCGAAGCCGGCCTTTTTTATATGTCCGCGGACCGCTCGATCGACTTCCCATCCAGCGATCTGACGTCCCGCGGCGACAGCTTCCTTCACGGTCTTCACTCCGGCGTCGCGCGCTTGAGAGACGATCTGGAATATCTCGCGCATACGATCCGATGGGGCCTTGCCCACGGATCCCGTCCACGTAATATCGTAGTACACAGCGTCGGGCGTATTCTTCTTGGCCCAGACATCCAGCAGGACGAAATCGCCTTGACGGATGGGGGCAGAAGTCTTTTCCTGCGGCTCGTAATGCGGGTTGCCGCTGTTGGCATTCACGGCAACGATGGGCGGGTCATCCGTAGTCAGATTTTCACGGGCGAAAGCTTCCATGAACCAGTGTTGAATGTCACTCTCGGTTGTGCCGCCATTGCGGACGCGGCGACCGATCTCCTTGAAGGCGGCGGCGGTGATGGAGTCAATCGCATCGCGCGCAGCAAAGTGAGTCTTGATCTGCTCCTCGGTCCAGGTAGCTTCGAATTGCGCCACCAAGTCACCGGAACTGACCACGTTCTTGCCCAGCCCGCGGATCATTTCCAGCGTGCCGCCGTCCACCAGCGAAACGTAGAAGACCAGGTTGTTGGGCGAATATTGCATGGCAATGTCGCGAAAATTCGACAGCATCGACTTCACTTGATCGAACAACTCTTGCCATCCTGCATACTGGAGCTTGCTGCCGGGCAGAGTGTCAAGGTGGCCGGATTCAATTTTGTGGACAAGTTTAACCGGCTCTCCCTTGGCAGGGATGACATAAAACCAGCGCCGCGTGACCATCAGGCCGGCGGGAAGCCCCAGAACGCGATATGCGATGGGATCACGATGGTGATGATCATAGAAGAGCCACGCGTCCATATTGCGTTCACGCAGGACAGCTTGTATGGCTGGAAGGTTCATCGGCAAACAACCATTCTAAACAACTGCGCGGTTTTGAGCGAATCGTGCTGAGTTCTATGCGCGCAGCTAGGAAAGAATTTGCTGCTCCATCTAGCTTGCCGGAATGTTGCTGGTACGTACTTTTTTGTCATAAATCCAGAGCAGTGCCGCGGTAGCCACGCCCACCGCAGTGACAGCCCACCAGATCCGGCCGGGCTGGTGCTTGACCTCTCCGAAATGATGAATCAGCAGTCCACCGAACCAGCCCCCGATAAGAGATCCGATTCCAATGGGTAAAAAGGCAAATCCCATATATGTCCCCTGTTGACCCGGAGGCGCGAGGCGGGAAATGTATTCGTAGTAACGAGGCGATTGGGTGATCTCGCCGAGAGAAACCGCGAACAGTGTCACTACCACCATCCGCACTGAGGGATGCACGATCAGAATTACCCACGCGAGGGCTGAAATCAACGTGCCCAGCGTGATGGCGCGGAGAGCCGGTATCCGTTGCGTGAGAAAACTTACAACCATCTGTAGTGCTATCACGGTCAGTGGCCCGGTGACGAGCAGCAGTTCGGTGTTCGCGTTTGGATCGATGTAATCATGAACGTACAGAGGCAGGATGATGAATTCTTGCCAGTAGACAATCCAATATCCAGAAAAAATCAAAAGAAAAAGCATGAAGCGCGGGTTGGAGAGGACAGTTACGAAATTTTTTGCTGCCTGGCCCAGGCTGACGGTCTGCGTCTCACCCGAGCGCTGCGGCTCTTTAAAGAACAGCAACACGGCGAAGAACATTAAAAACACGCTCAATGCCGCCACACGAAATACATTTTCCACACTCATGTGCTGGTGGACCCAGGATGCGACGTACGGTCCAGCAGCTCCGCCGATGTTCACTAACGTGTAATAAATGGAATAACCGATGGAACGAACGTTCTCCTTGGACGCGCGCGCTGTTGTCCCGACGACGCAAGGCTTGACCAGCGCGATGCCCAGAGCAGGGAGCATCAACACCAGAGCTACCAGCACGCCCAGCGGCATGGCATTGCGGATAGGAGCGAGCCAAGATGCCCCCAGGGATCCGAGTAAGAAGTACGAGCAACTGAGGATCAGGTAGGCTAGCGACAGTGACCGTCGAAAGCCGAGCCGGTCGGCGAGAGTTCCGCCGAATGCAGCTAGAAACCATACCAGTCCGCCGAATAATCCAGTCAGGCTGCTGGCTTGCTTGACGTCAAAATTCAAACTCTCGTGAAGATACCGCGCAAGCGAGGCGAAGGCGGCGTAATAGGAGAGTCTCTCGAAGAGTTCGCTGATGTTCGCGACCCAGAAGGGACGCTCGAAGCCGGTGCGAATCTCATGCAGGCGTTCGGAAAAGGTCATTGAGTTCTCTCTGAGCGTGTGGCGCGGGCGCCCTCGCCCGCGTCATTGCGACGTGAATAGAGCCTTCCTGACTTCCTCGGCAGCCGGTCCCGCCACACGGACGATCTTCCTGCGGGTGCTTCGGCCGGACGCAATGGTAACGGAGGAACGCGGAACCTTCAAAAGATTTGCCAGGAATTCGATGCATGCCTGGTTGACCCGGCCTTCCGCCGCAGGCGCCGTGAGCGACAGCTTGAGCGCGTCGCCGAGTTCGCCGGTGATAGCATTTTTCTTGGCCTGAGGATGTACCTTGACGGCAAAAGTGGCGCCCGTCGCAGTGTTTTGTATAGGAATCATTCAACTTTCGGATGTAAGGAGTATGGATGCCGCTAAGGCATTTTTCTGTCGCCAAAGATCGCTGTGCCTAGCCGCACACACGTCGAGCCTTCCTCAATGGCGATTTCAAAGTCGTAAGACATTCCCATGGAGAGCATGTTCATGTTCACTCCCGGCAACTGACGCGTGCCGATCTCCTCTTGCAGTTGGCGCAGTTTCCGAAAATACGGCCGCGCTTGTTGCGGATTGTCCGTGCGCGGAGGAATCGTCATCAAGCCGCGAATTTCCAGATGCTCCAACAAATGTGAAGCCTGAAGAATTTTTTCCAGCTCCTGCGAGCCAGGCGCTACACCAGTCTTGGCAGCCTCGCCTCCAACGTTGATTTCGACCAACACTCCTAGCTTCTTGCCGAGTTGTTGTGCGGCGGAGTTGAGCTTCTGGGCAAGCCGCAGTGAGTCAATCGAGTCCACGGCGCCGAATAACTCAGCCGCCTTGGCAGCTTTGTTGGTCTGCAGATGACCGATCATGTGCCACTCGGCATCTGATAAATCCCGCAAAGCGTCGACTTTCCCGGCAAATTCCTGGACGCGGTTTTCGCCGAACACTCGCATTCCCGCCAAGTGAGCTGCACGAATGAGCTCTGGCGGAACGGTCTTGCTCACTGCCATCAGCGTGACCGCATCCGGATCGCGTCCAGTTCGTTTGGCCGCAGCATTCATTCGTTCGCGGACCATGGCAATGTTGTCTGCGATCGGCATGGATAAAACAATAAACCACGAAGGACACGAAGTTACACGAAGGAAGGCTAAGAAACGTTTTTTGGTACGGCTAACTTCGGGTTGGAGCCTTGCCTGGGGACGCGGGCGAGGGCGCCCGTGCCACACGTTTCGATCACATCATGGCTACCGGCGGCGCCGGTTCGTTGGGGTCGCCGGCACTCGATAGCGGAAGTCGGATCATCAGAACGGCCAGAGCAATCATCACGGCGATTCCGGCAACATATGACTGATTGCTAAACACCTGAGGTCGGGCCCAGACGGGTGCGAATTGCAATCCGGCCCACACCAGTCCAAGGATAGCTTCGCCGGCGATGAGGCCGGAAGCGGTGAGCACGCCGGCATTCTCAACGCGTGCTTTCTGCGCCTGATTGAATCCGCGGCGTTGGGCCACCCAATCTCCGAGGGAGCGGAAAACTCCACCGAGGAATATTGCGAATGTGGTCTCAAACGGCAGATACATACCGACTGCCACCAGCATGGGGCTGCGCACCTGCATCATGATTAACCCAATGCCCATAAATATGCCGACCACCACCAGCGGCCATGGCATCTCGCCGCCCACGATTCCCATGGCTAGCGTGGCCATTAGTCCAGCTTGGGGAGCGGAGAGTTGGCGGTCTCCAAATCCGACTCCGCCGGCTTTGATGTTGGCTTCGTGCAGCAACATGAGGGGAAAGTACATCACCAGACTTGCCACTACGACCGCGATTAATTCCGCCATCTGGATCTTGCGAGGCGTGCCTCCCAGGATGTATCCGACTTTAAAGTCCTGAAGCAGTTCTCCTGCTACTGCCGAGGAAACGCAAACCACAGTAGCAACGCCGAGCACCGCGGCCACGCCGGCGTTTCCAGAAACTCCCAGCGCAACCATGAGCAAAGCCGCAATCAGCAAAGTCGAGAGAGTTAATCCTGAAATCGGATTGTTGGACGATCCGATGAATCCGACTAGATTGCCGGAAACAGTCGCGAAGAAGAAACCGACAAAAATCATCACCACGGCTGCCAAAATGGCCGGCCAAACCAAACCGGTAATATGAATATAAAGAAAGCACATGAGCACGAACATGAGGGCAATCAATCCGAAAACAACCTTCGAGCTCATATATTGTTCAGTGCGCGAAAGTTGGGCTCGCTGCGCGGCAGTCTGTCGCAGGTCAGCGAATGCTTTGCCCAGGCCGGCAGTCAGGCTCTTGCGCATTTTGAATAACGTATACGCGGCCCCTACAAGCATTCCGCCTACGGCGATGGGACGCACGATGAACCTCCATACCGCCGCGGCGATGGCTGCCCAGTTATCGGGCGTGTCGGATGGCAGGTATTGTTTGAGTTGAGGGCCGAGAAAGAAGATGAGCAGAGGAACCATCAGTCCCCAGGCCAGCACACCGCCGGCAAATTGGAGGGCGGCAAGACGCAGCCCGATAATGTATCCAACTCCTAAGTAAGCGGGACTCACGCTCGGCGCCGCGAACATGCTGGTTCCTCCTGCGGCCACCAGGTTCGTGCTTCCTGCCGTACCCAAACGAACTTGGCTATGACCGAGACTGCCTACCACAGGATGGAAATCTTTATCGGCGGCGAATAAACCGAAGCGTCCGAGCATATACACCACACCGCCGATGCCGATATTCCAGAAAAGATATTTCGCAGCTTGTGCGCCTCGCTGGCCGGCTTTATGAATTTCTGCGGCGGCCACGGATTCTGGGAACGGGAGTTCCGGGTCCTCCACCATCACCCGCCGCACTAGAGAAATGAAAAGCACCCCCAGTATGCTGCCCACCATAATCAACGCCGTGGATTTCCAGTAGGCGTCGGCGGGACGAAAAGAAGTCCAGGCCCGAGAAAGCAAGAAAGCAGGAATGGTGAAAATCGCGCCAGCGGCAACGGACTCTCCGATGGAGCCGGCGGTACGGGCAATGTTTTCTTCCAGCAGCGATCCCTTCCACGCCCGCAGGACGGCCATGGCAATTACCGCGGCAGGATAGGTTGCCGCAATCGTGATTCCCGCGCGCAAACCCAGATAAGCATTGGCCGAGCCCAGAACCACCGTCATAACCAGTCCCAGCAAAACCGCCCGGAGGGTAAATTCCTTCATTTCCACGGTTTCGGGCACAAATGGTTGGTGCTTCCTGGGGCTGTTCACCGTAATTTCGGTGCTCATGGGTAAGATCCTCGCAAGTATTTAAATCTGCTCACATAGGGCAAGACCGCGCACGTTAGCACGCGTGCTGGCTCCATTACAAGTGCGTGGCCGAAGCCCCACTCCGAGAGGCTCCGGACATCCCTTGTGAGATGCATAACTTCTAATCAGGTGCTCTGCTTTGGTATGATTTTAGGACTGCATCGTCTTCTGGCCCCGTTTTGAGGAGGACAAGCCATGCTGTCAAAAGAATTTCAGTGTTCTGATTGTGGAAGTCTTGATGGTTTCCGCTCGCATCCCAGAAGTTTCACGGAAAAGTACATTCTGCCCGTGCTGTTCTTGCGTCCAGTGCGTTGTGCGGATTGCTACCGTCGCGATTACCACACCGTTTTTATGAACGTGCGAGAGCGCGAGGAATCCGAAGTAACTCATAAAGCTGCGGCGTGACTTCGGTGCGTTGCGTGCGGGATGTCTGCCCGTTATACTGAAGAATATCCGTCCCTGAAAGGCCTTGGCGGGACAGGAGGTTCGTCTTCAGCAGTAGCGGTGACCCAATTCGTACCGGGACCCAAGTTATAGCGAAGGATAATTCGCTGGTTTCTTTCCTGGTCTCTTCGGCGAGCGGTATCGCCGAAAGCCTGTTCGCTACCCTGTTTCCCTCCGATTGCCGCCTCTGTGGTACCCCTCTGGTCAATATTTCAAGATTGCCTGTATGTGATGAATGCCTCTCGGCCATGCGGCCAATCGCGGGTGGGACCTGTTCGATTTGTGGCGAGCGCCTGCTGAGCCCATACGCGTTCCTGGCAGAGGCTGAGGCTCGATGCGGACTATGTCGCAGGCTCGAACCCCCGTTCGTCAAGGCGGTAGCCTATGGCAGTTATGAAGGCGGATTACGCGAACTCATCCACATTCTGAAATATGGGCAGGTACGGCCTGCAGCCAACGTGCTGGGACGCATGCTGTCGGAAGTAATGGCCGGGCTGGAGTCCGCCTTTGGACCTGGCACAGTCGTGGTCGTGCCCGTGCCCTTGCATGTCCGGAGATTGCGTCAAAGAGGCTTCAATCATTCGGAATTGATCGCCCGAGCTGCGCTTAAGCTGGGACCAACCGGAGATCGACTGGTGCTCAACGCCAAGATATTGGAACGCCATCGCGACACTCAATCCCAAACCGGCCTGACCCGGCATCAACGTCGGGAAAACATTCGCGGTGCTTTTGTGGTGGCAAATCCTGAAGCACTAAGCGGGCGAGAAGTACTCGTTGTGGACGACGTATTCACGACCGGCACGACAGTCTCGGAGTGTGCCAGGGTATTGCTTCGGGCCGGCGCATCTAAAGTTTGGATAGCAACTCTGGCACGTACGTTGAAAGGCGATGCCCAGCATGCCGACGCGGAATTGGATGAGATCGGCATGACGATGGCGGCCCACGGATAAAAAACTCGTATGTCAGGGAAGTGGAACAATTCGATGAGTGGGTTGGGCAGGCCTCATACCCCTTCGCCCGCAGTCGTCGGAATGCAACCGGAGAGTAACGGCCATGTCCTGCACGCTCCAGTGCTGGTCCTGAACGCGTCGTACGAGCCGATTAATGTGTGCGCCGCGAGGCGAGCCATTGTGCTGGTGCTGAAAGGTGTAGCCATGACGGAAGAAGAGAACGGGCACTTCCTGCACGCTGCACGCTTGGCGCTTCGTGTACCTTCCGTAATCCGCTTACTGGAGTACCGGCGAATCCCCCATCAGAGCCGGGCGCTGTCCCGTAAGAATATTCTGCTGCGCGATCGCAATACTTGCCAATACTGTAGCGAAGTCCTGCCCTCGAGCGAATTGACGCTTGATCACGTGGTGCCGCGCTCGCGCGGTGGTGCTTCCACCTGGGAAAATCTTGTGGCCTGCTGCCATCTCTGCAATCGCCAGAAAGGAAATCAACTTCCTGTCGAGGCGGGCATGAGGCTAATGCGGGAGCCACGCGCATTCAATCTCCACACCAGCCGTCACATCATGCGCCTGATGGGTCGCTCGGACGATAAGTGGCGTAAATATCTTTTCTATTGAGCCCTACGGTTTTGGCGATTTTTCCTGCGCCTGAGTTGTAGCGGGTGTTCGGTGGTAATTCGTAAACTTCAGGGTTTGCTTGATTCGCACATCACTTCGATTGAAGTGCAAAGTGTCGTCCGCTGAAGAAAAGGTTGGAAACCAATACTTCCCGTCAATCAATTCCCGCCACGTGGTAAAGCGTGGGAATAAGTTCTCTTCGAGACGCTTTTTCTTCATGATCTTGATATCAGGTTCTGATTTCCCGCTGTTCTTCACGATCTGAAAGTCTTGATCGTCCAGCCAGATTCGTCCCTTAAAGTAGCGTTTGCCGGGCTCGATCCGTTTGGGTGCAACATCAAACACGTAGCAATGCAATTCATCCATCTTCTGCTGGCCGATGTAAAGCACATCGTATTCCGGGAGTTCATCCTGACTGATGGTGAAAGATGAGCGCGTTTCGAGATCGTCCAGGTCCTCTTTCGACATGGGTGTGCTGGCCTGCGGCGAAAACACGACTTGCTTTACGCGCTTACCGTTCTGGTAACTGATGTCCGCTACTTGACGATATTCGCCGATTTCGCTTTCACCGTCGAGCGCCTGTGCTCTTATCGTTTGCCGGAAGGTGTACTGCTCGCGTGCCTTTTTCCATTCCTTTTCCTTGGCGGAGAAACGTTGGATAACTTGCTCCGGGGTCACACCTTTGGGCGGGGATTTATCGAGTTCTCCCTCCTGTGCGCGCGACCTGGGATGCAACCAAAGGAGCGCAAGTAGAAGAGCAAGGCTAGCTCGCTGAGCTTTGAGAGGCAGCTGGACGCTCATGACGGCCTAGTCTAATCAAACAGAGCCTCAATGTCAGCGGAAGATAATTTTCGGTTTCTGAAGGAAAGCCCGCCAGATCGTCCGGCGGGCTTTGGATTGTTGAGACGGACGGCTACTTCTGTGGTTTCGTTTCCTTGGGGATTTCCTTACCCTCATAGGTGATTTTCGACTTGGATCCGAAGCGCTGGTAGTTCTCATACTTCACAACTTCGCGAATGTGAACGTCGCCCGCCATGCCCGAGAAGTGAAGCACGTCATCAGCCTTCGTGTAGGTGGGAAACCAGTATTTGCCATCAATCTGCTCGCGCCAGGTAGTGAATTTGGGGAAGAGATTTTCATTATTCTTGGTGCGGATATCGGGTACAGTTTTGCCAAAAGTCTTAACAATCTGAAAGTCGCGGTCGTCGACCCATATGCGTCCCTGGAAATATCGTTTGCCCTTTTCTATCTGTTTGGGAGCAATGTCGAAGACATACGTATGCAGTTCATCTTCCTTCTGCTGGCCAACATATAGGATCTGGTACTCAGGAACTTCCTCGCTGGTCAGCACGAAGGGCAGCCGGTGCCGGATATCGCTAACGTCTTCCGGCGACATCGAGATTTTTTCCAAAGTAGACTGCGGCGCAAAAGTGACATTCTCCAGACGTCTTCCTTTGTCGTCGAAAACTACGTTGAAGACCTCCAGATATTCCCCGGTGACGGTATCGCCGTCAACGGTTTGCACCTTCACCGTCTGTTTGTAGGTGTACTGGTCACGGGCTTCTTTGAATTCCGTCTCCTTGGCTGCGAACCGTTGAATGATCTCTTCTGGAGTGGTCCCTTTGGGCTGACTGGGATCGAGTGGGCCTTCCTGCGCCGCTAGCCCGGGCAAGATGGATGCAAATAGGCAAACCGTGAGTGCTGGAAGTAAGAGAGAACGATTGATAAAGTTCATAGACGTAAATGAAGAACCTGAAGGAACGATTTGTTTGAAATGTCTGCTTCACCCGCTGCCCGCTTAGACTGCCGAATGGTTTTCGGTCGGCGGCCCCGCGACACAGAGATTTGCAGCCCTACTTGTTTATTAGAGTCATTAAATGGAGGTAAAGTTGCCGCAAAAAGCACTCGTCAGCCTGCGATCCCGACCTGATGCCACACAGGTTGGTTTAAACTACCGATTCCCTGGGAGGATAGATCATGCGTCGTCTCGTAGTTATCGCAGCGGTACTGATGTGGGTTCTCCCGGTTTTAGGACAGACCAAGCGTCCATTCACTTTCCAAGACATGATGTCACTCAAGCGCGTGGCTGAGCCTGTCCCCTCGCCTGACGGAAAGTGGGTGTTATTCAGCGCCGTGGATGTGAGCCTGGAGGCGAACACTAAGACACCGCATGTGTGGGCAGTGCCGGCAGCGGGGGGAGAGGAGCGCGAGATCATCACTGCTCAGAATGCAGATCGTCCGCGCTGGGCGCCGGACGGCAAACGCTTTCTATTTCTCTCAACGAAGGAAGGCGGTTCGCAAATCTGGATCGCCGACTTTGATAGCTCTTCTGGTACCGTCACTGGGGTCCACAAGTTAACCTCGATTGCCACCGAAGCCGACGGCCCAATCTGGTCTCCGGACGGAAGGAATATTCTGTTTGCCTCCAATGTGTATCCCGAATGTACGGATGCAGCCTGCAATCAGAAGAAGCTTGCCGAATCCGCGCAGACAAAGATCAAGGCTCTCATCTTCACCCATTTGCTCTACCGCCATTGGAATGGCTACAAAGAGAGCAAGCGCAGTCATTTGCTGGTAATTCCCGCCGCGGGTGGCGCGAGCCGCGATCTCACCCCTGGCGATCACGATGTTCCGCCATTTAGTTTAGGCGGGCAAGACGATTACGCCTTTTCTCCCGATGGCCAGGAAGTCTGTTATACGGCGAACCTCGATGAGGAAGAAGCCACCAGCACGAACAACGACCTTTTTATCGTTTCGGTAAATGGCGGCTTGGCAAAGAAGATCACAGATAATCCTGCCAGTGATTCCACGCCGCTCTATTCCTCGGATGGGAAGTACATCGCGTATCGCGCGCAATTCAGGCCAGGGTATGAGAGCGATCGCTTCCGGCTGATGCTCTACGAACGCAAGACAGGCGAGAAGAAGAACCTGACGGAGAACTTCGATCGTTGGGTGGGGACGTTCACTTGGGCGCCGGACTCGAAAGCGATCTACTTCAGCTCAGAAGATAAAGGCGAAGCGCCTGTCTACCGTTTGAATTTGCCCAGCGGCGTTCCTGCAGAGCTCACTCGTGGTTACAACGATGACCTTGCCATCACCCGCGACGGAAAGACTCTACTGTTTACGCGGATGTCATTGCTGCATCCTAACGAGATATACGGTCAAGCAATCCAGGAGGCCGGTGTGGAGCGTAGCGCCAATGGTATGGGTTGGACAGCCGTTACCCATTTGAATGACTCCATTCTTTCCCACGCTTCCATGTCTCCAGCCGAACCTTTCTGGTTCACCGGCGCGGAGAACGTCAAAGTAGAAGGTTTCATCGTCAAACCGCCGAACTTTGATCCCAACAGAAAATATCCAGTCAAATTTCTCATCCACGGCGGGCCGCAAGGGGCCTGGGGCGATGATTGGAGCTATCGTTGGAACGTGGAACTTTTCGCGGCAAAGGGTTACGTCGTCGTCATGATCAATCCCCGAGGATCAACCGGCTACGGACAGAAGTTCGTTGACGACATCAATGGCGATTGGGGTGGCCGTGCCTTCGAGGATCTGATGAAAGGGCTTGACTACGCCGAAAGCACTTACCCATTTATTGACAAAGACCGGGAATGCGCGCTGGGCGCCAGCTATGGCGGCTACATGGCGAACTGGATTCTCGGCCATACCAACCGCTTCAAGTGCATCGTGTCGCACGATGGCATGTTCAACACGGAATCTGCCTGGGGCACGACGGAAGAGTTATGGTTCAACGAATGGGAGTTCAAGGGTACGCCATACAACAATCGCGAACTCTATCGCAAGTGGTCACCACATCTCTCGGCGACAAGCTTCGAGACGCCCACCCTTGTAATTCACGGCCAGCTCGATTACCGGCTGGATGTTTCAGAAGGATTTCAGCTTTTTACCACGGTGCAGCGGCTGAAAATTCCGTCGAAAATGCTTTATTTCCCCGATGAAGGCCACTGGATACTCAAGCCGCAAAACAGCCAGCTCTGGTACAAGACAGTGAACGATTGGGTAGACCAGTGGGTTGGGCAGAGTCACCGATAGCGCTCGAGTGTTCCAAATTTTGGCTGTCGCACGGATCGGAGTCTTCCTTTTCCAATCCCATCTCCTCGACGTGCACTGCCCATCGTAGGGTTAACCGGTCCCAGCGATTGCAATGCAAATTTGGAGAGTACTAGTTCCTGCCTTTGACGTTCCCAATATCAAAGTAGATCCCTGAAGTCTTCCGGTCGCCTGCTCCCGCCCCCACAGGCCGCAAAAGATGCTGGTGGCGTGGCCGTGAAAAATACACTGGCGCCGGCCACTGGCGTAAGGCCGCCGGCTGTGAGCACCCACACTCGTATCGGATTCGGCGCCTCTCCCCCGACGGACGTTGCTGGATTCGAACCTGCGACCAGGCGAATAATGTCGTCAGAGGCGGCGCCGTAGGTCAGAGCTCCTGTCATTACGGAGGCCGCGCCAGTAGCAGGATCACTGAGCGTGACGTTCTGCAACCCATCCGCCATGGCAGGCGCAGTCGCAGTAACTTGATTCGCGGACACCGCCAAAAGCGGCGCATTCATGGCTGCGATTTTTACGGCCGTGTTCCCGCGCAAGCCCGGGCCTTGAATGGCGAGGGCTGTTCCACCGCCGACACTGGCGCGCGGGGGAATTACTCTGTCGCCATAGAAAACGCGGGCGCGATAGCGAAAATCAGGACGTCCGTCGCCGCGATAGTCGGAGATGCCAAGACGGAAATTGGCAGTCGCCAATAGAACAGCACCCAACCGGGTCATGCCGAAATTAAACGTGTTGAACGCCATCGGCGTGGCTGCTGGTGCAGAATTCCCTCCCGGATTAGAAAGCGCCCACATGCCTATCACGGGAAGGGATTTGCTCTGCGAGGCGACTCCTGACTCGTCGAGCGCAGTCATTTCCACGGAGAGCGTTCGGTTGTTCTGCCCAGAGAACCAGAAGTAGTCGGTGTTGCCGTACCCGCTGAGCCCTGCCAGCCACTCTCCTAGAGTCGGAAGCGGCGCAGGGTGACGTGTAATCGACCGGTTCGAACCAGTCCGGGGGATGAACCGCACTGCCCTGCATGAGGATGTCTTGCTGGAGATTGCCACCCTTGCTCACGGTGACTACGATCGGCGGAGTCGAGCCTGAAGGCTGCACCTGCCACGGTCCGTATGGTCCCACGGTTTGCGACCATAACGGATCAATTGCCTCCACAGTGAGTTCGTATTGCGCGCTACCGCCGCTACCTGGGATCTCCAGCCCCGCAAGATCGAACGTTCCCTCGACGGCGGCATCGTCGGAGCCAAACCGGTCGAAGGGTTGTCCACTGCCCTCATTAGGGCCGTTCACCGGATTTCCGGCATACCCGCGAAACATGAATCCAGAAACAGACGCTGCCGCATACGCCCGCGAGGCCAGACCAGTCGTAGGATCGACCCAGCGAGCCATGACGTTGACGCCCTGCATGGGTTGTGCCGGCTGGCCATTTGCATCCACGAAGTGCACCGTGCCATGAATACGAATTGTGTTTTCGAAGAAAAGCTGTTTGCCGGGAAAGTTGGACTGGTTTTGCAGAGTGACGGGATACAGCCTGGAAAGCGATGCTCGGTCGTCCATTTTCGGCTGATCAGGATTGGTGTAGCAGATGGAAATCGGGACGCAACTTATGCTGTCCGTGGCATGCATGATCGTGAACCCAGCATAATCAGCTGCAGTAGGAACGGGATTGCGCGTGATGACATTGAGGTTTACCTGCGACCAATCCAGTCCCAGGACGCGGCCAAAAGTCCGAACCATGCGATACTTCAGATCGGGCAATTGGGAGGATGTCTGGGCGCAATTGCCGTTTACGATGACCAGAGCGTGCAACAGGCGCGCGTTCGTACTCAGGCTGTCAGCTCCGCCGAACACCGAGTTGGTAAAACAGTACAAAGTATTGCCGGCGCCAGAGCCAAGCAAAGCGCTGGTTACTGCCCCATCGCTGTCGTATACGATCGCCACAGGCTTATTTACCGCGGTCGGCAGAATATCGGAGGGCATGGTAAAGGTTCCATTACCGTTCGCGATCACATTCGTCCCGTTGACGTCCTCACCCAGCTGTCCCGCAAGCGTTGTGGCAACGGCCGCCGTAGGAATGGACGTCCAATCGCTGAAAGCATCGGCGACAAAGAGGTCTGCAGCAGCGTGCACTAGCAGGGGACTGAGGTCGCCCTGGTCTGTGTAATAGCTGATCGAGCCTTGCGCCCAGGTTAAGGGAGTGCCCTTTGTGCCAGCGTCAAAGTAGTTGACGCCCGCGATGTAGCGCGGTCCACCTGCACTTCCCATTTGCGGCAGAAGCAGCATTAGAAATATCGCTAAGAGCGTGTAGAGGAGTAGCCACAGAAGCCGGCGCAATCTCGTGGGCTGTTCTCTGATGCGGGTGACGACAGCGGCCATCGCTACTCCTCGACCAATCGCCGAATGGCACGGGCAAAGTCGCGACGGGTCACACGCGTTTTACCCCGAAGCTGGACCTCGGCTGGATCGGAAGCCAAGGACGCTATGCGATCGGGTTGCAAGTCGATTTTCCCGTTCCTATCAACTGTAAAACGACCCAAGGGGCCCGCGACCGGGCTGGTCAATCCCAATTGGCTAGGACGATAAAGGAAAAGCAACACGCGCTCGCCGAGCCGATAGCGTTCGCCCTGCTCCCACAAACCAACCCATTCGCGTATCACCAGTGTCTGCCCAGTGCGGACTCCTCGAATGCCTTGTTCTACCTGGAATGTGATTCGCACCGTGGACACGTCGGCAGTTAGACTGTCGGCCACCCGCTCAATCCCCGTGACTTTGCCCGCGAAAATATAGCCGGAGTCGCGTGTCATCTGACGCAGGCTGGGCGTGGACCCAAAGCTCTGTGCAAACGCCGGCAGTGAGAACATGTACAGAAAAAAAAGGCAGAGTCGGGATTGGTAGCTTTTGAAAGTCAAAGAAGACATGGAAGGCCCCAGTTAAAACTTGAGGCCAGTCCATAGCGGGGAATATTCATTCTAGACAATCATTGCGGAATCGAATGTGCTCGTAGTCACTCCGTCGAAAATCACCTCCACTACATTTGTATCCCCATTTCGGTTGTAGCTGGGTTTCTGGGGGTGACGGCGACGTCGTAGCCGAGCTTGCGAAGGGCTCGCGCCAGAATCCGGGCGCGCTGCTTCCGAATCTTCGGGTCAGATTCGCTGCCTTGCTCGATGAATCGCACTCCCTCATGCAAGATCTTCCAAATTACGCGGCAGAGCCGATGGGCGATTGCCCAAATTGCCGATTGATAGCCCAGCCGCGGCAGCAGACGCCGGAATACCGCTTGAAAGTGACTGCCATTTTTCCTGACCGCAGCATGAGCCGCCTGGTTCAGTACCCGCCGCAGATATTTATTGCCTTTCGCGGAGCGGCTGCTGTGGTTCTCTTCGGCGCTTTCCTCCTTCCCCGGACAGGTTCCCACCCAGGAGGTTAACTCCGCCGCCGAGGCAAACGTGCTGGCCTGCGGCCCCACTTCCGAGATCACTTGCTGCGCCGAATCCACTCCCAGACCGGGCACTTCCGCCAGTCGGATCACTGCGTCTTGATACGGCTTCATGGCCTGCGCGATCATGCCGTTGAGCTGGGCGATTTGCCTATCGATGAGCTGCAGCCGCTCCAATTGCAGCCCCAGCATTGCGCGGTGCATCGGTTCCGGTCTTCCTGTCAAAGCATCGACCAGTTGCTCCTCGCTACACTTCAACCGGTCGTCTCCCAAGGCCGCCAACTTCTTGGGGTCGGTCTCGCCGTCGGCCAAAGCCCGCAGCATGCGAAGCCCGCTGCCGCCCAGCAGATCGCTGACTACAATGGACAGCTTGATCCGCATCTCCTCCAGCAGACACTCCATCTGATTCTGCAGCCGCACCCGGTCCCGTGTGAGCTGCGTCTTCATCCGCGTCATGTTGCGCCAAGTACGCTGCTCCCCATCCGGAACAAAGCTCAAGATCAACTCGTCCGCGATCAGCCGCCGCACCAAACGTTCGGCGTCTTTGAAGTCGTGCTTGCGCCCACGCGGGGCACGGTTGGAGAACGCCTGGGCTAAATGCAAAAGCATACACGGCTCCAATTCCAACCATACCGACCGCCAGTACTGCGCGGTCGATTCCATGACCGCTTCTTGCACACCTTGTTCCCGCAACCAGGTCGATAATCGGCGCAGGTCGCTCGCCATGGTTGCAAATCGCCGTCGCTCCGGTTTCCCCTCCGGCGTACTTGCATCGATCACTACCACCATCAGCACTTTCTTGTGTACGTCAATTCCCGCTATCTTGTAGGACATCGCTTCCTCCTGGCGTGGAAGCGGCAGAACATGCGCCAAAAGACATTACACACCGTCACGTGCTACCCCCATCCTGTCGGAACGGGGGCGCGACACAGATTGGTTCAAAAACGCACGTTCCAGATCAAACTCGGGAACGGCCTCGCTTTATCCAGAGTGACGACGACCTTTGCCGTTCCACGCTCGCTTGATCGTATACGCGCCGACTCGAACCGATTTTCATTGCTATGGGTGGGCCGCAAGGCCCATGCAAACTCGGGAGTAATTACGAGTGGCGACGATCCGGTCCAGCCGTGTGTCTCGCGCCTTGTAAACCTCGCCCATACCGCTTGCGCCGAATGGTTCAAATCCCGGATGCGCTCGTGGCTGGAATCGGTTGCCACTCCCACCGTTCTCCCTTCGGTACTACACGCCCCAGCCCGGGAAAGGCGAAATGAGAGGTGGATACAAGAGATTTCTCCCTCGCCGCCTTTTCTAGCAGCGTGAGTCTGGTCGCTACCATCTGACTGGGACGATGGTCCGTTGCACCGATGGTTTCTGGATATTCAAGATGAAGAGGATGGACGATGGCGTCGGCAACAAAGAGTAGCCGCTGTTCGGCCG
>WNGH01002984.1_pt1 | contig 27733 bp, 21 predicted proteins | sample 5400631 | NCBI WGS metagenome assembly WNGH01 (sample SAMN13153373, study PRJNA577476) | soil metagenome | isolation source: 115 cm soil or saprolite under Garry oak tree replicate 1 | place: USA:California | collected 2016-06-15
TGCCGGCAGTGAACTGGCAGGAGCGCGAGATTCAGGATTGGTTTGGGTTGAAAGCCGTTGGCCACCCCAACCCTCGCAGAGTCGCCCTGCACGACAACTGGCCGGATGTTCATCCGTTGCGCAAGGACTTCCCACTTGAGACCGTGCTACCGCCGTTCGAGGGAGAACGCCACATCTACCGGCCCGCTTTGGGTGAAGGCGTCTTTCAAGTGCCGGTGGGGCCGGTTCATGCAGGAACCATCGAGCCCGGCCATTTCAATTTCGCGGTCGCGGGTGAGCCGATTCTCTATTTGCAGCTTCGCATGTTCTATACCCATAAGGGCACGGAAAAACTCTTTGAGAAGCTGCCCATACCTAAAGCCGTATTTCTCGCGGAGAGCATCTCCGGGGATTCGAGTTTTTCCCATGGCACAGCTTTCTGTCAGGCCATTGAACGCGCGGCTCAGATCGAAGTTCCGTTGCGGGCTTTGATCATGCGAACGATCCTTCTGGAGCTCGAACGAATTTGCAATCATGTTGCCGATATCGGGGCGATTGCGACCGATGTCGGCTTCGTCGTTGCCAATGCCCACGCCAGTCGGCTGAAGGAGATGCTGGTCACCCTAAACGAAAACTTGACGGGCAATCGTCTCTTGCGGGGCATGATCTGCGTCGGAGGCGTGCGAAGGGGCTGGGATGCCGTGCAACTGGTCTTGCTCCGCACCGCAATCGATGCTTTCGCAAGCGAATTTCAGGATCTCATCGCGCTGATTGACTCCTCCGAATCCACTCGCGATCGCCTGGAGCTGACCGGAGTTCTCCGCCCGGAAAAGGCAAAGGATTTGGGAATCGTGGGTGTGGCCGGACGCGCCTCAGGGATGGATCTGGACGTTCGCCGCGATCACCCGTATGCGGCCTATGGCCGCTATTCCTTCCGTGTACCCGTTTATCAGATTGGCGACGTGAGCCACAGAATGCAGGTCAGGGTCGACGAGGTGAACGAATCCCTGGGCATCCTCCGGAACGCTGCCGTGGAGAGCTTGCACGGCGAGTTCTGTGCGCAAGTCCCGCCCATCCCCGCGGACCGCTGCGCGCTGAGCGCCGTCGAGGGATGGCGTGGCGAAATCATCCATTGGATTCGTACCGGCCCCGACAATCATCTCGAACGTTGCAAGATCAATGACCCTTCCCTCAACAACTGGCCAGCCCTGGTCGAGGCGGTTCAGGGAAATATCATTGCGGACTTCCCGGTCATCAATAAGAGTTTCAATCTTTCCTACTCTGGAACGGATCGATAGGCGATGTTCAAGATCATCCAGAAGACGATCCGCACCGGCATTGTAACGAAGGCCTACCCAGCCGAACTGCCACACCTTTCCGAACACTTTCGCGGCCAGCCGCACTTCGATTTCGAAAAATGGACGGACGCCCGGCCCGCTTCAGAGGTGTGCCCCACCGGGGCAATCTCTCTTCGCGACAGCAACGATTCTCGCGAAGTGACGGTCGATTATGGCCTGTGTGTCTTCTGTGGCTTATGCGCTGAAGCCTCGTCCGACAAAGCCGTCCGAATCACGCAAGAATTTGAACTGGCGACAAAGAACCGCCGCAACCTCGTCCTCACTGCAGAATACACATTGAATGCCGACCACACGCATCGGCAATTGGGCATGGTGCGTCGCGGTTCCGGGAATATCGAAACGGATGCCAAGATTGTTGGGCAGAAAGCGCGCGAAACCATCCACAAAGTCCTGGGGCGTTCTCTCGCCATCCGAGAAGTGGATGCCGGGTCATGCAATGGATGCGAAGTGGAGATTGTGGCGCTCAACAATCCGATCCATGACATCGAACGCTTCGGAATTCAGTTTGTGGCATCTCCTCGTCACGCCGACATGCTCTTAGTCACCGGTCCGGTCACCCGGAACATGGAGCTGGCCCTGCTGAAGACGCATCGAGCGATGCCAGAGCCAAAGGTAGTCGTCGCAGTCGGCGCCTGTGGCATCAGCGGCGGCATCTTCGGCGAAAACTACGCGTCTCTTGGAGGCGTTGATAAGGTCCTGCCCGTGGACGTTTACATTCCGGGATGTCCGCCCCGGCCGCAAGCTCTCCTCTACGGAATCCTGCTAGCCGTCGGGCGGCTCGCAGAGAAGCTGTATCACGAGCGCGGTAGGTGATCCGACTTCCGGGTCATCCAAGTCCTTTGACGACGCAATTGACTTAAGCCGTGGCGGACAAAGCATCCGTGCAATACACAAGTCCGTTCTTCTCACTTGGAGAGGTAGAAGCCTACTGGCTGACGAATATTCTCTCCTCCACCGTGGGCCCTCAAGCCGTTACGGCCTCCAGCATATTTGCCATCATCATGCCAACAGTCTGCTGATCAGCTGGCTGCTCACCATGTTGGCCTTGACCATCGAACGACTCTACCGACTCCGGTACCTCCACCGTGGCAAACATCCAGTGCACAGTAGTGCCCAGTTGCTGCTACTCTTGTGGCTCAGTCTTTCCCGCCCGCACGCCTCCGATAGTAGTTGAACCACGCCAGAAAAACTGCGTGTCGCCATTTTGCGAGTCAGACACTCTGCCAAACCAAACCGTTCCCAGGGCTGCCACATCGAAGGAAGAGATCTGTCAGAAAATAGGCCCCGCTTGCTGCTCCCAGCGCTGGAGCAAAAATCCTCCGTCAATCGCGGCTTCTTCTCCTGGTGCCCTGCATTGTTCCGAAATCGCTGGAGTACTGGGGCGAATCTTGCAGTCAAGCTCAGGCGGGCGTAGGATTCTCACATCTTCTCATCTCGCAGGAACTTCCCGGCCCGTCCACGAGGTGCAGCAGAAGGAAGTTCCCAAGATGCCTATCACCAAAGAATTCACAATCCGCTTGGAAGACCGGCCTGGAACACTTGGCAAGCTCTGCCAGGCCCTCGCTGAACAAGACGTCAACATTCTCGCGTATCAACAGTTCCCCCACGAGCAAGGCAAGGGCTCCGTCCGTCTCGTAGTAGACAATCCGGACAAAACCCTGGCGACTCTGGATCGGCAGCGCGCTGATTACAAGGAGGCTGATGTCGCGAAGGTGACACTAGGTAATCGTCCTGGGGAGCTCGCTCGCGTCGCATCGCGGCTCGGAGATGCGAATATCAACATTAACTACGGCTACTCCGGAGATGAGCCGAGCGCTAACGCATCTTTCTTGATTCTCGGAGTCGCGGACGCAGGGAAAGCGCTGAAGCTCCTCGAACAGGCCGCCGCTGCGAGCGCGACGACCTGATTAGACTCTCGTTGAGGTCTAACCGTACAAAGATTCTCGCCATGGGCACCCTGGAAATTTTGTCGTTGCGCCAACCTTGGGAGGGAATCGTGACCGATTCTATTCTCCGGGGTGCCCAACTCATCGAACTCGACGTGGCCAACCTTCGCACTGCCAGTGAGCGCTGGATGAAGACGCGTACCTTTATCGGCAGATGAAAACCACGCATCGCGAACGATGTACATTCCAAGCTAGTTCTGGTGTCAGTTGGGTTACCGATAATTTTGTAGCTCCATAGTAGAGCCGACCATACAATCTAAAGCACCGAGCACGGCCCAAAATATCTTCCAGTCAAAATTCATCAGACCATTCCTCGAACCCTTTATACGGCTTTATGTTCGATTGCCAGCGCAATGATTAAGTCTTGGTGCTCGCAGATCACCCCGCGTGCAATCGCGTGATCTACAGCATTGATCGCCCGTAGCTCTTCGGGCCGTGAGCCGCGGCGACCGCGATGCTCGACGAGTAGTGCAAGAATTTTCTTGTCTGGGCGAATGGCTCTCTTAGCGAGCCGGCTCAAAGAGCCTCCCCAGCGTGGGGGTTTTCCCCTTCATCTCGTCGCGAACTTTTTCCGCCATTTGTTGGAACCTGCTTTTGTCATCGCCCGACTTGTAGGAGAAGACCACGCTGAGTGCGCCGATAGGTTTTCCGGATGCATCCTGCAAAACGATCTCCGCTTCGAAGCGATCCCCATTTTTGTTGACTTCCAAATTGGGCGTGCCGGTCTCGACCACTTTCATATCGTCTTCGTCAGCCTTTTTGCCGATACGCCCTATGTTCGACGCAATGATCACATTGTCTTTGCCGTTCGGTGGCCTCACGTGCATGGCGAGAATGATCACTTCAGGGTGCCGCTCCAATGTCTGGTCGACCAATTCTTGCGCGTACGTATTGGACGGGATGGAAACGTCGAATTGTGCCGGCTCGACCAGGTTCGCGAGGTAGGTAATCCGCTTGCTTACCTCGTCTCTGATCTTCTCCGCATGTTTCTGAAGTTTTATCTTGTCATCGCTGGCCTCGTATGGGAAGGCCACTGCCAACGCGCCGATCGTATTCCCACCCACGTCGTGTAAGGGCAGCTCGATGCTGAATCGATCTCCGCTCTTATTGAGTTCCGCGATGAGTTTGCCGGTTTGGATGACTTTCAGATCGTCCTCGTCGGCCTTCTTGCCGATGCGCCCAAAGTTGGAAGCGATAATGATGTTGTCCGGGCTGTTGGGTGGCGTCACGTGCAGGGCAAGTGTTGCCACCTCAGGATGCTTAGCCAACGTGTCTTCCACGAGCCTTTGCGCATAGGTCTTCGCAGGCGTCTGCGCTAAAGCCATTGACACCAGGCCCGCTAAACAGAAGATGACGGGAAGCCAGATTGATCGGATACGCTTCATGAATTCTCCTTCTCCTCTTTGCAGTCAGTTTTCTACTGAAGCTTTTTCAATTGCTCGCGCACCACTTTCCCGGTCAGTGGCAGATACTTCGCATCCCGTTGCACGGCGTCCTGTCCTTCACGGCTCAAAACAAAGCGCAGGAATTCCTTCACCTTCGCGTCGACAGGCTTGCCGGGCTCACGATCAAGGTAAAAGTAAACCTCATCAAAGAGAGCATAAGTCCGATTTCGAAGGGTTTCGAGATTGAGCTCGACATAGGTGCCACCTTCGCGCGGGGCAATGGAGAGGGCTTTCGTCTGTGGCGTTAAGTAAGCGACGGTCGAATAGCCGATGCCATAAGGGTCTTTACTTATGGCATCAATCACTTGTTGAGCCTCAAGCGTATTGGTACCGTCAGTATTTTTATAGTTTGCATACTCGTGCAGCTGTTCGTTCCACTTGTCGCCGCCTTGGAACCCTAGCCGCTCGAACGTGCGAGGAATGTGGTATCTGAGGTTGTCGCCGTAAACGTGAATCGGCTTGCCGGCCCACTCCCCCGTCAGCCCTAACTGGCCCCACGTGCGGAGGTTCTCATTTGCGCCTCGCGCAATTTCGGAGTGCCAGGTTGTGCCCTGATATCCGCCGTCGCGTTCGGTGCCGAAGATGCCATCCAACTGCTTTATCGTCAGCTTTGAAATCGGGTTGTCTTTGTTGACGAAGATGCCCACAGCATAGTTCCAGCCCGGCACGTTCAGGCTGCCTGTTACTGCCGTTATTTCTATCGGATCCCGGCTGAAAACACGCTCGAACATCAAGGTTTCGTCGAATGTAATGTGCCGGCTCGGCGCAATGTCGGCAATTCCTATGCATAGGGCAGGAATTCCCAAGGCCGGGGCTTTCAGGTGATACTCAAACTTGATACCGGGCTGGTATGCGTGAAATCCCTCCTCCCAATACTTGCCGAGATTTCCCTGCGCAAAATAACCGGAGCCCCACAGTCGAATGGTTCCTGATACATTTTGCTCCGGGTTGTATTCCGGCAGATCATCGAGGTTCCACCGTTTGGTGTAATAGGTTTTGGCGCCACGCGCTCCGATGCGTTCGTCACGCCCACGCTGGACGTCGAGCCCTCCCCGCTCCTGTCGGCCAGCGGAGTTGGCGCAGAACCCAGCGGAGAGCAAGGGGATCAGAACAGGCGCAACTAATCTGATGAGAAATCTTCGCATCATCGACGTTCCTCTTTCTGCGCTAACACCGGCGGCGCTGTTCATCATGCTTCTGCTCCTCGAATATCATTCCCAAGCTCTACTGTGCCTACCGTCTACATTGTCTACTCCAGCTTTTTCAGCTCTTCGCGCACTGCCTTCGCCGTCAGCGGTAAATACTTCCCTTCACGTTGCACGGCCTCTTGTCCGTCACGGCTTAGGATGTAGCGGAGGAATTCTTTGGATTTCGCGTCGACGGGCATACCCGGCGGGCGGTTGAGATAGATGTATATGCTGCGCGTTAGCGCGTACGTCCGGTTTTGAAAGCTTTCCTTTGTAGGTGCAATGTAGGGGCCTCCGTCCCCTGCAGCCAGCGCTAAAGGCTTTAGCTGCGGCACTTTGCGCGCTTGCGGAATGATGGTCCACGCGATCCCATACTTATCCTTGGCGAGTTCATCGGCGAGCATGTGCTGAATGCCACCCAGTTGAGCCTTGTCGTCGTCCGCGATCATCTTGCTCCCTGTCTCCACGTAACCGCGGTAGTTGGGGTTCCACTTGTCTCCGCCGTTCAGTACTTTCAGCTGAAAGAAGTTGGTCGTACCGCTCGGCGCATGTCCGTAGGTGTGGATTGGTTTATCGGCCCACTCTCCCGTCAGTCCAAGCTGGCCCCAGGTGCGGATGTCCCCGCTTGCGGTTCGCCCCGCTTGGAGCGTCCACTTAATCCCCCGGTACCCGCCAACCCGCTCGGAACCGAAAATGCCGTCCAACTGCTTCATGGTCAGCTTGGAGAGCGGATTGTTCTTGTTGACGTAGATGACCAGGCCGCAAGTCATTCCGTCCACGTCGTAGGCCCCGGTCATCACCATGATGTCCGTAGGGTAATAATGGAAAGTTTCGTAGAAGGCGAGATATTCGGTAAGCACAAGTTCCCGGCCTTGCGGGCCTAAATCAGAGACACCGCTGACCAATCCTGCGATCGCTACGTCACCGCTCGGGAATTTGTCGTCGAATTGCACGTCAGGCTGGAATTTGCGAAAACCCTCCTCCCAAACCGGCATCATTCCCCCGAGGGAAAAACCGAAATCCCGGATCGTGCCCGACACTTTTTGCGCGGGCTGGTAGTGCGGCAGATCATTTAGGTCCTGTGCGCGCAGGCTAGCAGCCGCGAGCACAAGCGCGAACGGAAGAATCAGCAATCGTTTCCACATTAATTTTCCTCGGACCATTGCCCTCCGGGAGGCTCTTCGCCCCGAGCCCGTCGTGCTGCGTGCCGCAGCCACATTCATGCCTCCGGTGCGCCAGCCATGCAAGCTGGGGCTAATCCAGCCTCTTCAATTGTTCCCGTAGCGCGTCGGGGGTCAGCGCGTAATACATATCGGTGTCCGCAATAATCTGCTGTCCTTCGCGGCTGAGCACGAACCGCAGAAACTCTTTCACCTTCGGATCCATGGGTTTTCCGGGTGCGCGGTTGACGTAAACGTAGGCGTCACGGATCAGCGGGTAGGTCCGGTTTGCGACCGTTTCAGCGCCCATTGTGACGTACGGCCCGCCTTCAGTGGCAGCGAGGGCAACAGGCTTCACATTCGGGTAGTCCTTAATATGCAGTTGCGCGGCCCACCCGATGCCAAACTTATCTTGGGACAGCTCTTCGAGCATGCGTTCGCTGGAGACAGCCTTGCCGTAGTCGTCAGCGGTGGCTTCCTTGGCCTCCACGTACTCGCGGTAGTTGGCATTCCACTTGTCAGACCAGTGGAACAATTTCCGTTCGAGGTAAATTTCAAAACCTGGTGCAATGTAGCCGTAAGTTTGGATCTCCTTGTCCTTCCATTCGCCGGTCTGCCCGAGTTGGCCCCATTTGCGGATGTTGGTCTCTGGTCCACGCGCATATTTCGCGGTGTAGAGGAGGTTGTCTCCCAACTCCCACCCGCCCGTCCGCTCGGCTCCGAAAATGCACTCGAGCTGCCGCATAGTAAGCTTAGACACTGGGTTGTCCTTGTTGACGACGATGACGGCAGGCCACAAAGTGCCTCTTTTCTCATGACCGCCCGTCGCGATGGAGATCTCTGTGGGCAGATATCGGAAGGTGCTGTAGAAGGGCATCATGTCGGTGATTTTCGCGTCGTCTCCGGCCGGGGCCAGGTCAGAGGCGCCAACGTACAACCCGGCCATTGCTCCTTCGCTGCTCGTCATGAAGTTCGTCGAGATCATCACGTCGGGATGATATTTCTTGAAGCCAACCGCGAGAGCCTCTACTGCACCCTTCAGCTCGCTGCCGAAAATTCGAAAGCCTCCAGCCACTTTGTACTCGGGCTTGTATGCCGGCAAATCGCTCAAATCTCTTTGCGGGAGGTCTCTTTTCTGCGCGAATGCAAAGGTGGCCGAAAGCGCGACCGCCATTAGCACTATAAGAACTGCGACGACTGACTCCTTAAAAGATCTGCGCATCATTGATTCTCCTTTTCGAGTATCCACGTCAGCAGCGCTTCTCGGGTCGTTCACCTTCGGACATCACAGGCCTCATGCCGCCCTGCCGGCTGTCGCGATTCCCTACTCCAGCTTCATCAGCTGCTCGCGCGCAGCTTCGGCGGTCAACGGCAGAAACTTCCCATCTTGTTCCACTGCCTCCTGGCCGTCGCGGCTCAGGATGTAACGCAAGAATTCCTTCAGCTTGGGATCGAGCGGCTTACCTTTCTCGCGGTTCAAATAAAAATAGACATCGCGAATCAGCGGGTAGCTGCGGTCTTGCACGTTTTCGAGGCTGAGTTCCACGTACGGCCCACCGTCATGAACAGCAAGCGCGACGGCCTTGGTTTGAGGCGTCAAGTAGGGAATGCCTGTGTAAGCGATTCCGTACGGATCTTTGCTGAGTTCGGGCATGAATATCTCGGCAGCGGTCAGCAAGCCGGAGCCGTCGGGTTTTGCTTGGTTCGCGTACTCGCGCAGAGATTCCGTCCACTTGTCGCCCCCGTTGAAAACTTTCTTGTCAAATTCGTCGGCAAAATGGAACTTGAGGTTGTAGCCGTAGACGTGGATCGGCTTGTCTGCCCACTCGCCGGTCAGTCCCAGCTGGCCCCAGGTGCGAATGTTTGACTCTGGCCCGCGCTCAATCGATTGATCCCATTCCAACCCTTTCCAACCGCCCGTTCGTTGGGCACCGAAGATGCCGTCCAGCTGCTTCACGGTGAGCTTTGAGATTGGATTCGCCGTGTTGACGAAGACGCCCAAGGCAAACGTCCATCCCGGCACGTTGTAGGAACTTGTGCAAACCGTGACTTCCAACGGCAAGGCGCTGAATTCGCGTTGATAGGCCAGGAGTTCATCCCACATGATTTGCCTGCCCATCAACCCGATGTCGGCGACGCGCGTGTAGAGGGCGGGGATGGCGTGCTCTGTTGTCCGCAGGTGGTCTTCGAACTTTACGTCGGGCTGAAACTTGCGAAAGCCATCCTCCCAGACCTGCGCGAGCGGGCTGTCCGCGAAATAGTTGGAACCCCATTGCCGAATAAGGCCGGATACCTGTTGTTTCGGCCTATAGGCCGGCAATCCGGTGAGATCAAACTTCTTCCTGTAGAATTTTGTTTCGGCTCGCTCCTTAACGAACTTTTGCCGCGCGCGCTGCACCTCCGCGGGGTCCTGCGTGCTGGGGTTTTGCGGTTGTGACTGACCGCGAGCGGACGCGCATCCAAGCGCAGCGAAGAGGAGCAGGCGTAGCGTGGCGATCTTAGCCAAAGGTTTTTTCATCATCGCTTCTCCTTGCCCGTCATCTGCCGGATGATTTCTGCCGTCTCACTCGCCGCCGCAGATCTGAGAGACATTCGCGATTCCCTTCATTCGCTGATTACTCCAGCTTTTTCAGCTGCTCCCATGCAGCCTCTGCGGTCAACGGCAGGTACTTCCCATCACGCATCACGGCATCCTGTCCTTCGCGGCTCAGGATGTAGCGCAAGAATTCCTTCAACCTTGGAGCGAGCGGTTTGCCGGGTTCGCGGTTCAGGTAGTAATAGACATCGCGCGTCAGCGGATAGGTCCGGTTCTGGACGTTTTCAAGAGTAAGTTCAGTGTACGGGCCATCGCTCTTCGCCGCCAATGCAACGCGCTTCGTTTGCGGTGTCATGAAAGGTATTCCGGTATACGCGATGCCGTAGGGATCTTTGCTGAGATCGTTCATCATCAATTCGCCGGCGCCGGTGAGCGAGCCGTCACTTTTGAGACCCGCCACATTGGAATACATCTTTATTTTCTCGTTCCACTTGCCTGAACCCTTGAGCACCTTTTTATCGAACTCATCCGTGAAATGGTATTGGAAGTTGTAACCGTAAACGTGAACCGGTTTGTCCGTCCATTCACCCGGCAAACCGAGTTGGCCCCACGTGCGAATGTTTTTCTCCGGGCCGCGCGAAAGCGACGGATCCCAGGTCAGCCCCTTCCAACCGCCGGAGCGCTCAGAGCCGAAGATTCCATCCAATTGATCGAAGGTCAGCTCGGTTATCGGATTGTCTTTGTGGACAAAGACCCCCAGCGCAAAGGTCCAGCCCCGCACGTCGAATGACCCGGTATTGACGACGATCTCTAGCGGCTCATTACCCCTGCCTTCTTCACCGCCTTCCGCGCCCTCACGTTCAAATCCCTTGAGCTCATCCCACTGGGCTTGACGGCCCATGGGAGCAAGATCCGCCACACCAGTGATGAGACCTGGGATAGCAACCGAAGAGCTTGGCAAGTTGTCTCGAAACTTCACGTCAGGTTGATATTTGTGGAAACCGTCTTCCCAGATCTGCACCAGGCCGCTATCCCTGATGTAGTTGTTTCCCCACTGCCGAATAGTGCCGGAGACTTTCTGTTCGGGCTTGTATTCCGGCAGGCCGCTCAGATCAAACTTTTTCGTGTAGAATTTCTTTTCCGCTCTTTTCTTGTTGCCTTTTTCGCGGGCCTTCGCGAGGGCCGCTGCGTCAGTCGTCGACTTCACAGGAGCTTGAGATTGGCTGTAGATACCTGTGCCCGCTATTGCGGCCGCGATCCACGTGACTAAGAACCCATGTATTATTCGCTTCTTCACTTGACCGACTCTCTCGGCCCGAGTGAGTCTGTCTGCTCATCCTTACGGGCGACCGGACTCACGACAGCATAGCCAGGAATAGCTTCCACGCGGCACCATATCGATTCGAAGATTAAACCACCATGAAATCAATCAAGACCCGTCTCGGCGCCCCCTCCTCATCGCGGGCGAACAGACTAAAGCCGTTCGTGCCGCCTTTGTTTCAGCGCTATCGATACCGAAATAGGTCGAGGACTGTTCAGCCGTAGACTCTGCGGGCTTGTTGTGGATTGCCTTGAGCTTAGTCGAGTTTGCGCAGTTGTTCTCGAACCACTTCGGCGGTCAGCGGCAGGTATTTGCCGTCGCGCATCACGGCCTCCTGCCCCTCGCGACTTAAGATGTAACGCATGAACTCTCGAAACTTTGGGTCGAGCGCCTTGCCCGATTCGTGATCCAGGTAGTAATACACCTCGCGCGCCAGAGGGTAGGTGCGGTTGCGGACGGTTTCGAGACTCAGCGCGATGTATGGCCCATTTTCATCAGTCGCCAGCGCGAGCGGCTTGGTCTGTGGTGTCATATACAGAATGCAGGTGTAGGCGATGCCGTAGGGATCTTTGCTGAGGGCAGCCATGAACTGCTCCCCCGCTGACACAAGTTCGGAGCCATCAGGCTTTGCCAGATTCGCGTATTCGCGAAGATCTTCGTTCCACATGTACCCGCCTTGGAAAACCTTTTCCGCGAAGTCGCGAGGAAAATGAAAATTGAGGTTGTAGCCATAGACGTGAATCGGCTTGTCTTTCCAATCACCCGTCAGCCCTAGCTGTCCCCAAGTGCGGATGTTCTCCTGTGCTGTGCGTGCTGCTTGCGGGTGCCATTCCGTGCCCTGCCAACCACCGGCCCGCGCCCCCCCAAAGATGCCATCCAACTGTTTCAACGTGGCTTGGGACATCGGGTTTTGCTTGTTGACGAAGACCCCGAGGGCAAAAGTCCAACCTGCTACATCATACGAGCCGGTCGCCATCGTGATCTCAAGCGGTGCATGACCGAATACGCGCTGGTAAGCCATCAACTCTTCCCACGAGGGCCGCCGGCCCATGGGTGCGAGGTCAGCCATCTTGGTGTAAAGCCCGGCCATGCCGATAAAAGTGCTCGTCAAATTGTCATCGAACTTGATTCCAGGATGATACTTGCGAAACCCTTCCTCCCACGACGCACCCAGCGAACTGTCTGCCAAGTAATTTGAGCCCCATTGCCGGATCGTGCCCGAAAGCTGCTGCTCGGGCTTGTAGGCCGGCAGGTCGCTGAGGTCCCACTTCCTGGTATAGTAGACCCTATTGGCTCGAGACTTGATGCTCTTCGCCCGTGCGCGCTGCACCTCTTCGGGATTCCCCGACTGCGCATAGACGTTACTGCCTGCAAAGGCCAAAGCCAAAATGACTGCCAACTTCTTCATCGGCGCTGGACTCATCGCACTGTACCTCCCTTCATAAGAGACAGCGGCAACGCTCGTCCGTCCAGAAAAATCGCAAGTCCGCTCAATCCATCTTGCGCAGTTGCTCCCGAACGACCTCCTCAGTGAGTGGCAAAAAATCTCCTTCGCGGACGACTTCCTGCTGTCCCTCCTCGCTCAGGATGTAGCGCAAAAACTCTTGCACCTTCGGATCGAGCTTTTTCCCCTGCGCGCGGTTCACGTAACTTGAAGCAGCGCGCGTCAGCGGATACTTTCGCTGGATGAGATTGTCTTTTGTGGCTTCGTAGAACGGCCCGCCATCGGCGGACGCTACGGCGATCGGCTTCACTTGCCGATTCGTGAATCCCAGATTCGAGTAGGCGATCCCGTAACGGTCTTGCGCCAAGGCTTCGAGGATTCGCCCGCCGGCATCAACAAGAGCTCCGTCGGACCGCTTTGCATCGACGAACTCTTTGACATCGCAGTTCCATTTGTCGCTGCCCCTAAACACCGCTTGTCTGAAGAACCTGCCCGTGCCCGTCTCAACGTCGTATCCGTAAGGATGAATCGGTTTATCCTTCCAATCTCCCGTCAACCCCAGTTCACCCCAGGTACGAATGTTGCGCGGTCCGCGCAGATGTTCACTGCCGAAGATGGCATCCATTTGCGTGAGCGTCAGTTTCGAAAGGGGATTATCCTTGTGAACGAAAACGGCTACCGCGAAGGTCTTTCCAGGAACGTCTAGACTGCCGGTTGCAACCCCAATCCCTAGCGGCTTGTACCTGAACACCCACTCGAACGCCATGATTTCTGACGATGTGGTGTCGCGGCCCATGAGCGCCAGATCGGCAACCCCGGTGTAAAGACCCGCCATCCCCGTGCCGGTTCCCATCAATTTTGTTTCGAACCGGACGTCCGGGTGGAATTTTCTGAACCCCTCCTGCCAATAGCTCATGAGGGTTTCCATGCGGTCGTCCCCCCAGATTCGCATCGTCCCGGACAGTGTTTCCTTGGACCGGTAACGCGGCAGAGAATTCATATCCTGCGCCCGGCTGCTGAGGGCAATGAGCGCAATCAAGATCAACGAGCTCAGACATCGCTGTTTCATTTTGGTGCCTCTTATTGACAATCCAAGTTGTTCTCTTTCGAATCGTAAACCTACTCCAGTTTCTTCAATTGCTCTCGAATGGCGCCATGGCTCAGCGGCAAATAGTTCCCGTCGCGAAGGATGTCCTGCTGACCCTCAAAACTGAGCAGGTAGCGCAAAAACTCTTTCACCTTCGGATCAAGCGGCTGGCCGGGCGCGCGATTGAAGAATGCCGGAATGATGCGCGTCAGCGGATACTTGCGTTCAACAAGATGTTCCTTTGTCGCTTCGTAATAAGGTTCGCCGTCTCTGGAGGCCAGCGCGAGAGGTTTAACATGGGAGCTCATGTAGCGCAGATTTGAGACCGCGATGCCCAGGGGGTCTTTAGCCAGGGCGTCAAGAATTCGCTGTCCGTGATCATAGACGGTGCCGTCCGGAGTGTTGATGTGGGCGAATTCCCTTAAGTCACAATTCCACTTGTGGCTGCCCATGAGCAATGCATCTTGGAGATAGAGAGCAAAGTCATCGTCAAGCCGCCATCCATAAGGGTGAATTGGTCTGTCCTTCCACTCGCCCGCTAATCCAAGCTCACCCCAAGTCCTAATGTTCCGCGGCCCGCGGCGGTGCTCGTCGCCGAAGATCGCGTCCAGTTGCGTGAGCGTCAGTTTTGACAGCGGATTGTCTTCGTGGACAAAGAACACGTGAGCATAATCGAAATTCCGCACGTCCAGACTTCCCGTGGCGATCTCGACGCCCTCCGGCGGATAGTGCATCACCCGTTCGAACGCCGCTGCGGCCACTGGATGGATTTCCTCCCCGAGAATCGCCAAGTCCCCCGCTCCCGTATACAAGGCGCCGATGGCTGAGGCCGTTCCATACATTCTGTTTTCAATTTGGATTCCCGGCTGGTACTTGCGAAAGCCTTCTTCCCAATACTTCATCAGCCTGCCCATGAAGTCGCGTTTGAAGCTCCCATGACCCCACACGCGAATCGTGCCCGCAACCGTCTGACCCGGCTGGTAATGGGGCAGGGCTTCCGGGTTCTGTCCATAGACGCGCGCGGTCGAAAACAAAATCATTGCCGCAGTCACGAAACATCGTCTGAACATGCGCCCTAACCTTTTCCTGCAGAGTTACTTTTCATGAGGACAAATTCCATCGGTGGCGATCATGGAGCCCCCTCAATCCAGTTTCTTCAGTTGTTCGGCTACCGCTTCGTCGCTAAGCGGCAAATACCCTCCATCTCGCAGGACATCTTCCAGACCCTCGCGGCTGAAGATGTAGTGCAAGAACTCTTTGACTTTTGGATCAGTCGGCTTGCCTGGTGGCCGATTGACGAATGCATAGGTGAGTCGAGTCAGCGGATACTTCCGCGCAATGAGGTTCTCTTTCGTCGCCAAATAATACGGGCCACCGTCCTGCATGCCCAAAGCTACAGGTCTCGCGGCCGGTGTCGCGTAACGCGCGCAGGAAACCGCGAGCCCAAATCGATCTTTCCGCAAAGCATCCAGGATCTGCTGTCCGCTTTCGCGGATCGAGCCGTCCGAATTCTTGATGTCTCGAAACTCTGTTAAATATTCCCAGTTCATTTTCCGGCTGTCGGCCAGCGCCTTGTGCAGGAAAAACTGACCGGTTCCTGTCTCTGCGTCATAGGCATAGAGATGGATCGGCTTATCTTTCCATTCGCCTGTTAACCCCAGCTGCCCCCATGTCCGTATGTTCTCCAGGCCGCGCCGATGCTCGCAGCCAAAGATCGCCTCAAGCTGCGCCATCGTCATTCTTGAGGTGGGATTGTCCTTGTGAACGAAAATCGCAAGGGCATAGGACTTCCCGGGCACGTCCAGGCTCCCGGTCATGAGATCCAAACGCAAAGGCGCGTAATACAACACGTGCAGAAAACCATTGTCGTCCATTGCGTTGCTCTCTCGGCCCATCACGGCTAAGTCTGCCAAGCCGGTGTAAAGCGCGGGCATCGCTGCGGCTGTGCCGATGAGTCTTGTCTCGAAATTTACGTCCGGATGATTTTTCTTGAAACCTTCCTCCCAACTCTTCATCACGGTTGACATGTTCTCATCGCCCCAAATCCGAATCGTTCCCGCAATGGTTTGGTCTGGACCATACCGAAGCGCGGCCGATACTGTTTGTCCATAAGTTGAGCTGGCCGCAACGCAAGCGGCTGCCGCTAGAGGCAGGAACCACAGAGTATGGGGTCTGGTGTTATTCATCGACCGCGCGCCTTTTGCACCGAAGTCATTCAAACTTTCTCAGCCCTTGGCTGACGCCCTCCTTTGTGAGCGGCAAATAGCGGCCATCCCGAACAACTGCTTCTTGGCCTTCTCGACTCAGGATGTAGCGCAAAAACTCTCTTACCCTCGGCTCGATGGGCTTTCCGGGCGGCTGGTCGTAGACCGCAGGAATCAGCCTCGTGAGCGGATACTTGCGCTCGATCAGGTTTTCCTTGGAGGCTCGGTAGTAAGGCCCGCCTTGCTGCACACCGAGGCTGATTGCTCTTACGTTGGAATTGGCATAGCGGAGGTTGGAGACGGCAATCCCGTAGCGATCTTCGGCGAGCGCGTCGAGTATTTGCTGACCGTGATCATAAACCGTGCCATCAGGTCGGTAGATATGTGCGTATTCCTTCAGGGCGCAGTTCCAGCGATGGCTGCCGCTCAACAACGCTTGCTCAAGAAAAAACCCAAAGCTGTCGTCGATTTTCCATCCGTAGGGGGTGATCGGCTTATCCGCCCACTCGCCACTGAGACCCAGTTGCCCCCAGGTTCGGATGTTGCCTTGGCTGCGCCGGTGCTCTTCACCAAAAATAGCGTCGAGCTGCGCAAGCGTGAGCTGGATAACCGGATTATCTTTGTGCACGAAGAACATCTGAGCGTAGTCGAAGTTTCTGACGTCGAGACTTCCCGTCATGACTTCTACGCTTCGCGGTGGATAGTGCTTCACCTTTTCGAAGGCGGCCGCCGCTGCCGGATCCACTTCCTCGCCCAAAATGGCGAGATCACCAACGCCCATGAACAGCGCAGGGATGGCCGATGAGGTGCCGTGCATTTCGTACTGAATTCTTACGCCGGGATGGAATTGTCTAAAGCCTTCCTCCCAGAACGTTACCAGCGGTTTCATCCACGGGATTTTTAAGCTGCCGTGCCCCCAGATTCTAATGACGCCGGACACTTGCTGCTCGGGCTGATAGACTGACATCGACGCGGCGATGTTTGCCTCGAGACTGGAGGCCGTTGTGGCGTGCGCTTCCATATTTCTGGTAGGGGCAACTTCGCTGGGGGCCTGACCCCTTGTGCCGAGACACAAGTACAAGCACATCCATAGGGAAGACACTCCCAGAGCGGCATCGCGTCCATATCTCATACAATATCTTCCCCGGCCTCTTCCGTTCGCGCTTGCCTCTATTCCAACTTCCGCAGTTGCGCCCGAACCGCTTCTTCGCTGAGGGGCAAATAATGCCCATCGCGCACAACCTCTTGTTGACCTTCCCGGCTCAGGATGTAGCGCAAGAATTCTTTCACTTTCGGGTCCAGCCGCCCCTCGGGCGCGCGGTTGACGAACGTAGTGATGAAACGCGTCAGGGGATATTTGTGCCGGATGAGGTTTTCCTTGGTCGCCTCGTAGTACGGCCCACCGTCGGTGGCAGCCAGCGCAAGAGGTTTCACCTGTGCGTTCATATAGCGCAAGTTCGAATACGCAATTCCGTAAGGATCGCGCGCCAGCGCGTCAAGAATGCGCAGTCCACCGTCGCGAAGCATGCCATCAGGCTGCCTCACGTCGCCGAACTCTTTCAGATCTCCATTCCATTTTCGGCTGCCACCCAACGCCGCATCCTGAAAAAAAACGGCAAACCCTCGGTTGATCGGGAACCCATAGACGTTAATCGGCTTGTCTTGCCATTCTCCCGTGAAACCGAGTTCTCCCCAGATGCGAATGTTTCTCGGCCCGCGCAGATGCTCGCAGCCAAAGATTGCGTCCACCTGGGTCATGGTGAGTTTGCCGAGGGGGTTGTCTTTATGTACGAAGACGTTCAGAGCGAAGTCCATGTTGCGTATATCCAGGCTTCCGGTCGTGATGTCAACGCCCAGCGGCGGATAACGGAAGACCCGTTCAAAAGCAGAGATTTCAAACGGCCTGATTTCCCGCCCCATGATCGCCAAGTCGCCCGCACCGGCGTATAACGCACCGATGGCTGAAGCAGTGCCGTACATGCGGTTTTCGAATTGAATCCCCGGATGATGCTTGCGGAATCCTTGTTCCCAGGTCCTTACTAGTTTTCCCATGAAGTCCGTGTCGGGACTCCCATGTCCCCAAAGCCGCAGGGTACCGCTGACGGTTTGCTCGGACTGATACTTCGGCAGCGATTCCGCGTTCTGTGTGCGGCCGGGCGTGGCCGCATAGAACGTCATCAGCAGCGCCAGGAGGAACCTGCGCCTCGCAGCTCCGGCATCAGGGATTACCCTCATTTTCGCGTCCTAGAACGTGAACTTCAGCGCAAACTGCATCTGGCGCGAAGTGGTTGATGTGGCGTTGAGCCGGCCCGCGGTCGAGATGGGCGCCAGGTTTTGATTGAAGAGTTGCGCAGTCGTTCTGTCCGGCACGGCAAAATTCGTGTGATTGAATATATTGAAAAACTCCGCCCGGAACTGCATGCCCAGTCTTTCGGTGAATTTGTTGTTCTTGATCAGAGACAGATCAAAGTTGCGAATGCCGGGCCCGATGACACTGTTGCGGCCGCTGTTGCCCAGCCGAGTCGGAGTGGACGGCACGACAAAACAGGCCGTTTTGATGTAGCTGAGCTGATTTCCGGGATTGACGGGATCGGAGCAACCCGGTGAATTGACGCGATCTGGGAAATCGAAGGGGTTTGCGTTTTTCATCCCGAGCGGGTCGCCGCCGATCGTGGGCGTGAAAGGCAATCCCGATGCCACGCGGAGGATGCTTGCGATGTGCGCGGATGCGGAATCTCCCACAGATAGTTGAACACGAAATTGTTCCGCACGTCGAAATCGGACAGCCCACGCATTACGTGCGGAAACGCCAAGAGAGTGCCTTGAACCGAATTCGTGAACGTGCCGCCGGCGATCGAATTCGAGTTGTCATCAATACTCTTGGACCATGTGTAAGAGAATCCAAACCGCAGCCCCTTTTGCTGCCGCGTCACTCCCACATTCAGCCCGTGGTAAGTGTTTGAGGCTTCCCAGGCGAGAGCGTTGATGGCACCGACGCCGGGATTCAATACCGTGCCGCTGCCACGGGGTGTGGGCCACACCAATCCCTGCGTCGTAACTGTTGGCAGCACCACGTTCGCATCGTTCGTCCGGTATGGCTGATGCACTCCGGTCTCCCCGACATAGCCAACCAGCAACACGATGCTTCCCGGGAGCTGACGCTGCACGTTCAGATTCCACTGTTCGACATAGGAGCGCCGGGGATTCGCCTCAACACTGGCGAAGCGCAGAGCGTTGGATGTCAGCCTTGGAAAGCCTCCCGTCGGGAACGATCCTGGGAAAGTTGTTAGTTGGACGCTGCCGGCTTGTGAAAACGGATTCGTGTTGACCACGAGAAGCTCGTACAGATACGTCAACGGCAGCGTGTCGTAGATACCGAAAGCGCCGCGTACCGCGGTCTTGCCATCTTTGAATGGATCCCAGGCAAACCCCAGCCGCGGTGAGAAATTCCTAAACGTCGGATTCTCAAAGAAGGGTGACCCTAGTTGTGTCTGCGACGAAGTAATGTTCGTCAGGTTGCTCAAACGGTTGAACACTTCCGTCGGAACGGTCGCCATCTCGTAACGCAGGCCCAAGTTTAGCGTCAGGTTTTTTCGGAATCGGTAGTCATCTTGGACGTACGCGCCAAAGACGGTCTGCCGCAGATAGATGGTTGGATTCGTTCCCGGCAGCGTGGCGTTAAACGTCGAGGGCTGGTCGGTCAGAAAATTTTTCAGAGAGCCAAAGGTATAGCGACCGATGGGATCCCCGATAGCGAACTCATTCGATTGGATGCGTTCTACAGCCGCGCCGAACTTTAGGGAATGCGCTTCTCTGGTGTACAGCAGATCGTCGTAGGCCTGATAGCTGCCGTAGTGATAATCCGTCTCTCCGATACCGCCGAGCCCGCCATTGAAAACGGTAAGGCCGCTGATCTGGATGCTCCCTGAGGGGTTGTTCGATAGAAAGCCGAGAGAGGTGTCTATCGCCAACGGGTTGACTGCGCCGAGGTTCAGGGGCGCGCTGACCACCGCGCGATTGTAGCCAATGCGGGCGATGTTCATTAGGTTTGGCCTAAAGATGTGCGTCTCCTCGATGGAGTAAGTCTTGCGGTCCGCTTTCTGTCCGATGAGCACGAAGTCAAAGCCGTCGGGGCCCGTCGTTTTGGACGAGTCGATGAAAAACGTGCCGTTTAAGGAGTCCTTGTCCGAAAACTGGTGATCGATCCTCCCGGTGACCAGGTTCTCGTTGGTAATGGCTTGCGAGGCAAAGGAGTGGGTACCTAGGTCTCCTGTTTCTGTTCCTGGGTCGGGTAGCGGGAAGATTGCCAGATAGGGCTGGACTCTAGGGTCGACCGTGACTGTGCCACCGACAAGCTGGCCAGTGCGCGCTGCGCTCGACGGTACGGTGATTACCGTCGTTGTGCCCAGATCCTGGCGAAGCCCTTCGTAATCCACAAAGAAAAACGTCTTGTGGTAAATCGGACCGCCCAGCGAGCCACCAAATTGATTGCGTTTGAACGGCGGGATTGTGGCTGCGTCAAAAAAATTCCGCGCGTCTAGCGCGCTGTTGCGAAGGAACTCGTATGCCGAGCCGTGAAATTGGATCTCACCCGAGCGGGTGACCGCATTGATGACTCCACCCGAGGTTCTTCCATAATCCGCCGAGGCATTCCCGGTAACTACGGAGAACTCTTGAATCGCATCCACTCCGAGCGCCGATCCGATCACGTTACCCGGACCGCTTCCCGAATAGTCATTAATAGTGATGCCATCGAGACGGTAATTGTTCTGTTGCGGGCGATTACCGCCGATCGTCATCTGCTTCCCAAATCCACGGTTCCCGCGAGCGTTTCCCCCAACCGTCACGGCAGACTGCGCTTCGATGGTGTGAACGCCCGGCTCGAGGGCTGCCAGCAATGTCCAGTCCCGGCCGTTGAGGGGCATGTCGCGGACGATCTGCCCTGCTACTACGTTGCTCAACGTCGCTGTGGTAGTGGTGAGCTGACCCACGTCGCCCGTCACTTCCACCTTCTCGTGAACGTCCCCAACTTTCAGTTGAATGTTGACTAGCACCTCCTGCCCCACTTCCAAGAGGATGTCTTTTTGAACTGTGCCAGAGAAGCCGGGAGCGGAAACGGTCACATCGTAGTGCCCGGGCCTGAGGTTTGGCGCGCTATAGAAGCCGAGGTCGTTGGTTGCTAGCGTCCGCGTCTCGCCCTTGGCCACATTTAAGACGCTCACGGTGGCCCCGAAAACGGCCGCCGCAGCGCTGTCCGTTACGGTGCCGCTGATTGTTCCACCCGTCATCTGGGCCCGTGCGGAAGGACAAAACGCGAAGAATACTACCGTTGCGCCCGCCGCTAAGAAGGTTTGCTTCCTCATAGATATCCCCTTCGGCGAAAATCCTGTGCATCGAACTGGTACGCTTACCCCTGATGAATTGCCCCGCACCATAGGACAAGGAAGATTAATTCTCTATGAAAGGCCTTCTCGGAAAGATTTGGCTATGAGTCGGAGCATCGGGATCATTGAATAGGCGCCACGGCAGATGGTAAGAAGAACGTTCTTCCGCTTGGAAGGATGGCTTTACTTCTGTTTCGTAGCGTCGCGGCTTGCCCATACAATGAGAACGCGCTGGCTTATGGGCGATTCGACAGCGTTAATGAGGCCCGGAGCGCCCTATGCTACCAATCTCTCTGGCTCGTTGGTTTCTTCCGGGGTCTGGCTCGTGAGGTGCTCCCGCATCCTGTCCGTATCTAGTTCATTACACCAACTGGCTACCACGATCGTGGCGACGCCGTTGCCGACCAAGTTGGTTAGCGCTCGCGCCTCGGACATGAAGCGATCGACGCCTAGGATTAGCGCTACTCCCGCCACCGGCACATGACCGACCGCCGAAAGCGTTGCCGCCAAGACGATGAAGCCGCTGCCAGTGACGCCCGCCGCTCCCTTGGAGGTCAAAAGCAATACGCCCAATAAGGTCAGTTGGTGGGTTAGATCCAAAGGAGTATTAGTGGCCTGAGCGATGAAGACTGCCGCCATCGTCAAGTAGATGGCAGTGCCATCCAGATTGAAGGAATATCCCGTGGGAATCACTAGCCCGACTACAGACTTGTGCGCGCCCAGGGCTTCGAGCTTGGCCATCATGCGCGGCAATGCCGCCTCTGAAGACGACGTCCCCAGAACGACAAGGAGCTCCTCCTTGATGTACTTGAGGAACCGCCAGATGCTGAAACCATGCAACTTCGCAATGGTCCCGATCACCACAAAGACAAATACGATGCACGTCGCATAGAAACAAGCCATCAGCTTGCCCAGCGACGCCAAGGTGCCGACCCCGTATTTTCCAACTGTGAACGCCATCGCGCCGAACGCTCCGATCGGCGCTAATTTCATGATGTAGCCGACGATGGTGAACAGGATGTGCGACAGCTCATGGACGAAGTCAAAAACCACTCTTCCCTTTTTCCCCAAGGCGTGCAGAGCAAAGCCAAATAGGATTGCGAACAGCAGCACTTGGAGGATATCGCCCTTGGCAAACGCATCCAGCACGCTCATGGGAATTACGTTGATTAGAAAGTCGGTCGCGCTCTGCATATGACCCGCTCCCGTGTAATTCCCAATTGCTTTGGCATCCAGGGTTGCCACATCAACATTCATGCCCGCGCCGGGACGGAACACATTCACGATGACCAAGCCAACAAGCAGGGCAAGCGTGCTGACCGCTTCAAAATAAAGCACCGCCAGACCGCCCGTCTTTCCCACTGCCTTCATGTTTTCCATGCTGGCGATTCCGATGACGACTGCGCAGAAGATAATCGGCGTGATCATCATTCTGATCAGCTTTATGAAGCCGTCTCCTAGCGGTTTCATCGCCGCCCCGGCAGCAGGATAGAAATATCCCATTAGGACGCCGATCACAATCGCCACCAGCACTTGAAAATAGAGCGACTTGCAAAACTTTCTCTGGGCCACTTGCTATTGCCTCAGCACATCACGATCGCCAGGGACTGAGCCAAGAACAGCATCGCTATCAGTTGGCGCGTCGGAATACCAGGACGCTCACCTGCAACTCCGCATCCGCTCTTTGCGCAACATAATGTTCGGTAGATGAATAGAGGATGAACGGCAAGCACACCACGGCACGGCTCTCGAACGTTCGGGCAGACAGGCGCCGAGTAAGGCCCGGATTACTGCATCACACAATCCCCAATCTCACCCTATAACTGAAATACCAGGGCCGACTGTTTTCTCCCAAGGTCTCTTCAGCCACCTTCCTGAGCTTGTCTACTCCGATGTCGCTCACGCTCATCCCCTTCTTGAAAAGCGTTGACACACCGCCCTGAGTCAACGCCAGCCCGATCAGCCGCTCAGCATTCCCCTCCCGCCAACCACTTCTCTCCTCACGCCTTCTTATTTCACCCGGCTCAGCGCGATCAGCACCAGCGTCACTGTTATCGCGCCTCCGATACGCGTGGCCACTTGCGCGAACGGCATCAACACCATCCGGTTCGCTGCCGTCAAGATCGCCACGTCTCCCGTCCCGCCCTGCCCGCTGTGCGTCAAGTTAATGATGGCCGTCTCTATCGGATACATTTTCAGCCACCGCCCAAGCAGGAATCCCGTACCCATCAGCGTCGCAACGGTGACGAAGATGGTGATGACGTTGGCTGGATGAAATGCCTGCATCAGCTTGTCCCACGGAGTGATGGCTACGCCCACGGCGAACAGCAGCGGATAGACCACCGCGACCCGAAAAAACTTGTACACCACGAACGCCCCCTGCTGCAGCTTCGGCGAGGCACCGTGCACCAGCTTAACAACCACGGCGATAAACAGCATGGCCACCGGCGCGGGCAAGCCAAGAAGGTTGAAGCACAACAACCCCAGCAGATAGATAGTGATAGCCATGACTCCCGCGGCCGCGATGTGGCTCACGTCCATGTGCTCGGTGATCTCTTCTTGTCTGGGATCCATTTCGTCTTGCTCGCCAGGCTGCAGCCGTCCTTCTCCTGTCAGGTGCGGAAATTTCTTGCCCATATAGTTCAGGAAGCCCGATAGTAGAATCGCAATGAAGCTTCCCAACATGACAGGAGGCAACACCTGCGCGAACATGTCCCCTTGATTCTGATGCAGGATCTGCGCGTAGCCCGTAGAGAGGGGTATCGCCCCTTCTCCGACTCCTCCGGCCATGATGGGCACGACCGTAAAGAAGAACGTGTGACGTGCCCCCATGCCCAGCGCCGTGCCGACCAGCGTGCCAACAATCGCCGCTACGATGGAGCCCCCGAACAACGGCACGAAGATTTTGAGAAACCCCTTGATCAACACTTGGCGGTCCATGCCCAAAATGCTGCCCACAATAATGGCCGTAATGAAGAGGTACAGGAAGTTGGTGCTCTTGAAAAAATCCGTCACTGGCTGCAACAAGCTTGCCGGCAGCAGATGGTAAAACGTCAGACATGACGGAACGAATGTGGCGAAGATTGCCCCTCCGCCAATGTTGCGGAGAACCGGGATGCGCTTGCCGACTTCCGCGCAGGCAAAGCCGCCAACTGTCATGATGGCAAGCACCATCGAAATCTCACCCGGCACTTTTTCCCGAAGCACAAATTCCGCCATCAGGCCGAGCAAAATCAGAAACACCGGCAGTGGCACAATGCCAATTCTGAATTCCATCAGTTTCCACCACCCCTGAGGCCAGAAACCTGATGGTGTTGCACTGACGCTTGCCGCTAGTGAGTCGCCGCTGCCTTTCGCGTTGGTCGCCATGCTTCCTCCCGCTGTTCGCCGGTAGCATACGGGCTAGTCGGCCAAAGGCGCTCTCGTCTTGTGGTTGCAATTCTACGAATTGACGCTCTGCCGTACCCTCGCAGGTTACTCTTGCCAACTCAGCCCGGCCCAACGCTCTTGCTCCCGTGCGCTCGATAGAGGCTTACTTCTCGATCGTCAACACGACAAATGGCCCTGGCACGTACGCTACTGGCCCAATCGGTTTGGGTGGCGCGGTGGCATTCAGCGGTACGTTTTCCACCGTCGCGGTGAAAAGCTTCCCTGTTTTCGGATCGAGCGCGAGCGTCTTCGCTCCCCGCATTGTCTTCACGTTGTCCACAATGGTGTAGGCATCCGGCGAGTCCTGGTGCACGATTGTCAAAACTCCATCCCCCGTCGACGCGAAGATCAAACCATTCGCCGGGTCGAAAATGGTGGCGTCGACGTGCTCGCCGATCGGCAGCGAAGCCACCACCTTCTCCGTATCAGGATTGACAACAGCCAGGACGCGATTCTTGCAGCCGATGAACAACCGTCGGTTGCTCGAGTCCAACGCCATGCTGGCTGGTTCCTCGCAACCCGCAATCGGCGTGGTCTTCGTGACCTTGCGCCCCTTGACGTCCACGGTGACGAACGCATTCTTGTCCTCGAGATTCACCCACAGCGTGCCTTTGCCGTCGGCCGCTGAGTACTCAGGCGCTCCCCCAAGCGGCACGGTCCCAACAGCCTTGCCCGCCATCGGATCGATAATCGTCAGATCGCCGCTCTCGCCATTCGAAACGAACACCCGGTCCGTGCCTGGATCATAAGTAATGGCGTCTGGCTTTTTGCCGGCCTTGATCTCACCGACGTGCGCAAGCGTCTTTAAATCGATGATGCTGACGCTGTCCGCCTTTCCATTGCTAGTAAAGCCCTTACCAATGGATTGCACGAGCGCAATACCGTGAACACCCGGCGTGCCTGTTATCTGCCCTACCGATTTGCCGCTATCGCCATCGAGCACTTCGATCTTCATATAGTGGGTGACGAAGACGCGCCGCGTGTCGACGTCAAACGCGATGTAATCCCACCCCGCATCGCCTCCCAGCGTGTACTTGTTTGCCAAGCGGTAGCCAGTCTTTGAGCTTTGGCTAGTTTGGGGAGTGTCTGCTGTCTGGGAGCTGGGGGACATCTGCGTACCGCAGGCCACGACGAACGTCACCCCAAACAGAACGAGCTGCCTCGAATTCATCATGAAACGCACGAGAATTTGCCTCCTCTAGTTTCAAAAGAAGGATGAACCTATCATCGGAAAGTTAAATTGAACATGAACGATGGGCCCACGTGTCTCGCGGCGGCATCCTCCCCGAAACCCACTAAAGAGGCACATCTCGGTCAGCTTCCGCAATCCGCCTAATTCAGAACACCAGACGGAACAACTTTGGTTGTCAGGCTAACGGTGGGAGTCCACAAAGGAACTGGAAAGAATGTATCCCTCTCCTCTTCGAGTATGGAGAAGATGCTTCTTAAATCCGTGGTCTATCTTCTTCCGCAGCCGATTCATATAGACATCTACCACGTTCGAGAAAGGTGCAAGGTGGCCGTCCCACACGCGCTCGGTAATCGCGTCGCGATCCAGCACCTCTCCCGGATGCAGCATAAGGAGTTCAAGAAAACCGTACTCCTTGGCAGTCAGCCGGATTAACGGTCCCCCTCGCCGTGCAGTGTGATCGAGAGTGTTCAAAGTGAGATCTTCTACCTGGATGGTGGGAGGCAAGTCCTCCGACGGTTCTGCTCGTCTCAGCAGGGCGCGCAGCCGGGCAAGAAGGACAGGAAACTCGAATGGCTTTATAAGATAGTCGTCAGCGCCACAATCCAAGCCGCAGATGACGTCTTCCGAATCATCCATTGCCGTCAGAACCAGAATCGGAGCACCAAATGACCTGCTCCGCAGTTCGCGACAAACCGAGAATCCGTCCTTGATAGGAAGACGGACGTCCAAAATGGCCAAATCGTAGCTGTTCACTTCCGCATCGTACAGCGCCTGCTCCCCGTCGTTGGCTATGTCCACGGCATAGCTATGCTCCCGCAACCCCCTCGCGATGAACGAGGAAATTTGGGGATCATCTTCAACTAAGAGAAGCCTCATTACAGGCGCATATCTATCATGAACGGGCAGTTTCACGCCACTAATAATAAGAACAAGAAAAACAGATGGAGTCCATCTCAATCTTCGCTTGGAATGACGATAAGCGCTTTCTTTTCAAATTGTTGACGCTAGTGGTGTGTTCACGGCTGGCGACCCTGATTCGGAACGAAAGCGTACGGGCCAACTTGGGGAACAAGAAGTCCTCCGAGGATTACAGCGGCAGGGAGACGGCAAAAGTGCTGCCTCGGTCCAGCTCACTCTCAACTTCGACGGAGCCCTGGTGCGATTCCGCCGCCAGTTTCACGATCGACAACCCCAGGCCGCTTCCGCCATTAGGTCGCATGCGCGAATCCTGCACCCGGTAGAATCGATCGAACACCCGTCCAAGAGACTCCCGCGGGATCCCTATGCCTGTGTCGGCCACCACGATGTGCGCTCGGGATGCCTCAGACCGCAGTTTCACGGACACCGATCCGCCATCGGGCGTAAATCGGATTGCGTTGTCAACCAGGTTGACAACCATTCTCCTCAGGAGTTCTTCATTTCCCTGGATCAGGACATCTTCGCCGGATTCACAGCTGAGATGAATGTGCTTGGGTGCCGCAAGCGCCTGTGCTGCCTGGCAGCATTCGTTCACAAGATCGTTCAGGTATAGCTCCTCTTTCCTCAGTTTTTGTTCCCCGGCATCCGCGTGCGCCAGGGCTAGCATGTCTCTCACGATTCGGGCCATGCGTTTCGCCTGGCCCGAAATGATGCCGAGCGATTTTCTGTATTCTCCCACCGTGTGATCGTGGGCTAGCGATACTTCCGCTTCGCCGTGGACGATGGTGAGTGGCGTTCGCAGTTCATGCGAGGCATCCGCCATGAATTCCCGCATGACGCCGAAGGATTTGTCCAACCTCGACAGCAGAGCATTGAACACTCCGGTTAACCGACCCAACTCGTCGTCAGGATTGGTCACCTTCAGGCGCTCGTTCAAGTTTCTCGCGTTGATGTGTTCGGCCTGCTCGGAGATGGCAACGATCGGTTGCAAGCTCTTTCGCGCCATGAGGAATCCGCCTGCGGCCGCAAGGATGAGCGCCGCAGGCAGTCCAATCAGAATGCCGTTCCGCACCTGCCCAATCTCACTTTCAAGCTTGTCTAAGGGTTCAAACACGGCAATTGCATAGTGGACGCCGCTCAGTT
>WNGH01007848.1_pt1 | contig 27730 bp, 28 predicted proteins | sample 5400631 | NCBI WGS metagenome assembly WNGH01 (sample SAMN13153373, study PRJNA577476) | soil metagenome | isolation source: 115 cm soil or saprolite under Garry oak tree replicate 1 | place: USA:California | collected 2016-06-15
CTCGGGGTGAAGACGGCCCAGGAGCTTGCGGAGGTGATCGCCGCGGTGGGGTTGGCGCAAAACTTCGCGGCCCTCCGGGCGTTGGCGACGGAAGGCATTCAACGCGGGCACATGTCGCTCCATGCGCGCAACGTCGCGGCGACGGTCGGGGCCGTCGGCGAAGAAGTTGATCGAGTCGCCGAGATTCTGGTGAAGGAGCGAAAGGTACGGATGGACCGAGCGAAGGAAGTCCTCACCGAGCTTCGGTCGCGAAAGTCCAAGTGAGGAATATCCTCGGGCGGAAATATTCGCATCAGGGTAGAACAGCTCAGACAAATAATATACGTGCCTGCATCGATATCGGAGATACTTTTCTACGGACGACCGAAAGGGCGATTTTCCGTGTTACGGAATAGCACGAAGATCGCCGCTGACGGTCGTAAATATCCATGCAGACCGATAAAAGTCAAGGCCTGCCCGATCATCTCTTGCCATCTTTGAGCGATGTTTATCGTACATCAATGCGTCAGACTTTCGTCCGACCGGCAGTCTTTTTTAGTTTGACGCTTCTACGCGCCGCGGGATGGGTGCACACGGTTCGCGTCGCGATCTACACTAGGGTTTCCACCGAGGATCAAGCCAAGGAGGGCTTTTCCCTGGAGGCGCAGCGCGAACGGCTGGAGGCGTACTGCCTCGCTCGGGACTGGTCGGTCGCGGCCCGCTACACCGATGAAGGTCACTCCGGCCGGAACATCCGCCGTCCGGCATATCAGAAGATGATGGCCGAACGGGACGCGTGGGACGCGTTGCTCGTCATCAAGATGGACCGCATCCACCGGAACTCTCGGAACTTCATGGAGATGATGGAGAACCTCGGGGAGTGGGGGAAGGACTTCGTTTCCGCCTCCGAGTCCCTCGACACCTCGACCGCGATGGGTCGCTTCGTCATGGACATCATTCAACGGATTGCCCAGCTCGAATCCGAGCAGATCGGCGAACGCGTGAAAATGGGGATGACGCAGAAGGCGCGCGTCGGCCCCGGCATTCTCGGATTCCATCCGCCCCTCGGCTACGACGTCACGGAAGGCCGGCTCGTTCCGATCGAGGCCGAAGCCGAGGTCGTCCGGGAGATGTTCGACCTGTGCCTGGAGGGCCGCACGCTCGAGGAGACCGCGGCGGATCTGAACGCGAACGGTCGGCGGACCAAACGCGACACCGCCTGGACACCGATCAAGGTGTACCGCATCCTTCACAACCCGGTCTACGCCGGATTCCTCCGCTGGGACGGAATCGTCCGAAGAGGGGACCACGATCCCGTCGTCCCAATCGAGACCTTCAATGAAGCGCAAGAGCGCCTGAGGTCGCGCGCGCTCCTGTCGAACGCCCACGCGCCTCCGGTCATCCTGGAGGCGTGACGCGTGGACGGTCGGTGTCAAAGGTGCTGGAGCGCGAAGAACCTCGTGAGCCACGAGGTCGATGCGAATCCTCGAGCGGACCCTACGGTGCGTCGGGAGAAGGTCCTCCTGTGCAAACACTGTGTGGACGGGTCTCCAGGGGACGTCCTCCTGTTCTGGGAGGTCTACATGCGCTTCGGGTCGACCCGCGAGATGCTTCAACACTATTCTTCGGATTCGGAGGACGAGGCCCTCCGGAGGCTATGTGTCGAACGGGACCTGAACGAGCGCGAGGTGCTGCGGCGGGCCCGAGGATTGCAAAGCGCAGAGGCGCTCAACAACGCGGTGAAGAAAGCGAACGCGTTCCTGACCTACGCGAGTCCTTACGGGTACGATTACGTGGACGGCGTGCTCCAGGTGAAGAACGAAGAGGCCCGCGTGGTCTCGCTGATTTTCCGGCGCTACCTCGAGGGCAAAGGCATCGCCAAGATCTGCCAAGAACTCAACCGGGACGGATACCGCACGAAGACCGGTCGGGCTTGGGCGAGCCAAACGATCGCGAACATCCTCAGCAATCCGGTGTACTGCGGCCTGGCGCGCCTGAACGGCGGCATCAAACGCGGGAAGCACGAGCCTCTGATCGAGATCGACACGTTCAACCGGGTGCAGCATGAGATGCAACGCAGGATTCGGCGACCCGACCAGAGGAAGGCCGATCCTCCGCAGCTCCGCCTCGAGGACTACCGGGAGTAGGTTCGAGGGCAACGGTTCCCTCCCTACTTCGCACTCGCGTGGAAAGTTTGTCGAAAGTCCCGGTGGAAAGGACGCTTTCTTCGCCTCCCGTGCCCTAGTCCCATTCACGTTCGGTAATCCGAGCCGCAACGGGAGCCGCGGGGGCCTCGTGTTGACAACACATAGTACTATGTGCGCACATAGCACTATGGTTCGAGCTGATCTCCGTGGCAAAGCGTATCAAGGATCTCACGACGATTCAATTGACGACGCAAACGCGCGATCGCCTGTACCGCCTGAAGTTCCGGAAGACATACGACGAGTTTCTTATCGAGCTGTGCGAACTCATTCGGCCCTTTTCGTGCGAAGCAAATGACGGGTTGGGCGGAGAAATACCGGCCGAAGACCCTCGACGAGATCGTCGGGAATCCCACCGCCGTCGCGGAACTGCGAAAGTGGGCCTCGGCCTGGGACAAGGGTCGGCCGGACAAGCGCGCGGTCATCCTTCAGGGCGACCCCGGCATCGGGAAGACGAGCGCTGCGCTCGCGCTCGCGAACGAAATGAGGTGGAGCGCGATCGAGATGAACGCTTCGGAGAGCCGGAATGCCGAGGCGATCCGTAAGGTCGCGACGCGAGGGGCGGTCCTGCAGACCTTCACGGAGACCGGCGAGTTCGTTCGTTCCAAGGAGGGCGGCCGCAAGCTGATCATCCTGGACGAAGCGGACAACGTGTTTGGCCGCGAAGACAAGGGAGGAATCGGAGCGATCGTCGAGATGATCCAGGAGACTCGGCAACCGGTCGTCCTCATCGCGAACGACTACTACGCCCTCACCCGCCGCTCGTCCTCCTTGAAGCGTCTATGCAAGACCATTAAATTTCAAGGTGTTCACGAGGATGCGATGAAAAACATACTTCGAACCATCGCCTCCAAGGAAGGCATCGACGTGGCCGACGACGTCCACGAGGTGATCGTCGAGAGGGCGGGCGGAGACCTACGGTCCGCGATCAACGACCTGGAGTCCCTCGCGGTCGGCAAACGCACGCTCGTCGCCGAGGCCACGCGGTCCCTGGGATATCGAGATAGGGCACGGACGATCTTTCCGGTGCTCGAGGAAATCTTGCGTTCCGGGGATGCGCGGCGCGCCCGCGATGCGGTTCGAGAACTCGACGAATCGCCGGAAGACCTGATCCTGTGGGTGGACCAGAACCTCGGTCACGAGTACTCCCGACCGGACGACCTCGTCCGCGGATACGAAGCGCTGAGCCGCGCGGACATCTACCTCGGCCGAACGCGACGGAGGCAGCGCTACGGCCTCTGGTCGTACGCGAGTGAGATGATGTCGAGCGGCGTCGCCGTCGCCCGCAAAGGGCGTGCCCGGGGAAGCCAGCTCGAGTTCCCGTATTACCTGATTCAGATGTCGCGGTCCCGCGCCCAGCGAGGCGCCCGCAACTCCGTCGCGAAGAAACTGGCGAAGATGTTGCACGTTTCCCAGTCCATCGTCCTCACCGATCTCATGCTGACAATCCGGACGTTGTTCTCCGGGGACGAGGAGCTGCGGATCCACCTCACCGCGGAGCTCGCCCTCGACGAACGGGAGGTGGCCTTCCTCCTCGACGAGTCGGAGACGAGCCACGCCGTGAAGCATCTGTTGGAGAAGGCCGCGAAAATCAAAGCCCTGCCGATCGGAGAACCGGGACGAGGGCGGCTTTCCTCCTTCGATGCGGAGGACGATGCGGCCTGAGGGCGGAGTCCGGCAACGGGGGCTCGTCGACCGGCGCATCGTCTTCTCGGACGCGGAGCGGGACGTGCGCTACTTGTTCCCGGTCGTCGATCGAAGGTGGCGCGTTCCGTTCGTCATTGTGGATCTGAGTGTAGGTGCACCGCTGGTGCTCGACGGCCCCTTCCGAGCGGATCAGTTCCGGTTCCGGACGGCGCTGCGCTCGAACGACCTTCGACGGATCGAATCAATCCCCATCGAAGGGCTCGGGCAGCTCGTCCATTACGATCCGTGGTGGGTGTTCCGCCGCGTTACCGGCGTCGACCGCCGATGGATCGAAGCCGTGCTCGCGACGAACATCGCCGCTCCGTTCCGCCTGGGCGGTCGAACGCACAAGGTCCGGGACCTCATTTTCTCCGCCGACCTCGATCGCCTCAAGGAAATCGAGGCGCGAGCCGGACTCCTTCGAGCCGTGACGTTCCACCCGGGCGACGTCGAATTGCTCAGCCTGCGACCCGCGCCCCGAGCGCAGTCGAACCTTCGGACGCTCCGAACCGCGAAAGCCCTTTAACCCGGCTTCGTCATGCCGCGTCGAAATGGACCCAGAGAAGCAAGAGGTCCTCGAGCGCCAAGGATACCGGATCGTCGGCGAGCACAGCGGCGTCAAACTCTGCCACTGGACGAAGGCGAGCCTCACGAAAGGCGTCGGTTGCTACAAGCAGACATTCTACGGAATCGAGAGCCACCGCTGCCTCCAGATGACGCCCGCCGTGGACGCGTGCAACCTGGCGTGCCAGTTCTGTTGGCGGACGCAAGAGTGGGGATCGAATTCTCTCCTGGCCGCGGACGACCCGGCGTTCATCGTCGACGAATCGATTCGCGGACAACGCGAACTGCTGACGGGGTACAAAGGCAATCCGAACGTCAGCCGGGAGCGGTTCCTCGAAGCGTGGCATCCGACGAACGTCGCGATCAGCCTGACGGGCGAGCCGACGTTGTACAAACGACTTGGAGAAATGATCGACGAGTTCAAGCGTCGCAAGATGTCGACGTTCCTGGTGACGAACGGGACGACGCCGGCCGTCCTGCGACGGATGCATTCGGAAGGCCGGCTGCCGACGCAGCTCTACGTGACCGTGGCGGCGCCGAACGCGGAGATCTACCGGAGGCTCGTCGCGGCGAAGTCCGATCACGAGTGGAACAAGCTCCGAGAGACCCTCGCCCTCCTCCCGACGCTGCCGACCCGGACCGTGGTCCGGCACACGCTCGTGGAAGGCTGGAACCTCGGATGGGAGGACGAGTACGCCGAGCTGGACCGACTCGGGAAGCCGATGTTCATCGAATGCAAAGGATACAGCTTCGTCGGCGAGAGCCGGCTGCGGCTCCAAGCGGAGAACGTCCCCAGCCACGCGTCGATCCGGACGTTCGCGGAACGACTCGCGGATCGCCTCGGCTATCGGATCGCGGCCGAGCGCGAGGACAGCCGGGTGGTCCTGCTCACCCAGGACGGCGCGCTCCATCCCATTTTGCAATGAAGGAATCCACGGCGGCGGCTTTTATTACCCACATCGGATACGACGACGAAGGCCGTGGTCGACCTCCTTCAGATCCTGAATGAAGCGTACAACACTCCGTGGCTGTACATTCTCATCGCGTTCGGCTACGCGGTGCTCGTCGCGCTCGTCTTGCCGATCCCGATCGAGATCGCTCTCCTGTTGCCCCTGATCGAAGGTCGTTGGGGATACCTCGCCAGCATCGGCCTGGCGATCGCTGCGGGCAAGACGCTCGGGGCATGGCTGATCTTCTGGCTCGGCCTGAACCTCGAAGGCTCCGTCCGCAAGTGGTCCGAACGGTGGCGGGTCGCACGGTGGTTCGTGGCGAAGGCCGAACGGCTGGTCGGCAAGACTGGCTACACGGGCTTGTACCTCCTCCTCAGCGTCCCGATGATGAGCGATACGATCCCCATCTACGTCTACTCGCTCTTCAACGAAGAAGGAAAGGCCCTCGAGAGGAACATGTTCCTGATCGCGAACTTCCTCGCGGCCGTCAACCGAGTCGCGATCCTCGCGATGGCGTTCGTGATCGGCGCGAACCTCATCCATGTGTGAGACCCACAGGCTTATCCCGCGTGCGTGATTCGAGCGACCGTGTTCGAGCTGCCGTCGATCCTGACGGCCGAGTCCCTCCTGGACAAGGCGTTCGGACGGGCCGCCAAGGCGACCGCCACGGGACCGGATCGGGCGACGCGGGCCCGGAACCTCGCGATCGCTCGGGTGCGCGGCGCCGGGCAGGCCATCGACTCGACGTTGCGCGGATATGTGAAAGGATTCCCGAGCCTCGACCGCTTACCCGCATTCTACCGCGAGCTCGTCGACGTCCTCCTGGACGTGGGCCGACTGAAGAAGCACCTCGCCGCCCTCGACTGGGCGGCCGACAAGGTGCGAGAGATCACGCGACTGTACCGAGGCCGAATCGGGCGAGCTACGGGGAGCTCAATCGCCGAGTTGCGGCGTGAGGCGTACGGCCGCTTCTCCTCCATCGTCAAGCAGATCGGCCCCGACCTCGAGGCATTGGTCGATGCCCGCAAGGCCCTACGGCGGGTCCCGGAAGTTGACCCTTCGATCCCGACGATCGTGGTGGCGGGCTATCCGAACGTCGGGAAGAGCTCGTTCGTTCGTGCGGCCTCCACCGGACGGCCGAAAGTCGCGGATTACCCGTTCACGACGAAGGGGGTGTCGCTCGGCCATTTCGACCGCGGCGTCCATCGGTACCAGATCCTGGACACACCCGGGCTGCTCGACCGGCCGATGGACCAGCGCAACAAGATGGAACGCCAAGCGATCGCGGCGCTCGCGCATCTCGCGAACGGAGTGCTCTTCCTCCTCGATCCCACCGAGACGTGCGGCTATCCTCTCGACGACCAACGTCGGCTTCTCGAGGAGGTCCGGACGCTGTTCCCGGGTGTGCCCCTCGTCGTCGCCGCGACGAAGAGTGACCTCGAGGGCGCTCCGTCCAACGAGATTCGGGTATCGGCCGTGACCGGCGCGGGCGTGGCGGAGGTCCTGGACCTGCTTCTGGCGCAGGTCACCAGCCGCGGTCTTGCAACCGCGCCTCGACCGGCAGCGCCTTAGCGTCCATTCCTTTCATCGCGAGGCCGATGCCTTTCGAGACCTCCGCGACGGTCGACGGATCATCGAAGTGCGCGACCGCATCGACGATGGCGCGGCCGCGGCCCTCCGGATTCTCCGACTTGAAGATCCCGGACCCGACGAAGACGCCATCGCAGCCCATGAGCATCATCAGCGCGGCATCGGCGGGCGTCGCAACCCCACCGGCCGCGAAGTTCACCACCGGGAGGCGCTGAATCTTCTTGACCTCGGTCAGGATCTGGAACAGCCCTTCGGTGATCGTGTCCAGGTTCTCGTTCGCGAAGACGACGTCGGCTTCCGAGACGCTGGCCGGCTCGCCGTGGGCACTGCGGATCTCCTTCAGGAGGACGGTGTAGCTGTCCGCAAACTTCGTGGCGATCAGGTAGAGCTGCTCCTTGTTCTTACTCGTCAGCTCCGCGATCGCGCCGTTCACGAGCCGGACATGCCGGACGGCCTCGATGATGTCCCCGGTGCCGGCCTCGCCCTTCGTACGGATCATGGCGGCTCCTTCCCAGACCCGCCGGACAGCCTCGCCGAGGTTCCGGCAACCGCACACGAACGGGACGCTGAATCCCCTCTTGTTGACGTGGAAGAACGGGTCGGCGGGCGTGAGGACTTCGGACTCGTCGATCATGTCGACTCCCATCGACTCGAGGGCGCGCGCCTCGGCCTCGTGCCCGATGCGGCACTTGGCCATCACCGGCACCGTGACGGAATCCATGATCTCCTGAATCTTGACCGGGTCCGCCATGCGTGCGACCCCGCCGGCCGCTCGGATGTCCGCGGGCACGCGCTCGAGGGCCATGACCGCAACCGAGCCTGCTTCCTCTGCGATGGCGGCTTGCTCGGCGTTCGTGACGTCCATGACGACGCCGCCCTTTTGCATCTTCGCAAAGCCGCGCTTCAGCAGTTCGGTCCCGAAGCGCATCCGTGTCAGGTCAAGGTCGAGAGGGATGGTATTCCTCCGGGCCGAGCTACGGTCCGTGGGTATTTCTATTTTGTGTGGCGGGTTCCCGTGACAACCGAGTTCCTGCGGTAGGACTTTGCCGGTGTAGAATGATACATGTTGGGCGGAGCTCACGCACCGCGCATCCCGCAATCTCCCGTTAGTCCAACTCGCGACCGCAACGATCGCGTTTGCTGCGGGATCGGTCGCTGTCCTCGAGACGTTTCCCAGGCAACCGTTGTTCGAACTCCAATTCATCTACAGTACGGTCGTTTTCTTCGCTGAAATGGCGACGGCCTTCGGGCTCGTCGGACTGCTGTTGATTCCGGTCACCTTACATGGCCTTGGCTGGAGACAGTGGGTCTTCGTCACCTCAGTCCTGCTTGCGTCGGCAGGTTTGTCTGGCGGCCTCTGGGTCCTTAGCCTCGTCGGACATGCGAGTTAGCCAGGCCTCATGGCGGGAGGCGCGGAATCCATCTGAGGTCGCGGGAAACGCTTAAGTGAATCCTCCCTTTCATCGCGCGCGTGATGGTGGTCTGCGTCACCGGCATGCCGGGATGCGGGAAGGAGGAAGTCCTCGTGGTGGCGAGGGACCTCGGCTTCTCCATCATCCGGATGGGCGACGTGGTTAGGGAAGAAGCCCAGCGTCGGGGCCTTCCGATCACCGACGCCGCGGTCGGAGGGATGGCCCACGCCGAGCGAGAGGCGCATGGATTCGGAATCTGGGCGGAGCGCACCCTGCCGCGGGTTCACGGAGAGCGCGTTGTCGTCGAAGGGCTGCGCGGCCGCAAGCGCTCGGATGACGCGGTGACCATCGAAGCCGTGCGAGCGCGAGACCTCCGGGAACTGAGCTGGGGCCTCGGTGATGTCATCGCAACGGCCGACGTCATGCTCGTGAACGAATCGAGCCTGGACGAGTTCCGGCGGCAGGCGCGCGCAGCCCTGGAGCGGCTCCATGGCTGACCTGCCGATCCGCCGCATCGAGGCCCGCACCTACTGTCACGCGACGGAAGAGGAGGAACGAGTGGCCACAGCCCTTCTCTTCGCGGTCCCGGAAGGCGAGACGTCTCGCGAGCCGCTCGAAGGCCACTTCGGGAATTCACTCGTCCGGCTCACCCGCCGGGTCGAGAAGCGGCCGGCCATCCGCGCGGTTTGGAAGCATTGGTCTGCGGCAGGGGTACCCCCATCGATCGCACGTGACGTCGAGGCCCGCGTCGACGAGGACGGCGTCCTCCATTTCCGACTCGACAAACAGTCCGCGTACCGGGAACGCCTTGAGCTCGCGAAGGATTCGGATCCGATCGATGTCCGGTTGAAACTGATTGCTTACCCCGCGAAGCCGGCGGAGGCCCGGCGGGTCGCCCACTCGATCCTCGCGGAGGCGCCGTGAATGCGCCTCACAGCGACGCAGCGTCATCTCGTCGAGGAGGGCACGGACGGACAGCGCAAAGCGATGGAGATCCTCCTCACGGTAGGCCGTCTCGCCGACGCACCGCGACTCGTCCCAATCACGTCGGCGCACGTGTCCGGCGCATCGTACAAGATGATCGGTGACCCCGGTCTCGAGTTCCTGGAGGACTTCGCACAAAGCGCTCGGGTCTCGGTGCCCACGACTGTGAATCCCCTGGGGACGGATCTCGCCCAGTGGCAAGAGCTCGGGGTCCCGGCGACGTTCGCCGAGAAGCAGGCACGCATCGCACGGGCGTACGAGACGATGGGCGTCCGCCCCAGCTACTCGTGCACCCCGTACCTACTCGGCGTTCGACCGGCCCTCGGCGAGCACATCGCCTGGGCGGAATCGAGCGCGGTCTGTTTCGCCAACTCGGTCCTCGGCGCCCGCACGAACCGGGAGGGCGGTCCCGCGGCCCTCGCCGCCGCCATCGTCGGAGCGACGCCGGAGTATGGGCTCCACGCGGACGAAGGACGAGAACCGACCGTGATCGTGAAGGTCCGCACGAAACCGCGCGGCATCGCCTACTCCTTGATCGGGCTAGTCGCCGGCGAGCGGGTGGGCGATGGACTCCCATTCTTTCGCGGCTTTCGCGGCACGGAGGGAGACCTGAAGTGGCTGGGAGCGGCACTCGCGTCGTCCGGCGCGTGCGGGATGTTCCACTTGGAGAGCGTGACACCGGAGGCTCGCCGGGCGCGCGTGAAGGGTCTCAAGTCGATCACGATTACATCCGATGACCTCATTGCCGCGAGACGGGCGCACAACGATGGAACGGAGGCCGACCTGATCGGTCTCGGGTCCCCGCAGCTCTCCTCGGAGGAATTGCAGGCGATCGCGCGACTCATCGACCGCACGCCGCCGCGGATCCCGGTCTGGGTCTTCACGAGCCGGGTCGTGCGCGATGCGAATCCTCAGGCCGTCGAGATCATTGAAAGCCATGGTGGCCGTGTCCTCGCAGACACGTGCCTGGAGGTCACCCTCCTCGAACATCGGTTCGGCACGGTCGCCACGCCCTCGGGCAAGGCGGCATACTACCTGCCGAGCTTGTGCAAGCAGAAGGTCATCTTCGACGACGTAGAGACGCTGCTGGAGCGTTACGCATGAGAATTCGCGCGCGCGGAATCGTTCCTGGCCGGGCGTCCGGGATGGCGATCCTTTCGCCGGCCCCGTTCTCCTTCGTCGGCGGGGTGGATCCGGCAACCGGATCGATCGCGGATGCCGCGACCGGCATTGCGGGCGAACGCCTCCAGGGCCGAATCTTCACATTCCCCACCGGGAAAGGAAGCACGGTGGGCTCGTACGTGCTCTACGGCCTCGGGAAGCGAGGCCTCGGTCCGACCGGGATCGTGAACCGACGCGCAGACGCTGTCGTCGCGGTCGGCGCCACCCTCGCAGGAATCCCGATGGTGGACCGCGTGGACGTCGGAGGCCTGCGGACGGGAGACCGAATCGTCGTCGACGCGAATCGAGGTTCTGTCGAGCTGCCGGACGTGAAAGGAAAGCGCGTCGTCACGGCAGTCCTCCGGAACCGAGGACAGATCCTCATCGTCCGTCGTAGCGAGAAAGTCGGCACCTTCCAGGGACGCTGGTCCGCCATCTCGGGAGTCATCGAAGGCCGCGAAGATCCCAAACATCGAGCCCTGGTGGAGGTCCGTGAAGAGACCGGGCTCCGTGGAATCGTGCTCCGCTCCGCCGGGGATCCGGTCCTGGCTCGGGACGGGGCGACCATGTACATCGTCCATCCGTTCCTCTTCGATGCCTCGAGCCGACGGGTGCACCTCGACTGGGAAAATGTGGAACATCGGTGGATTCGCCCTGAGGAGTTGCATCGCTTCGCGACCGTCCCACGCCTCACCGACGTGGTCGCCGCCGTCCTCGGGCCGTCCGCGTGAACCGGGCTGATCATGCGGAGCCGGGGGCTCCCGGCGAGACGTCAATGACCCGATCCACTTCGCGCTCGAGCAACGTCATCTGGTGGGCGTCGAGGGTCGACGGATTGACGGAGAGGAGGAGGACCCCGTTGTTCACGGCGACCTGATCCCGGATCGACTGCACGAGCCGCAGGACCGTCAGGAAGTTGTTGTTCGTCACCAGATATTCGATGGCGTCCAGGAGCACCACGCCGTTTTCGCGGGAGAGGAACTGCTCCGCGGCCAAGGACAGCTTCTCGAGATCTTTTGGTCGGATCGTATCCTCCTTCCCCACGTTACTGAGCCACAGGATCGGGAGGTCGGAGAGGCCGAAGCGTTCCCGGACTTTCTGCGGGAACAGCCGCGTAATGACCATTCCTTTCTTCCCCGCCTTCTGCGCAATCAGGAACAGGCGGTATGCCTCCTCCGGCGTCGCCTCCCGGACGAGGTACGAAGAGGAGTCCTTGAGGATGGGGGGAGGTGCGTCTCCGGCAGAGACACTCGACGCTGTGGCGGTCCGGAGCACTTGCGGTGCCCCGCACGACGGACACTCGGAAGAGCCGACCGGGATGAGCTCCCCGCATGCGACGCAGGCCACGCGGGATGGCGTCCCGTGAGTTGTCTGGACCGACAACGCGAAGCCGCACACGGGGCACGCGTGCGCGCCCGGCGGAATCGCGGAGTTACACCGGGGGCACGGGATGGCCTCGCTGGTCAGCGCCTCCCCGCATCGAGGACAGCGCCGCATCCCGGATGGAACCGAGGCTTGGCAGATGCGACAGACGGCCTCGCTCTTCTCCGGTGAGGCGAGGAACTCGAAGATTCGATCGATGTCGCCCGGGGTCAGGCCGTCGACGGCGGCGAGTTCCTGTTTCGTCGTCGCGCGGAGCGTCGCCAGGCTCTTGTAGCCGGCGTCGAACAGGGCCATCGCCTTCTGCACCGTGATGTCCGAAATCCGCGTGAAGTCGCGGATCGCCTCCGAGAGATGGAGCGGCGTCACCCCGATCGTCACGGTGTGACCATCGACATCGTTCCACTCCACGACGTGCTCCGATTCGACGGGCTTGTCTGTGAACGTGAGGCTCCGCGACCGTGTCTCGCGCGCGATGAAAGCCTTCTGGGAATCGAGACTCGCCGCGAGCTCTTTGTCCGTCTTGATGACCGTCGCGATGAAGTCGTCCACGTCGAGATCCAAGTCTTTCCGCATCTGCTGGATCCGACGGATCAATTCTCGCGCGTACGCCTCGGCCTGCAGCTCCGGTGTCACGCGAAGGTCGAGGTACACCTCGCCGTGCGGCGTTTCGACACGGGCGACCTCCGGGGGAAGCCCTTTCTCGACGCGCGCCATGGAAGAGTCAATCGAGAGCGTCTGCCCTTCAACCTGGAGCGCATAGGACCCCCGCTCAAAGGCCCTCCGAATCTCCTCGCCGGGGCGGGTTTCGAGGAGCTTGACGATCTTCGGCGCGAGGGCCTTGTAGGTCTTCCCGATCGCGGCAGGATCGGGTTTCGCCACGACGATCGTTCCAGGGAATTCCTCCGTCGACCCCAAGATCGCGAGGTCTTTTGCGTTCACCTGATCCAAGAAAATGCTTCGAAGGGCCGCGAGCGCCTCGGCCGCCTCGGGGGTCGCCGTCCGAACCGCGATCAGCTTCAGGGGCCAACGGAGTTTGCGGCCTCCCTTCTGCCGTTCTTTGGAGACGACTTCCACGAGCTCTTGAACGATCGCCATGGACCGCTCCAACTCCGGGCGGAGCCGTGGCTCGCGGACCTTGGGCCAGTCGAGCATGTGGACGCTCAGCCTTCGTCCATCGAGACGTTGGTAGATCGCCTCCGCGATGTGCGGGGTGAGCGGGGCGAGGAGGAGAGCCAGCGTGCTCAGGGCTTCGAAGAGCACATGGTACGCGGCCAGCTTGTCCGGGTCGTCCGTCTCCGTCCAGGTGCGCCCGCGGACCAGTTTGACGTACCAGCGGGAGAGGTCGTCGAGGATGAACGACTCGACCGCGCGAGCCGCGCGGTGGAGGTTGTACGTCGTCATCTCCACATTCACGGTCTTCTTCAGACCCTCCAGCCGCGACAGGAGCCAATGGTCCTCCGGGCGCAGGTGGCCCTCGACGGAGGTTGAATCGACTGCGAATGGATCGAAGCGGTCCAAAACCATGTAGGTCGTCGCAAATCGGAGCACGTTCCACAGGATGTTCAACGTGCGATGCGCGGTCCGGACGCCTTCCTCCTGGAACGTGATGTCGTCCCACGGCGCATTCACCGCGATGACGTAGAATCGCAACGGATCGACGCCGAACTTGCTGATGACGGTCTCCGGCTCGATGTAATTCCCGAGGGACTTGTGCATCTGCCGGCCGTCCGGGCCGTTCACCCATCCGTGCATGAGCACCTGGTCGTACGGGGCCCGGTCGAACGCCACGACGCCGGCCGCGAGTTGGGAGCTGAACCAACCACGGGTCTGGTCCGGCCCTTCGACGATCCAATCCTGGGGCCACCAGCGGCGGAACTCGTCCTCGCGGGCCGGATAGCCGAGGCTCGCCCAGCTCGAGACCCCGCTGTCGAACCACACGTCGACCGTGTCGGGCACCCGCCGCATCTCGCCGTCGCACTTCTCGCACGGCAAGACGACACGGTCGATGCCGGGCCGGTGGAGGTCCATTCCGTCCACGTAGCCCTCTGCCTTCCGCAAGGCGTCGGCCGATCCGACGACCGTCCAATGCGTGCACTTGGCGCACCGCCAGATCGGGAGCGGGATGCCCCAGTAGCGCTGCCGCGAGATGCACCAATCTCGGAGGTTGCTCGTCCAGTCGAGCTGTCGCGCGGATCCCGCCCAGTCCGGGAACCAGGTGACCCGCCCGACCTCTTCGACCATCTTCGGTTTGACGTCTGCTACCTTGAGGAACCATTGGACCGTCGCACGAAACAGGATCGGCGTCTTGCACCGCCAGCAGTGACCGTACGCGTGGACGATCGTCTCCTCCGCGAACAGCGCATGGGCGGCACGGAGGTCCGCGACGATCCGAGGATTCGCTTCCCTCACGCTCTGGCCCGCGTACGCCCCGGCGTCGTCGGTGAAGTGGCCCCGGGCGTCGACGGGAGAGAATGCGGGCAGGCCCAGCTTCTGACCGAGTTCGAAGTCCTCCGGTCCGTGGCCGGGGGCGGAGTGCACGAGCCCGGTGTATTCCGCGACCACCGTTTCCGACGAGACCACCTTGTGGACCCACTCCCCTTTCACGGCTTTCTGGTACGAGAGCTTCGTGCGGAGGGGATGAAGGTATGCGAGCCCGACCAGGTCGCTTCCCTTTTTCGTCTCGACGACGGAATATTTCGTGATGCCCCCGCGGGCCATGATGTCGGGCACCGCGCTCTCCATGACCCAGATGTATTCCGACTTCTTCCCGTGGGGAACCTGCACCTTCGCATATTGGAAGTCCGGGTGAACGGCGATCGCGAGGTTCGCGGGAAGAGTCCACGGGGTCGTCGTCCAGATGAGTAGGGATTCGTTCGGCTTGCGGGCGACCCCGAACTTGACGTAGATCGAGGGATCTGTTTCATCGGCGTACTCGACTTCGGCATCCGCGAGGGCTGTCTCGCACCGCGAACACCACTGGATTGATCGCAACGCCTCATAGACCCACTCGCGCTCGTGGGCGTGTTTCAGGGTCCACCAGGCGGCCTCGATGAACTCATTGCGGATCGTCATGTAGGGCCGGTCCCAGTCCAGCCAGATCCCGAGCGACTGGAACTGCGCCGTCATCTTCTTCAGGAGATCCGTGGCGAAGGTCCGGCAGGTATTCACGAACTTCTCGATGCCGAGCTCCTCGATCTCTTTCTTGTTCGTGATGCCGAGGGTCTTCTCGACCTGCACCTCGATGGGAAGGCCGTGCATGTCGTAGCCCGGCTGGTCCCGGACGTGGTAGCCCCGCATCCGGTGGTAGCGGACGACCAGGTCCTTGATCGTCTTGTTCAGGACCTGACCGAGATGGATCGATCCGGTCGTGTACGGCGGGCCGTCGCCGAAATAGAAGTCTTCGCCTTTCTCCCGCGCGGCGACCGTTTTCTGGTAGGCCTTCGTCCGGCTCCAGAATTCCTGGACTTGCCTCTCCACCTCTAGTGGAGCGTAAGACTTCTCCGCCTGCTTGATCATCGCAGCCCCTTCCTGGGGAATCGGGCCCCGCGAGACTTCTTCATCGCCTCGAGAAGCGGTCGACCTATCCGGCCCGGCATATAAAAGCATGCGGTCGCCGTTGCGCGCACGAGCGGTGACCGAGCCCCCGGGAGTCGATCAGTACGCGATTGCGGGCATCTTGCGAACAAACTCATCGCTCGCCAATTGCCGAACCATGAAGGCCGCTACATCCGCGCGGGAAATACGAAATCCCCATCGCGGAATGCCGTCGACCGCAACACGATAGCGACCTTTCGATGCGGCGTTGGTCAGCAAGACGGCCCTCACCGCGATCCAATCCAGATTCCTTCTCCGGAGGGCTTCGAGCATCTTGCGATGCTCCCGATAGACCGCAGGCAGCCACATTCGAAAGATTCCCAAGCCCAGATTCCCAAGCAGGAATCCCGCGGATTCGCCCAACGCACCAGCGGCCGAGAGGACCACGAGCCGCCGAACGCGATGCGTTTCCATCGCGTCGAGGATGTGTCGAACCCCGTCCGAAAGGACGGGCGCCGGATTCCGGGCAGTACTTCCGAGCGCACTGAGAACGGCATCCTGCCCCGCAACCGCTCCGTCAACCGAGGCGGGTTCGAGGACATCTCCGCGCACGATCTTCACCCGGTCGTGAACGACGCGCATCCGGTCCGGATCGCGGACAAATGCGGTGACCGCGTGACCCGCCTGCGCGGCTCGATCCGTGATCCACCGACCCGTGTCCCCAGTCGCACCGAACACAATGACCTTCACGAGGTTTGCCCTCAGTCACCATGCGGACGTCGCGGTTCATGAAGGTGCCGCAATTGTCGGACCGAGAGTGTCAGGATATGGGAGGGGCGACCCGTACGCGAGGGCCGGGAGCGAGATTTGAACTCGCGTCAAGGGATCCACAGCCCCCTAGCATAACCAGGCTAGCCCATCCCGGCCGCGAGTCGCCCAACCGAGGAGGGGAATATAGTATTTTGCTCGACCTGAGCGCGACGGACCAAGACGGGCGCGAGTTGTTTCACACACCCCTCACGTCGGTGCTCAACTAGCGGCGCGCCACATCTTGGAACCGAGGGGAGCCTTGTCCAAGGGCAATGCGGTCCGACACGTTCACCAGATCCGCCGCGAGGCGGAGGAGCGGATCCAGCGGTCGGGACTCGTCGTCATTCTCTTGGGCTCTTCGGGACGAGGACTCGAAGAGCGGCGAGAAGTCGCGCACATCTTGGCGCGTCGGGGAATCGTTGTCCTCGTGCCGGAGGACGATTTTCCCATGGAGATCGGCCCTTCGGTGCTCGAAGTTGACGTCCTCGAAAGGAGCGACGTGGACCTTGTATTCCTGAGCATCGAGTCGTGGGGCGCAGCCACGGAGTTCGGCCAGTTCTCGTCCAATCCCAAGATCGCACCGAAACTGCGAGTCCTGGTCCGACCGGAGTACCACCCGGTTCACAGTCCCGCGGGCAGCTACCTCACCGACCTGTATCTGACTCATCTCGTCCGGTACGGCCACGTGTACCCCGTCGACGGAGGACGACAAGCGCCTGTCCCTTCGGCCAAAGCCCTCATCCCGATGCTCGCCGAACGTCATCGTGAAATCAAGGCCTTTCGGCCGCTTAGCATTACTAAGTAAATATATTTATACCACGTAGAATATCGCTGAGCCATGAGGAAGCCGGCCGACCCGGAGGGGACGGATCCCGAGGTCCTCGAGCGTCTGAGAGCGTATACGGCCCTTGACAATCCGATTCGGCTGCGGGCGTTCCGGTTGATTCACGAATCTCCGGGTGTGCCGTTCAACGAAATCGCGAAGCGTATCCGGCTCGACAGCGGCTTGCTCGCGTACCACATGGGCGTCTTGAAGGCCGCGGGCATCGTCGACGTCACCTACGAGCGGGATGGCAGGCAAGTCACCGCGTATCGGCTGGGCGCGAGGGGCGAGGAGCTCTTCTCGGAGTTGTTCCGCAGGCGACCGAGCCCGACATCGAAAGCCCGGAAGGCCGTCCTCGGTTCCGTGGTTCCGCGCCAACACTGATTCGACGCAGCTCTCAGTTGTTCGGAGGCTTTCCCGACACGGCGGCAATCGGGCCTCGCATCAGGAGGAAGGCCGCGAGCAGGAGGACGATTCCGGTGCCCATCACGACAATCAAGACGAGGGCGCTCAACGGGGAGACGAGGACCCCGATGCTCCCCGCAAACAGCAGAATCAATCCGAGGATGCCGGCCAAGATACTCGTCCTTCGCTTCCGGGCAGCCAGCTCCTGCTCCGCCCGCCGGCGCTCGGCCGCCCTCGAGGGTTTCGGCTCCACGCTCCCTCATTCGAGCGAGCTTATTTGATGCCTCCGACGCCGCTCGGATGGTCTGAGCGTCCATGGGCAGCAAGCGCGATCTCGTCTCGATTCTCGACGTGAAGGATGATCTGGTGGGCCTCCTCGAGCTCGCGGCGAGTATCAAGAACCGCACGAAAGCGGGAGAGCCGTACGAACCGCTCCGCGGCAAGAGCCTCGCGATGATTTTCGAGAAAGCCTCGACCCGGACGCGGGTCTCGTTCGAGGTCGGCATGACGCAACTCGGGGGCCACGCCCTCTTCCTGAGCCCGAGCGACCTCCAGCTCGGTCGCGGCGAGACAATCGCCGACACCGCAAGGGTCCTCAGCCGCTACGTGGACGGCATCATGTATCGTGCCTTCAGGAGAGAAAACGTCCTGGAACTCGCCCGCAACGCGAGCGTGCCCGTGATCAACGGTCTCGATGACAAGGAACACCCCTGCCAAGTCATCGCCGATCTCTTCACGATCTTGGAGCACAGGCGCTCCTTCAAGGGGGCGAAGCTCGCCTACGTCGGGGATGGGAACAACGTGTGCAATTCACTCCTCATCGGCGCCGCGATCGTCGGCATGGACGTGACGGCGGCCTGCCCGAGCGGCTACGAACCCGACGCTGAACTTCTCGCCACGGCGCGGCGCATCGGCAAGGAAAGCGGATCCAAGATTCACGTCGTGGCTGATCCGGTCGCCGCTGTGCAACGCGCCGATGTCGTCTACACGGATGTCTGGGTCTCGATGGGCCAGGAAAAGGAGAAAGAGCAGCGCGAGAAGGTCTTCCGGCCGTATCAGGTCAACTCGACCCTCCTGGACCACGCGAAGAAGGACACGGTGGTGATGCACTGTTTGCCGGCTCATCGCGGTCTCGAGATCACGGACGACGTGATGGACGGCCCTCAGTCGATCGTCCTCGACCAAGCGGAGAACCGTCTCCATGCGCAGAAGGCGATCCTCTCGCGCCTCCTCGCCAACGTGTGAAGGGCTCTCGACAACCCGTATATAGCCCCCGTCCTTTGCGGGCGAGATGCGCGGCCTCCGCGGGCGGCTCCGGATCCTCGCGGGTATCGTGGTCCTCGCGGCGATCGCGGTTGCGGTTCTCAATCCGCAGGCGGCGTTCAACGCGATCCAACTTCCCCTGTACGCGCTGTTCTCCACGACGCGGATGATCCTCGCATACCTGTTGTCCCTGGTCTTCGCGATCACCTACGGGGCCACCGCGGCGGCGAACAAGAAGGCCTCCGTCATCATGCTCCCGGTCCTCGACGTCCTCCAGTCCGTCCCGATCCTCGGCTTCTTCCCAGCCGCGCTCGTGTTCTTTGTCGTGACGTTTCAAGGGAGCCCGATCGGAATCGAGCTCGCGGTGGTCTTCCTCATTTTCACGAGCATGGCCTGGAACATGGCATTTGGAGTCTACGAATCCCTGACGACGATTCCGGTGGACCTCGAGGCCGCAGCGTCGAGCTTCGGCCTCCGGGGCATGCTCCGATTCCGCCTGCTGGCGTTGCCGGCCGCGATCCCGAAGCTGGTGTACAACTCGATCCTCTCCTGGAGCAACGGCTGGTTTTTCCTGGTCGCGAGCGAGACCTTCACCGCCTTCGGGGGCACGTATACCCGACCCGGACTTGGCTCGTTCATCACGAATGCGGGCATCGCAGGCGACGCGACCGGCATCGCACTCGGTGTCGGCGTCCTGGCCGCGGTCGTGTTGGCCCTCGACACCTTCGTCTGGCGTCCACTCGGCGTCTGGTCGGAGCGGTTCCGGATGGAGACCACCGGGCACGAGGTCCCGCGGGTCCCGTCCCCGTACGAACGATTCCGTTGGCTTCCACGGTTTCCGCGCCTACGGCAGACATTCGTGACCGCGGTGCAACCGGTCGTCACGAAGTACCGCCGGGCCTCCGTGCGCCTGGACCGCAGCTTCTCGGCCCATCGTCGGGTCATCCAGGACATTCGATACTTGGATCTCGCCATGTTCATCGCAATCCTGCTCCTGGTCGTGGTTGCCGGAATGGTCGGGCTGGTGCGGCTGTTCCTCAGCCCCCTTCCGCCGGCGGCCGCCGAACTGCCGCGCGCCGCCGCCTCGTCGTTCATTCGACTCGCTCTCGCGTACGCCATCGCGTTGGCGTGGACGATCCCCCTCGCCGCATGGATCGGGCGGAACCCGCGCGGGTCTCGCTACGTGACCCCGGTCCTCGAGGTCGCGGCCTCGCTGCCCGCGACCGCCCTGTTGCCGATCATCGTGGGATTCGCGCTCTTCGCCACGGCGAGCCTCGGGCCCGCGGCCGAGCTGTCGGCGGTCCTGATCGCGTTGTTCAGCATGCAGTGGTACCTCTTGTTCAACCTGATCGCCGGCGTTCGAGGCATTCCGGACGACCTGAATGAGGCGGCGCGATCGTTTGGACTTCGGGGGAGGGCGTACTGGCGGCGCGTCCTGCTGCCGGCGATGGTTCCGTCGCTTCTCACGGGGAGCATCACCGCGTGGGGCGCGGGATGGAACGCGCTGATCGTGTCCGAGTACATCCCGTTCCTGAATCCACCGCCCCACGTGAGCGGCCTCGGCTACCTCCTCGACATCGCGACGTTCAACAAGCCGCCGGACAATGAGATGATCCTCCTCACGATCCTGATGATGATCGTCATCGTCCTCGCGATGAACAAGCTCCTCTGGCGGCCGCTGTACAACCGAGCCGCGGTGAAGTACCGCGTCGAGGTGTGAGGATGGAGGCACCGCTTCTCGAGGTCACCGACGTCACGAAGTCGTACTTCGAGAACGGCAAGGAGTTCAAGGTCCTCGACCTCATTCGGTTTGAACTCGCCGAACGGGACTTCGTCTGCGTCGTCGGGCCTTCCGGATGCGGGAAGTCGACCCTGCTCCGCATCATCGTCGGTCTGGAGCCGCCGACGTCTGGCCAGGTGTTGTTCGAAGGGTCCCCGATCCGGGCGGACAACCCGCAGGTCGCCATGGTCTTCCAGTCGTTCGCGCTCTTCCCCTGGCTCACGGTCGCCCAGAACGTCGAGCTGGGCCTCGAGGCGCAAGGCATTCCGCCGGAGGACCGGCGCACCCGCGCGCGCAAGTTCGTCGACGCGGTCGGACTCACGGGATTCGAGAACGCGTTCCCCCGCGAACTGAGTGGCGGCATGAAGCAGCGCGTGGGCCTCGCGCGCGCGCTCGCGATCGAGCCGTTGCTCCTCTGCATGGACGAACCGTTCTCGTCCCTGGACCCGCTCACCGCCCAGAACCTGCGGGACGAGATCCTGCAACTGTGGGCAAATCCAGACCTTCCGCCGAAGGCCGTCCTCATGGTCACGCATTCGATCGAGGAGGCGGTGTATCTCGCGGATCGCGTGATCGTGCTGTCGAGTCGACCCGGACGCATGGTCGCGGAACTCGAGATCGACTTGCCGAGGCCCCGGAACCGGAAGGAGCCGGAGTTCTATGGTTGGGTCGACGAAATCTACTCGTTGATCGTGTGAGGAGAGCAGGTGAAGTGTCAAATATCGGGGACGGCGTTGGACGGGAGACCCCTGTGACGGACTTTCGCTCGATGTCGAAGGTTTCGGTGGGTCAGATTCTCGGACTCGTCGAAGCGGTCGACGAGGTCGGCGGCGTTGCGGACGCCGCGACGATCGCGCGGGAAGTCGACATGGACATCGACCGGCTTGGCCCGATCCTTGGCGCGGCGGAATTTCTCGGTCTCGTGACCGTGGAAGACGGGGACATCCGGATCACCGACCTGAGCCGCAAACTCCTCATGGCGAGCGTGCGCGAGCGCAAGAAGATTATCCGGGAGATCATCGACGACCTGCCGGCCTTCCGCCTGGTGATGGAAATGGCCCGAAACGCGGGCACTCCGCTCGGACGTCAGGCGGTTCTCCAGGCGCTAGCCGATCGCGTCGGAAGTCACCAGGCTGAGGACGTCTTCAAGGCCCTCGTCTACTGGGGCCGGTACGCGGAACTCGTGCGGTACGACAGCGAGTCTGAGCAGCTTACGGTGCGTGTGGCCCCGACTTGACGCACGAAAGCTTCAATTCACACCCGCAGCCCTACTGCGACCACGTCACGCCTGTGTTGAAGCTCGGTGGAAGGACTGCGAAATCCATGCAATAATTGTAGTTGTGAGTCGGCTTCAGGTTGCCCGCCGTTTGAGAAATCGTCACCGTTCCCCCTCCCACTGCCAGCGCGACCGGCTCGTTCCCGTTGCTGCTCGTCGTGCTGCATGTCGCACTGAGCGTGGCGGCCGTGTCAATCAAATAGATGTCCAAGATGCTCACGGGTGGAGTCGGGCTGAACGCCGAGTACGTCACGGTACCGGACACCCCCGAGGTGACGCTCATCGCCGGATTCGCCGAACAGGCAAACACGATCATGGATCCGCTTAACGTCGCCGAGAGCGAGGAGCATGTCGACGTCAGCTTCTGGGTCGGGGCCGTGTAGCTGAAAGAATGTGTGAACAGGACCACGGCGGCGGCGACGCCCATCGCGACCACGATGACGACCACTCCGATCGCGATCTTGAGCCCGCGTGTGAGCGACTCCCTCACGATCGGACGTCGGCCCGGCACCCCGCTCCGAATGCTCTCCAGCTCGGTCCACAGTTCATCGACGCTCGTATCGGCCTCGTACTCGTCCCAGTCAGCCTCCATGTCTTCACCCCACTCGGCTACGTCACCCGTCGCTTTGGAGCGCCCCTTCCGTCCGCGGGAATCGGCAAGCCTCTCCGCCCCACGGCCCGGGGTCCTCCCTCAGCGAGGCGTCTTTAGTTGCTGATGTCCGAAATAAGCGGTATGTGTACACCTGACGCACAGGCAATCCACGGCTTCGGAGGACGATCCCAACGAGGCTCATGCCGTCGCCGAGCTGGCGCCTTGCCCGATGGGACACTCGATCGTTATCCGGTCGCGCCGAAGAACTGCCGCAAGACGGGGTGCATCTCCATCATCTGCTCCCGCCCGATCGCCTCGTACAACTGGATCATGATGCCCACGGAAAGCAGGACCCCGGTGCCCGAGGCGTTCCCGACGGTGCCGATCATGTCCGCGCCCGCCGCCAGGGCGCCCACCGAGGCTCCGGAAATCACCGCCACCACGGGGATGTACCGGTCGAGCACCCGACGCAGGATCCGGGGATCCCGACGGAATCCGGGGATCTGCATCCCGCTGGACTCGATCTGCCGGGCGACGTCCTCCGGCCCCATGTTCGTCGTCATGATCCAGAACTTGGCGAACATGACCGAGCCGCCGATAAAGACCGCGAGGAAGACCAGGATGTGCAGGAAGACCTGCCAGTACTGAAGGCCGCGCAGGTAGACATCGTACCGACTCGGATTGAAGAGCGGTAAGAGCCAGTCTTGGACTCCATTCACGTTCGAGAAATAGTACGCCAGGCCGCCGATGGGCGTCGTCCGTTGGATCTGGCCCGCCGTCACCCGAATGTCCGTCGGATCGGGATACGCTCCGATCCACGAGGCGTGGCCGACGAGCGGCCACTCCGGGTGCTGCCAGAACAGGAGGGAGAACATGCTCACATTCGCCAAGACCGCTGCCACCAGGATCACGGGGATGTTCGACGCGTACATTAGGCGGATCGGGTAGCGGCCTCGAGCTCCGCGGGCCATGCCATGGGCGAGGGGCAGCTCGATACGGGTGGACTCGACATATGAGACGATCAGGAAGATCGCGACCGTCCCGATCAGGGCGATCAGCGGATTCGGCGGCTGGACCATGATCTGTTCGATCCCACCGCCGGCGAGTTGGCTCCCGGAGTAGTGCTGGAGATAGTACACGGTCTTCGGGATCGTGCCGGCGGGCACCGCCCCGCCGGCCTGGGAGGGCTCCCAGTTGAACGTGCCGGTGAAGATCTGCTGGGCGACCCCGCCCGCGATGAAGAGGGAAATCCCGGACCCGATCCCCCATTTCGAGACGACCTCGTCCATGAGGAACACGAGGTACGATCCGGCGAAGAGTTGGACCACGATGAGGATCTGGGCGAGGAACGTCCCGTGGCCCGAGGAGATCAGCCCGAACAGGAACGAGCCGTTCAGCGCGCCGACGAATCCCGTGGCCGGCGTGAGGAAGCCGAAGACTTGCGGGATCGCTTCGACGAAGATCATCAGGATGACCAGGAACTTCTGGGTCCCCTGGTACACGCTCTTATCCTCGTCGTCCTGGAGGTCCAGGTTGATGATCTTCGCGCCCGCGAACAGCTGCATGATGATCGACGCCGTGACGATCGGCCCGATTCCCAGGTGCATGAGCGAGCCCTGGGCTCCCGCGAGGATGGCGCGGAGGCTTGAGAAGAAGTCGATGACGTTGGCGCGGTCCAGGCCGTAGATGAAGATGTTCGTCATGGCGAAGTACAGGACCAGGATCGCAAGGACCCAGAACATCTTCGTTCGGAAGTGCACGTGGCCTTCCGGTCGAGTGACGGCCGGCAGTCGGTCCGTGAGCGGTTTCAGCGCGTAGAGACGGCTCTTCTTCTTCTCTTCGAGGGGCATCGGACTACTTCCCGGCGTCCCCTGGGAGGACGACCTCGCCGCCAGCGCCGGAGACCTTCGCGACGGCCGTAGGAGAGGCCTTCGCGACGGTGATCCGCATTGCCATCGTTACGCGACCAGACCCTAATAGTTTGTCGATTCCCGCGGCCGTCAGGTCGACATTGATTCGAGAATCGTCCTTCTTCGCGTGGCCTGCGGCCTCGAGCTCGCCAAGCCGATGCGCGAGATCTTCGAGGTCGATCGAGTTCGTCGGGCGCGGCTGTGCGTGTCGGAAGAACCCGCGCGGTCCGAAGTGCTCCGGATCGTACTTGATCATCCACTTGAATTTGTGTTTGTGGAGGCCCGCCATGCCGGTGCCGCCGCGGCCCCCGGCGCCGCGCCCGTGCTTCTTCCCGCGGCCGTGCGTGCGACTGCCTCGCAACTTCCGCGTCCTAGAGACCATCTTGGCCCTCCTCGAGGAGCATCCGCACGAGAAGCGAATTGATCGCCCCTCCGCGGTAGCCGAGGTCCCCTCCGTCGTGGAATCCGCGCTTGATGCCGCGAAATCCCTTGCGGGGCGGCGGCAGACGGAGAACGGGCCGGAGCTCCCGTACATCGGCGAGCGTCGCCTCGCCTTTCGTTATAGCTTGGCTGAGATCCCAGATCGACTTGAAGTTGCTGTGGCCCTTCACGAACGTGTCATCGATCGGCTTATCGCCGACCTGCCGGCCTCGCTTCAGGAGCAGTTTGGCGAGGACTTCCGGATCGACTTCGCCCCAGGTGACGTGGTCTTTCACGAGCTGGAGCATCCCGCGGAACGTCGGGTCCTCCGGGACGATCGAGCAGTGGTTCTGGCGGGTCAGGTGCAGCATGCGGAGCGTGTCCTTCACGTCCTTCCGGAGATCGCCTTTCCCTCGGAGCCGCAGGACGGCGAAGCTCATTCCTCCGGGGCCTCCTCGTCCTTCGGTTCTTCCGCCGGTTCTTCTGTCAGGGCCTCTCCCTCGACCGCGATTTCCTCCGGGAGTTCGCCGGGGGGCGGTCCTTCGGCGACGACCGGCGGAGCCTCGATCTTCCGGGTGAACACTTGCTCCGCGCCCGCCTTGATCTTTAGCCGCTCCGACTGCTCGGACCGGACCTTGACCTGGCCGGTCTGCCGCAGCGCCGCGAACGTCGCGAGCGCGTAGTTCACGGTCGTCTTCGTGTGGCCCTTCGTGAATCCCCACGCATCCGTGATGCCGGCGAGGCGCAGCACGCTCTTCGCGATGTCGCCCACGGCGAGGCCGACCCCCTGTGGCGCGGGCTTCAGCACAACTTCGACCGAGCCGCTCCGTCCCATCACCTTGAACGGGAGCGTATGGGCTCGGCCGCAGCCGCATTCCCAGGAGCCGCAGCCCCGCTTGATCTCGATCATGTTGAGCTTCGCGTTGTCGATCGCCCGCCGGATCGACGGACCGACTTCGCGACCGCGCGCACGACCGAGGCCCGCGAAGCCGTCCTTGTTGCCGACGATGCACGTGATCACGAAGTTCACGCGGCGACCGGAGTCGGTCATCCGCTGCACCATGTTGACGTCGAGGACCTCATCCTCGGTCTCAGGGAGGAGGACGTCCACGATTTCCGGTTCGCGGATCGGGAGCCCCGTCCGGATCGCGTCGCCGAGCGTCGTGAGCTCGCCCGCGAGGACCAGGCGGCCGAGCTTCGTCTTCGGCGCCCACTCGCTCAGGTTCCGCTCCGGCCTCGCGGCGCGCGCCTCCCGCCTGCGCCCGCGGCCGCCTCGCCTCTGCGGCATCAGGGAGCCTCCAGTTTCGTCTTGACGGCGTCGAACTGCGTCGGGATCGATTCCCCGATGTGCGCACCGCGGACCCTCTCTTTCGTCGGCAGCACGTCCGGGCTGTGCGGCACCGAGACGCCGGAATCGAGGAGACCCTGGAGGGCCGCGAAGAGGCGCCCCCCTTTCGAAGGCCGTTGTAGCCCCAAGTCGAGGATCGCCTCCGTGACGCCCTTGGCCGACGCCCGCTTGCCGGCGAGATATCCGGTCAAGTATGCCGCCGGGAGGTTTCCGGTCCCCGCGGCCCACCCTCGCTCCTTCAACTCGAGGGAGTGCGCCGTCGCCACGACCCGGTCCCCCGTGGGGTCCGCCACGATGAACTGCACGATCGTCTGGTTGAGCGTCTTCCGGACGACGACCCGGGGCTTCCCGCTGCGGAGGAGCTTCGACCTCGCGCGATAGTCCGTGCGGCCTTCGCGGCGACGGCGGAACGGGACGCGGTAATGGGGTCCTTGCTTCACTTCGGTGCCTCCTTGATCACGCCGGCCGCGCGCAACTGTTGGTCCAAGTGAGACTTCGATTTGAACATGCCGCCCTTCGACTGCCCGTAGAATCGCCGGTATGTCTTCGTGTCGATCCGGCCTTGGTCGCGAAGCTCCCGGAGGTAACGGCGCATGCCGCGGATGACGCCGATCCACCGGGTCTTCGTCGGCGTCCGCGCGTTGAGGGCGCCCTTGCGGCTCCCGTGGCCACGGCGCCGGCCTTTCGCCCGCTGCGCGGCTCGATGGCGCGCCCGCCCACGGGAGACGCCTTGCACCGGCCTCTTCTGGATGATGTTCTTGCGGATGAGGTTTCGAATTCCGTCACGGGTGATCGCGTCGAGGATATCGTCCTGGACCTTCGGGTCGGTCGTGATCCACACCCGGTTGACCCCGATGCCCAGGATGGACGCCGCGAGGCGTCTCTGATAGTCGAACCTCATTCCGTCACCATCCGATTCAGGACCCGGAGGCCCTTCTCGTCACAGGCCTTCTCGATCAGCTCGCGCTTGCGGGTGCCGACCGCGTGCGCGATGCGCACCGCCTGCTTCGCCGCGTCGAGGCCATCGAGCTGTCGTTCGTTGTGCACGAGGACCTCCTGGAAACCGCTCGGGTGAAGGCCGCGAACCGCCCGCGGGCCCCGATACCCGATCGACGGGAGGTTCCAGCGATAGCCGAAGTGGCGACGGAGCTTCGACTGGCCGCCTTGGGGCTTGCGCCACTCGTCTCCGAACTTCCGATAGCGGAACCACTCCTGGCGGCGAAACTTGGGACGCACCGCGTTCTTCGCGGATCGCAGGGCGAGAAGTTTTTTCAGGTGAGGCTCCAGCTTCGGCTTCGCCCGCGGCTCGTGGACCTCTTCTTCGGCCTCCTCCTCGGCCTCTTCCTTCTTTCCCTTCTTCTCTTTCGGAGGCTTCGGCTTCTCCTTCGGCTTCTCTTTGCCTCTCTTCTCTGCCTTTGGAGGCGCGGGCTTCTCTTCCTCCGGCGGGGCCGCCTTCACGGCTTTTTTCTCGATATACGCGCGCAGGCGTTGGCGAAGATCGTCGACCTTTCCCTCTTGACTCAGGCCGTAGCGTTCGCTCCAGACGAGGAGTTCGGCCTTCTTCGCGGCGCGAATCTCCCCGGCCGTCGGAAGCGCCTGCTCGGGCTCCGGCGCCTCCGGCACGGCGGTCTTCTTGGCCTTCTTCGCCGCCTTCAC
>WNGH01004150.1_pt1 | contig 27667 bp, 25 predicted proteins | sample 5400631 | NCBI WGS metagenome assembly WNGH01 (sample SAMN13153373, study PRJNA577476) | soil metagenome | isolation source: 115 cm soil or saprolite under Garry oak tree replicate 1 | place: USA:California | collected 2016-06-15
TCACTTCACCCAGCAGAAATGGAGATTCGAATGACGTTGACTGTTGGCGATAAAGTTGTTTATCCGGGGCGGGGACCCTGTCTCATCGGTGGGGTCGTCCAGAAAGTGGTTTGTGGAACGTCGACGAGCTTTTACCGATTAGCCCTATTGGACGATAGTAGGGCCGAGTTGTTCGTACCGGTCGCTAACTTGCGCGATCTACACATGAGGGCATTGCTGGACCGGTCTGAGATTCCCAAACTGCTAGGCCAGCTCAAAACACGCGCCGAAGTAACTAAAGATCCTGGAACAGCCAAAAACTGGCGTCAGCGCGAGCTAGACAATTTAAAACTATTCAGCTCGGGATCCATCTTCGACCTGGCCCGCATGGTCGAGTCGCTGACTCAGTTGAGCGGCACCAAGACTCTGGCATCGCACGAACGGGAGACGCTGTATCGCGCGAGAAAGCTGCTGATATGCGAGATCTCGGAAGTGATGAACGAAAGCAAAACTACCGCAGAGGCACGAATCGACAGCGTGCTCGAACCCGCTAAGAACAAGTCGAATCAATCACGAAACTGAAAGCCACGCTCGTTACGGTCTGAAGCAACGGACAATGCGGAATGAAGAACGGAAGCCTTTAAATGCAACTAAACCTTACGATGGTAGAGGCAGGCTCTTCCGTCTTTAGGCGGGGTGTCCCGGTCCGCACCGGCCGAGCAACCTTCGGGATGCATCACTGTCCCTAAATCTTCCTCCCTCCAAATAACCCCTCCCTCGCCTCCTGCCAATACGATTTGACCTCGCTGAATCCGGCAGCCCTCAACCAACCGAGTTGTTTTGCCAGGGGAACAAAAACCAAGTCCAGATTGAGAAAACAGCCGCCCGGCTTTAGCAGTTGAAACAATTCTCTATAGATGGCCTTGATGATACCGGGAACACGAACGTTGTGAATGGCGATGGTTGAAACGATCGCATCGAAGGATCCGTGAATCGCGCGGCTCCAGCCTGGCTTGCTGAAATCCGCAATCACGTAATCAACCCGGCCTTTCCATTTGGCCATGCGCTGGCGACCGAGCTTGGCCATCTCTTCCGAGCCATCCTGGCAGAGGGCTGTAGCGTTGGGAAACTGTTCCAAGAGAAATTGCGTTAGAGCCCCGTAGCCGGCGCCCATGTCCAAAATCTGAATCGCCGCGTTCCTGGTAAAAGGAATCGCATCTGCAATCATTTGGAACTGCGGTCGTCGTTTGTCCTCGTACCGGTCCTGCCGCGTCGCCCAATCACGCACATATTCTTTCGAGCTCCAGTCGTGAAGGCCGTGCGGATCCGAGATTTTCGCCATGCTAAACACCTACAGTGCGCGCCAAATGCCCGGATAGATCAATGTTACGCTCGCGTCAGAAGTTCCAGAACATGGCCGTTCGGGTCGCGAAAGTAAAACCCCCGGCCGCCTTTGCGCGAGTTCAGCTGCCCATTCTCGAGGCTCCGCGGTTCGCTTCCGTACGGAATCCGGGCCTCCTGGACGCGCTGAAGGATCGTATCGAACTCACTATCGGTAACGTGAAAAGCGTAGTGGTGGTGTTCAAACGATTCAGCGTTGTCGAAATCAAGGGTCAGCTCCTCATTGACTCGGACAGGAGCAAAGTGCCCCGTTGGGCCGGCGTACTGAAGTCCGAAGATCTGCGCGAAAAAACGCGCGACGGCCTCCTTGTCATGCGCAGGCACGATAGCGTGATTCAACGTTATACTCATGATCGCCTCCCGGTGAGCTAGTGGCCGAAGCCTACATCGAATACAACAAACGAACACTGATTCTTACATCCCGCTCGTTCCTCACCCTGCAGCCAAAAAAATACTAGCCAGAATTGTCGGCAAATGAAAGTCAGACCTGAGCGGATCAGGTGAGCGGTATCATAATGTGCTTCTGATACGGTGGCCGCTCGCAAAGACGCTGGTACCACGCATCCACATTTGCCAATTTCGGCCGTTCAACAGGCAAGGTGAACCAGCGATAGGCCCAAACTCCAAGTGGGATATCGCCGAGGGTCAGATCATCGCCGGCGACATAGGGACGATTAGCCACTTGGTGATCGACGATCTGCCATGCGTTGCTCGTCCTCTCCAGGGAGGCATTAATCGCCTTTGGATCGCGCTTGTCGGCCGGCGTGCGAATGAGACCCCAGAATAGAGGAACAATCGCAGGGCCGAGAGTCGTGAGTTGCCAATCCATCCAGCGGTTGGCGTCGGCTCGGCCCTCCGGCGTGGACGGAAGCAGCCGTCCACGCCCGTACTTGTCAACAAGATAACGCATGATGCTGTTCGACTCCCATAGAATGAAATCCCCGTCTTCAAGCGTGGGCACGAGTCCATTTGGGTTCTTATCGAGATAAGCTTTTTCTTTGTTTCCGCCAAATTTGCCGCCAAGATCGACCCGGTCGAAATCGAGCCCGAGTTCGCCGCAACACCAAAGTACTTTCTGCACATTGGATGAATCTGTTCTGCCCCAGATCTTCAGCATACTTACCTCCATTTAATTTTTTGACGGTGGGTAGTGTTTATCATGCTTTTACATGCAATAAATAACCAGGGCAAGGTTACGCCTGCGGCTGTCGTTTGTTTTTGTTATCTGATAGAAGGAAAGTTTACAATTTAGGGAGAGTCAATCCACATGGGTAAGGAAATTTTTTGGCTATTCGGTATTGCTTTCTTAGTCCTTCACCACAGCGGAGCCGTTGGGGCGCAAAATCAGGCCGAGGGTAAGAAGCTTTATGGCACTTACTGCTCGACCTGCCACGGCGAGAAAGGAAAAGGGGATGGGCTTGCGGCGAAGTCGCTTCCTGTCAAACCCGCTGACCATACGAACGGTTCAATCATGAATCAGCTTTCAGACAAATTTTTGTTGGACGTAATCTCGAAGGGGGGCAGTGCGGTCGGCAAGTCCGCCTTTATGCCGCCTTGGGGAGGCCAGCTTGATGAGAAACAGATCCGCGACATCATAGCTTACATTAGAAACATCGCCGAGCCACCTTATAAGGATAAGGCCCTTGGCAAATAAATTCCCCAAATTTTTTGAATTCCCCCTTGACGATTGGATAAGCAGGATTAAATTGGCTGCACCCAATCTTTCTGCTGGCTATCTAAATCTACGTTTTATTTGAGGAGGTATCATGGCGACTAAAATTCGTCCCCTACATGATAGGGTGATCGTTAAACGAATCGAGGAAGAGGGAAAAACCAAGGGCGGTATCATCATTCCCGACACTGCCAAGGAAAAACCACAAGAGGGTCGGGTGGTTGCCGTTGGTCCGGGACGACACGACGACGGCAAGGTGATTCCTTTGGGCGTGAAATCCGGGGATAAAATTCTTTTCGGGAAATATTCCGGTACTGAAATCAAACTTGACGGCGAGGACCATCTCATTTTACGAGAAGATGACATCCTCGGAGTAATCGAATAAGGAGGGAAGGAAAAACATGGCTGCGAAAGAGATTCGCTTTAGTGAAGAGGCGCGCGGCAGGGTTCTGCGCGGTGTGAACTTATTGGCTGACGCGGTGACCGTAACGCTCGGTCCCAAAGGGCGCAACGTCATTCTCGAAAAATCCTGGGGTGCTCCAACCGTAACAAAGGATGGAGTTTCTGTCGCCAAGGAGATCCAGCTCGAAGACAAATTTGAGAATATGGGCGCTCAGATGGTCAAAGAGGTGGCGAGCAAGACTTCCGACGTGGCCGGTGACGGCACCACGACAGCGACGGTTCTTTCCCGCGCGATATTCAGCGAGGGTTTGAAATTGGTTGCCGCCGGGCACGATCCGATGAGCATCAAGCGCGGCATCGATAAAGCGGTCGAAAAAGTGGTGGATGAGCTCAAGTCAATGTCTAAACCCACCCGCGACAGGGAAGAGATCGCGCAGGTGGGGACCATCTCGGCCAACAATGACAAGACCATCGGTGACATTCTTGCCGAGGCCATGGACAAGGTCGGGAAAGAAGGCGTGATCACGGTGGAGGAGGCCAAGGGCTTAGAGACTACTCTTGATCTGGTCGAAGGCATGCGTTTTGATCGCGGCTACCTCTCTCCTTATTTCGTGACCGATCCGGAGCGCATGGAGTGCGTCTACGAAGATGCTTACCTCCTGATCCATGAGAAGAAGATCTCAAGCATGAAGGATCTTCTGCGAAGGCGAGGCGTTGGCGACCCTGGTGGTTAACAAACTTCGGGGTACTTTGAAGGTCGTAGCTGTCAAGGCTCCCGGCTTTGGTGACCGGCGTAAGGCGATGTTGGAAGATATCGCCATTTTGACCGACGGCAAAATGATTGCCGAGGAGCTGGGCATCAAGCTGGAAAACGTCACGTTGAAAGACCTCGGCCGCGCCAAGAGGATAATTATTGATAAGGACAACACGACCATCGTCGAAGGCGCTGGCAAAAAGTCCGGCATCGAGGGGCGCATCACCCAGCTTCGCGCTCAGATCGAGGAGACGACCTCGGATTACGATCGCGAGAAGTTGCAAGAGCGATTGGCGAAGCTGGCCGGCGGTGTGGCTGTCGTGAAAGTCGGCGCAGCCACTGAAGTCGAGATGAAAGAAAAGAAAGCTAGAGTAGAGGATGCTCTTCATGCTACGCGTGCGGCTGTTGAGGAAGGTATTGTTCCTGGCGGAGGCGTCGCACTGATTCGTGCCTCTGCCGGACTCGGTAGTCTCCGCGCCTCCGATGACGAAAAGGTCGGGGTTCGCATCGTCCAAAAAGCACTCGAAGAACCGCTCCGTTGGATCGTCAGCAACGCCGGGGCAGAGGGCTCGGTAGTTTTGGATAAGGTAAAGAACGGCAAAGGCGCTTTCGGTTTCAATGCCGCGACCGAGGAATATGAAGACCTCGTCAAGGCTGGAATCGTGGACCCGACCAAGGTGGTTCGAATCGCGCTGCAGAATGCGGCGTCGGTTGCTGGATTGATGATTACGACCGAGGCGATGATTGCCGATAAGCCGGAGAAAAAGAAGGACATGCCGGCTATGCCTCATGACCACGACGATTACTAAACTGACTGGCTGAAGATGGGTTGGAGATGATAGAGGGCGCCTGAGAAACCAGGCGCCCTCTATTTTTGCGCTTTGACGTGAGAGAAAACAAAAAGGGGAAGCTTTTCGCTTCCCCTTTTTGTTGTTTATCGACTGGGTCTAACTTGACTTTTAGTTTACATTAATCGCGATCTGTTTCGGTTTCGCCTCCTCGGCTTTTGGCACATGTATCTCTAGGATGCCGTCTAGGTACGTAGCCTTGATTCCATCGCTCTTAACGGTCTGCGGTAGATAGAAGGAACGAGAGAACTTGCCCGCCACGCGTTCGACACGGTGATATTCCACGCCATTGGCCGGCTCTTCAAATTTTCTTTCACCGCTAAGCGTCAGTGAGCCATCGTGCACTTCGAGATTGAAATCCTCCTTTTTCATGCCTGGAAGCTCCGCGCGAATGAGGTACGAATCCTTGCTTTCGAGAATGTCTACGGGAGGAAACCAAACTCCTGTGGTGGAACTTGGATACGCCCGAGACCGACCGAAGGTATCATCGAACAGATCATTGATGCGGCTCTGGATTCTGTTCAACCCCTCAAACGGTTCCCATCTTACTAAGTCCATAATTGGTCCTCCTTTTTTTAAGAATTTTGCCTACGAAAAACCTAAGCATCGCTTCCCGTGTTGTCAAGCTAACGGGAAGCGCCAACGCCATAAAACTCCCGGTCCATTGGCCGTAGCAGAAAAATTAAGAATAATCATAAATCACCCCAACCAAAAACGAGTTAGAAAAAATCTAAGCATTCATTGTTTAACGTCAACGTATGCTGGATTTTCAAGACTTAGCTGATTTAGGTTTCACCGTCTCCATATCGAACCTTGACAACTTCGCACCCATGGCTAGCAAACGCATTGAGCGCCGTGCGGTTGGCCGAGTCGTCCGAGTGACAGCGGCAAGGCAGCAGGCGAATCGTAGAACGTTGAACCCAAGCCGCTCCCGCGATAAAAGTTGATTCGGCTGTTCCAAGGGCGATCGGGTCGACCAAAATAACGCAGTTCTCTGGCCCGACCGTCGGACTTATCCTGTGAAAATTGGACTTATCCCCTTTTCCTCTCGCTGATGGACATGGATGAGATAAGTTATAAGCGATTGATTTTCGCCTGGGCGATCTTCCTGTCCTTACAAATTTCGCCACCGATTTTCGCCGCCCACCAAGATTCGCTTCAGCGCGAACTACACGATTCGCTTGCTACGGCGCGACGCACGATGATCGATCGTGATCTGCGTGGGCGCGGCATCAAAGATCCGAGAGTTCTCTCGGTGATGGAAGCGGTGCCGCGCCACCTGTTCGTCCCGGAGAATCTGCGCCTATCGGCTTACGAGGATCGGCCGTTGCCCATAGGCGAGGGCCAGACGATTTCTCAGCCTTATATCGTTGCCTACATGAGCGAGCTTTTGGAATTGCGGGGCAATGAGAAAGTCCTTGAGATCGGCACCGGATCCGGTTATCAAACCGCGGTGCTTGCGCGCTTGGCGGCGGAGGTATACTCCATCGAAATCATTCCGTCTTTGAGCGAGAGCGCCAAACGGATCATTGAGCAGCTTGGCTTCAAAAACGTATACCTCAAAGTCGGAGATGGATTTTTTGGTTGGGAAGAAAAAACGCCCTTCGACGCGATCCTGCTGACGGCCGCCGCGCCGGAAGTTCCCCAACCACTCTGGCGCCAGCTGCGCGAAGGGGGGCGAATCATCATGCCTCTGGGCCGGCCGTGGAAAACACAGCGCCTGGTACGCGTGCGCAAGGTCGCGGGCAAGGCAGTCGTCGAGGAACTTACGGACGTGCTTTTTGTTCCTATGACAGAGTCGATTCAGAAGGGTCGTTAGGCGCCTTGTAAACTTTTGCCTTGGAGATTTTGAAAGATATGTAGAGAATAGAAAGCACGACCTCGCTTCACACGACTCTTTATTCCTCTCGCTGACTGGATTGCACTCGTGACCCCACTCGCCTGACGGCATTAAATTGCAAAACACAATCTTGTATTGAGGTTACGTTCGTCCTATTTTTGGTTAATCGTTAATAACTTCCCGGAGGTGTGATATGCCACGCTATCTCGTTCTGGCCAACCAAACCGCCTCGAGCCCGGAGCTAACTAGCGCAGTTCGGAAGATGGTTGAAAAGAAGGCAGATACGGAGTTCGTTTTGCTCGTGCCTGCCACGCCGGTGGAGGATTTGCTCGATTGGCAGGACGGCGACAATGAAACGATAGCAAAGCGGACGGCCCAAGCCGCGAAGGAGCATTTAGAAGGGATGGGCGCGAAAGTCGTCCGAACGGAAGTCGGCGATCCCTCGCCTATAAAAGCTATCGAGGACGAGCTCCAACGCCACCAGGAAAAATATGACGGCATTGTTATCTCGACCCTTCCGCTCCAACGTTCTCGCTGGGTGGCGCTTGACCAGCCTCGGCGGATAGAGCGTCGCTTCAAATTGCCCGTCACACACGTAGTCGGTCATTCCGTCACGATGACCCGCGAAGAACTCATCAATGGCTTAAACGAAGATTTGAACCTGGAGCTCGAGGGGCTGCTCAGAGGTGTGTATCACGCTGCGGCGGGTCGCGGTATGCTCGGGCACGAGCTTCGGGAGTTATTGAAAAAAGAACTGCCGAGCGAGCTAGACCACGCGACGTTTCTGGCCGATAAGATTGTGGCGCTCGGCGGTGAGGTGCGTATCCGCCCATCTTTACCTGCAGAACTGGGAGCTGCCCGGGAACTTTTGCAGGAAAATATCGCTGGCGAACGCAAAATCATAAGCAACTACGCTAAACGTATCGACCAGGCATCGGAATTCGGCGACAAAGGTCTGGTGATACGGCTGGAGAATATGCTGGCGTCGGAAACCGACCACCTCGAGCAGCTAGAACGGCTGGGGCGTTAGCCAGTGGCCAACCTGTAGCGGGCATTCCAGAAAATCCGCTTTGATCTCTTTATGCCTCTATAAAGAGTGGGGAAATGACCATTCGTTTAAAAACCGAGTCTCGCGCCTGTTTACTTGATAGTACCAAACCCTGATCTCTCGTGATCACCCGGCCGGGCGACCCGCCGGGTGGTCTTTACGAAAAAGACTGCAGTGACACGGACTGCCAGGAGTTCATGAGGGTCGCCTCCAAGCATTGTCCAGAACGCCTGCTCGAGATCGAGAGAAGCCATAACAGGCTTCTCCCTCGCGACTTCAGCAACACTGACCGTTCACGGACGGAAAGAAATTAATTGTAGCTGTATTTGAGTTTAAGACGGGTTCTTGATTACCAAGCAAACGGCCTGGGATTTTAACGCGGAACATCCTTGACCTGCTGAGTAAGAATCAGCGGAGCGAAGGTTTACGAAAACCTGGAATAGCTTTGGATTCAGGAATAACGGTCTACTTAAGCAGTGGCCGCCGCGCTCGACGGATCTCCACCGTTACCGCCGAAAGCTCTGACTATGGCGTCAATCTCCGAACCGTCCAGAACCTCTTTTTCAAGCAACTTCTCCGCAACTTTATGTAGCAGACGAAGATTAGTCTTCAGCAGGTCCTTAGCCCGATGGTAGCTCTCCTGGATAATGCGCCTGACCTCAGCGTCGATCTCAATGCCCGTGCTCCTGGAATAGTCTACTTTCTGCGTAAAATCTCTTCCCAGAAAAATCTCTTCCTCTTTCTTACCGAAAGTCATCGGCCCGAGCTTTTCGCTCATGCCCCATTCGCACACCATCCGCCGCGCCAGATCCGTCGCTTTTTCGATATCATTCCCAGCGCCCGTTGTTATGTGCTCGAGCACGAGCTCTTCCGCGACGCGCCCGCCGAACAGGATGACCAAGTTATTGAGCAGATATTCCCTGGGATAGGTATACTTTTCGTCCATGGGTAGTTGCTGCGTGAGGCCTAAAGCCAGGCCACGTGGAATGATCGTCACTTTGTGGATCGGATCCGCGCCTGGGAGCAGCTTCGCCACCAATGCATGCCCGGCTTCATGATAAGCCGTGGTGCGCTTTTCTTCGTCACTGATAATCATGCTGCGCCGCTCCGCGCCCATCATGACCTTATCCTTGGCCAGCTCCAAGTCGAGCATGTCGACTTTTTGCTTGTTATTCCGGGCTGCCAACAAAGCCGCTTCGTTTACGAGATTCTCCAAGTCCGCGCCAGTAAACCCGGGCGTGGATCGCGCCAGCACGCTGACGTTCACGTCCGTTGACAACGGCACCTTCCGGGTGTGCACCTGCAAGATACCTTCTCGCCCTCTGATGTCCGGTCGTGGCACTACAACGTGGCGATCGAACCGCCCTGGACGGAGCAACGCGGGATCCAATACGTCAGGCCGGTTGGTTGCAGCGATGAGAATGACTCCCTCGTTGGACTCGAATCCATCCATCTCGACCAACAGCTGGTTCAACGTCTGTTCGCGCTCGTCATGACCGCCACCGAGGCCTGCCCCGCGGTGACGCCCAACCGCGTCGATTTCGTCGATAAAGATGATGCAAGGCGCCTTCTTTTTGCCTTGAACGAAAAGGTCACGGACTCGGGAAGCTCCGACGCCGACGAACATTTCTACGAAATCGGAACCGCTGATGCTGAAGAACGGGACTCCGGCTTCGCCCGCGATGGCACGAGCCAACAGGGTCTTGCCGGTTCCCGGGGCCCCCACGAGCAAACACCCTTTGGGAATTCTCCCGCCAAGTTTCGTGAATTTTTTCGGATCTTTTAGGAATGCGATGATCTCTTGCAGATCATCTTTGGCCTCATCCACGCCGGCGACATCGCTAAAGGTTACGCGGTGTTCATTCTCCGTAAGCAGTCTTGCCCGGCTCTTGCCAAAGGACATCGCCTTGCCGCCGCCCACCTGCATCTGGCGCATAAAAAATATCCACACCCCAATCAGAAGCAGCATGGGAAGCCAGTTAAGCAATAGCACCATATACCAGGGCGACTCGTCCTCGCGTTTGGCGGCGATTCTCACCTGCTTATCCCGCAATGACTTCACCAGCTCCGGATCATCCGGCTCAAAGGTTCTGAACTGTTCACCGTTCTTGTATTTGCCCTGAATATGATGTCCTTGGATCACGACCTCTCGAACGTCGCCGCGCTCGACCCCACCCATAAATTCGCTGAAAATGATTTCCGGTTCACGCCCGTATTGTTTGTTGAAAGCGCTGAAAATGACTAAAAAAACGAGCGCCAAGGCCAACCAAAGTGCAATATGTTTTGATGATTGACTCAAGAAATTACTCCGTACAGGGAAAGCCCCTCTCACATCGCCGGTGTTGATACTACTCTTTCGGGTACAGACGTGCAATGGAAGGCACTTTTTTGCCGCCTTCAGGCAGGATCCAGTCCACTACTTTCGCTGCTTTAGATCCTCGAAGATCTAACCCGAATAGACAGTATACTTCATTTCCTTTTCTTAGTAGAGTTAGGCAAGTCTTCTCTGACACAGACCTATCCTTCGGACGACAATCGGCTTTCCGTCCGGCGCATGATCCAGAACGGCGTGCTCTAAGAGGCCCGGACCGACGATCCGAATGTTATCGCCATTGAAGTCGATACGGCTCATGCGCAAAAAATCTTCGCCAGCGACGAATCCATTAAGCAGTTTATCGCTCGACAGTTCAGGCCGTCGGAATGTCATCCGGCTAGCCGCAGGTTCAAGCCCGCGGTAGCCGCATGGCCCCGAGGTTCCAACCTTTGTCGGGATGCTGAAGAGATCCGATCGCGTCCCGTAAATCTCATCCGGGCCTGCTTGACCAACGAGTTACCTTCGCAGGAAGCTCGAAGAGAAAGATTGGTTGGATTGTACTCGCACCCACCGCCTATTGTCATTAGATCGCAAAACACAATCTTGTATTGAGGTCACGTTCGTCCTATTTTTGGTTAATCGGTCAATGACTTCCCGGAGGTGCCCGACTCGGTAAATCGTTCAGCTTTTTCCGATATCAGCTCCTTCATTTCTATCCCTTGCTACTCAGCTACTTTGAAACTTTAAGGCATCCCCGTAACAGGCTTACTTTTTCAAAGCCAGAGTTGGATTTTGCGGCCTCTACCTCAATCGAGAAATGGCAGGATCACGTAGGGCAGTCAAGACTCCTGAGACTGAATCACTTCTCAAGGCGTTGCTCGCGGGAAAAAAGGGGATATTCTAAATTTCCCCAAGATCTCTCTATACAACTAGGACACTCCAAGCTATAGGAGTAGTCGTAGGCATAGATCAAAAACGTGACAGATTGCTCAATGATTATTTTATCTAATTCAAAGGAGGTATTTATGACACAGAGAAAATTTTCTCGCGGATTGATGATCGCCCTTATTGTGGGGGTCTTCGGGCTGGGTTATGTTTGCGGCTCGATGACGGAGCGGCAAGCCGAGGCCCAGATGGGCGGGCTGCTGGAAAAAGCCGGGAAGATGGGCGGCCCAGTCGGGTCGGTAGCAGAATTTGGTTCTTCAATCGTTGAGATGCAGGACCATATCACGGGCCTACAGAAAAATCTGGATACGTTTAAAAAGGTGCAATCATCCCTGACCGGTAAATAGCCGGAGCGGTCTTTGGATATTCTCTAGGCCTAAATTTGGGGACAAGAGCCAGTTTGTCGGTCCCTTCTGCTGCGCTCTTTAGGGTCGAAAGCGGGCCGGGGCGAGGTCGATTGAAGCACTTTGAGTTATCGGCGGCTCAGCCCTAAAAGCAAATTCCTATCATTTGCTCGGGAGGGTTTCATGGACCCCACGACCGAATACCTCAGTGACTACGCGTGCAGGTTGACCTACGAAGACCTTTCGGCGGAAGCGGTACACCAGGTGAAGCGGACCTTGGTCGACACCCTGGGGTGCGGGGCCGGCGCGTTCGATAGCGAACCCCCCTCCATCGCACGGCGCATGGCGTCTCGAGTGCAGGGGAGTCCTCCGGCTCGCATCCTCGGCACCTCGCAGGAGACGTCTACAGATCTGGCGGCCTTCGCGAATACGGTTCTTATCCGTTACCTCGACTGTAACGACGCCTACGCGGCACGGGGGACGGGCCACCCCAGCGACATGATCCCCGGCGTGCTGGCCGTGAGCGGCGGCCACAGGGCGAACGGACGGGCGGTGATCACCGCGATCGCAGCCGCCTACGAGGTGTTCTGCCGGCTGGCGGACGAGGTTCCCCTGAAGGGCTGGGACCAGGGGATGTTCGCAGCCATCGGGGCGACCTGCGGCACCGGCATGATCCTCGGATTGGACCGGAAGGCCATGGGGAACGCCATCTCCATCGCGATCACCACCGGTGTGCCGCTGGGAGTGACGCGGATCGGAGAGCTTTCGATGTGGAAGGGTTGCGCAACAGCGGCTGCAGTCCGAATAGGAGTGTTCGCGGCAGAGCTGGCAGCGGAAGGAATGACGGGGCCGGGCGAACCCTTCGAAGGACGGAACGGACTGTGGCAGCACCTGGGGGTCGAGGCCCCGAAGTGGGAAGGCTTTGGGGGCGGGGCCAAGCCGTTCCGGATCACCGGTACCAGCTTCAAGGCGTACCCGTCGGTAATCCACACCCAGGGGCCCATCGGCCAGGTGCTGGAGTTACGGCAGCAGGTCGCCACCGCGGAGATCGATTCAGTGCACGTGGCGACGTACGGTGAGGCGGTGCGGCGGACGGCCACGGAGGCGGAAAAGTGGAACCCCGAGACCCGGGAGACAGCGGACCATAGCATCCCGTACTTGGTGGCGGCCGCGTTCCAAGACGGCGACGTGACGCCGGCAACCTTTGCGCCGTCTCGGATCCAGGACCCGGCGCTGCGCCAGCTGATCAAGAAGCTGACGGTGGTGGAGGAGCCGGAGTTCACCCGTCGCTACCCCGCGGAGTCATGCACGCGGATCGAGGTGACGACGACGGACGGGCGGCGGGTGGCCGCTGAGACGAGCCATCCGAAGGGCCACTATCGCAACCCGCTGACGGACGGGGAGGTTGAAGGGAAGTTCCGAGGCTTGGCCTCCGGCGTGCTGGGAGCGGAGGGGTGTGATCGAGTGCTGAGGGAAGTATGGAACTTGGAGAACGCCCCCACGCTCGACAGGCTGTTCGAGAGCCTGGTTATCTCGCGTCGAAGAACCTCACCGTGAGGGAGGGTGTAACGTAGCAATTAGATCTGGCGCCCAACTGAAGGCTCGAACGGTTGGAGCCACAGAATTAACTTGTTGGATCGCAAAGGTCCCAATTCCGCCGTCAGACCCGCGGATGATACGCAGTAACTTTCTAGCTCGCAGAAGCGTGTCCGTGCGATTTCTCACCCTTATGATTTCTTAAAGTTTCTGTGTCCCTCTACCCAGATTGTCACAGCAGTTAGTCAAGAATCTTCTCGATGTCAAAGATAAAAGATGCGACCCCATCAAATCACCACGGGCGGAGTTTCACGACATCCTCATTGCCATAGCGCATGTTTTTTCCGAGAGGGCGATCTCAGAGAGTCGGGTCTTGAATCTTGCCTATCGGACAAACGGGTCGCCGCACTGGGCACCACATCGAAAATCTTCCAGATCCTCGTCGTTATCCGGTACCTTTATAAGACCGGCTGAAGTCCGTAAAAGAACCAGAGGTAACGGGAATCTCTTAAATCGGAAGACCAGGAAAAGCGGACATAACTATTTTTCTCGATCGTTTCGGGGCTGTCCTTGAGAACCTGATCCCAAATGCACTATTTCCGGGCTGACATGTTCCGGGCGGATGCCGAAGCCAACGATGCGGGCGGGGATTCGGCGGAGAAATGGAAACGTGGCAAGCAACCGGACCGCGAGTGGCGGCTTTACAGCTCTCGTCCCGCCCAATACGCGCGAAATGATCCTGCGCTGCACCGTCACCTGCAGCCACTGGGTTACCCTGGTGGGTAACTCGCGCCGCCTCTGGATCTGGCGCAGATGATCGATGGTAACTTGCCCTTCCCGCAGCGGATTGAACAGAACATTTCCCGCAGCCACGGCATCCTGAATCGCGAGATTAATACCGACACCGCCGACGGGGGACATCGCGTGCGCCGCGTCCCCAATACACAGCAGACCCGGGCGAAACCACTCCAACAATCGGTCCACGCGAACCGTTAAGAGCTTCACATCATCCCAGCTGCGCAGCTCCGCTACCCTGTCTCTCGCGTACGGCGCCAGCCGCATTATCTCCTCGCGAAAAGCTTTGAATCCCTGCCGGCGCATCTCTTCGAATCGGCCTTTCGGAATGACGTAGCCGCACTGCCAATACTCACCTCGATTGATCGTGATGAAGATCCTGCCGGTATCGAACCGCCCCATGGTCGCGACCGGATCGTCCGGACTTCGGCTGAGGCGGAACCACAGGACATCCATCGGCGCTCCGAATTCTTTCACCTTCAAACCGGCCTTCTCGCGCACTATCGAATTTCGGCCGTCCGCACCCACTACGAGATCAGCGCGCACTTCGACCGTCCCCTTGGGAGTATTTGCCCGAACACCCCTCACGCCCCCCGGCTCTTGCACGAGCCCGGTTACCTCGGCCTCCATCATAAGATTAAATTTGGGATAGCGAGCCGCGTGCTCGGCGAGAAAGTTGAGAAAATCCCACTGTGGCATCAAGGCGATGAAACGGCAGTGGGTCGGCAGGTGTCTGAAGTCTGCAATGGTCACCCGCAGTTGGCCGACTTGCGCGCTGAGCTCGTAGACTTCCTGATGCGGCAGCCTGAGAAACTCTTCGAGCAGCCCAAGGTCGTGCATCACCTCGAGCGTCGATGGGTGAATCGTATCGCCGCGAAAGTCGCGCAGGAAATCCGCATGCTTTTCAAGAACCAAAACTTCGACGCCGGCGCGCGCAAGCAAGTATCCCAGCATCATGCCGGCTGGTCCGCCCCCGGCGATACAACAGTCCACGGAAATTGTCTCAGCCATTGTTCAAAGGTGGCCTGGGTATTGGCCGATAGAGTCCAGAATGAGCCAAGCTCCGAACACCGCGCTCTTCATCCCTTTCTATTCCTCTTCCAACTCGGGATAGTGGCGAAAAATGCCTTGCTGGTTGAACGGCAGTCGCCGCGGTGAGGATAAATAGGCGGCGATTCGGGGACGCGCTAGAACGCGATCGTGCAAAGTCACGAGTCTCGGGTATTGCGGTTCGAGTCGCGCCATTGTCTTCGGAAAAGCATAACGCAGTCCCTCGATCATCTGGAACAGCGAGAGATCGACGTAGGAAGCTTTCTTGCCGAAAATGAAGTCGCCGCCTTTGGCGTTGCGTTTGAGAATTCTTTCAAAGTAGCCGAGAAACTTGGGCACTCGGTTCGCGGTGAAATGCGCGGCGCGTTTTTTCGCCTCCGTGGTCTGTTCCTCATAATACAGGACGTTCGCGATCGGATGGTGCGTCTGGCCCGTTTCATACAGCCAATCGGCGATCGTCAGTTGGAGCTGATGCGCCCACAGCCGGCTCGCTTCGCTTTTCGGTACGAGACCCAGCCGGGGCGCAAGAAACTGGAGAATGTTGGCGGTTTGGGAAATCAGGAGCTTGCCGGCTTTCAGAAACGGCGGGGCAAACGGCGGACGTTCTAAAGACGGGTCTTCGAGGAATTTCATGATCCCGGGACGGCCGAACTTCGGATCGCGCGCAACGTCGACGTAATCCGCGCCGGCATCTTCCAGCGGAAGGCGAATGAACTCGCCGCGGCCTTGGATGGATGGTTGATAGTACAGTTCATAGCGCATGTGGTCCTCCCATAGTGAACCTCGGGGCTAGGCTTCCGGCCGCAACCGACAGGCTTCTACTTCAATGGGGCACCACCGCCAACCCCATGGGCTGTTTATTCCAACGGGTTGGTCCTGGCATCACCTCTGCGTTTCTACGTTTGCGGCCTTCAACCTCGCCCCGGTCTGCGTTTTCATCGTCAATACTCATCGCAATTGATAATGAATATTCCTCCTTGAAATCTGCTGGTGGTCATCGACAGACTTGCATATATGACGAAGTTGCTCAACAAAAAACGGCCCCTCCTCCTTGAAGGTCTGGACCTTTTCACTTTCAACCGGTTGGACTCTCGGCAGCTTCCTGCGTACAATCCGATCGAAGACCCGTCATTTTGCTGGAACCGCTACAAGGAGAAGGATATGAGTTGGCAATGCACTGAGGAACCTGAAGCAAGGACGCCGCCCTCCTGCAAAGCGCTCGAGGCCGTTATCGTGCCACGTCCTCGGGATCTTGGCGGATTTGAAGTTCGCCGCGTGCTGCCGTCGGCAGAGCGGCAAAGCGTCGGACCTTTCGTCTTCTTCGATCAGATGGGACCTGCTGAGCTGGCGCCCGGCGCGGGCATCGATGTGCGGCCTCATCCGCACATCGGTCTTGCCACGGTGACTTATCTGTTCGCCGGGACGATCGTTCATCGCGACAGTCTAGGCAGCGTGCAATCCATCGAGCCCGGCGAGGTCAACTGGATGACCGCGGGGCGCGGCATCGTTCACTCCGAACGCTCCGACAACGAGCTCAGAAAGCGCCGCCAAAAACTCTACGGCATACAAATCTGGGTCGCGCTGCCCAAGCAACACGAGGAAACGGATCCTGACTTCACGCATTACGCCGCCGAATCCCTGCCTCAGATCGAACGCGACGGAAAAACAGTCCGCGTCGTCGCCGGTTCGCTGTTCGGCGAGAAATCGCCGGTGAAAACTTTCTCGAAGCTGTTTTATGGCGACGCGACGTGTCAGCCGGGAGCTTTGCTCTCGCTCGATAACGAGCACCAGGAACGCGCGATTTACCTGCTCGAAGGAAATGTCGAGATCGCAGGGCAAGTCTTCGAGCCGGGACGGCTTCTGGTTTTCTCGTCCGGCGATGAGGTCACCGTCAAGGCAACATCAGCCGCGCGGCTGCTGCTGTTCGGCGGCGAGCCGCTCGACGGTCCGCGTCATCTCTGGTGGAACTTTGTCTCAAGCTCGCGCGAGCGTATCGAGCAAGCAAAGGCGGACTGGAAAGCCGGGCGTTTCGCGCCGGTGCCCGGCGATCCCGAGTTTATTCCGCTGCCTGAATGACCGAGACGCTTCTCGTCGCGGGAGTTGACGTCAAGCGCTGGTGTTTGATCGGGGTCAGAGTACTTTCAGTTTCGGCATCTCAGCAAATATAGTTCTCTGACCTCAGTTTTTGTCCATTGCTCTGCCGAGGAAAGTCACCTCCACAGTGCTTTTTGTTACTTCGCTTGCTGTTGTTGCGGCAGCGGCTGTGATTTGAGCTCGGGTCGTTGCTGTTCTATTTGCGGCTCTCGCCCTTGGCGTTCTTGCAGCTGCTGTTGCCTGAGTTGTTGAAGACGGATCTGCTCCTGCTGTCTCTGCTGCAGCTGGGCTTTCCGTTCTGCTTCCGTCTGCCGTCCCTGTTGCCGACGCTCCAGTTCTTGTTGCTTTTGCTGCTCCTGCGCCTGGCGATCTTGCAGTTGTTGTTGCCTTAGCTGTTGTCGAAGTTCCTGATCCTGCTGCTTCTGCTGCGGCTGGGCTTTTCGTTCTGCTTCCTTCTGCTGTTCCTGCTGCTTACGCTCTAGCTCCTGTTGCTTTTGCAGCTGTTGTTGCGCTTGCCGCTCTCGCTCCAACGTTTGTTTTTCTTGTCTCTGGCGGTCGCGGTCTTGCTCCGGCCTTGGCGATTCCGGTCTGCCCGCTGTTCCTTTATTCGGCTCTGAGGGAGAAGGCGGGAGCGGTTGTGGCTGAGCGGAAGGCTTTTCGGCACTCTTCGCTTTCTCGAATAAACTCGTATCGACGGGGTTTTCTCGCGTAGCCAACTTTTTGCCGCGCGCGGCGGTCAGGGGCTGCGGCGCCGGCCCGGAGGTCGCTCCCGGAGTACGCGGCGCGAAGTCTCCGCCGCGCACTTCTACGGCGGCGGGGCGGATCGGAACGCGGGGCGCCCTCGTCTTATCGTTCTGTGACGTCAATGCCACGGCGGTAGACGGCGCGATTGGTTTGCCCTGGCTTTTCTGGATCTCCGGCAATTTCTCTTGGAACGTCGGCGGCGGCGCGGGCGGTGCAGTCCTGACGACTGCGGCGCGAGCGAGAACGTTAGCAGAAGGTCTCTGGTTGCGGCGCTCTCCCGTCTCTGAAACGACCCGCAGAGAGGACCGGCTCGGAATCGGCAAAGACTCCGATGTCATACGAGCTGAGCTGGCTTCCCGCAGGACGACTGCATCTCGCACAATATGCTTAGTCACGGGCCGCGCGGAGATAAAAGTATTTTGGTTCACGACGGTCACGTAGGTCCGATTAACATAAGTGATGTTTTGATTGATGCTTCGCCGGTCGCGCCGCTCCCACCAAGGGATGAAACGATCCCGCGGATGTAACGGGAACCAACCTACATGGTCGCGCACACGAACGAATTCCACGCAGGCGGGAGCGTATATAACTCGAGTCCTCGGACGGACGGGCACCCAGTACCAGCGCGACCGATAAGGCATCCAGCGACCATAATGGGACGTTGCCCATCCCCACCGCTCGCCGCTGATCCATGTCCAGCCCCAGGGATCCTGCCAGAACCAGCGGCCGACGCTGAAGGGTGCCCAGCCGGCCGCCACAACGGATGGCGTCCAGGCATAACCGTATTCGGGAATGTTCTCCCAACGGCCGTAATCCGAGAGATCTTCGACGCCGATGATCTCCTCGCTCGCGTATCGAGACGCGCCGGAGTAAGCGCGGTCAAATCGATCGTCCCGCTCGGCTACCCAGCGATCAAATGCGTCCGTCGCAGGGAGGCCGACGATCTCATATCTGGGCGAGTCAGTGCCGTAAATCCGAATTTCACTGTTCTCTACGGTGATTTGTCTACCGCTGGCGGCGACTATAACCCGTCCGCGCCGAACTGAAATGCGACTATTACCATCCTCGTCGACCGCGATGCGATATCTTCCCGGCTGGTCCAAAGTCACAGACACGTTTGGAGTGTCAATCTCGATGACCTCGTCGGATCTGAGCCGCCTGATATTAAACGACGCCGCCCCTTCGCCCAGATAAAATTGCTTGATGTCGTCGCTAAGGTTCAATGCTGTGAAGTAACTGCGAGGCGCAAGGCGGACGAAATTACCGGAAGGTAGCTGTAGTTCGGCTCGTCCGTCTTCGGGTGCATAGATCCGGTCTCCTATCGTCAACGGCACGTTTTCAATCGCATCATCCCACTCGTCAGGATCATCCCCGCGGCTATAAGAAACCGGTCCCGACACAAACGAGATCCGGGCCACGCTCGGGTATCGTTCCTGCGCTGCTGATAGGCCCGGACTTATCAGAGCAAACGCGAAAAAAATAACGGCGAATCCAAGCTTCGGAAAATTCGCTCTATTTGGTGAAGCGATCATTTCGGCCTCCGGCATGTTCTTCAATTGAACTCGTCCAATAAGCGGACCAAGTGAAGCAGCGGTTTTTTCCCTTATAATTGTACATCCAGCAAGTGTATATGTACCATTCTCGGCACAATAGGCTGCTCCCTGTTATAGTTAGACGAGGAACTTGGGGATTTGTCAGAGCCGCGCCAAGTCTTGGCTAAACTTGGTGAAATCGCAAGGTTTCCTCCTCCTTACGATCTCATGCACTCCTTATGATGGGTGACCGAATCTCTTCCCCAGGTCTCAGAGGAGCTCCCGCTTCAGGCGGCGAGCCCAGGTGCGGGTGAAGAATTGCTCATCGTCTTCGTATGCCGTAAGCTCCGCCTCCAGCACGAAATCCTCGGCGCTCGAGGAGAAGCGGCTGCAACCAGGTCTTCTGAATAACTTCAGCCTGAGCGTTGCCAGGATCCTCTTCGCCGATGCGAAAACGCTTGAGCGTCGCATGGCCGACCTCCAGGTCGATGGCCTTGAGGCGTGTGAGCTTTGCGCCGTTCAAGTCGTCGGGACCGTTGGAGACGGTATAGACCGTCTCGTTGGTGGCGCGGTCCCGCTCGATGATTCGCTTCAGGGCGGCGGGCCGAAGCCCGGTTGTTTCCGTCGCCGCACACTCGGGCGATTCGAATGGCCTGAGCGCGGCGTCTCTTGGGTCCGGCGGTCGCACCGGAAGATCCAAAAAACTCTCGCCGGTAAAGAGGCTCACCATCACAGGCTCCGGCGCCGGCCAAGCGATCGGCCAGTAGCTGGTGGAAATCGCCAGGCGCGCCTTGTGGCCGGCAGGAAACGCGTGAGCAACATCGTTCATCTTCGCCCTGACTAGATAGCGCTTGCCCGGCTCCAGCGGTTCCGGATATTCATGACTGTCGCGGTGGGTGAGGTTCAGCAGTCCATAGGTCACTCGGGCCGACGCGCCGTCAGGAGCGACGTCGTTCATGCGAACGGCAATAAAGGCCACGGGCCGGTCGGCCGCAAGCTCCAAGGTCGCCACCGGGGCACCGAGGATTTCCATCCTTTCCTGGAAGGGCTCCGAGTCGAACGTCAACGAACAACCGTCGTCACCACGTTGGTCCGGCGGCGCTTCTCCCGGCGCGCCAAAGCCGCACCATTCGCCGGCGCAAAGCCCCGTAGTTTGCGGTGAGCGAAAGTCGAGTTGGGTTTTGATGGTTGCGGCGCTCGCCAGCAGGCCCTGATTGATCCAATAACGTTTAAAAGCGATGCGCGGCGAGGGCCATTCTGTTTCTGCCACCCAGCGGCCGGGGCGCTGTTTATGAAACGGCCTCGGCGGGACGCTCTCCTGCATCCAGACACGCAGCATCGGCTCCGCCATAATGCCCGTGTCGGCGCCCTTCAACCAGTGATCCCACCAGCGGAGCGCCTCCTGCAGGAATCCGATCGCCGGACCGGGCACGCCGTCATGCGGATAGAGATGCGCCCAGGGTCCGATGAGGCCTTTGCGCGGGGCCTTGAGCCCGGCCAACAGCCGGGGAATCGCATTGCTGTAGGCATCGGCCCAGCCGCCTATGGCATACACCGGGCAAGTGATGGCGTCGTAGTCTTCGCAGACCGATCCATGCTTCCAGTAATCGTCGCGCCGGGGGTGTTCGAGCCACACCTCGGGGAAAAATACCACGTGTTCGAGACGGTCCCGCCACATGCCGCGCCAGCGTTCTCCGACCAATTCAGGATCCGGCGGATAGGCGTTGTAGCTCATCAACACCGAGCCCCAGGTCAGGTTTTCGTTCAGTAGACAACCGCCCATGTAGTGCACGTCGTCGGGGTAGCGGTCGTCCGTGGAGCAGACGGTGATGATCGCCTTGAGCTCGGGCGGGCGACGCGCGGCCACTTGCAAGGAATTGAATCCACCCCAGGACTTGCCCATCATACCGACAGCGCCGCTGCACCACGGTTGTCGCGCGATCCAGCGGATCACTTCCAGACCGTCGTCGTGCTCCTGTTTCAAGTATTCGTCCAGCAAGAGGCCGTCCGAATCGCCTGAACCTCTCAGATCGACGCGCACGGCGGCGTACCCATGACCGGCGAAATAGTGGTGCATGGGCTCGTCGCGCGCCCGCGTGAAGTCACGCTTGCGGTACGGAATGTATTCCAGGATCGCCGGCACCGGAGTCGTCTCCGCGCCGGCCGGCAGCCAGATGCGCGCGGCCACACGACACCCGTCCGACATCGGGATCCAGCAGTTTTCAATCACCCGGACAACATGAGGAAACCGATTGATGATCTTCATCGAGGCTCCGCCTGCCTCCAATTATACTGGATCTTGCTAGCATCCTGGAAACAAAGTTCGCTAAATAAGTCATTCAGGTCTTTGCCGTCATACCGGCGAAAGCCGCTATCCAGACTCTTTGAAATTCCTGGATTCCGGGTCGGCCCCCGCTTTCGCCGGGGTTACCCGGAATGACGACTGAATTCTGTTGTGAATTTTGGGACAGGACCTAGTGCTGGTATCTAGAGTGCGCTTACCTAAATCCCCCTTTTGACCCCCCTTTTTCGAAGGGGGAATTTTCTCCGGTGCTAGTTCAACCCCTCTTTGGAAAAAGAGGGGAAGGGGAGATTTTGGGTCGGAATGTTGCAGCAATTTGCAACAAATTTCAGATATACCACACTAGAGGCGCGTCCCAGCAGTTGGCATAAAGGCGTATGTGACGAACTTCTGAGACGCCACACTAAAGTTCGGCTAAGATCTCGAACTCGGCTTTTGGGGTGCGCGGTTCTTCTGGCGGGTGGAGACTCGACTGAAACATCGTGGCGAGTCGTTCGCGGACTTTGAATCCGGTCTCGGGATTCCAGCAATTGATAATGGCAAGCCTGAACCCCCCCGGCGGCATCGAGTGCAACTCCGGAGCTTTGTCTTCGTGGAAGGTCATTTGGATGCTGGAAACGCCTTGCCAGCTGAGAAATTCGTTCACCGCACCGTGGTCCGGCTTTTTATAGTGCGGACCATGCGCTCCGAACAGAGTGATGCTGTAGCCCGTCCGACGGGAGTCGTCGCAAAAGCGCCAGTTGCCGCCCGCATAGAGCTCGACAACCGCCTCGATCCAACCCGGACCATACAGGTCGGGCCACTGGTCGGCGAAGCGAAGGTGGGCCTCGATGATCTTGGCGCCAATGGTCTCAAAATTCACGCAGCCCGTGTAACCTTTGAGGTGACGGCGCAGCCAATCGCCGCAATATCGTTCAATCTCGGGCCGCGCTTCCGACAGAATCACCCAGTGGTCGAACGTGCCCTGCTCCAGAGTTTTGCCGATGGTGTGACGCCACCATAGCGGCTCGCCGTCGATCACGGCGACGTCGGTGCTCACGTGTTCGCCGGTGAGAAGTGGCATCCACATATGTCCGGGCTGTACCGCCGCCCTGAACTGTTCGGGCGATTCAATGATTTTGCTGCCGCTGCCCATGCCGCGCATGTTGTAGATCGGCTTGCTGAAAACGGGAAATTGCCGCGGCATGATGTCATGCGGCGCATTCTCCAGCCCTTGCGTTTCGCATATGAGTAGCTTGTTGTAAATCCAGCGGTGCTGGGGGAATAGCTGGTAGGCTAGTTGATCGTCGGTGGGGATGACGACGTTATCGGGACAAGAAACGGCGGCGAAATACTGGGTGCGCCAGGGATCTGATTCGACGATCGGCATCGTTACACCACCCGCCTGGACTCGCTGGTCGCCTGCCGATCACTACGTCTCACGCCGGATACACCTTGCGCCAGCCGAGAGCGCGCAGGACACAAATCTAAAAGAGGAATGACTTGCCGTATCATTTGCCTATTTCCAGGATTACAACTTTGTTCCCTATGACCCCTTTTTGTTTTCCCTTTTCGGGCTCGCGAAGAAGATAAGACCTCGAAAGATTCACTGTTTCGGTTTTCGGTGGACCCCATCTTCGACGTTGATCCTCGTTACATAGCAAAGAGAGGACCAGAAGAAGAAAGCTCCGAGACCGAACACTTTTGAAAAGACGTGTTCGAACTCGCCTGAAGCAGTGGAGTTTCCAGTGACTGCTGTCGAAGGTCAAGAAAGGCCCAGATATGATCAATACAGATCAGGCTCTCTGAAACCGCACGTCAAAGCATTTTTCGTTTTCAATTAATAAGCCGTACAAACTGTTGAACCTGTTCAAGTCATTTATGATGACCGTCCGGTAGAAGAAGGGATTTAAGCTTGCAGAGTTTGACGTGACAAGGAGTTTTTGGCATTCGGTGACCGTGTTATGCTACTAATCGGCGGCGAGTTACAGGTTCTCGCGGTATGAACAAGATCGGCACAAATCACCATTCGGGCATCCCTGTTATCGACGTAAATCCCCTTGTCGTCGGGACAGAAGCGCGGCACGATGTCGCAGCTAAGATGGGACAAGCATGCCGCGAATGGGGGTTCTTTTACGTCGTCGGACATGGGGTCGATGAATATCTTCAGCGGCGGCTGGAGGAGCTTAGCAGAGATTTCTTCGCGCAAGATCTTGGGGCAAAGCTGCAAATAAGCATGTCGCGCGGAGGTAGGGCCTGGCGCGGATACTTTCCCATCGCGGGTGAGCTGACATCTGGCAAGCCCGACCTCAAGGAAGGAATCTATTTTGGAGCTGAGCTTGAACCTGATCACCCGCTTGTGAAGGCGGGCACCCCGATGCATGGCCCTAACCTTTTTCCGCCCGATATGTTGCAATTCCGAGAGATCGTGCTGGATTATATGACAGCAATGACACGGCTCGGACACCGCCTCATGGCCGGGATAGCGCTCAGCCTCGGTTTGGAAGAGTCTTACTTCGCTGACCGTTACACGTCCGATCCGCTAATATTGTTCCGAATCTTCAACTATCCACCAGCTCCTGCACTACCGGGCTTTGAAAAAAGCCAGGGAGTTGGAGAGCACACCGACTATGGGCTGCTCACTATCCTGCGGCAGGATATGTTGGGAGGGTTAGAAGTGAAGATAAAGTCCCGTTGGGTACCCGCTCCTCCATTACCTAACTCGTTTGTGTGCAACATAGGAGACATGCTCGACCGCATGACGGCAGGGCATTATCTTTCCACGCCTCACCGCGTGCGGAATCTGGCCGGGCATAATCGTTTATCGTTTGCATTCTTCTTCGATCCAAACTTTCACGCGGAAGTGAAGCCGATAAAGATTGATGAAGGAGTGAGGGACAATAAAGATGAGCGCTGGGATCGTGCCAGCGTGCACGAATTTCGCGGCACGTACGGCGATTATCTTCTCACGAAAGTCTCCAAGGTATTTCCGCAATTACAGCGCCAGGTGTTGTAAGCATCCGCTCATTGACCGGAACGGTCCTCAACGCCATTAGAATCGCCGATGCAAGATCGCCGCGGTTTGTGCGCGGCTATAGGATCCGGTTGACTCACAGGAGTGAGTCGCGGAGCCCAGGGATCAAATCTCGCAACATCACATCAGCCTTTAAGAGTGTCTTAGATTTATACGGTTGACATCTTCGCTCAATTCGCTCTATGTTGAGCCGCTTCTTTAGAGTGACAATCTAACGCTGGGTCGTTTGATCCTGTCACATCATTGAGTCTCCCAGCCCGGCTCTTTTATTTTATAGGTTTATTGAACTCGCCACCTCGGAACGAGGAAAGGAGAAAGTCATGAAAAAACATCGTCTTATCGCTGTTGCAGCCATCGCTTTGCTGTTGCGGGCGGAAGTTTCACTGGCACAGCAAGAATCCCGCACAGACCGCGATACTTCGCGCGAGCAGCTCGGCAAGGTCGTGTTCCCGACCTCGTGCGATTCCAAGGTGCAGCCGCGCTTCGAGCGCGCGGTGGCACTGCTGCACTCGTTCTCGTGGCAGGAAGGTGAGAAGGCGTTTCGGGAGGTGCTAGAGGACGATCCTAATTGCGCGATCGCCACATGGGGCATCGCCGCTATTTTGATTGGAAATACCTTCGGCGTCGGACCAACGCCGGAAGAAGCGCAAAAAGCCAAGGAAGCCATTGCGCGCGGGCGCGCAATCGGCCCCAAAACCGAGCGCGAGCGATTCTACATCGAGGCAGTCGCGGAATACTATGACCAGTTCAATCAGCGTTCTCACGGCGCGCGCATGAAGTCCCTCGCCAACGCCTTCGAGATCGTGGCCAGGCGCTTCTCCGACGATGATGAGGCGCAGATTTTCTACGCGATCTATCTGACCGCCACGCAGCAGCCGACCGACAAGACCTTTTCGGCGGCCTTGAAAGCTGCCCAGATCCTCGAGGCCCAGTTCGTGAAACACCCCGAGCATCCGGGCGTGGCGCACTATCTCATTCACAGCTACGACTATCCCCCGATTGCCGAGAAGGGCCTGACGGCGGCAAAACGCTACGCCGAGATCGCGCCTTCGGCGCCGCACGCGCTGCACATGCCCTCGCACATCTTCACGCGCGTCGGGGCGTGGGAAGACTCGGTTGCAACCAACCGGCGTTCGGCTGCGGCGTCCAAGGCGGCCAACGAGCCTGGCTCCGGCCTGCATGCCATGGACTACATGGTTTACGCGTACATGCAGCTCGCCCGTGACAAGGAAGCGAGACTCGTCGTCGAGGAAGCTAAACGTGTCACGGTTCTCGGCTCCGCTCAGGGCGGACCCTATGCATTTGCGGCGATCCCCGCCCGGTACACGATCGAGCGAGGGGCTTGGAAAGATGCGATGCAACTTCAGCCGCGGTCGAGCCAATTTCCGTACACCGAGGCGATGACATACTTTGCCCGCGCTCTAGGCGGTGCACGCAGCGGCGACGCGGTTGCTGCCGAGAAGGATGTGCAGGAACTCGGCCGCATCGTGAACACGCTAAAGAACGCCAAGAACGATTACTGGGCAACCGAAGTGGAAGTGGAGCGCCTGAGCGCCGCCGCGTGGACCGCGTACGCAAAAGGCAACCGTGACGAAGCGCTGACGCTGATGCGCTCCGCTGCGGAGGTGGAGGAAAAAAGCGAGAAGAGCGCGGTCACTCCCGGCCGCATCGTGCCCGCTCGCGAACTGCTCGGCGAGATGCTGCTCGAAATGAAACGGCCGGCTGAAGCGCTGAAGGAGTTCGAAGCTTCCGAGAAACATGATCCGAGCCGTTTCCGCGGTCTCTACGGCGCGGGCCAAGCGGCAGCGCAAGCGGGCGATAGCGCCAAGGCGAAACGCTACTTCGCGCGGTTGATCGAGCTCGCCGGCAAGGGGGATTCACGGCCAGAACTCGATCTGGCCAAGGCGTATCTTGCGCGAAGTAATTGATGGTCCGTTGCGGGCGGACCCATGCTCAGGCTTTTACGACTCGACTTTGTTTCCGGTGGTCACTCTATTCACGTCGTCTGGCGTCGCGGAGTCGATCAGCCAATTCTTCGTAAACCTCTCGCCGGTGACCTATCGCGAAGATCCTGATGAGCCGTGCTTTGCGATCGACTTCATAGATGAGGCGAAATCGTCTGACTTTGTATTTCCACAGACCAGCTAACTCGCGAAGCAGTGGCTCGCCGGAGAATGGGTTTGAACTTAAAGAACGTACGGCCTGCTTGACGCTGCGTTTCAACTCCGGCGGGAAGTGGCGTATCAATTGCGCGACGTGCGACGGGATGTCGGGCCGGTAGACGGCCATTACCGTTTCCGCTGCTTGCGCGCATGAAGAGGTTCGCCAAAGACGGCTTCGAAAGACATTCCTTGCTTACCCTTTGCATAAAAGCTTTTGCTCCGACGGATTTGCTTCATTAAATCCGGGTCGCTCAAGACCTCCAGGCTATCTTTTAAGCGTTCATATTCGTTGTAATTCACCAAGACCGCAGCGGGTTTTCCATTGCGTGTAACAACGATCTCTTCTTCTCGTTCCGCGACTCCGGACACGAGTTCCGGCAACCGTGTTTTAACTTCTGAAATCGGCATTGTCTTAGACATCGCTCTGCTTCCTCTGATAGACCACAATTCTGGTCGATTAAAGACTACCCTTTCGGCAGGCGCCGGTCAAACTAGGACCAGCCGGAAATGAGAAAAGCTTCAGGGCCAAGCTCATACATTTCATTGCCTCAACAGTGAGGATCTTGTTTGTCGTTGACGAAGCGCAGTGCAGATCCCACGTACTCAGCCGCTTTCGCTTCAGCTTGGTATTAAGGCAACTGGCGCAGCTGGTGCGCGGCTAGAGGATCCGGTTGAACCACAGGAGTGACAGCAACGCCGAAACCAGCGCAGTAACGGCCGCCGCTGCGGAAAACAGAGCGCTGATTTCCATGTCCTTTTTCTCCAACACCAGCCGGGCGTTCAGGGACTCGTAGACCTTTTTTAGATCCCTTGCGGTGCCCGCGTAAAAATACTCGCCGCGGGTCATGTTGGCGATCGCTTTGAGCGTCTCCTCATCGAGGCGCACACGCAT
>WNGH01000823.1_pt1 | contig 27634 bp, 30 predicted proteins | sample 5400631 | NCBI WGS metagenome assembly WNGH01 (sample SAMN13153373, study PRJNA577476) | soil metagenome | isolation source: 115 cm soil or saprolite under Garry oak tree replicate 1 | place: USA:California | collected 2016-06-15
CAGCAGCGTGACTCTCGTCGCTCGTCCTTCATCTCTTCCAGACCCGCATCAGCGCCCCTTCGATCTCGGAACGCCAACCCACTACCACCTCACACCCACCAAGCACCCACACCTATCGGCTGTTTGATTGTTAAAGAACTCGGCATCCAACCCTGCGCCGTCCGCGATCAGCGGAGAAGGTAGATTATAGGAGCCGCCCCCAGGCTTGTAAACCCCGTGCCGCCATTATTCGCCTGCACCGTCCGCCCCGATGAAAACGGGCCCGGATATTCCGTCCAGGCCCGCTCGTCGGAACATTCCCGAACTTAGAGGCGTTCGAACACGCAGGCGATGCCCTGACCGCCGCCGATGCACATTGTCACCAAGGCGTATCGACCGGCGATCCGCTGCAATTCGTACAGGGCCTTGGTGGCGATGAACGCGCCGGAACAACCGACCGGGTGACCGAGGGCAATGGCGCCACCGTTCGGATTGGTCTTTGCCGGATTGAGGCCGAGCACCTTGCTGACAGTGAGGGCCTGGGCGGCAAAGGCTTCGTTGGACTCGATGACGTCCATCTGATCCAGGGACAGACCGGCCTTCTTCAGCGCCAGACGGGAAGCGGGGATCGGGCCTTCACCCATGACGTCGTTCGGCACGCCGGCAATCGCGTAGGACACCAGACGACCTATCGGCTTGTAGCCAGCCTTAACTGCCGTGTTGCCTTCCGCCAAGACGAAAAAGGCAGCGCCGTCATTGATGCCCGAGGCATTGCCGGCGGTAACGGTACCGTCCTTCTTGAAGGCCGGCTTCATTTTGGCCAGGGACTCCAGGGTCGTATTGGGCTTGACATGCTCGTCAGTGTCGAACACGACGGTGCCCTTCCTGGTCTCCTTGACGATGGGAACGATTTGCGACTTGAATCGCCCCTCAGCAATCGCTGCAGCAGCGCGGCGCTGCGATTCCACCGCGAAGGCGTCCTGAGCTTCACGGGTGATGCCATGTTTGACGGCGAGGTTTTCGGCGGTGATACCCATGTGGCCGACTCCAAATGGGTCGGTCAGGACGGCAACCATGCTGTCGATGGCCTTGGTATCGCCCATGCGGGCCCCTGAACGCAGCGCCGGCAGCATATACGCTCCCTTGGACATGACTTCCACGCCGCCGCCGATACCATAGTCGGCATCGCCCAACAGGATATTCTGAGCCGTGGTGACGATGCCCTGCAGACCGGAGGAGCACAGGCGGCTCACCTGCATGGCAACCGATTCCATCGGCAGGCCAGCTTGAATGGACGCCACGCGGGAGACATAAGCATAACGCGCGTCGGTCGGTATGCAATTGCCGACGGTAACGTAATTGATCAACCGGGGATCGACGCCGGATCGAACCACGGCTTCCTTCATGACAATACCGGCAAGGTCACTGGCATCGAAATCGGCAAGGGAACCACCGAAAGTGCCGATCGCGGAGCGAACCGCGCTCACTACAACTACATCTCTCTTGTCAGCCATTTTCAACTCCTGTTAGAAATCAATGTCCCACCCAGCTGGCCACCCAGACCAGGCCCACCAGCAGCAGCCCGAGGACCAGCGTACGCCAGACGAGCCCGATCGCGCTTTGCATCAAGTCGGCGTCGGCCTCGTCACCCAAACCCAATTCGGGTCGGTCCCGCATTACACTACCCACCTCTTCGGTCGCAAGGTCCTCGTGTATCGGTAATCCCAAGCGAACGCCGACAGCACCGGCACCGCTTGCCAAAAGTATACCGGACGAATCCGGCCATCTCGATGCTTGCGTCCGCCAACAGTATATGGCGTCCTCGAAATCGCCGACGACCGCAAAGGCGGTGGCCGTGAGGCGCAACGGAAACCAGTCGATGAAATAGAAGGCCCGCCGCGAGAACCAGCCGAACGACCCGAATTCGGCGTCGTCGCGGCATCCCCACTCGGCATCGAAAAACATTGCCATGCGGTACAGCAACGCCCCCGCCGGACCGAAGACCGCAAACCAGACCAATGGCGCAAAGACGTGCCGATGCGAGCAAATCAACGCCTGCTCGATCGCCAGCCGGGCAATCTCCCCGGAGCTCAGACGGTCGCCCGCGCCGCGGCGCCATTCGGCGAGGACCCGGCGCGCCTCGGCGGGGTCGCCGATCCGCAATGCCAAATGGATATCGGTGAAATAATGGCTGAACTGGCGAAATCCGACGGTCAGGTACAGCACTGCAATGTTCACCACGGGCAGGAACAGCGGCTGGTAGGCCCACAGCCAGGCATCCAGCCCGGCAAGGCCGATCACCGGCGGGGCGACGGCCAGAAACCAGGCGATCGTGCCGTGGCGCGACTGCCCGTCGTTGAACTGGTTTTCAAGAAACCGTGCGTAGCGCGACAGCGGCCGGATTAGGGCGCGACTGTCGGACAAAGGCCTGAGCTGTTCGAGGATCAGGGCGGCGATTATGGACAGCAGGTTCATCGGCGGAAATTCGGCAGGTGCACGCTTTCAAAATATCACAATCACGAGCGCATGACGGCATCGGGCGGCCGCTCTGCTTTTGCGCGACCAAGCCTCAGCGCAAGTCCTCGCGCGCGCCGATGAACCGGGACAGGCTGACCAGCATCCCTGCAGTCGCCCCCCAAATGTAATATTCCTGCCACGGGATCGCCCAATATTCTCGACTGGCGCCACCCGCTTCGAGGCAGTGGCGCTGGTGATGCCGAGGATTAACCAGGAAATCAAACGGAATCTCGAAGGCGTCGGCCACCTCGAAGTCATCGAGCTTGAGGTTCAAGGGCGGGCGGACCAGCGCCACAACGGGCACCACGGCAAACCCGGTCCCGGTCCGGTATTGCCGCAGCACGCCGAGCACCTCAACCTGCTCCGCAGCGATGCCGACCTCCTCGCGGGCCTCGCGCAAGGCCGTCATGATGGGCGTTTCGTCACCCGGTTCGCTGCGGCCGCCGGGGAAACTGATCTGTCCGGCGTGATCGCGGAGGTGCGCAGTGCGCTGCGTCAGCAGCACGGTAAGGCCTGAGTCGCGCTCAACGAGCGGGATCAGCACGGCCGCCGAAATCAGCTTGGTGTCCGGTTCGACACCCGCGTCGCCAGCCTCTGCCGCCTCGCTGCTGCCCAGCGCGAATCGCTCCCGCAACCACCGGGCCGATGCCGCCACCATCAATACCTGCGCCGCAATGTCAGGGTCTCGCCGTCGCGGCGCATTTCCATGCGATTCAGAAAGCTCATCCCGAGCAGGACGACGGGCATTTCCCCTTCCTGCACGGCACCGTCGATGTCGGTGAGCACGATGTCGCCGACCCGTACCGCATCGAGCTTGACCCGCCACACCTTGGCGACGCCGTTGGCGGTCGTCATCAGGCCGGGTTCGCCCTTGGAGTAATCGATATTGGCGCGGCGCGCATCCGATGCGCCGAGCGACACGAGGGTCGCGCCGGTGTCCACCATGAACCGCACAACGGCTCCGTTAACAGTCCCGAGGGTCAGGAAGTGGCCCTTCGTATCGGCATTCAAAGACGCCGTCGACCCGCCGCCGGAAGCGCCTGCGCTGTACGCGTGAGCACCGAGCACGATGCGAAAGGATTTGCCACCGGCCTCGACGAGGGCGTCACCATCGCCGACCGACAGCAGCTTCACCCCTTCGGGAGTCTTGGCGCCGACCGAGACCGTTCTCGGGCTGCCGCCGTCGATCACCAGCACGGCCTTGCCCGGAAACAAGCCAACGACGCCGACGTCGACCGCCTGAGCCGCCAAAGGCAGCATCGCCAGCAACAACGGCAGAGCAAGGCTAAAATGCCGCATCGTGTCTTAGGATAGGGAACAATGAAGCCGGTGGCGGTTTTTCGGCACAGCAGAGGCGAAGGCCCTGGCTATTTTGCCACATTCCTCGAGCGTCGATCGGTGCCGTGGCAACTGGTACGGATCGATGCTGGCGACCCCGCGCCGGCAACCGCCGACGAATTCTCCGGCCTCTGCTTCATGGGCGGGCCGATGAGCGTCAATGACGATCTTGCCTGGCTTCCCCGCCTGCTCGCGCTGATCAGCGATGCGGTGGCCAAGGACATTCCGGTCATCGGCCATTGCCTCGGCGGTCAGTTGATGGCGAAGGCGCTCGGCGGAACCGTCGTCCGCAATTCCGTCAAGGAAATCGGCTGGGGTCGGATCGAGGCGAGCGACGATGCGGCGCGCGACTGGCTCGGCGACACCGCGAGTTTCCTGGGATTCCACTGGCACGGCGAGACATTCTCGATCCCCGACGGCGCGACGCGGATACTGTCCAGCCCGTTCTGCGGCAACCAGGCTTTCGTGCTCGGCCCGCACCTCGCCATGCAGTGCCATGTGGAAATGACCGAAACGATGATCGGCGAATGGGCCAAGGCCTGGCCGGCGGAACGTGCCGAGCCCGGCCCCTCGGTGCAGACAGCGGCTCAGATGCTCGACAACGTCGCCGCACGGGTCGCCGCCCTGCATGGGACCGCCGAGCGGCTTTACGCCCGCTGGATCGCCGGCTTGAAGCAAGGCTGAGGGAGCCCGCCGTCAGTCGCGGAAATTGCCGAACTTCAGGGGAAAGTCGCTGACGGACTTGCGCACCAAGGCGATGGCCTCCTGAAGCAGGTCGCGCTTCGCACCAGTTATGCGAACGGCATCACCCTGGATGGTGGCCTGGACCTTGAGCTTGCTGTCCTTGACCAGCTTGACGATCTTCTTGGCCAGTTCCGCTTCGATGCCGGTCTTGATCTTGAGCTCCTGCTTGACCTTGTTGCCGCCGATTTTCTGTGGCGGACCGATCTCGAGGCGTTTGGTGCTTTCCGCTTCCTTCTTCTCCATCGCCGGAAAAAGGATTTCCTTGATCTGGTCAAGCTGGAAAGCGGAATCGCCGTGTATGACGATCAATTTTTCCTTGTCCTGCAATTCGACCGCGGCGCTGGTTCCCTTGAAATCGTAGCGGGTTCCGACGTTGCGGCTGGCCACGTCGATGGCGTTCCGCAGCGCGACCATGTCGGCCTCGGAAGTGATGTCGAACGACGGCATGTCGGCCTCCGCGCAGCGCAGCGCCGCGCCTATTCGAAATGACAGACGTAGTCGAGGGTCTCCAGCGTTTCGATCTCGAAGCTGGAGTTCCCCGGTACGCTGAACGACTGGCCGCCGCCGTACTCGCGCCACGTCGCTTCGCCCTTGATGCGGATCCGGCACTTGCCGGCGTTGAGTTCCATGCGCTCGGGCGCGGCCGTGTTGAAGGTCAGCGATGACGGCAGGATCACGCCGAGCGTCTTGCGCCTGCCGTCGGCGAAAAGGACGGTGTGGCTGACGCATTTGCCGTCGAAATAGACGTTGGCCTTCTTGACGACGCTGACGTTGTCGAACTGGGACATTTCAGATTCCCCACATATTCTGGATGATCAATTTGGCGACGAAGCCGACCATGCCGAAGGCCAGCACGAAAAAGAGGATGAAGGTGCCCAGCTTGCCGGCCTTCGCCTTGTAGGCCAGCTCGCCGATGATGAACAGCATGTAGAGCATGAAGCCGCCCATGCCGAACGTCATGCCCAGTTGCGTCATCTGCTCCTCGCTGATGCCGAACATCCCCTCCGCACCTCGCTGCTCAGCCCTTGCGCTTGGCCAGCTTGGCGGCGATGCGCAGGCGCAGGGCATTGAGGCGAATGAATCCGTTGGCGTCGGCCTGGTCGTAGGCGCCGGCATCGTCCTCGAAGGTGGCGATGCCCGGGTCGAACAGCGAATCGGTCTTCGAATCGCGGCCGACGACGATGACATTGCCCTTGTAGAGCTTGACGCGGACCCAGCCGTCCACGACCTGCTGGGTGTGGTCGATCAGCACCTGCAGCGCCTTGCGCTCCGGCGCCCACCAGTAGCCGTTGTAAATGATGCTGGCATAACGCGGCATCAGGTCGTCCTTCAGGTGGGCGACCTCGCGGTCGAGGCAGAGCGACTCGATGGCGCGATGTGCGCGCAGCATGATCGTGCCGCCCGGGGTCTCGTAACAGCCCCGCGACTTCATGCCGACATAGCGGTTTTCGACCAGGTCGAGCCGGCCGATGCCGTGCCGCCCGCCGATTTCGTTGAGCCTGGCCAGAACCTGCGCCGGCGTCAGGCGCTCGCCGTTGAGGGCGACGATGTCGCCGCGCTCGTATTGCAGATCGAGGTATTCGGCGGCGTCGGGCGCCGCTTCCGGCGACACCGTCCAGCGCCACATCGACTCCTCGGCCTCGGCGGCGGGATTCTCCAGATGGCGGCCCTCGTAGCTGATGTGCAGGAGGTTGGCGTCCATCGAATAGGGAGAGCCGCCCTGCTTGTGCTTCATATCGACCGGAATGCCGTGCCGGTCGGCATAGGCCATCAGTTTCTCGCGCGACAGCAGATCCCATTCGCGCCACGGCGCGATCACCTTGATGTTCGGCTCCAGCGCATAGTAGCCGAGTTCGAAACGGACTTGGTCGTTGCCCTTGCCGGTGGCGCCGTGCGAGACGGCATCGGCGCCGGTGGCGCGGGCGATGTCGATCTGGCGCTTGGCGATCAGCGGCCGGGCGATCGAGGTGCCGAGCAGGTATTCGCCCTCATAAACGGTATTGCAGCGGAACATCGGGAAGACGAAATCGCGGACGAATTCCTCGCGCAGGTCGTCGATGAAGATGTGCTCGGGCTTGATGCCGAACTGCAAGGCCTTCTTGCGCGCCGGCTCGAGTTCCTCGCCCTGGCCGAGGTCGGCGGTGAAAGTCACCACCTCGCAGCGGTAGGTATCCTGCAACCACTTGAGGATCACCGAGGTATCCAGCCCGCCCGAATAGGCGAGAACGGCTTTCTTGACTTCGCTCATGATTCTTCCCGGATGTTCAACGAACGCGGTATGCCGCATGACAAGCGGCGCAGCCGGCGACGACGCGCTGCAGGCCGGAATAGACGACCGCCGGCTTGGCGTCCTGCAGGCCGGCGGCGAGTTCGCTGGCCGCCTTGTGCGCACCCATGCCGAGCATGCGCGCGGCTTCCGGCATTTCCTGCGACGCCTTCATCATGCCGGGGTGGGTGGACATCGCCGTGACGCCGAGCCCTTCCTCGAGCCTCTTGGCGGCCTCGGCGCGCTGGTCCGCGGCGAGCAGTTGCAGGACATCGTTCAATGCTGCCGTCATGTTCCGCATGTCGGCGCGCAAAGCGTCGACCGTCGCCGGAGAAAGTTTCAGCAGCTCGCGCGTATCCGGCGCGGCCGCCATGCCCTGCATAGGGGACCGATCCATCGTTTGCTGGCCCCACGCCGCGGCCGATAGCGGCAGAACCGCTACGGCGATCAGCACTGCGTACATTTTCATAATTCGTCCACCCTGCCCAGCAACATGAACTCCATGAGGGCTTTCTGCGCGTGCAGCCTGTTCTCCGCTTCATCCCAGACGGCGCTCTGCGGCCCGTCGATGACTTCCGCGGCGACCTCTTCACCGCGATGCGCCGGCAGGCAATGCAGAAACAGCGCCTCCGGCCGGGCAACCCGCATCATCTCCGCGTCGACCTGCCAGTCCTGGAAATCGCGCAGGCGTTCCTCGTTTTCGGCCTCGAAGCCCATCGAGGTCCACACGTCGGTGGTCACGATGTCGGCGTCGCGCGCCGCCTCCATCGGATCGGCAAATTCCTCGTAATGGTCGGTGCCGAACAGGCCGGCTCGCTCCGGTTCGACCGCGTAGCCGGGCGGCGTGGACACATGCACGTTGAAGTCGAAGACCTCGGCAGCCTGGAGCCAGGTGTTGCAGACGTTGTTGGAGTCGCCGATCCAGGCCACCGTCTTGCCGCGGATCGGACCGCGCTGCTCGATGTAGGTGTAGATGTCGGCGAGGATCTGGCACGGGTGGTATTCGTTGGTCAGCCCGTTGATGACCGGCACCCGCGAATGGGCGGCGAAGCGCTCGATGATTTCCTGCTCGAAGGTGCGGATCATGACGATGTCGCTCATCCGCGATATCACCTGCGCCGCGTCTTCGACGGGCTCGCCGCGGCCGAGTTGGGAATCGCGCGTGTTGAGATAGATGGCGCTGCCGCCGAGTTGCTGGATGCCGGCCTCGAAGCTCAGTCGGGTACGGGTGCTGGCCTTTTCGAAAATCATCACCAGGGTGCGGTCCCGCAGCGGCCAGTATTTCTGGTAGGCCTTGAAGCGGGACTTGATCCGCTCGGTCCGCGCGAACAGGTACTCGAAGTCCTCGCGCGAGAAATCACGGAACTGGAGGAAATGCCGCAGCGGCGCCATGTTCAGTCCCCGAGGAAATCCCGGATCAGTCGCGCCGTCATCGCCACCAGCCGATCGGCCTCGTCGTCGGCAAGTATCAGCGGCGGCAGCAGGCGCACGATGCAGTCGGCGGTGACGTTGATCAGCAGGCCGCGGCCGAGGGCCTCCTGGACCAGGGCACCGCAGGGGCGGTTCAGTTCGATGCCGATCATCAGGCCGCTGCCGCGGATGTCGACGACGCCCCGGACACCGCCCAAGGCCTCGCGAAAGCCGCCGCGGATGCGCTCGCCGAGGGCCACGGCGCGGGCCATCAGGTCTTCGCCCGCGATCACATCCAGGGTGGTCAGCGCCGCAACGCAGGCCAGGGGATTGCCGCCGAAAGTGGAGCCGTGGTTGCCCGGCTTGAAGACGCCGGCGGCCGGACCGACGGCCAGGCAGGCGCCGATGGGAATGCCCGAACCAAGGCCCTTCGCCAGGGTCATGACATCGGCAATGATATTGGCATGCTGATGGGCGAACCATTTGCCGGTCCGGCCGATGCCGCATTGCACCTCGTCGACCATCAGCAGCCAGCCGCGCTCGCTGCAGATCCGCCGCAAAGCGCGGAGGTAATCGAGGTGCGCGACGTTGATTCCACCCTCGCCCTGGACCGGCTCGACCAGAACGGCGACGACGCTGGCGTTGTGCTGGGCCACCGCGTCGACCGCCGCGGCGTCGTCGAAGGGAACCCGGACGAAACCGGCAACGAGCGGCTCGAATCCCGCTTGAACCTTGCGATTGCCGGTGGCCGAAAGGGTCGCCAGGGTGCGGCCGTGGAAGGACTTGTCCATCACGATGATGGCCGGCGCATCGATGCCCTTCTGGTGGCCATAGAGCCGGGCCAGTTTGATCGCCGCTTCGTTGGCCTCGCAACCGGAGTTGCAGAAGAACACCTCGTCCATTGCCGCCAGGGCCGCCAGCCTCTCGGCGAGCCGTTCCTGCTCGGGCACGCGGTACAGGTTCGAGGCGTGAATCAACCTGCCGAGCTGCTCCGACAAGGCCTTGACGAGACGCGGATGGGCATGCCCGAGCGTATTGACGGCAATGCCGGCCAGGCCATCGAGGTAGCGATTGCCCGCCTCGTCGTACAGCCACGCGCCTTGGCCGTGCGTAAACGCGACCGCCTGCCGCGCATAGGTATTCATCAAGTGCAGCATCGGGGAAGCCGATCTCCAGTCAAAGCCGCAAACAACAACGGCGGCTCGCGCCGCCGGCAGTCATCGGACTCGGAAAGACAGCGTGGATCATAAGAGAAAAGCGCGGCAATGTATATATCGATTGCCTAGCGCCGAGCCGTGGGCGGCCCGCCGTGGCGGGCGTTCGCGCCCCGGCGGGCCCGCTGTCCGCGACCGCCGAAGCCGCTGCCGCGGGGACGCGAAAAATATTCCTACGTCATGGTCACCTGGAGCCTGGAGACTTGGCGGTCCGCTACGAAGACACGGAGACGGCGCCGACGATCCTCGGTTACCAAGTGGCTTGGTCGGCAAAAATGAAAAGGGACGGCTCTCGCCGTCCCTCGTGCCGCTGCCGTGCCGCCGTCAGAGCGCCTTGATGGCGGCGGACAGGCGGCTCTTGTTGCGGGCGGCGGTGTTCTTGTGGACGATGCCCTTGTCGGCAATGCTGTCGATGACGCTCATCGACTCCTTAAACACAGCCTGGGCCGCCGCCTTGTCGCCGCCTTCGACGGCCTTGCGAACCTTCTTGATCGCCGTACGCAGCGCCGAGCGCTGGCTCATGTTGAGGGCGCGCCGCTTGACGGTCTGGCGGGCGCGTTTGCGCGCCTGTGCGCTGTTTGCCATGTTCGAATCTTCCGGGTCGGTCTGGGAGAGCGAACGATTATAGGGAGATCGCCAAGCGAATGCAAGGTGGTCGGAAACCCGCTACCATGGCGCTCCTTCGCCCGGAATCCCTCCCTTCCGATGAATCTGCTCAGGGCTCTCGCCACGGTCAGCGGCATGACGCTGCTCTCGCGCATCCTGGGCTTCGTGCGCGACTTCGTCATTGCCCGGGTATTCGGCGCGGGAATGGTCAGCGACGCCTTTTTCGTCGCCTTCCGGCTGCCCAACCTGTTGCGGCGGCTGTTTGCCGAAGGCGCCTTTTCCCAGGCCTTCGTCCCGCTGCTCGGCGAGTACCGCAATCGCCGCGGCGAAACCGAAGTCAAGCGGCTCGTCGACCGCGCTGCCACCGCGCTATTTCTCGCCGTCCTCGCCGTGACCGTGCTGGGCATCGTCGCCACGCCGCTACTGATCTATGTCTCCGCCCCGGGCTTCGCACCCGACGCGGAGAAATTCAGCCTCACCGTGGCGCTGACCCGCATCACCTTTCCCTACATTCTGTTCATGTCGCTGGTCGCCTTTGCCGCCGGCATCCTCAATACCTGGAGCCGCTTTGCCCTGCCTGCCTTTACCCCGGTCATGCTCAATGTGGCGATGATCGGCGGCGCCCTGCTGGCGGCGCCCTATTTCGCCAGGCCGGTGGAGGCGCTGGCCTGGAGCGTGTTCCTCGGCGGCGTGCTGCAACTGGCAATCCAGCTGCCGGCCTTGAAGCGCATCGGCATGCTGCCGCGCTTCGACTTCGCCCCCGGCGACGAGGGCGTACGGCGCATCCTCAAATTGATGGGACCCGCCGTGATCGGCGTTTCGGTCTCGCAGATCTCGCTGCTGCTCAACACGATCTTCGCCACGTTCCTGGAAAACGGTAGCGTCTCCTGGCTTTATTATGCCGATCGCCTGATGGAATTCCCGGCCGGCCTGCTCGGTGCCGCGCTCGGCACGATCCTGCTGCCCAGCCTGGCCAAGACTCATGCCACGGAACGCCGCGAGGACTTCTCCGCCCTGCTCGACTGGGGACTGCGGCTGACACTGCTGCTGGCCTTGCCGGCCGCCCTCGCCCTCGCCATCCTCGGAGTGCCGCTGTTGGCGACGCTGTTCCAGCACGGAGCCTTCAGCGCCGGCGACGTGCTGCGCACCCGCGAGGCCCTGCTGGCCTACAGCGTCGGGCTCACCGGCCTGATCCTGGTGAAGATCCTGGCCCCCGGCTTCTACTCGCGCCAGGACATCAGGACGCCGGTCAGGATCGCCCTGCTGACGCTGGCCCTGACGCAGCTCATGAACCTGGCCTTCATCGGCTGGCTCAGGCACGCCGGCCTGGCGCTGGCCACCGGGCTGGCCTCCTGCATCAACGCCGCCCTGCTCTATCGCGGCCTGCGCCGCAGCGGCGCCTATGTGCCGGCGGCCGGCTGGCCTGCCTTTGCTACCCGCCTCGGCGTCGCGCTGATCCTCCTCGGCGCCGTGCTATGGCTGGCGATGGGCAGCGAAGCCGATTGGCTGAGGCGCGGCTCGGCAGACAAGCTGTTCCACCTCTGCGCCCTGGTCGGCGTCGGTATGACAGTGTATTTCGGAACCTTGTGGCTGCTCGGCTTGCGCCTCGCCGACTTCAGGCGCCGCGGCGCCTGATCGCCTTCAGCGGCCCGCCGCCGCACCTTCGCGGCGCGGATCGGCGGCGCCGATCCAGCCGTTCCGGGCACGCACGATCAGGTGCGTGCCGCTGGTCATGTCGCGCCGCTCGATGCGGTGGCCGAGGGCTTCGAGGGCCGGGGCCAGCTCCATGACGGCGGTATCCCGCTCGAGGTCGGTCGGCCCGTTGCGGCTGCCGTAATGCGGCAGCGCCAGTGCCGCGTCGGGCGGCAGGCGCCAGTCGAGGATGGCGGTCAGCGTCTGCGCCACGTAATTGATGATCTGTGGACCGCCCGGCGAGCCGAGCACGGCGAACAGGCGGTCGCCTGCGAACACCAGCGTCGGCGCCATCGACGACAGCGGCCGCTTGCCGGCCTCGACGCGGTTCGCCGCGGGTTTGCCATTGTCATCGGGGCGGAAGGAGAAATCGGTCAGCTGGTTGTTGAGCAGGAAGCCGGCGGCCATGGTCCGGCTGCCGAAGCCGGCCTCGATCGAACTGGTCAGGGCGACCGCGTTGCCCCGACCGTCGACGATCGACAAGTGCGTCGTCGCGGCGAGTTCCGGCGCCGTGTCGTCGCCCTGCGCGGCGCCGGCGGGCAGCTCCCCGGGTGGGGCCGTGCCGATGCTGCGACGCGGCGAGATCAGCCGGGCCCGGCCATCGAGATAGCGGCCGTCGAGCAGGGCGCGCTGCGGCACGGCAACGAAATCCGGGTCACCGAGGTAACGTCGCCGATCGGCGAAGGCGAGCCGTCCAGCCTCAGTGAACAGGTGGATCGCCGGGACCGAAGCCGGTGCAGCCGCGGCGAACGGAGTTCGCTCGAGCAGGCCGAGAATCTGCAGCACGCTGATGCCGCCCGAACTGGGTGGCGGCATGCCGCAGACCCGGTAGTGGCGGTAGGCGCCGCAGACCGGCCGCCGTTCGACGGCGCGGTAGGCGGCGAGATCGGCCAGCGACAGGTCCCCACCGCCCTTGGGGTGATTGTCGGCGGCCATGACCACGGCGGCGGCGATCGGCCCGCGATAGAAGGCCTGCGGCCCGTCTTCGGCGAGCGTCCGCAAGGTCGCGGCGAGCTGTGGATTGACGAGCCAGCTGCCCGGCGCCAGCGCTGCCCCGTCGGCCCGATAGTAGAGCGCGCGGGCCGCCGCGTCATGGCGCAGGAAGCGGTCGTCGGCGAGCAGCCGGTGCAGTCGTGGCGAGACGGCAAAGCCGTCCGCGGCGAGCCTGATCGCCGGCCGCAGCAGGCGCTCCCAGCGAAGGCGACCGTGGCGTTCATGGGCCAGGGCCAACAGGGCGACAAGCCCGGGCACGCCGATCGAGCGTCCCGTCGCCACCGCATCGTCGAAGCGCAGCGCTTCGCCCCCGGCGCCGACAAAGCGCGTCGCCACGGCAGCGGCCGGCGCTGTCTCACGGCCGTCATAGGCGGCGATGCGCCGCCGCGCCGCATCGTAATGGAGCAGGAAGCCGCCGCCGCCGATCCCCGAGGATTGGGGCTCGACGATGTTCAACACGAACTGCGCGGCGATCGCCGCGTCGACCGCGCTGCCGCCGAGCGCCAGGATCTCCAGGGCCGCGTCGGTGGCCTGCGGATTCGCCGTCACGGCCATGTAATGACGGGCGAATGCCGGGGGCTTGGCCGAAAAGCCGCTCGCCGCCTCGGGCTGCGCCGCCTCGGGCGCCGCCGCGACGACGCCGGCAAGCCCCACACAGAAGAAAAAACGGGCAGCCCGCAGGCTGCCCGTCAGGCACCGAATTACGATCATCAGGCCACGAGCGGCACGATCATCAGCGCGACGATGTTGATGATCTTGATCAGCGGGTTCACCGCCGGGCCGGCCGTATCCTTGTACGGGTCGCCGACGGTGTCGCCGGTCACGGCCGCCTTGTGCGCGTCGGAACCCTTGCCGCCGTAGTGACCGTCCTCGATGTACTTCTTGGCATTGTCCCAGGCACCGCCGCCGGTGGTCATCGAGATGGCCACGAACAGGCCGGTGATGATGGTGCCCATCAGCAGACCACCCAGCGCCTGCGGCCCGAGCACATAACCGATCACGACCGGAACCAGCACCGGCAGCAGCGAGGGAACGATCATTTCCTTGATCGCCGCAGTGGTCAGCATGCCGACTGCCTGCGAGTAATCGGGCTTGGCCGTGCCTTCCATGATGCCCGGGATTTCCTTGAACTGCCGACGTACTTCGACCACCACCGCACCGGCGGCACGGCCGACCGCTTCCATCGCCATGGCGCCGAACAGGTAGGGGATCAACCCGCCGATGAACAGGCCAATGATGACCTTCGGATTGGACAGGTCGAACGCCGTGCTGCTGCCCAGTTTGGTTTCGAGCGCATGGGTGTAGTCGGCGAACAGCACCAGGGCGGCCAGACCGGCGGAACCGATCGCGTAGCCCTTGGTCACCGCCTTGGTCGTGTTGCCGACCGCATCGAGCGGATCGGTGACGGCGCGCACTTCCTTCGGCAGCCCCGCCATTTCGGCGATGCCGCCGGCATTGTCGGTGATGGGGCCGTAGGCGTCGAGCGCAACGATGATGCCGGTCATCGACAGCATCGAAGTCGCGGCAATGGCGATGCCATACAGGCCGGCCAGCGCGAAGGCGACGTAGATGGCGGCGCAGACGGAAAGCACCGGCAGGGCGGTGGCCTTCATCGACACGCCGATGCCGGCGATGATGTTGGTGGCATGGCCGGTCTGGCAGGCCGCGGCGACGTGCTTGACCGGGGCGAAATCGGTGCCCGTGTAGTACTCGGTGATCCACACCAGGGCCGCCGTCAGCACCAGGCCGATCGACGCCGCGCCGAAGATGCTCATCGAGCTGATCAGTTTGCCGTCGACGGTGATGCCGTCGCCGAGCATCCAGGTCGTGACCGGATAGAAGGCCACCAGCGCCAGGGCGCCGGCCACCGCCAGGCCGCGGTAGAGAGCGTTCATGATCTTGCCGCCCTCGTTGGCCTTGACGAAGAAGCAGCCGATGATCGAGGCGACGATCGACACGCCGCCCAGTACCAGCGGATAGATGACCAGGTTGTCGCCGCCATTGGTCATGCCCTTCAGCGTCAGCGCGCCGAGCACCATCGTCGCCACCACCGTCACGGCGTAGGTCTCGAAGAGGTCGGCGGCCATGCCGGCGCAGTCGCCGACGTTATCGCCGACGTTGTCGGCGATCACCGCCGGATTGCGCGGATCGTCCTCGGGAATGCCGGCCTCGACCTTGCCGACCAGGTCGGCGCCGACGTCGGCGCCCTTGGTGAAGATGCCGCCGCCGAGACGGGCGAAGATGGAAATCAGCGAGCCGCCGAAGGCCAGTCCGACCAGCGGTTCGACCGTGTGCTGGATATCCATGCCCATGCCCTTGAGCACCACGTAGTAGCCGGTGACGCCGATCAGGCCGAGGCCGACCACCAGCATGCCGGTGATGGCGCCACCCTTGAAGGCAACGTCGAGCGCCGCGGCGATGCCGCTGCGCGCCGCTTCGGCCGTGCGCACGTTGGCCCGCACCGAGACGTTCATGCCGATGAAGCCGGTGGCTCCGGATAGGACGGCGCCGATGAGGAAGCCGATCGCCATCAACTTGCCCAAGGCCACCCAGATGACGACGAAGAGCACCGCGCCGACGATGCCGATCGTCGTGTACTGCTTGGCGAGATAGGCGGATGCCCCTTCCTGAATTGCCTTGGCAATCTGCTGCATGCGCTCGTTGCCCGCAGGCAGCCCGAGTATCCACTTGCTCATGACAGCGCCATAGAGCACGGCGAGCACCCCACCGACCAGTGCCAACATCAAACCTGACGACATGAACTACCTCCCTTTGCTGAAAGACCTCTGGGACCAAAAAAACGAGGGGCGCGTCTCGCGACACGCCCTCCATCGACTCCGTTAAACCGTGAATTCTCCGGGCAGTTTCTTCGCCACGGCGACGTTCTTCAAGCGCACGTAGCTCGGCAGGCCCGCCTTGTAGGGCGGGTAGTCCTCACCGAGCATCAGCGGCGCCAGGTATTTCCGGCATTTCTCGGTGATGCCGAAGCCGTCGGCCGAAATGAATCCCTTGGGCATCATCTTTTCGACGTTCGCCACTTTCGACAGGGATGCCATGCCCACCTTCCACTTGTAGGGCTTGTCGGAGACCCGTTCGATGGTCGGCATCACCGAGTTGTGGCCCTTGAGGGCGAACTGCACGGCCGCCTTGCCCATCGCATAAGCCTGATCGACGTCGGTCTTCGAGGCGATATGGCGCGCGGCACGCTGCAGGTAGTCGGCAACGCCCCAGTGGTACTTGAATCCGAGGCCCTCACGGACGAGGTCGGCCACGACCGGCGCCACGCCGCCCAGTTGGGCATGGCCGAAGGCGTCCTTGAGGCCCTGGTCGGCGAGGAATTTGCCGCCGGCATCGTGAACACCTTCCGAAACCACCACGGTGCAATAGCCGAACTGCTTGACCAACCCGCCGACCTTCGCCAGGAATTTTTCCTTGTCGAAGGCGACTTCGGGGAAAAGCACCACGATGGGCAGTTCCTGGTCCTTGGTCGAGGCCATGGCCCCCGCCGCGGCAATCCATCCGGCATGGCGGCCCATGACCTCGAGCACGAAGACCTTGGTCGAGGTCTTGGCCATCGACGCTACGTCGAAGGTAGCTTCCAGGGTCGATACGGCGATGTACTTGGCCACCGAGCCGAAGCCCGGACAGTTGTCGGTGATCGGCAGGTCGTTGTCGACCGTCTTGGGCACGTGGATGGCCTGCAGCGGATACCCCAGAGCCTCGCCGAGCTGGGAGACCTTGAGGCAAGTGTCGGCCGAATCGCCGCCGCCGTTGTAGAAGAAATAGCCGATGTTGTGGGCCTTGAAGACTTCGATCAGGCGCTCGTATTCGCGCCGGTTCTGCTCCAGGCTCTTCAACTTGTAACGGCAGGAGCCGAAGGCGCCGGAAGGCGTGTGGCGCAGCGCAGCGATCGCCGCGGCCGATTCCTTGCTGGTATCGATCAGGTCTTCGGTCAGGGCGCCGATGATGCCGTTGCGACCGGCATAGACCTTGCCGATTACCTCTTTGTGCTTGCGCGCGGTTTCGATCAGGCCGCAAGCCGAGGCGTTGATGACGGCAGTCACCCCGCCCGATTGTGCATAAAAGGCGTTCATTTTCTTGGTCGCCATGGCGCGCTCCCTACTTCAGCGCGGCAAAGGCGCGGTCGCGGATCTCCTCGACCTTGCCCAGTCCGTCTATCTTGCGATAGCGGGGGGCTCCCGGATGCCCGTCGGCAGCCCATTTGCCGTAGTAATCGACCAGGGCTTCCGTTTGCGCGTGGTAGACCTCGAGGCGCTTCCGGACCGTCTCTTCCCGGTCGTCGTCGCGCTGGACTAGGGGCTCGCCGGTGACGTCGTCGCAGCCTTCGACCTTGGGCGGATTGAAGCGAACGTGATAGGTGCGGCCCGAGGCGAGATGAACGCGCCGGCCGGCCATGCGGCCGATGATTTCGTCGTCCGGAACATCGATCTCGAGGACGAAGTCGACGGGTACCCCGACGGCCTTCATCGCCTCGGCCTGGGGAAGCGTGCGCGGGAAGCCGTCGAACATGTAGCCGCTCCGGCAATCCGCCTGTTTGAGCCGGTCCTTGACCAAGCCGATGATAATGTCATCAGACACCAAACCGCCGGCATCCATGATCTTTTTTGCCTCGAGCCCGAGCGGCGTGCCGGCCTTGACGGCGGCACGCAGCATGTCGCCAGTGGAAATCTGCGGGATGCCGAATTTTTCTTTGATGAAATTGGCTTGAGTCCCCTTGCCCGCGCCCGGGGGACCCAGAAGGATGAGTCGCATGCTGTCTCCTAATGCATTGATCGGTGGATTATATTCATTTATCGCGGCCCACTCCCACCGTCGCGCAAAATAACCGCATTCGCCGCCGCGGTCAAACGGCAGCTGCGGCGAAGCGGGCCCTCACCCGCTCGAGATCCTCGGGCGTATCGACGCCGGGCTCCGGCGCGTGGTCGCAAATTGCGACCCGGATGGCGTAGCCGTGCCAGAGGATGCGCAGTTGCTCGAGCGCCTCCAGAGCCTCGATCGCCGACGGGGCAAGCCTGCCGTAGCGGCGCAGGAAGCCGGCGCGATAAGCGTAGATGCCGACATGCCGCAGCGCGCCGAGGGCCTCGGGCAATGCCTGCCGGGAGACGGCGAAGGCATCGCGGGCCCAGGGAATCGGCGCCCGCGAAAAATACAGGGCACGCCCGTCCGAGCCGCACACCACCTTGACGACGTTGGGATTGAAGAAGTCGGCGGCCGAGACGAGCGGATGGGCGGCGGTGGCGACGGGAGCGCCGGCATCGGCGGCGAGGGCGGCGGCGACCGCGTCGATCAGGGCCGGTTCGATCAGCGGCTCGTCGCCCTGCACATTTACGACAATGTCATTGTCGCTCCAGCCCAGCGCATCGACCACCTCGCCGAGGCGATCGGTACCGCTGCAGTGGTCGGCGCGGGTCATCGTCGCCGGGTAGCCGTGGCCCGTCACGGCGTCATACACGCGCCGGTCGTCGGTGGCGACCCAGACGGCCTCGGCGCCGCTTCTCCGGGCGGCCTCGACGACGCGGACCACCATCGGCCTGCCGCCGATGTCGGCGAGCGGTTTCCCCGGCAGCCGCGTCGACGCGTAACGGGCCGGCACGACGACCTTGAACGACATCTCAGGTCTCGCTCGCGCCCAGCTGCCGGGCTTCCTCCTCGAGCATCACCGGGATGTCGTCCCGGATCGGGAAGGCCAGCCGGCAGGCCTTGCAGACCAGTTCGGACGCCGTCTTGCGGTAGTCCAGCGGACCTTTGCACAGCGGACAGACGAGAATTTCAAGCAGGCGGGCGTCCATCGATCTTCTCCATCAGGAATTCGACCAGTCCGGCCTCGACCACGGCGGTCACCGGCAGCACCCAGACCGGATGCGGGCTGAGACCGGCGCATTTTATCGCATCCTTCTCCGTCATCAGGATCGCATCGCAGCCGGAAAAGGCGAGGTCGGACGCCGAATAACGGTGGTGGTCGGGAAACGGGTGGGCGACGAACTCGAGACCGAGGCTCGTCAAGTAGTCGAAGAATCGCTGCGGCGCGCCGATTCCGGCACAGGCGTGCAGCCGGCGGCCGCGCAGGTCGGCGGGGGGGCAGCTCCGGCCCGGATCGTCGAGGCGCTGGAAACGGCGCCCCTCGAGCGTCATGCGGTACGTACGCGGTGCCGCTAGCGGCGATTGCCCGAGGCCGTTGAGCAGCACGGCATCGACGCTGCGCAGGCGAGCCGCCGGCTCCCGCAACGGGCCGGCAGGCAGCGGCCAGCCGTTGCCGAGACCGCGGCCGTCGACGACGGCGATCTCGACGTCGCGGGCCAGGCGGTAATGCTGCAGACCGTCGTCGGCGACGATGACATCGCATCCGGGGTGAGCCGCCAGCAGCCGGCGCGCCGCCGCGACCCGGTCGCGGCCGACGAAAACCGGGCAGCCGCTACGGCGGCGCAGCAGCAGCGGCTCGTCACCGACCGCGGCGGGATCGGCATCGACGCTCACTTCGCAGGCGGACCGGGATGCGGCGCCATAGCCGCGGCTGACGATGCCCGGACGGCGCCCGGCGCGGATCAGGCGGTCGACCAGCCACAGGCACAGCGGCGTCTTGCCGGCGCCACCGGCCGTGATATTGCCGACCACGATCACCGGCACCGACAGGCGCAGCGAAGCCAGGATGCCACGGCGGTAGAGGAAGCGGCGACAGGCGACTGCGACCGCAAACGCCAGCGCGATCGGCAGCAGCAACCAGGCGATCGGCCCGCGGTCTTGCCAAACCGCCGGAAGGGCGACGGCTAAGTCGCACCGCATCCGGGGTGCGGCGCTCATGCCATCAGCGCTGGACCTGCTGGGTGGCGAAGGAAATGTGCGTCAGCCCCGCCTGCTGCGCGGCCTGCATCACATCGATGACGCTCTGGTGGGTGGTCTTGGCGTCGGCGTTGATGATCACCACCGGTTCCTTCGCGCTGCCGGCCGCGCGGCGCAGCGCGGCAGCGACGGCCGCGACGTCGCGGCTGCCGACCGGCCCGTTGTTGACCCGCACGTCGCCGCCGGCGGTGACCACAACGTTGATCTCGTTGGGCTGGTCCAGTGCTTGATGCGCTTCGGCCGTCGGCAAATTGATCTCGAGACCGGCGAATTTCGAATACGTCGTCGTGATCATCAGGAAGATCAGGATGACAAGCAGCACGTCGATCATCGGAATCAGGTTGATCTCCGGTTCGTCGGTCGTCCGGCCGCGGTGGAAGTCCATGGTCCGGCCTATTGCTTGCGCTCGCCGTGCACGATCTCGACCAGTTTGATCGCCTGCAGTTCCATCTCCACGACATAACCATCGACGCGGGAGCGGAAGTAGCGATAGAAGATCATGCTCGGAATGGCGATGATCAGGCCGAACGCGGTGTTGTACAGGGCAACGGAAATGCCATGGGCCAGCTCCTGCGGGTTGGAGCCGACGGCGCCCTGCGAGCCGAATATTTCGATCATCCCGACCACGGTGCCGAACAGCCCCATCAGCGGGCTGATCGAGGCAATGGTGCCGAGGCTGGTGAGAAAGCGTTCGAGTTCATGGGCGGCACCGCGGCCCGCCTCCTCGATGGATTCCTTCATCACCTCGCGCGTGCTCCTGACGTTGCGCAGGCCGGCGGCGAACACGCGGCCCAGTGGCGAATGGGCATCGAGACGACGCAGCCCGTCCTCGCTCATGGTGCCTTGGCGAAGATCACCGACCACGCTCTGCAGGAGGCCGGACGGTACGATCTTGACGCGGCGCAAAGCGGTCGAGCGTTCGATGATGAAGGCGACCGAGAGGATCGACGCGAACAGCAATGGCCAGATCGGCCAGCCGGCGGCTTGGATGATGGCGAACACGAGAAAGGGCTCCGGGTTCCGAACGAAGGGCGCACTTTAGCCTGAGCCGAACGGTTCGGCAAGGCGGCATGCCCGGCTGCGACGGTGAGAATCGGCCGCGTCCGCGGCTGCGGCTACGGCTGCCGCAACAAAAAAATGGCCCGCGGGGGGCGGGCCAAAAGGGAGGAGGTGATTCCGGTGCGCTTGTCCTGGCGGGCAGGTGCCGGGGCAAGCGCCGCGGCGACCGATGCACTGGTACGCCAGCAATACGAACGATAGCCGCCCGCGCCGGGAGCATCTGTAAGTATGTGTAAGAAGTTGTGACGCCGCGACGCGGTCGCCGATGATTACCGCAGGATTACAATGATGTTTCTTTTATCCACATTTTCTGTGGATAACGCTGTGGATTTCGCCGGGACAACTCGGATAAGTGCCGTCCCCGCAAGGACTTTTCCTGGTCCGGCGAAAAATGAGGCGAATTGTAAAACGCTATAATTTTCATGTACTTGACAAGTCACCCTATTTTGTTGATGGTTTTTTTCCGTTGGCGCAGTGCGACCCGCCACGGCCATCGCCCGTAATTGGCACCGTCGCGTCAATCTCTCCAATCCCGCCCCGTGAACCGACCCTTCTCGCCAGGACAGGACATCGTCTCCGTATCGACCCTGAACCGACTCGCCCGCCACGCCCTCGAGGAACGATTTCCGCTGCTCTGGGTTGCCGGCGAGGTATCGAACCTGAGCCGACCGACCTCCGGGCATGTCTATTTCACGCTCAAGGACGATTCCGCCCAGGTCCGCTGCGTCATGTTCCGCAGCCGCGCCCAGCTCCTGCCCTGGATCCTCGAAAACGGCAAACAGGTCGAGGCCCAGGCCCTGGTGACCCTCTTCGAGCCGCGCGGCGATTACCAGCTGAATGTCGAGGCCCTGCGACAGGCCGGGCTGGGACGCTTATTCGAGGCCTTCGCGCGGCGGCGCGAAAAGCTGGAAAGCGAAGGACTGTTCGCCGCCGAACGGAAACGCCCCCTGCCGCGCCTGCCACAGCGGATCGGCGTGGTCAGCTCGGCACAGGCGGCGGCACTGCGCGACGTCCTGGTCACCCTCGGCCGACGCGCACCGCATCTGCCTGTCATCCTCTTTCCGACTCTCGTCCAGGGCGACGCGGCCCCGGCCCAGATAGTCGCCGCAATCGATGCCGCCGGCCGCCGCGACGACATCGACGTGCTGATCGTCGCCCGCGGCGGCGGCAGCATCGAAGACCTCTGGGCCTTCAACGACGAGGCCGTGGCCCGCGCCATCGCCGCCTGTCCGAAACCGGTGGTCTGCGGCATCGGCCATGAAATCGATACCACCATCGCCGACCTTGTCGCCGATCTGCGTGCCGCCACGCCGACGGCTGCGGCCGAACTCGTCAGCGCCGGCTGGGTCGCCGCCCGCGACACGCTGCGAGCTCTCGCCGGCGGTCTGGGTGCGGCGATGCGGGCGCAGATGGGCGTCCGCATGCAGCGCCTCGACCTGCTGGCCAGCCGGATCGCCGTTCCCGCAGAGCGCCTGGCGCGGCATCGCCAGACCCTCGCGCTGCTGGCGACGCGGCTGGCGGCCGCGGCGCTACGGCAGTCCCGCTGCCGCCGCGATACGCTGACCGGCCTGCAGCTGCGGCTTGACCGCGTTCGCGTCGACACCGCGGCTCCGCGCAACCGACTGGCGCTGTTACGTCAGCGCATGACAGCGTCGTTGCGGCTCGATGCCAAACGCCGCCAGCATCGCCTCGATGTCTGCGCTTCGGCCCTGGCCCTGCTCAATCCCGATGCCACCCTGGCGCGTGGCTTCAGCATCGTCCGCGATGCCGAGGGTCGCATCGTCCGCGACAGCCGCCAGCTGCAGCCGGCGGCCACGATCGGGCTGCGCTTCGCGCACGGCACGGCGCAGGCGACGGTGTCGCAGACCGGGGAATGAACCCGGCCGGTGCAGTCATTGTCAGCCGCCGCTTTCCTGACTAGAATTGTCGGGTTCTGAGCATAATCCCACAGGAGAAAAACATCATGGAACACATCCTGCCGCCTTTGCCCTACGCGATGGACGCCCTGGCGCCACACATGTCCAAGGAGACCTTCGAATACCACTACGGCAAACATCACCAGGCCTATGTCACGAACCTCAACAATCTGGTCAAGGGCACCGAATACGAGGCCCTCGACCTCGAGACGATCATCCGCAAGGCGCCGCCCGGCGGCGTCTTCAACAACGCCGCCCAGGTCTGGAACCACAGCTTCTTCTGGAACAGCATGAAGCCGGGCGGCGGCAGCGCGCCCGGCGGCGCGCTTGCCGCAGCCATTAACGGCAAGTGGGGATCCTTCGATGAGTTCAAGAAAGTCTTCCAGGCGTCCGCCGTCGGCAACTTCGGCTCCGGTTGGACCTGGCTCGTCAGGAAGCCCGACGGTACGGTGGACGTGGTCAATACCAGCGCCGCCGGCACGCCGATCACCGGCGCCGACCAGCCGCTGCTGACCATCGACGTCTGGGAGCACGCCTATTACATCGACTACCGCAACATGCGACCGAAATTCGTCGAGACCTTCCTGACGCACCTCGCCAACTGGAATTTTGCCGCCAGCAATTTCGGCTGACCGCCGCACGAGCCGCTTCGCACGACGGCGGCCGTAGCGATCACGGCTAATGACTGACACGGGCACCTGAAGGTGCCCGTTTGCACTCCACCCCTTCCGTCGCATTCTCCCCCGGTGGTTTCCTAAAGGCGTTTCCCCGGCGCTAAGTTCGAGGCCGAGGTTGGCGGCGTCCCGGTCGCCGGCGGGGTCAAGCCGGCGCTCGACACCCAGCCGCGGCGCGCGGCGACCTTGCGTTCGAGGCATGATATCGCTTTGTCATGGCTGACCCAGGCGCCGGCACTTCGTCGGTCGTTGGACGGCCGAGCCTGGCCGCATGACCCGAAGCGCGGCGGGAATGAATCCAGAACGGCAACAATCACGTATACGTTCTCAGATGAAAGGAGTCCATCGAGCCTGGGATGCCGACAGCAGCCGCGCGGGCGCCGCGCATCGAGCGGCGGCCAACGGTGGCTCGGCCAGCCGCGTCGAACTTATGCGACCATAGCCGATGACGGGGGCGGAACGGGTGGCAGAGGGGCGGACGATGGACAATCCCGGCGTCGGGACGACGAAGGAGGAAAGCGAATTGTCGGCGCTCGTCGGGCGCATGGCCGGCCGTGACGAGCGCGCGCTGGAGCGGTTCTACGAGCTGACATTGGGCCGGACTTACGCCGTGGCGCTGCGTATCCTTAGGGATGGCCCGGCGGCAGAGGAAGCGGTGGAAGATACCTATTGGCAAGCTTGGCGCGAGGCTTCCCGGTTCGATACGGCGCGCGGGCGGACGCTCGCCTGGCTGTTGACGATCTGCCGCTCGCGCGCCCTCGATGCCTTGCGCCGCCGCGATCCCGCCGTGCCCACCGACGACGTGGAATCCCTGCAGGCGGAGTTCGCGGCGGAACAGGCCGATCCGTTCGACCTGCTGGACGCGCTGCAGCGAAAGAGCGCCGTGCGCTTGGCGCTGCAATCGCTCAAGCCGCAGGCGCGGCAGCTGGTGGGATTCGCCTTCTACAGGGGGATGTCCCACCGCGAAATCGCCGATGCCATCGGCATGCCGGTGGGCACCGTCAAGACGACGCTGAGCCGCGCCTACCAGCGGCTCAGGTCGGACCTCTCGGGTAGGGATTTGGAGCCGGAACATGACCGCGCCCGATGACGATTCCTTGCCGGCGGAAGTCCGCGAGGCCTTGCTGCAGGCGATGTCGCCGGCATTCCCGGCAGCGGCGCGGGTTCAGGCGATCAAGCAGCGGCTGCTGGCAAGGGTGGCTGCCGAACAGCCGCCGGCGAGCCCCGATGCGGCCGGCCTGATCACCATGCGTGCCGACGAGGGGGAGTGGAAGGCCTTTCTGCCCAAAGTCAGCATCAAGCTGTTGCACCGTGAGGAGAACACCCTCAGCTATCTGCTGCGCCTGGAAGCCGGCGCGGTCCTGCTGCCCCACGATCATCCCCAGGACGAGGAGTGCGTCGTGCTCGAGGGTGAGGCGCGCATCGGCGACCTGGTGGTGCGCGCCGGCGACTACCATTGCGCACCACGGGGCAAGCCGCACGGTGCCATCCATTCCGAGCACGGCGCCCTGCTTTTCCTGCGTGGCGCGGTACCTGCGGCGAGCCAGGTGCGCTGGCTGAGTCTCGACACCCTGTCCGCGCTGGCCCCGGTGGGCCTGCGCGAGTTCGTCGACCGCTGGTAAGGCGCGGCCGGGCCGGCGGATCAGGATCTTCGGTCGGGACACGGCGATGCGGCGGGCACCGGCGTTGATGTCTTGCGGCGGCCGCCGACCATGAAGCGGCGCGCCGCGGCGGCGCTCGCCGCCATCGCCCTGGCCGCTTATGCCGCCGTGCTTGCCTGGGTCTATTGGCGCCAGGAGGCGCTGCTGTTTCACCCCGAAGCCCTCGCCGCGGACTTTCACTTCGGCGAGCCCGACGTGGCGGAGCTGCGCATCGCCGTGCCGGGAGCATCGCTGTCGGCCCTGCATCTGCGCCTGCCCAAGGCCAAGGGCGTGGTGTTCTTTCTCCACGGCGACGGCGGCAACCTCGCCAGCTGGTTCACCAACAGCGACTTCTACCGCGCCGCCGGCTATGACCTTTTCATGATCGACTATCGCGGCTACGGCAAGAGCAGCGGCCGCATCGAAAGCGAGGCGCAGCTCGAATCCGACGTGCGCGCCGCCTGGCGGCTGGTCGCGCCGCAATACGTGGGGCGGCGCACGGTGATCTACGGCCGCTCTTTGGGTACGGCGCTGGCCGCGGCGCTTGCCGCCGAAGTACGGCCCGATCTCACCGTACTGGTCTCGCCCTATTGCAGCATGGCGGAACTGGCCCGCAGGCAATACCCGCTGCTCCCGGTCGTGCTGTTGCGCTACCCGCTGACGACCTGCGCCGCGGCGGCCCGCATCACCACGCCGCTGCTGCTGATCCACGGCGATCAGGACAACGTCATTCCCATCGGCGAGAGCGAAAAAATCCTGGCGCGCGCACCACAGGCCGAACTGCTCAGGATCCGCGGCGCCGCGCACGATGACCTGCAGCGCTTTGCCGACTACCGCAATGCCTTGGCGGCGCGCCTGAAGGCGCTCTGAGAAGCGTCCTCGATCCCGTCGCTCGGCGCCGGTTGCCACGCCGAAGGATTACCGGAATGCCGGTAGTCGCCACCGCGGTTTCCGGTATTTTCAAGACGGCCGCCCATCGTATATATTTATTTCGCATCGACGGGGTCGCGGCGGCAAGGTCGTCGCGGCCGGTGGCGACAGTATGCGCCGCAGCGACGGCAGGCGGGAAATCGAAATGGACGCGGATCGACAGAACACGGGCATCGGTGCGAATCCCGATCCGGGCCAGCACGAAGTCTTCGCGGCCCTGGACGCGATCCTGAGTTCCAGCCGCGTGGGCGGCGACCCGCCGTTATCGGGTGCCGTCACGCGCCTCGAGCGCGCCTTGCGCGAGCACTTCCGCAGCGAGGAACAAACGCTCGTGGCGAGCGTCGGCGGCGGCGCCTCGCCGCGGGCGCGTACCCACCGATCGATACTGAATTACGTGTCCCGTCTCGGCAGCCACCTCGATCAATGGGACGCTGCCCAGGCCCACCTTCACCTGCGCTTTCTCGATCACCTGCTGACGACGCATCTATGCGATCTGAATTGACGGGAAGCCGTCGGGCCAGCGACGGCCGGGAAAGCCGGATAAACCTTGCGAGCAAGTTTCGCCGCGCCGCGGCAACGAGGTCAGTCATCGATGATGGTCGATAATCGGCAAGCTCAGCGCGTGGCGTTCGGGCTATCGGCATTGTTCGCCGTGGTAGGAATCGCTTGCGTCGTGCTATTTCTGCACCGGCACACGCCGGACGCTCACCTGCTGTTCGGTGCCACCATCTCGGCGACAGCCAGCGTGGCCGCACTGATGGCCGGCGTCTTCCACGCCGTTCTGGAGTCGCTGCAGCGGGACGCACCGGCCGACGCGCATCATGGCCGCCAGCCCGGTCGCCGCTTGGCGGACCGGGAAGCTGCCGTGCCACGGCCGCAGCGTCGGGAGGTGGTGCCGACCGAGCGGCGCAGCAGCGACGAGCCGCGGTTTTGCACTCAGGCGCAGGCGCCCTGCACCCGCTGGTCGTCGTGCGGCGGGCAGTCACCCGGACATTTCGCCGTCGTCGAAACGGCCGATGCTCGGTCATACGCCGGCCCGATCGTCCTTCCCGTCGTCCATCGCCATGGCATGCAAGACTGCCCCCTGATGCCGCGGGCAAGCACCGCCGGCCGCACCGCGGCGCAACACCCCGTCATCCACTGAGCGCCATCCGTCTCAGCCTGAGCGTCTACGGCCGTCGCGCGCGCTAGCGCAACGGCGTAGGCAAGCGGGAGGCGCGAGCAGCGTCGGGTGACGCTTGAACTCCGCTACACGCCACCCGCGCGCAGTCGGACTCCGGCGGACCGTTGCAGCCGATCGTCGCGGCGCCTCGCGCGGGAGCGGACTGCGTCGCATCGTCTGGTCCGGAAGACTCTCCGCCGCCGCCACGTCGTGCCAGGCAAAATCGTCCGGCGGGTTGGAATCTGCCTCCCAAATCCGGGGAAACCCCAACTCGACGCGACGGTCCGTGAGCCGCTACGCACCGCGGTGGCATCGCTTAGCACGCCCCAAACCGCCTGTAGGCGCCTCCTCCACGTCCCGTGAGGGACGCTGCGGTTCCATGTCTTGAACGGGCACGCCCCATGCTTTATCACTGCCGAGGCAGCAGCGTTTTGCGCCACCATCATCGGCAGAAGCCGGACGAGTAGACAGCGAAGCGGGAGGAAAGAAAAATGAATCGCAACCTGACCGAAGAAGTTCTGCAACTCGAAACCGCCGTATTCACCGGCACCGGCGGCGTCAGTGCCGGTAGTCGCGGCGGCGGCTTCCGGCCGGCGTTCCAGGACACCCACACGCGGGCCGTGTATCTGTCGCGCT
>WNGH01000824.1_pt1 | contig 27616 bp, 25 predicted proteins | sample 5400631 | NCBI WGS metagenome assembly WNGH01 (sample SAMN13153373, study PRJNA577476) | soil metagenome | isolation source: 115 cm soil or saprolite under Garry oak tree replicate 1 | place: USA:California | collected 2016-06-15
AGCGAAAGACCTTCCTTGGGAGCCAGTGTCAGCGGCTCGATCCCGTGCTCGCGCAGCACCTCGGCGGCCGGGCGCCCGGCGGGCGGATCGCCGGCCGTCCGCAGCCGGCCCTCCCCGATCAGCGGCTCGGCCAGGTGGGCGAGCTGGGCCAGGTCGCCCGAGGCACCCACCGCGCCCTTGCCCGGTATGACCGGCAGCAGGTCGAGAGACAGCAGCTCGAGCAGCCGGGCGGGCAGGTCGGCGCGCACGCCCGAGTAACCGGCCGCCAGCGTCCTGGCGCGCAGCAGGAGCAGCGCCCGCACGGTCTGATCGTCCAGCGGCGTGCCGATGCCCGCCGCGTGCGAGCGCACGATCGCGCCCTGCAGCGCGGTCAGGTCGGCCTCCCCCACCGGCGTGTCGGCCAGCGCGCCGAACCCGGTGTTCACCCCGTATACCGGCGCGCCGCCGCTGAGCGCCTTGACCACCACCGCGCGGCTCACTTCCATCCGCCTGGGCACGTCGGCGCCCAGCGTGACCCGAGCCTGCCCGTGCGCCACCGCCACGACATCGTCCACGGTCAGCGCGCTTCCGTCCACCACGATTTCCCGCATGATCGACAGCTTCCCACGCCCGGGCGCCGGCCAGCTACGCCAGGTCCAGCCCAAAGGTGCAGGCCAGTCCCTCGGCGCCCGCCGGGGTGACCCGTACGCTGCGGCGCCGCTGGCCGCGCTCGATCCAGCCGAGCTCGAACAGCCGGCTGGTGATGGCCGCGGCCAGCGCGCCGTTCAGGTGCCCGCGGCGCTGGGTCCAGTCGATGCAGGTGCCGGCGAAGTGGCGGCGTGAGCGCCGGACCGCCAGGACATCCAGGCCGAACGAACCTAGGGCCCTCGCTCCGGCCCCGGTGACTTCGAAGCGAGGGGATGGCGTAACACCTCGGTCCGTTCGGCCTGATGACTGTTCCTGGAGCAGGCGGTGGCGGAGCATGCCGTCGAGCAGTTCCACCCCCGCCCGCCCCGCCAGGTGGTCGTAGCAGGTGCGGGCCTCGGCCAGCGCGGCCGCCTCGCGGGACTGGCGCAGGGTGCGGACCGGCACCCCGGGGCTGATCAGGCCCAGGGCCTCGATGGCCGCCGCGACTTCGTGGCCGGCCAGCCGGTAGTAACGGTGCCTGCCCTGCCGGGCGACCACGATCATGCCGCCCTCGAGCAGCTTGCCCAGGTGGAAGCTGGCGGTCGCGGCGCTGACCCCGGCCAGCCGGGCCAGTTCCCCTGCCGCCAGCGGGCGGTCCGGCAGCAGCGCCCGCAGGATCGCCGCCCGGGTCGGGTCGGCCATCAGCGCCGCGGCGGGCGCGATGTCGGTGTCATACGGCAGGCTCTGGGCCGGTACGGTCATATTTCGACGCTAGCCCAACTATCTTTCGACCAGCATCGAAGGATGACAGACAACCCCTGCTGACCTGCGAAATGGCTGGTCCAGCCGCATGGGATGCGCCGCGCGACCCGGCCTGGACGCTGCGCGAGATCGCGGGGCCCGTGCCCGGAGTGTGCGCCTACGCGGAGTTTGCCGGGAACTTGATGTGACGTTGAGGGGGGATCCGAGTTTGCGCGAGCGGCAAGATCGGCTACAGTTCTGATCGCACCCCCGGGTGCGATGCGGACGTGGCTCAGTTGGTAGAGCATCACCTTGCCAAGGTGAGGGTCGCGGGTTCGAATCCCGTCGTCCGCTCAGAGGGGAGCGTATGCCCTTGCGGCATGCCCTTTGCGGCGGAGTGGCCGAGTGGCTTAGGCAAGGGCCTGCAAAGCCCTGTACACGGGTTCGATTCCCGTCTCCGCCTCTACGATTCCTCCGAACGCCAAGCGGCACGGTCTGCTCAGACCGTGCCGCTGACCGGCTCCTCATCGCGCCGGATCGAGAAGGCGCTCGATCCGGCCGAGCCGCTCGGCCAGCTCGGCGATATCGGCCTTGGTCGCGCCCTGCTCGGCGTGCTTAAGGGTCAGCACCAGCTGGCCGCCTGGCTCCAGGTTGCCGGTCTGGACCTGGCTGACATCATCCCCGTTCTGCAGCCGGACGGCATGGTCGATCTCGCTGCGGCGCAGGCCCAGGCGCCGCAGGACCCGGCCCCTGACGTGCCCGTCCTTGATCACGACGGTACCCCGCCCGTCGAATATGCGCTCGGCGGCGGGGCTGACCACGACGAGCCGGTCGATCACGGCGTTGACCGCGACCAGGGTGACGGCGCCGATGATCCCGCCGGTCACCGAGTTGTCATTGCCGATGATGGCATTCTGCACCACATTGGACAGCAAGAAGATCACCGCGAAATCGAGCGTGCTCAGGCTCGCCATTCCCCGCTTGCCGGTGAGCCGGAACAACACCACGATCACCGCGTAGATGATGATGGTGCGCAGGACCTTCTCCGTAAACGGGATCTGCTCAGCAAACATGGCATGCCACATCGTGGTCTCCAGGTCGGATCAAAGGAATGCAGCCGGGGGTTGGTCGGGGTTAGTCCGGGTCAGCCGGTTCCTGGTGCGGGTCGCTCGCCGGGATGGACCAGGCCTGCCTCGTAGGCGAGCACCACGACCTGGACCCGGTCGCGCAGGGCGAGCTTGGACAGGATCCGCCCGACGTGGGACTTCACGGTCGCCTCGGAGACGAACAAACAGGCCGCGATCTCGGTGTTGGACAGGCCGCGGGCCACCGCGATGAGCACCTCGCGCTCGCGTTCGGTCAGCGCGGAGAGCTGCGGATAGCGCTGCTCCCGCTGGCCCGGGGAAAGCGGAAGGACCTGGGCGTACTCTTCGAGCAGGCGGCGCGTCACCCGGGGCGAGACGACCGCGTCCCCCGCGGCGACCGTCCTGATGGCGGCGACGAGCTCACCGGGGCGCACGTCCTTGAGCAGGAAGCCGCTGGCGCCGGCCCGCAGCGCGCCGAAGGCGTATTCGTCAAGGTCGAAGGTGGTCAGGACCAGCACCTTGGGCAGCGGCCCGGCACCGGTGATCCGTCTGGTGGCCTCGGTGCCGTCGGTACCGGGCATCCGGATGTCCATCAGCGCCACGTCCGGCGTGTGCCGCCGGGCGAGCTCGACGGCTTCCTCCCCGTTACCCGCCTCGCCCACCACGGTCAGGTCGCCCTCGGCCTCCAGGATCATGCGGAAGCCGCGGCGCAGCAGCGGCTGGTCGTCCGCCAGCAAGATGGAGACGCTCATCGGCGCGCCCCCAGGGTGGCCTCGACCAGCCAGCCCTCGGCGGAATCCGGGTTGGGCCCGGCCTGCAGGGTGCCGCCGTGCAGCGCGGCGCGTTCGCGCATGCCGTCGATGCCGTGGCCGCGGTGCGCGTCCGGCACCTTCGCGATGCCGTCGTCGGCGACCCGCACCCTGACCCGGGGCTGGTCGTAGGCGATGGTGACCGTCGCGTGGCGAGCCGCGGCGTGGCGCAGGGTATTGGTCAGCGCCTCCTGGACGATACGGTACGCGGTCAGCTCGGCCGCGGCGCCGAGCGGGAACGGCGTGCCCTCGACGGTCAGGTCCACCGGCAACCCGGTCGCCCGGATGCGCTCGACGAGCGCGCCGAGGTCGTCGATGCCGGGCTGCGGCGCGAGCCCGGCGGCCGGCTCGTCGGTGCGTAGCACGCCGAGCATCGCCCGCATGTCGGTCAGGGCGCGGCGGGCTACCTCGGAGGCCTCGGTCATCGCCTCGACGCCGCGGGCAGGATCGGCCCGGCTGACCACGGCCGCGGCATCGGCCAGCGTGATCACGACCGACAGGCTGTGCGAGACGATGTCGTGCAGTTCCCTGGCGATCCGGGTCCGCTCCGCGGCGGCCGCGATCACCGCCTGCTGGTCCCGCTCGATCTCAAGCCGGCGGGCGCGCTCATCCATCCAGGCCAGGTACCTGCTCCCGGAGGCGACCGCCAGCCCGGCGAACAGCGCCGCCACCACCGTGGCGGACAGGAACAGCAGTGAGCGCGGCATCGTGCCGGCCGGATCCCACTTGACCGCGGCCATGACCGCGCCGGTTTCGAGCAGCGCGGCGGCGAGCAGGGTACGGATCCGTGACTCGTGGGCCGCCACCGTATACAGCGCGACCAGTAGCGCCGCGTCCCCGAGCAGCGGGAAGCCGAGCAGCCACTGGGCGAACGCGATGGCGCTGGTGCCCAGGAAGACCGCGGACGGGTAGAGGCGGCGGACGCTGAGGGCCGCGATCAGCGCGGTCTGCACGACGAAAGGGCGGTAGAAGGTGAAACCGGACCCGGCGAGCCACACCGAGCACAGGGTCAGCAGGACCGCGGCCAGCAGCGTGTCGGTGGCCAGCGGGTGGGCGCGCATCAGCCGGCGTCCCCAGCCGAACAGGCCGCGGGTGATCTCGTCGGGTGGCTGCTCTCCCGGCCACTCGCGCGGCGGCCATGCCCCCAGAACGGTGCCTGGCGGGCCGGGGAGCCTGGTGGTGGTGCCCAATGTGCGTCCTTCGTGATGACTTACCGGCAGCGTACCTGGATCGACTTCCTGCGATCGGTTGACGCATGGCATCAGCGCTGGTGGCACCGGGGATCAGGGGCCGGTCTCCGACCTGAGGATGACGCCGGCGGCCCGGATTTCGTCCTGCGGGATGTCCCGCCGCCGGGCGCCCGCGGCATAACGTGGCCTCACATTGCCTGCTGATGGAGGGGACTTGCCCGTTCAGCCGTCGGCCCGGCTGGAAATGGACCTGGGTCAGCCGGGCCGCGCGGTCTTCCCTCAGCCGCTCGCCGCCAAGGTGCCTGAGATCACCTTCCTGTTCTGGGTGGTGAAGATCCTCACTACCTGCGGCGGCGAGGCGGTATCGGACTACCTGGCGCTGGGCAGCCGCCTCGTGGGCGGGGCGGTAGAAACAGGCTTGCTGGTCACCGCGCTGGTGTGGCAGTTCAGGACCCGCCGCTACGTCGCGACCGCCTACTGGTCGCTGGCGTATGCCATCGCGATCTTCGGCACCGGGGTGTCCGACGCCCTGCACCTGTTCGCCGGCATCCCGTACGCCGGCACCACGCTGCTCTGGGCCGTGGTGCTCGCGCTCGTTTTCTGGCTCTGGTACCGCAGCGAGGGCACGCTGTCGATCCACAGCATCGTCATGCGGCGGCGTGAGGCCTACTACTGGGCCGTGGTATTCGCCACCTTCGCGCTCGGCACCGCCCTGGGCGACTTCACGGCCAGCGTCCTTGGCCTGGGCTATCTCGCATCGGCGATCATGTTCTTCCTCATCATCTTGATTCCCGCCGTGTTCTGGTGGCGGTTCGGGCTCAATGCGATTGCCGCCTTCTGGTTCGCCTACGTCGTGACCCGTCCCCTGGGCGCCTCGTTCGCCGACTACTTCGGCCGGGCGCATTCGCTGAGCGGCGCCGGTTTCGGCTCGGGCCGGATAGCGGTGATCGTCGCGATCGCCGTGGCCGGTCTCGTCGGCTACCTCGCCGTCACCCGCCGCGACGTGCAGACGCCGCTGACCCGTCCGGCGGGCCCTCACGCGGCCCCGGAAATGATGCCAGGCAGGAGCGCGCGGTCACGGTTATCGATGAGGTTGCGGGTAAGTAGAAGGGCATGGTCAGGATAAAGCGCTGGGTAACTGGCAAGCGCAAGAAGGTCGTCTGGTCCGAACCGCAACTGCCGCCGTTTATCAAGATCAACCCGGACAGCCCTCCCGGTCTCGGGGAAGGGCTCCAGCCCGGTGATCTGTCCATGGGCATAGCAGCGGAAGAGTTCCTCAAGATGCCCGACGAAGAAGACGAAGGCGAGCCGGTTTAGCTCCGCCTCGTCAGGGTGCTCTTTGAGCACGTTCGCAGCTTCGCTGCGCATGGCCGGCTGCTAGGTTAGCTGCGCCCTGATGGCCTCCAGCGCGAACCTGATGTTCTCGACCGAGTTGGCGTAGGAGAGCCGCAGGAAGCCTTCACCGTACCGGCCGAAGGAGGGACCGGACAAGGCCGCAACCCCCGCCTCCGTCAGCAGCCTGGCCTGCAGGTCAGCCGAGGTCTGGCCGGTCCCGGTGATGTCGGGGAAGGCGTAGAACGCGCCCTGCGGCTCGAGGCAGGTGATGCCGGGGATCTCGTTAAGGCCGGCGACCACGATGTCCCGGCGGCGGCGGAACTCGGCCACCATCTGATCCACCGGATCCCACGGGCCCTCCAGGGCGGCGATGGCAGCGTACTGGCTGAACGCCGACGTGCATGACACCGAGTTGATGGCCAGCCGGGTGATCGGCTCGACCAGGGCGGGCGGGAACACGCCGAAGCCCAGCCGCCAGCCGGTCATCGCGAACGTCTTGGACCACCCGTCGAGCAGGATGGTCCGGTCCGGCATCCCGTCGACGTCGAGCACGCTGGCGTGCCCGGGCCCGGGCCCGTACCGGATGGCCCAGTACACCTCGTCGGTCAGCACGGTCAGGTCGTGGCGCAGCGCGATGGCGGCGATCGCCTCGCAGTCCTCGCGGGTGAGCGCGCTGCCGCACGGGTTGTGCGGCGAGTTGATGATGAGCAGCCTGCTACGGTCCGTGATCAGCCGCTCGAGTTCGCCGGTGTCGATGCGGAAGCCGTTGCGCTCGCGCAGCGGGACAGGCACCGGGACCGCGCCGGCGAACGACACGATCGATTCGTACATCGGAAACCCGGGATCGGGATAGAGCACCTCGTCGCCCTCGCCGGCCATGGCGAGGATGGTGAAGAACATGATCGGCTTGGCTCCAGGGGTTACCACCACGCGGTCCGGGGTGACCCGCATCCGGCCGGTGCGCTCCAGGAAGGCGGCCACGGCCTGGCGCAGCGGCGGGATGCCGGGCGCGGGCACGTAGTGGGTGGCGCCCGCGCGCAGGGCCTCGACCGCGGCCTCGACGATGTGCGGGGCGGTCGGGAAGTCCGGCTCGCCGATCTCCAGGTGGATGACCTTCCGGCCGGCGTCTTCGATGGCCCGCGCGCGGGCCAGCACCTCGAAGGCGGACTCGGTGCCGAGCCTGGCCATGCGGTCCGCGAGCCGGATACTTACCATGGCCCCGATGATAAGTCTGTGACGGTATAGCGGTAAGAGTCTGGAGTGCAGGAGCGGCTCGATCCGGGTCAGGGTTTCCCTGAGGTTGGGTTCCGAGGTGGTGTCGCGGGCAGCGGGCAGGGACAGCCAGCGCAGCGGGGCGTGCGCGTTCTCGGGGCGGATCGCGTCGGGAGTGCCGGTGGCCATGAAGAAGCGGACGTCGGCGTGCTCGTGGGCGGGTTCGCCTTTGCCTGGGGGGACGCTGACGATGACCACGTGCCTGATCTCGCCGTCCGGCCACGGCACCAGGTCGGCCAGGCCGGTCTCCTCCTCCGCTTCCCGGGCGACGATCGCGAGCGGGTCGGTCTCGCCGGGGTCGCCGTGGCCGCCTACCTGCAGCCAGGCTTGCTGCCGCTGGTGCCAGCGCAGCAGCACCCGGGCGGTGGGCGGGTGCACGATCAGCGCGGACGCGGTGACGTGCAGCAGGAGCTCGCGCCGGTACGGGTCAGCGGCGGCCTCCACCAGGGTCCGCACCCGCTGGATGTCGGCCGTCTCGGCGTCGCCTTCCGGGCGGTAGCGGTCAAGCAGCGCGGTTAGCTCAGGCACCGAACAAGTATGGCGGGCGGCCCGTCACGCCGGGGACACAGGCGAAGATGTCGCCGGCGCGCGGCTGCTCGCGCAGGTCGGCGGGGGTGAGGTTCTCCCGGGCGGTGGTGATGTACAGCGTGCCCAGGTCCGCGCCGCCGAACGCGGCCGAGGTAACCTGGCTGACCGGGAGCTTGACGACGGTGTCGAGGGTGCCGTCGGGGGTGTAGCGGTGCAGTTCGCCGGTGCCCCACACCGCGAGCCAGAGGCAGCCGTCGGTGTCGAGGGTCAGGCCGTCGGGGATGCCGCCGGAGACCGAGACGAAGCGGCGCCGACTGGACAGCGCGCCGGAGTCCGGGTTGGTGTCGAACACGTCCACTCCCCCGCTGAGGCTGTCCGCGTAGTAAAACACCCGGCGGTCATCGGTCCAGTCCAGGCCGTTGGACAGCCCGACGCCGCCGAACAACTCGGTGACCGCGCCATCCGGGCTGAGCCGGTACAGGCTGCACGGGCGGGCCGCTCTCATCCTGCCAGGCCATGGTGCCCGCCCAGAAGTCCCCCCATGGGTCCGGCTTGCCGTCGTTGAACCGGACCACGGACCGGTCGACGGTGAAGTCGCCCAGCCGCCGCAGGTCCTGACCGTCGTGACCGGCCAGCGCGAACCCGTCCACCAGCGCGAGAACCAGCCCGCCGCCGCGGGTCAGCCCGACGGTGCCGACCGGGTCGCCGACCTCGAACGAGCTGTGCCCGCCGGTGACCGGATCGAGCGCGTGCACGTGGCCGGGCAGGATGTCCACCCAGCGGAGCAGCCCGCGGGCGGCGTCCCAGACCGGACCCTCGGCCAGCTCGCACTGAGCCGGGACCGCGACCTCGGCGTCCAGCGTCCGGGTCATGGCACCCTCACCTCCAGGAAGACCTTCTGAGCCGGTCATCGGCAGGTCGTAATCCGGACGGGAATTCTGCGCCATACTGATATATCGGTCACCTGTGGGGGGTGTCCGCGCTTGGCCGGAGACCGGGAGGGGACGGCCACTATGACGGTAGCGCGCTTTGTCGGCATCGGAGTGGGCGAGTACGACCAGGGCCACCCCGCGCTCGACCACGCTGTGCCTGATGTGGAAGCAGTGGCCGGGCTGCTGGGGAAATCCTTTGAATGCACATTACTCCGGGACCCGGACGAGCAATCGGCGAAGGCCTGCCTGGCCGGGCTTCGCGGCTCGATGCCCGACGGCGGAAGCCTGGTGCTGCTCTGGAGCGGGCACGCCATACCCTCCGTGGTCGACGGTCCCCGCCTCCTAGCCCGGGACAGCAAGGCCTATAAGACGAGCGGCCTGGGAGTCACCAATGATGCCGCCGGCCCGTGCGCCGAATCGGGCGCGAATCAAATGTTGTTCATCATCGATACCTGCTATTCCGGTGCGGCGGTTACTGCCGCCGAGATAGTGGCGCGTATCCTGCAGCAAGTTCCGCCGGAAGGACAGCAGGTATGGGTGGGAGTGCTGACGTCGTGCCTGCCGACGGAAAGGGCGCGCGACGGGGAGTTCGGGCGGCATCTGGTCGCGCTACTGGAATCCGGGCCAGAACCCGGGCCGGACGTGAAAGATCTGCTGGTACGGCGCTGGTCGCCGCAAAACGAGTTCATCAGCGGCTATGACCTGTGCGACACCCTGCTGAAGACGTGGAAAACTCAGGCGCACAGCCCGGATTTCCACAACAGTGGCAGCGCGTGGTGGATGTTCAGGAATCCCCGCTATGACGCTGGCGCTCCCGAGCGGGTGGTTGAGCACCTGCTTCTGGCGGCCCGGGGCGGCGCGGACCCCGACGAGCACTCCTGGTTCACCGGGAGGACGACGGAACTGGACCAGGTGGTGGCTTGGGTGCGTTCCGGGGCGCCTGGCCTGCACGTGGTGACAGGGTCGGCGGGTACCGGCAAGACCGCTATCGCCGGGCGGGTGGTGAGCCTATCTAACCCCTTGGAACGGAAGCGACTGCAGTCCGAAGGCCGACCGCTCGGGCATGCTGATCCGGGGGGAACGTTCGGTTCATGCCCACGTGCACGTACGCGGGCTGACCCTCGACCGGGCCGCTGACCTCATTGGCCGTGATCTCGTGCGAGCCGGTGTACTGCCTGCCCAGGACGATCCGCGGAACGCCGCCGAACTGGTCGGCCAGGTCCAGCGCGTCGTGGAGCAGGGTGCCACCCCGCCGGTCATCGTGGTGGACGGCCTGGACGAGGCGCGCGCCCACACGTTCGCGATCACCGAGGAACTGCTGCTCCGGCTGGCACCCTACGCCGTGGTGATCGTTTCCACCCGGGAACGGCGGCGCGGTGAGACCGAGCCTTCGCTGCTGGACGTGCTGACGGCCGGCACTCCTGAGCTGGACCTGGACCTCCCGGCCGCCCAGGAACGGGGACGCGCCGATATGCGCGGGTACATCGCCTGGCGGCTGACCGACGTAGACCTGGCGATGGACCCGGACGCTGTCGCCGGTTATCTGGCGGGGACAGCGTCGATGACGGGGAGCAGCCCGTTCCTGCTGGCCCGGCTGGTAACCGACCAACTGCGCGCCGCGCCGGTGGACACCGCGCAGCCAGACTGGCAGGACATGGTGAGTCATTCGGTGGAGGACGCGCTCGACACCGACCTGGCTCACGTGCGGGCGCTGGATGGCGCCTCCGGATTGGCCAGCCAGTCGGCGCGGATTCTTCTGGCCGCGCTGACGTGGGGCTTTGGTGCGGGATTGCCGGAAGAGGAGTGGCTCGTCTGCGCTAATGCGACCAGCGGCGGCGGGTTTGGCTCGGCGGATGTGAGCTGGATCCTCGATGAGCTGGGCCGGTACATCATCCAGGACGGTGAGGCCGGAGTGGCGGTGTACCGGATCGCACACCAGAGCCTGGCCGATCACATCCGGCCGCCCTTTATGGCTAGCCACCAGCAGACATTTGATCCGCAAGCGCTGCCGATCGCCAAGGCACTGCTAGAACGCTATGAGACCCTGCTGGCCAGCGGAATCTCGGCTAGCGGTCCGGAATACCTGTGGCGGTACGCCTGGCGGCACGCCGCCGCGGCCGGCCTGGATGGCCTGGATCTTCTCCGCGCTCTGGCGGTTCGTGAGGACGCGCTGCTACCCGACATCGCCTTGGCCGCCCAGGAGGTAGGCGGGCGGCTGGCAGATTGGGGTTACCGCATGGAGGCGGTCGACCCTGCCGAAGAGGCAGCGCAGCTGTACCAGGAGCTGGCCGCCGCCAACCCCGCCTTCCTGCCCGACCTCGCCGGCGCCCTGAACAACCTCGGCATCCGCTACAGGGAGGTCGGGCGGCGCCAGGACGCCCTGCCCCCAGCCGAAGAAGCCGTCCAGCTCTACCGCGAGCTAGCCGCCGCCAACCCCGCCTTCCTGCCCGACCTCGCCATGGCCCTGAACAACCTCGGCGTCTGCTACAGCGAGCTGGGGCGGCGCCAGGACGCCCTGGCCCCAGCCGAAGAAGCCGTCCAGCTGCGCCGCGAGCTAGCCGCCGCCAACCCCGCCTTCCTGCCCGACCTCGCCACCTCCATGAACAACCTCGGCAACCGGTTCAGCGAGGCCGGAACACCTGCTCGAGGCGATGCCATATGGGAACAGGCGATCACCGAGGCGGCACCGTCGGCGGGCGCCTACCTGCTGGTAGCACGGGCTAGCGGAACCGAGCCGGGAAACGCCAAAGTTGCGGGGTGGCTGGTTCGCAGCCTCGCCCTGGACAGCGAAAACCGTGATCTCCAGGGCAGCGTCCATGAGCTAGCACGTCGTCATCGTGTTCCCGACCCGGCTGCCTTTGACGAGAACTGGGCCCGGCATACCGGCAGGCCAGTACCGGCCTGGCTCACCGTCGACCCCGTGCTGCTCGCTGCCGCCCGGGCATGGGTCGCCACCGATACCTACACCGCTGAGCGCGATTACCTAGCGGATCACCTCGAACTACTTGAACCGGACGCGGATATCGCCGTCGCCGAGGCGCTGCTCGTCGTGACCGAGCAGGCGGCAGGTCGATATTCCGCGCTGCGCCAGGTAGCACAGCGCGACGGCGTCGCTGCCGCCTACCAGCCGCTGCTCCTCACCATCCTGGCCCGCGAGTTCACCACGGCAGACCCCCATCGTCAGCGTGAACTGCTTGTTGGCCGCCGCGATGACCTACTCTCCGAGACGGTCGCCAGTGCCCTCAACGAGCTTGCCGACCAGGAAGGCGAAATAGCGATCCTGAGCCAACGCGCATCGGCCTTGCTCGCTCTGGCCAGAACGGGTGATGACGGGCTTGCCTTTGAGGCACTCGACGAACCAGGCCGGTTCCCAGCGCTGCTGCATACCCTCGCCACTCAAGCCGAAGCCGGCAGTCTCGCCCCGGCCGCCATCGCGGCCTACACGATCGCCGCAACAAATGCCGAGGCCGCAGCCGCCATGTTCTACCTTGCCGTGGGCGGGGTGATCCAAGGTAATCGTGACGGAGCCGCCGATCTCGTAAAGCAAGCCCGCACAGCTGATCCGGACCAGGTGCCGAGCTGGATCAACGAGCTCGCCGGGATCGGCCAGCATCATCCTGGCGTCCTGCCGCTCATCTCTATGCTCACCGCTCCAGCTGCCGAATCGTCGGGAGACAGCGAATGATGCCACCAACCGATCTCGTGGTGGTGCTGCCGGGGATCCTCGGCAGCACCTTGAGCAAGGATGGCCATCTAGTTTGGGCGCCGTCGGCTGGGTCTGCGCTGCGGGCCATCGGAACGTTCGGCGCGTCAGTCACTCATCTGCAACTGCCGACGGGAATCGGCGACGACCATCCTTACGACGGGGTGGAGCCCGTCGGTCTTATGCCCGATCTGCACGTCCTGCCGGGGATATGGACGGCGGTCAAAGGCTACGACCAGTTGCTCAGACGGCTGCGGTCCCTGGGGTGCCGGGAACCGGGCGGCGATGCATCGCCTGGCAACCTGATCGCGGTCCCCTACGACTGGCGGCTGTCCTGCCGGTACAACGGCCGACGGCTGGGGACCATCGTCGAGCCCGCCCTGGAGAGGTGGCGGGCTCAGGGCGGGCCGTTCGCCGAGGCCAGGATGGTCTTCGTCTGCCACTCCATGGGCGGGCTCGTCGCTCGCTGGTACATCGAGAAGTGCGGCGGGGCGGAGATCACCCGCAAGCTCATCACGCTGGGAACGCCTTACCGGGGTGCCGCCCGGGCCCTCGCCCAGCTCATCAACGGCGCCGACCCCGGGCTGGGGCCGTTCCGGCTGCACCTGACCGAATTCGCCCGCAGCATGCCATCGTTGCATCAGCTGATGCCGGAATACGCCTGCCTCGACCACGGAGGCGATCTGGCCAAAACCACCGCCGTCGCTCTTCCCGAGCTGGACAGCTCGATGGTCAGCGATGCGATGCGCTTTTACACACAGCTGCAAGAGGCCGAGGCCAGGCGGCCGCAAAGCCTTATCGACACCCATGCCATCCTGGGCACCAACCAGCCGACCGCCAGCACCGCGCGGCTCACCGCGGGTCGCGTCGAGCTGCTCGACGAATATCAGAACCAGGATCTGTACGGCGACTCGACGGTCCCTGTCGTCGGCGCGTGCAGGCCTGATGTCTCGATGGACAGCAACACGCTGCGCCGCGTCCCTGACAAGCACGGCAACCTGCCGCGAAATCGGGCTGCCCTCGATGAGGTCGAAGGCATCCTGACCGCCAAATCCATCGTCGTCAAGGCCGCCAAGCTCGCGGCCTTGCGAGTGGAAGCCCCCGAGTTCAAGCTGGCCGGTGAAGGCTTCACCATAGGGATCACGGCGGCCGAGGATACGCGGGAGGCAATTCATCTCACGATAACGAGCGAAAAGGGAGAGCCCGTCGAGGCGCGCGGCCTCCGACCGTCAACAGAGCCGATTACGGCTTCGATCGGCGGACTCCCGCCAGGTGCCTACACCATCGATGTCGGTGGCGCAGAGCCTGGAGCCTCGCTCGCTTCGGTTAGCAGCGACATCCTCATCTGGGAAGACCCGAACCGCTCGTAGACGGGCTTTGCCGGCCGGCCGGTAACGGCGGACCTTCAGGTCCGGGGCCGGGCGGGCGGGCTGTGGCTGTGGAGCACCCTGGTCTTGTCCGGGTTCCACGCGGTGGTGGTGCCGTCGGGATTCAGGACTAGAGTCCAGCCCCACTTGTGGATCGCGATCTGGTGGTGGAAGAAGCACAGCAGGACGCAGTCCTTGACGCTGGTCTTGCCGCCGTGCTTCTTGTGCTTGACGTGGTGCACCTGGCATGCCGAGGCGGGCTGGTTGCACCGGCCCGCCCACTGGCAGTGCTTGTCGCGGAGGATGACCGCGTTGCGGATCGCGGCGGGGATGGTCTCGGAGAAGCCGATGTCCAGCGGCAGGCTGGGGCCGGCGAGCCGGGCACCGAGCTGCCGGCGGCGCAGGAAGCTCGCCAACCCGCCCGGGCCGGACAAGAGGTCCACAGCCTTGCCGATAATGGCTCGCTCAAGGGCCTCCCAGGCCTGGGTGGTATCGGGGGCGGGCGCGCTGGTGTCGTCACGTGGGCCGTGGTGGCGGAGCTTGTCGAGCTGGGCGCATAGCCGGACCAGGTCGTCCAGGGCGGCGGGGTTGACGTCGCCGGTCACGATGGGGGCCATCGCCGCGTCGCAGGCGACGCCCTCCGCGGCGTCGCCATCCAGCCACGCCCCGCCGTCGCTGCCGCCGGCGGAGGCTTCGGCCCGGTGCGCGGCCCACTGGGCGCGGACCCGGCTGGTCCACTCCTCCTGCAGGGCCGAACTGCCGTCCATCATGAGCAGGTCAGCTAGGGACATATGGACCCAGGCTTTCACCGGCTGCCCGGCTCGCTCGGGCAGCAGCCCGGCGGTGACCAGCCGCTGCATCGCCTCGTGAAGCGCGTCGTGGTACCGCTGGGCCTGGCTGCGGGTGTCCTCCGCGCCCGCGGGGGCCGACAGCGCATCCAGCACCGTGGTCACGATCGAGGCGCACTCCGGGGTGAGGTCGCCGGTCAGGACGCCCGCACCGTCAAAGGTGGTCTCAAGCTTTACGGAGCGGTCCTCGAACGCCTGGTGCTTGTCGCCGTCGGGGTCACCGGGCAGGGACTGGGCGTAGATCTCGGCGGCCAGCCCGCCCAGGTCCCGCAGATCCATCCCGGCCTGAGCGGCGCTGACCAGGATCGCGTCGGCGGCTTCCCGGCAGTCCCCGGGCAGTTTGTCGGTCCAGGTGCAGATCGTCCGGGCGTATGACTCCGACAACTCCCCCGCCGCCAGCACCCCGGCGACCTCGGGATGCGCGGCGGCCCGGCGGGCCCAGGCGGTATAGGCCACCGCGGCGCCTTTGGTGATGCGAGTCTTGTTGATCAGCCAGGCCCGGGGGCTGTAGTCCGCGTCCGCGCAGTATCCTTGGCCAGCGGTGAACGCCCCCAGGATCGACGCCCGCGCCGCCGTACCCATCGAGGTGATCTGCTCCAGGGCGTGCAGGCACTGCGCCTGGGTCTCGGCCGCCATCGTGGTCGCGTCGGCGGCGGTCAGGTAGCTCATCGCGGACCTCAGCATGCCCAGCGCCTGGGCTGTGCTCACGGGCGGCGGAACGGTGCTCACCTGGCTCACCTCCTTGGGCATCTCGCAGACCGACGGGCTCATGATGGGGATGGTTGCCGGTTGTGCCTCCCTCCTGCTGGGCAGCTTGATGATCCTGTTTCGACTCTTTGTTCTAGGCTAGCAGTCGCCGCCGACATTTTCGGGACGCCACGCCGAGGCGATGCCGGTGAAGCGGATCCAGTGGCGGACGCATTCGGCGAAGAAGGCGTCGCGGTCGCCGGGGTCCTCCCCCACCACCTCGTGCAGCTGGCCGTAGAGCTCGAACGAGATCACGCCGAACAGGTTGGTCCACACCATGAGGGCGCGCTGGACGAGCGGGGCGGGAACCCCCGGGGACAGATGGGAACGGATGGGGGCGAGGGCGGCCGCGGCTGGCTGCGCGGCGGCGGCTGGCTGGGCGGCGGCGGCCTGGGTGTTCTCGGCCTGGATGTCCGTGGACGGCATCTGCCCCGCGGCTGCGGCGTCGACGATGATCCGGAGCAGCAGGACGGTCACCCGGGTGGCGGGCTGCACGGTGTCGGCGGGGGCGACGTAGCCGGGCACCGGTGAGCCGTAGATCAGCGCGTACTCGTTCGGATGGGCCAGCGCCCAGGCCCGGACCGCTGCGCAGACAGCGGTGAAGCGCCCGGGCAGGTCGCTCCGCTCGACGGCGGTCTCGCGGGCCTCGGCGGCCATCCCGAGCGAGTCATACGCGTCGATGATCAGACTGGTCAGCAGCTCGTCGCGGTTCTTGAAGTAGCGGTACAGGGCCGACGAGGCCATGCCGAGGTCCCGGGCGATGGCGCGCAGGCTCAGCGCCGGGGCGCCGTCGGTGGCCAGGTAGCCGCGGGCCGCATCCAGGATCTCCGCGGTGATCTCGGCCCGGGCCCGTTCCCGGGCCGTGCGCGGGGCCGACGGGCGCCGTTCGCCGTCACTGGCCTGGTCTTTCTCATCACTCATGCGCCGATCATCGCACACAAACAAGACTGGCGACAACAATCAAGAGCACTGCTCTTGATTAATGCTGCCAATGAGCTATCCTAGAACTGAGAGCATCGCTCACCAATGAGAGCGGCAGTTACAGGGAGGTCTCCGATGAACGCCAGTCCAGCAGGATCAGATCTGGTCATCGGCGCGGGCGTGATCGGCAGCCGGGTCGCCCGGATGCTCGCCGGGCAGGGGCACCGCGTCAGCATGGTCAGCCGCCACGGCTCCGGGCCCGCCGGGGTCACCCACGTGCCCGCCGACGCCGCGGACGCCGCGGCGATGGCACGCCTGGCCGAGGGTGTCGCGGTGATCTACAACTGCGTCAACCCCGCCTATCAGCGGTGGCCAGCCGACTGGCCGCCGATCGCCGCCAGCCTGCTCGGCGCCGCGGAACGCGGCGGCGCGGTGCTGGTCACGCTGTCCAACCTGTACGGCTACGGGCCCGCGGCGCGGTCCCTGGGAGCCGGCGGCTACGACGAGGCACACCCGATGACCGAGGACACGCCGCTGGCCGCGACGGGCCGCAAGGGCCAGGTCCGCGCCCGCGTCTGGCAGGACGCGCTCGCCGCGCACCAGGCCGGGCGGGTCCGGGCGGCCGAGGTCCGCGCCTCCGATTTCGTCGGCCCCGGCGCCCAGAGCGCGCTGGGAGAGCGGATCGTCGGGCGGATCCGCCGGGGCCAGGGCGTGTCGGTGCTCGGCCGCACTGACCGGCCGCACACCTGGTCGTTCACCGACGACGTGGCCCGGACGCTGGTGGTGGCGGGCACCGACCCGAGGGCGTGGGGACGTGCCTGGCACGTGCCGTCGAACGAGCCGCGCAGTCAGCGCGCGGTCATCGGCGACTTCGCCCAGGCCGCTGGGGTCGGTGCGGTTGGCGTCCGTGCTCTTCCCCCGGTGCTGATGCACGGGATGGGCCTGGTCTGGCCGCTCATGCGGGAACTGCGCGAGACCGAGTACCAGTTCCGCGACGACTTCGTGATGGATTCCACGGCCGCGCAGGCGACCTTCGGCCTGAAGCCGACGCCCTGGGAAGAGATCGTCGCCGTGACCGTCCGGGCCTAGCCGGTGAGGAAGCGGTAGGAGCCGACTTCGGTGAAGGCCTGCGCAACCGGGGGCTCCTCGCAGCGGTCCCGGATGCCGGCCTGGAACTCGCCGAAGGCCTGCACGGCCAGGATGGGGCTGGGCTCGCGTTCGGACTGGACGATGTGCAGGAACGTCACCTGGTCGTCCAGCCTGAGGGTGGCGTAGCGGAAGCCGTCGGGGCGGGCGCGGTGCAGTTCGGCGTAGACGGCGCGGACGAGTTCGGCGTTGGCGTCGGCCTGACCGGGCTTGGTCCGGTAGCGGATGATGCTCTGCTGCATGGTTATCTCCTGGTCTCGATCTTCGGTGCGTGGTTCTGGACGGGGGCGGGTTCGGTAGCGGGGACCAGCGCGCGGCCGGGGATGACCAGGCCGGCGGCCGCGCCGAGCACGGCCAGGCCGGCACAGGCGCCCATGGCGGGGCCGAAACCGGCCACGAACGTCGCGGGCGAGGCGTAGTGGCCGCGGGCGGCGAAGACGGCGGCGCAGATCGCGACGCCGAACACCCCGCCGAGCTGCCGCAGGGTGTTGAGGACACCAGAGGCCTGGCCGATCGCGGCCGGCGGCACCGAGGTCATCACCGCGCTCATCGTGGCGGGTATGGCGATCGACGCCCCGCAGCCCGCCATCAGCAGCGGCGCGACCAGCTCCCCGTAGGGCAGACCGGTCCGGGCGATCAGCGCGATCCAGGTCAGGGCGCCCGCCACCACGGTCAGGCCGCCGGCCACCAGCAGCCGTTCCCCCAGCCGGCTGATGAGCACCCCGGTAAACGGCGCGATCACGGTCAGCGTGGCCCAGCCGGGCAGCAACCGCAGCCCGGCGCCGAGCGGCCCGTAGCCCAGACCGGTTTCCAGGAACTGCGCCATGAAGAACACCATGGCCAGCAACACGGCGAACACGCAGAAGGCGGCCGCGTTGCCTGCCGCGATGGGCCGTGAGCGGAACAGCCGCAGCGGCACCATGGGATCAGCGGCGCGCAGCTCCCAGGCCACGAAGGCGGCCACGAGGACGATCCCGGCCGCGAGCGTGGCGGCGATCTCGGGGCTGGCCCAGCCGAGGCCGTCGGCCCGGATCAGGGCCCAGACGATGCCCAGGGCGCCCCCGGTAGCCAGCAGCAGGCCAGCGGGATCGAGGCTGGCGCGAGCTCGTTCGGCCTCCTGGTTTTGGATCTTGGCCAGGATCAGCGGGATCATGATCAGGCCGATCGGGATGTTCAGCCAGAAGATCCACGGCCAGGCCAGGCCCTGCGTGACCGCGCCGCCGACCACCGGCCCGGCCAGCACCGCGATCCCCGTCACGCTGCTGAAGATGCCGAGGGCCCAGGCCCGGCGCTGCGGCGGGAACGCCGCGGACAGCAGGGCCAGCGCCAGCGGGAGCATCAGCGCCGCGCCCGCGCCCTGGATGGCCCGGGCGGCGACCAGCGCGCCGGCGTCCGGCGCCAGCGCGCACGCGGCCGAGGCCGCGGTGAACAGGCCGACCCCGGCGGCCAGCATCCGCCGCCGGCCCAGCCGCTCCCCCAGCGCCGCGCCGGTCAGCAGCAGCACCGCGAAGCTCAGCGTGTAGGCGTTCACCGTCCATTCCAGGGCGGCCAGCGACGCGTGCAGCTGCAGCCGGATCACCGGCAGCGCCGTCGCGACCACCTGCACGTCCAGCGACACCATCAGCGACGCCGCCGAGGTCAGCGCCAGGATCCAGCCTTGCCGCTGGGTCAGGCGCGTACCGTTTGTACTCACGTCTCCTCCTCGTGGTCCGTCATTAGTTCAGACACCGGGCCGGGCGCCGGCTGAGCGATGAATTTCCCGGGTGGGCGGTGTCCGTACAGGCGAGGAGGTTTCGTGGTGACCGAGACGACGCTGGAACGCGCGCGGAGCGGGGACGACCGGGCGTTCGGCGAGCTGACCGACCCGTACCGGGGTGAGCTGCAGCTGCACTGCTACCGGATCCTCGGTTCGGTCCAGGACGCCGAGGACGTGCTGCAAGAGACTTTGCTGGCCGCCTGGCGGGGGCTCGGCCAGTACGAGGGGCGGGCGTCGCTGCGCACCTGGCTGTACCGGATCGCGACCAACCGGTGCCTGAACGCGCTGCGGGCCAGCGGGCGCCGGCCGCGGACCGAACCAGCCGGGCCGACATTCCTGACCACCGAGCCGACCCGGCGGGGTGAACCCTTGTGGCTGGAGCCCTACCCGGACATGCTGCTCGACGGGCTGCCTTCTGATGGGGACGCGGGTCCCGAGGCGCGGTACGAGGCCAAGGAGGCGGTCGCGCTGGCCTTCGTGACCGCGGTGCAGCACCTGCCGCCGCGGCAGCGGGCCGTGCTGGTGCTCAGGGACGTGCTCGGGTTCCGGACCGCCGAGGTGGCGGACATGCTGGACACCAGCGAGGCCTCGGTAAACAGCGCGCTGCAGCGGGCCAGGGCGACGATGGCCGATCGTCTGCCGGGACCGGATCGCGAGCGCGCGCCGCTGCCTCGTTCGGCCCGCGAGCGGGACATCGCGACGCGGTTCGCCACCGCCTTCGCCGGCAATGACATCGACGGCGTGGTCGCCTTGCTGACCGACGACGCCTGGTTCACGATGCCGCCGGTCACGCTGGAGTACCAGGGCCACCAGGCCATTGCCGGGTTCCTGCGGGACATTACCGTCTGGCGGGGGCCGCGGAACTACCGGCTGATCCCCACGCGGGCGAACGGCCAGCCGGCCTTCGGCTGCTACTTGCAGGAGGCGCCGGTGTTCTGCGCCCACGGGATGATCGTGCTGACGCTGGAGGGCGACCGGATCTCGGCCATCACGCGGTTTGTCGACAACAGCACCATGGCCCGGTTCGGGCTGCCGCAGATGCTGGCGGATTAGGGCTGCGTACGGTCAGAACCGGTAGCGGGTCGTGCGGCCGCCGTACTCGTCGGCGGTGCCGAACGCGAAGACGGTCGCGGGCGTAATCTCGTACGGGTAGTACGGCGGCGGACCGGCGGTGGGCGCCCCGTACGGCGCGTCGAAGGCGCTGCCGGTCACGGTCACCGGCCAGTCGTACTTGGTCCGGTACGCCTCTGCTACCCGCAGGAGCGCTTGTTCGCTGGTCACCTGGGACGCGGTGCCCTCGAGGACCACGTCCATGGTGTCCGTGCGGGCGGTGACTGTGCAGCGTGGATCCGCGGCCAGGTTCCGGCCCTTACGGGAAGCCCCGGTTGAGGTGCTGTAGAGGGCGCCGTCGAGCCATACGGCCAGGACAGGGCGAACGTGGGGGCGGCCGGAGGGGTGCACGGTGGCCAGCCAGTACAGACGGGTGTCCGCGAGGGCGTCGCGGACGAGTTCCCAGGGCAGGACGGTGGTGGGTTCGAGGGCGATCAGGTCGGCGGACTTCGGCTCGGCGCCGGTGGTCATGGGTACTCTCCTTCGCGCGTCTGGGAGGTACGACCGCTCGGCGGGGGCGGAATCATCGGTTGCTTGCTTGCGGGCAGGCGGGGGATGGTCTCGGTGACGTCGCTTTGGCGGCGCGCGGAGGGGGGCCGGACCTGGTAGCATCTCGGCGAGGCATTGAGGGCCGTTAGCTCAGCGGGAGAGCGCTTCCCTGACACGGAAGAGGTCACTGGTTCAAATCCAGTACGGCCCACGCCATTTTTTCGAAAGCATGTCCAGTGGCGTGAGCCAAAATGAGAGCCAACCACCTGCGGTTTTGTCTCTTACCAGCTGGTCAGAGTGCTCTACGTTGCGGTCAGCACAGAAAACTTACCGCCGGTTTGGCGCGCTCAGCGGCGGATTTCATCGAGCACGGCGCCCAGCTAGTTTTGCCGATCGGCCGTGTCGGCCAGCGTCGCAGCCATGGTGCGGAGTCCGGTGGCATGCAGTCCCAGGAGTTCGTGCGGCAGTGGGCCGTCTGAGCCGGGTTGCTCTATGCGGCGACGTGCCAGCCAGCGGCTCATGCGGCGGGTGGGCGGCGGTTTTGCGATCGGCCTGGGTCAGGCGGGTGCGGCCCGGCTGGCTCTGGCGAGGAATGCGCAGACCGACGCTGGATCGAAGTGGAACATCTGCCCGCGGGCCAGTTTCCCCTCGTTGACGCCGTAGAGGCCGAGCACCTCGCTGTCGAGGCTGTCCCCGGACGGGGCTAGGCCGCGTTGCCGCCATAGCACGACGACTTCGTGGCCGGCCGCCGCGATCACCCGCGGATGGAGTCGCCGGAGGTCGGCGGTGGGCTGGAGCCGGTCCCAGTGGGCGGCCCAGCCTTCGCCGCGTCGGGCCACTCCCCGGACGCTGCCGCCATAGGGGAGGGACGGTGGCCAGCAGAACTCGACATCGGGCTGGCATGCGCGGGCCAGGGCGCCCTCATCACGTTGCTCGACCGCGGTGAATACGGCCATGACGGTATCGACGTTCGGTGTGTCGGTGGTCAGCATCTGGTCCTTTCGCTCGGCTGCGCTTGCCAGCGGCCGGCCGTGGCCGGCAAGCGCAGGCATTCCCTCTGGCAGGCACGCTAGTTCCGTGCTGGTCTGACCGACAGGACCAGTAACCCGCCGCTGTGGTGTACCAGTTGCGGTTATCCAGACGTCGGCCGGGTGGACCGGGATACGGCATGCTGGTGGGCCGGGACGCCGAGCCCGGCGGGCATAGGGTGATGTGCGGATGCCCGCAGCGCCCGGTGGCGGTCTGAGGGCTGCGGGGCTGAAGGGCGGAGCGGCGATGGCGAAGGTGCTGGTCACCGGCGGCAGCGGCGTCCTGGGCCGTGTGCTTGCACCGCTGCTGCATAGTGAGGGCCACGATGTGACAGTGCTGACCCGGCGGCCGGACGCGCAGCTGCCCGGTGGCGTCCGCCGCATCGTCGGGGATCTGGCCAGCGGCGCGGGGCTGGATGCGGCGGTGCGCGACGCCGGGGTGGTCGTGCACCTGGCCACCTCGCCGTTCCGGCCGGGCCGGGTCGATGTCGGCGGGACCAGGGCGCTGGTCGAAGCGATCGCGCGCCGCGGCAGCGGCCCGCACCTGGTCTATGCGTCGATCGTGGGCGTGGAGCAGATTCCCTGGCCGTACTACAAGCGGAAGAGGCAGGCTGAGGTCCTGGCCGCCGGCTCCGGCCTGCCGTTCACGATTCAGCGGGCTACCCAGTTCCATGACCTGGTACTGGTGGCGACGGCGTCGGCAGCGCGTGCTCCCGTCCTGCTGGTCCCATCTGGTACATCATGCCAGCCAGTTGACGCTGCCGATGTCGCGCGTCGGCTGGCGGAGATCGTGCGGACCGGGCCGGTCAACGGCTTGGCCGCTGATCTGGGCGGCCCACAGATCCTTGACGCCGCCCATCTTGCCCGCGACGTGGTGGCAGCGATCGGGGCGCGACGGCCGGTGCGCCCGATATGGATTCCCGGGCGGGTCGGTGCCGGGTTCCGGGCCGGTCATCATCTTGCCGCCAGCACGCCGCGGGGCGCCCGGACGTGGCGCTCATACCTGGAGGATCGCTGTCGCGCGGAGCCAGGTGTCCTCCCGCTGCCCTATTCGGGACGGCGGGTGCCGATCCGGCGCCGCTGAAGGCCGCCGAAGCGAGAACGGTCGTCATGCTGTGGCCCGGTGTCTGGCCGGCCATCCGGGCGAATAGACGGAATGGAGGAGATCGCCGAGGACGGCGACCGCCGCGCGATAGCTTCGCCCGGCCGGGGTCCCGTAGCCGATGACCAGCGCGGGGCCGGGCGGTTCTGCGGTGACGTCGCCGACGCGGTAACCGTTCAGCCCGTCGAGCGCGAGCCCGGCAAGCGTGAGCGCCCGCACGGTGAGACCAGCTGCGGCGGCGATCTCGCGCATCCGCGGCGAGCTGGGATCCTCGACCGCGACGGTGCGGGCGCCCAGGGCGGCGACAGCCCGGAACGCGATGCCCAGGCCGTGCCCGGCGCCGGCACAGACCTGCACGGTCGCGGCTGTGGCGTGCACTGCCCTGGCCCGTCCGAGGTAACCGGCCAGCGCTGCCCGGAGTTCCGCCCGGCCGCGCGGGTCGGCGTACCCGAACGTCTCGTCGGGCGCCTCGGCCAGCACGCGGCGCATCGCGGCGGCCCAGGCCTGGCGGGGGAAGCTGGACGGGTCGGCATGGCCGGGCCGCAGGTCATGGCGCAGCGCGGGGACGGTGAGCGGCTCGGCAGGCGCCGGCGGCGCAGGCGGCAAGTCCGCCACCCTTGTCGCCGCCCCTTGCCGGGCCACCAGCCATCCCTCGGCGATCAGCTGCTCGTATGCCTCCACGACGGTTCCCAGGGCCACGCCCAGGTCGCTGGCCAGGGCCTGGGTGGAGGGCAGCAGATCGCCCGCGTGCAGGCGCCCGGATCTGATCGCGTCCCGGACCGCCTGCTGCAGCGCGGCACCGAACCCGCGTGCGTTGCGGTCCAGGCAGAGGAGGAAGTCCAGTCCGGAACTGGACCAGGAAAGTTCAGCCTCTTTGGTGCTAGGCATTAGACCATTGTGCTCTTCAGCGTCGAAGGCCCAACAGGTGACTTGGCCGTTTGATAACCGTGCCCCAGGAAACAAGAGGCGAGCGGTTTGCGCACCGTGATCCTGACAAGCCCGCGGTGTCACGGGACGGCGCGCGACTAGGTCTTAAGGCCGATAGGTCTTAAGGCCGATAGCACGCCGAGGCCAAGGGGAGACGGAAATCTGAGTGCTCGTGACGGGTAGCAGCTGGAGCTATCAGTCAGCGGCATCGCCGGAGGGCGGGAGATGCTTGCCGCAAGCGGCAGCGTGTCTTTCTCGCTTGAGGAAAGCGACCTCTGCGTCTCTCCGTGGTCACGATGTACGAACGGTGAGGTGAGCGGTGGATGAAGATCAGGAACCGTCATGAGCGGACTGTTGCGGCGCCGCCAGAGCGGGTCGCTGCACTCATCGCGGACTTCGATCGTATCTGGCCGAAGCAGATCGCTCCTGCTCCCCGGCTGCACGGACACCGTTTGTACGACGCCGGGCTGATGCTTTGGGAAGAGTTCGATCGCCCGGGTGCCGTGCGTGCGTCCCGAGTGGTGAGGCCGGATGAGCTGCAGGGCGAGCACTGGTTCGAGCTGGGGTCTGCCGAAGGCGCGACCGTTCTGCGCCACACGCTTGAGGGCTGCGCGGCCGGGAAGTACGAGGCGATCTGGCGTGAGCGGGTCGAGCCGCTTCATGACCTGATACTCGAGGCACTCCTCGATAACGTCCAAGCCGCGGCCGCAGCCGACCGAACGGACACGGATCGTTAAGCGCACCAAGGGTTCGTAACCAAGCGTGATAAGCAGCCGGGCCGCCTCCGCGACGATCGCGGAACACCTATGCCGCGGGCCCTGATCCTGGCCGGTCTCCAGCTCGCGCATACTTGAGCGGGCAGTTCAGGGACCTGAGGGTAGCACCGAGCGGGTCACCGAACCCGGCGGTGGCCTGGTATGAAGCCGTCATATGAGTTCTCAAGACTGGCGCGCGAGGAGTTCCTCGCCCGCGTTCATCCCAGCCTGCTGAGCGCTGCATAGGCAAGTCGGGCCGGGCGCAGGATGGAGACGTGTCTGCCAGCCGCAACATGCTGGCCCGCTGGGACGCGGGCTCGGAAGCGGCGTTCGCGGCGGAGATGAACACCTGTGCGCGCCTGCTGGGGCTGCGCAGCACGCGGTACGCGGACGCCAGCGGGGCGGACCCGGCCACGGTGAGCACGGCCAGCGACCAGTTCCGGCTCACCGTGGCCGCGCTGCAGATCCTGGCCTTCCGCCAGATCGTGGCCCTGCCTCGGCAGCGTCGGCGGGGACCTGGAACACGCCCAGGTCGCCCAGCCGGGCGCCGTCCTGGGGAGCGTGTCCAGCGCGTGGACCTCCGGGCCTGCCGCGGTCGCCGTCGCCGGGGTCAGCGTGATCGCCTGGCCCGGCACCCCGGTCACCATCGCGGTGACGCCCCGCACGCTCGGGCACGCGATCAGCCAGGGCCAGCCCGTCGCCCAGGCAACCGTCACGATCGGCGGCGACGTGCGCCACATCACCCTGGTCGCCAGCCGGGCGGCGCCGGGGCCGTCGGTGCGCTGGCTGCTCACCCGGCTCTAGGAGGCTTGTCATGAGGGGCTGCCGCGGTTTTCGCTGATCGTGATGATGCCGGCCGTCGGCTTGCCGCCCGGCTGGGTCACTTGCGCGGCGAGCCTGTTGTCGTGCTGGGCCTGCCGCGGGGCGGAGTGCCGGTCGCGTTCCAGGTGGCGCAGGTGCTGGCCGCGCCGCTGGATGTCATCGTGGTGCGTAAGCTCGGGGTGCCGTTCCAGCCCGAGCTGGGCATGGGCGCGGTCGGAGAAGACGGGGTGCGGGTCATCGACCCCACGGTCGCCCTCGCGGCCGGCATATCGGAGGACGATCTGGCGGCGGTCCAGGCGCGGGAGCAGGCTGCGGTGGAAGCCCGCGCCGCGCGCTACCGGGCCCGGCGGCCGCGCGAGCCGCTGGACGGACGGGTCGCGGTGGTGGTAGATGATGGCATTGCCACCGGGTCCACAGCCCGGGCCGCCTGCCAGATCGCCCGGGCGCAGGGGGCGGCGCGGGTAGTGCTCGCCGTGCCTGTCGCGCCACCCGGGTGGCAGTCACGGATCGGCGAGGATGCCGACGAAATGGTCTGCGCCGATGTGCCACGGGGATTTTTCGCCATCGGGCAGTACTACGGCAGGTTCCCCCAGGTGTCCGACGATGAGGTCATCGCCTGCCTGGAGCGCGCGGCCACACTGCGGTCACCCGCGCAGGCCAGCACGGTGCGCGCCGCCGGTGCCGCTGACCCGCCAGGCCGGAGTGAGGAAGTGGAGGCCGATGCCGGAGTTGTCCAGCTGGCTGGGTACCTGACCGTGCCTGAAGGTGCCCCAGAGATCGTGGTGTTTGTCCACGGTACTGGCAGCAGCAGGCACAGCCCGCGCAACCGGCATGTCGCTGATGTCCTGAATGATGCCGGGCTTGGCACGCTGTTGTTCGACCTGCTCACCCCCGAAGAGGAGCTCAACCGGGCCAACGTGTTCGACATCGGCCTGCTCGCCGGGCGGCTGGCCGAGGTCACCAGATGGCTGCGCGCCCAGCCGCGCGCGGCTCCGGCTGCTGTTGGCTATTTCGGCGCCAGCACCGGAGCCGCCGCGGCGCTGTGGGCGGCGGCCGAGCCCGGCGCCGGCATCGCGGCCGTGGTCTCCCGCGGCGGCCGCCCGGATCTGGCCCGCCCCCGGCTGGCAGCCGTGACCGCGCCAACGCTGCTGATCGTCGGCGGGCGCGACGAGGTGGTGCTGGATCTCAACCGCCGGGCCCAGGCAAAGCTGCGCTGCGAGAATGACCTGGCCGTGGTGCCTGGCGCCACCCATCTGTTCGAGGAACCGGGCACCCTCGACGTCGTCACCGGGCTGGCCCGGGAGTGGTTCCTTAGCCACCTCACGCAATAGCCCCGGCCGGTAAGAGGCACACACAGTGGCCCGCACCGATCCTGAGCCGTCCCCCCACGGCCCATCAACGGGTTCCCGCACCGGGATTGCCGGCTGAGCTACAGCTATTGCCGGCTGAGCTACAGCTGATGACATAGCTAACGCCTGATGACATAGCTAACGCCGAAACGCCCCCGGATGAGTGCCGCGACAGCATCGGCCCGCAGGTCCGCCACCGCTGCCGGGGTACCCGAGACCGGCTGTCAGGCCCGCGGCCCTGACAGGCGCGGTCATCATCGCCGCGGTCAGGGCTCCCCGTTCGACTCAGTCCGACAGTGACAGACACTCCAAACCACCCCTGAACTTCCCTGACCGGAAGAGGTCACTGGTTCAATCCAGTACGGCCCACCACTTTCTTCGAAGGCATGTCCAACGTAAGAGCAAATGAGAGCCAGCCACCTGCGGATTTGGCATCCCTCTGGCAGCTGATCCCAGCGTTCACCGTCGCGCCTGCGGCCAGAGTCAGCACTGGCCAAGATCTGGCTGGCAGAGGCGGGAATCCGGCAGCGCCGACGGGCGCTGCACTCCGATGCGTATCAGTGGGCTGCGTTAGCGTCTTGGCTGGTGAATGCCGGGACCACTTGCCAGGTGCCCTGGAAGATGCGCTCGTGCAGCTCGCACTCGATGATCGCCCGCAGGATCGGTTCCTGGCGTTCGGCGTCGGCCGCGTCCGTCACCTGGCAGGGCCACATCCCGGCGACCGCGCCACGCAGGTGCGGGTGGGTGTTGCCACGGCCGAACACGGCGATCACCTGGACCGGCTCAACGCGTCCGCCGTGCCGCGCAGTGGCATGCCGCTGCTCGGGCCAGGACAGCTCCCAGTGCGCGTAGGCTCCGCCATCGCGATCGTCCCCAGCCCGGTAGTGGATCGTGCCACTGCCGCGCAGGAAGACCGCGTTCGCCTGCTCCAGGACCCGCCGCACAACCGGATCAAGCAGCCTCACGGCGCGGCGGAATACCTCGACCCGTTCCGGCCACTGGCGGGCGCCTTCGTAGGTCCCGGAGCGAAGATCGCTGAGATGCCGGA
>WNGH01005722.1_pt1 | contig 27534 bp, 28 predicted proteins | sample 5400631 | NCBI WGS metagenome assembly WNGH01 (sample SAMN13153373, study PRJNA577476) | soil metagenome | isolation source: 115 cm soil or saprolite under Garry oak tree replicate 1 | place: USA:California | collected 2016-06-15
CCCGCCCGGTGAGGACCACCCGGTGCGGGTGGAGTTCTGGGGCGACGAGGTCGAGGGCATCCGCTCGTTCGCGGTCGCCAGCCAGCGCTCGCTCACCGAGCTGCCGTCCGTCGAGGCCTACCCCTGCCGCGAGGTCCGCCTCAGCGCGACCGAGCGCAACCGCGCCCGCCAGCTCGCCGGCGAGGTGCCCGTGGCGGGCGACCTGCTCGCCCGGGTCGCCGAGGGGCTGGACGTCGAGGGTGTCGAGTCGCTGCTGCCGCTGCTCTACGACGAGCTGCCGACCCTGCCGGACTACCTGCCGGCCGGCTCGGTGCTGGTGGTGGTCGACCCCAAGCGCACCGTCGACCGCGCCGAGGAGGTCCGCAAGCAGGCTGAGGAGGCCATGCAGGCGTCCTGGGGGACCGCCGCCGAGGGTGGCACCGCGCCCCTGGAGGGCGCCGCCTACCGGCCGCTCGACCAGGTCCTCGAGCGCTCCGGCCGCGCACGGGTGCGGCTCGGCGCACTCGACGCCGGCAGGCCGGACGCCGTACGCATCGAGGCCCACCCGATCGAGCCCTACCGCGCGAACGTGACCAGGATCGCCGCGGACGCGCGCGAGCTGGCCGGCGAGGGCTACACCGTGCTGCTCACCACCGAGGGGTCGGGTCCGGCCGAGCGGCTGGTCGACGTGCTCGGTGACGAGGGCCTGCCGGTGCCGCTGACCGCCGAGCTGCCCGCCAGCCAGGCCCCTGACGGCGAGCTGCTCGCCGGCACCGCGCCGCTGCTCAACGGGTTCCGCCTGCCCGCGCTGCGGCTCGCCCTGCTGGCCGAGGGCGACCTGTACGGCACGCGCCGCCAGACCCGCGAGCAGGCCCGCATGCCCGCCAGCCGCCGCCGCGCCACGCACGACGGCGGCGGAGCGCAGTTCCACGACGTCGCCGAGCTCCAGCCCGGCGACATCGTGGTCCACGCCGTGCACGGGATCGGCCGCTACGTCGGCATGGAGCACCGCACCGTCGGCGGCGCCGAGCGCGACTACCTGCTGCTCGCCTACGACCAGGGCGACCGCCTCTACCTGCCGACGGACCAGGTCGAGATGATCGGCCGCTACGTCGGCGGCGAGTCGCCCAAGCTGTCGCGGCTCGGCACCAAGGAGTGGGACCGCCAGAAGGCCAGGGTGCGGCGCAAGGTCCGCGAGATCGCGGCCGAGCTGATCCGCCTGTACGCCGCCCGAATGGCCTCGCCCGGCCACGCCTTCGCCCCGGACAGCCCCTGGCAGCGCGAGCTGGAGGACGCCTTCCCCTACGCCGAGACGCCCGACCAGCTCACCGCCATCGAGGAGATCAAGGCCGACATGGAGACGCCGGTCCCGATGGACCGCCTGCTGTGCGGCGACGTCGGCTACGGCAAGACCGAGGTCGCGGCGCGCGCCGCCTTCAAGGCGATCATGGACGGCAAGCAGGTGGCGGTGCTGGTCCCGACCACCCTGCTGGCGCAGCAGCATATGGCGACCTTCTCGGAGCGGTTCGCGCCGTTCCCGGTCAAGGTCGCCATGCTGTCGCGCTTCGCTACGCGCAAGGAGCAGGAGGAGACCCTCACCGCCATGGCCAACGGCACCGTGGACCTGGTCATCGGCACCCACCGCCTGCTCTCGTCCGACGCCAAGTGGTCCGACCTCGGCCTGGCCATCATCGACGAGGAGCACCGCTTCGGCGTCGCCCACAAGGAGCACCTCAAGCAGCTCCGCACCGAGGTGGACGTGCTCACGCTGACCGCCACGCCGATCCCGCGGTCGATGGAGATGAGCCTGTCCGGCATCCGCGACCTGTCGGTCATGGAGACGCCGCCGGAGCAGCGCCACCCGGTGCTGACCTTCGTCGGCCCCTACGACGCCACCACGGTCGCCAACGCCATCCGCCGCGAGATGCTGCGCGAGGGCCAGACCTTCTACGTCCACAACCGGGTCGAGTCGATCCAGCGGGCGGTGGTCCAGCTCCGCCAGCTCGTCCCCGAGGCGCGGATCGGCGTCGCCCATGGGCAGATGAGCGAGGACCAGCTCGAGCGGGTCATGCTGGATTTCTGGGACAAGGCCTACGACGTGCTGGTCTGCACCACCATCATCGAGTCGGGCCTGGACATCCCCAACGCCAACACCCTGCTGGTGGAACGGTCCGACACCCTCGGGCTCGCCCAGCTCTACCAGCTCCGCGGCCGCGTCGGCCGTTCCCGCGAGCGTGCCTACGCCTACCTGTTCTACCCGAGTGAGCACTCGCTGACCGAGACCTCGCACCAGCGGCTGACCACCATCGCCACCCACACCGCTCTGGGGTCCGGCATGGCGATCGCCCTCAAGGACCTCGAGATCCGCGGCGCCGGCAACCTGCTCGGCACCGACCAGTCGGGCCACGTCGCGCTGGTCGGCTACGACCTCTACATGCGGATGCTGGCGGAGGAGGTCGGCGAGCTGCGGGGCCGTCCGATCGAGCCGCCGAAGGAGCTGAAGCTGGAGGTGCCGGTCGACGCCCACCTGCCGACCGACTACGTGCCGCGCGAGCGCCTGCGGCTGGAGGCCTACCGCCGGCTCGGCGGCACCAGAACGGTCGAGGAGGTGGAGGCGCTGGGGCTGGAGCTGGCCGACCGCTACGGACCGCCGCCGCTGCCGGTCCGCAACCTGCTCGCCCTGGCGGGCGTCCGCGCCCAGGCGAGCGCGGTCGGGCTCTCCGAGGTGGTCTGCTTCGCCGGGCGGGTCCGGCTGGCGCCGGTCTCCAAGCTGCCGGAGTCCAAGCAGGTCCGGCTCGACCGGCTGTACCCGGGCGCCATCTGGAAGCAGGCCGAGGACAGCCTGCTGGTGCCGCTGCCGACCGAGCGCCGGGCACGCCTGACACCTGGACCGTCGCCCGCCCAGCCGGAGGTCGACCTGCCCGCCTGGCTCTCGGAGCTGCTCACCAGCATCCTCGACGCGCCTCCGGCGCCCGCCCTGCCCTCCTCCGACCGCCCCGAAGCCCGCCGCGCCTCCTGACCGGGCGGCTGAGGACCGCTGTCGCCGTCGCCGTGCTGGTCGAGCTCGCGAGGCCTTGGAACGGCTGTGTAAATCTCTCAATTCGTGGGGAACGTGCCTGGCAGGCACCGAGTATCCTGTTGGCTAGCCAGTTTGCCGAGATTCGAGCTGAGGTTCATGTGCGCCGACTGCTTCCCGCCGTAGGCCTGGTCATCGCCCTGCTCGCGGCCGGCTGCGCGGCCAGCAGCGACAACAGCCGGGCGGCGACCGTCAACGGAGCCTCGGTTCCGGTCAGCCGCCTGACCGACATGGTCAAGGCGCAGCTCGCGGCCTCGCAGAGCCAGCAGCAGAACCAGCAACAGCAGCAGCAGGCCACCGACATCGACGCCCTGACCCGCCAGTCGCTCGAGGGGCTGATCCAGTTCCAGATCATCCTCGACGGCGCCAGGCAGGAGGGCGTGACCCTCGACGAGGGACAGGTCGACGCCCGCATCCAGCAGGTCAAGGACCAGGCGGCGTCCCAGGGCATGAAGTACGAGGACCTGCTGTCCCAGAACAACATCACCGAGTCGCTGCTGCGCGAGCAGTTCCGCGCCCAGATCGCCCTCACGCTGGTCGGCGACAAGCTGGTGCCGCAGCCGAGCGACGCCGACCTGCTCAAGGCCAACCTGGCCAAGCACCGGGCCGACGTGATCCAGATCCACGTCCGCCACGTCCTGGTGAAGGACCAGGCGACCGCCGAGAAGGCGCGCCAGCAACTGGTCTCGGGCGGCGACTGGACGACCGTCGCCGAGCAGTTCTCGACCGATCCCGGGAGCAAGGACCGCGGCGGCGACCTCGGCTACGAGTCCAAGGGGCAGACGGTCGCCGACTTCGAGAAGGCCGTGTTCAGCCTTGCCGACCAGGGCGACTGCAAGGGCAAGACGGCGGGCGCCTGCACCTCGCCGATCTCCGCCCCGGTCCACACGCAGTTCGGCTACCACGTCATCCAGGTGATCGGGGTGCGGGTCCCGCCGCTCACCGACGACCTGCGCAACGCCCTCGACCCCACGCTCAAGCAGCGCCGGGACGCGGCCACCGAGCAGTGGTTCAGCGACCACCTGAAGCAGGCCAACGTGTCGGTCAACCCGCGCTTCGGCCGCTGGGACTCCGCCTCTGGAAAGGTCGTCGAGCGAACGACGGCCCCGGCCAGCCCGACCTCCGAGGCGCCGGCGCAGCCGCTGACGACCGGTCCGTAACGGGGTGCCATGACGAGGGTCGTGCTGGTGGCTTCAAGCCCGCGGTTCCCGCTGCTCTTCCCACCACAGACCTGGCGTGCGCTGGATGCCGCCCGGCCTGTCTACGTGCTCGCCGTCGACCATCCCTCGCTGCCGGCGCTGGACGTCGGGGAGATCCCCTTCGAGGTCCTGCCGGTCGCGGAGGACACCGGCCCGGCAGGGCGTGACCTGCTGCTGGTCGGCCAGGGCATCGACGCCGACCAGGTGGCGATGGCCCGCCGGCAGGCGGACGCGCTGCTCGGCCTGGCGAAGGAGCGCGGCTCGGCGACCCTGCTGCTGCCGCCGGTCAACGACGGCCCGCTGGTGCAGATGGTCTCGGACCGGGCGGCCCGCCAGCACATCGAGGTCGAGGCGGTCTACCCGCTGGGTGAGCCGAAGGGCTCCGCCCTGCTCGACCTGGTCGCGACCGAGACCCGCCTGCGCGGTCCCGGCGGCTGCCCCTGGGACGCCGAGCAGACCCACGCGAGCCTCGCCCGCCACCTGGTGGAGGAGGTCTACGAGGTCCTCGACGCCATCGAGGAGGAGGGCGCGGGCCCGGCCGGTCCCGACCACCTGCGCGAGGAGCTGGGCGACCTGCTCCTGCAGGTGGTGTTCCACTCCCAGATCGCCGAGGACGCCGGGCAGTTCGACGTCGACGGGGTCGCGCGCGCCATCACCGAGAAGCTGGTCCGCCGTCACCCACACGTCTTCGGCGACGTCCAGGTCAGCTCCGCCGGCGAGGTGCTGCGCAATTGGGAGGCGATCAAGCGGGAGCAGGAGGGCCGCACCGATCCGCTGGCCGGCATCCCCTCGGCCCTGCCGGCGCTGCAGCTCGCCGCCAAGCTCCAGAAGCGCGTGGGCGACACCGGCTTCGCCTGGCCGGACCGGGACCGTCCGGCCGCCAAGGTCGGCGAGGCGCTCGAGGAGGTCATGGGGGCCGAGGGCGCGGAGCGGCTCGAGCGCGGGATGGGGGACCTGCTGTTCGCGGTGGTCGCGCTCGCCCGCGAGCGCGGTGTCGAGCCGGAGGCGGCCCTTCGCCGCGCCGCCAGGCGGTTCCGGGCAAGTTACGAGGCCGCCCAGGACCCGGACGACGGCGCCGAGTCCACCTGATCGCCTCGCGCATTTCCCTGTGGAAATCCTCAAATGAATGCGGCGCCGATGATATGCTCGCGGCTGCCCGTTTCCGTCCCCGCGACCCCACGACCATCTGGAGACCTTTCCCATGGCAGCGATCGAGCTCGTCCTTGCACGTGAAGTCCTCGATTCTCGGGGGAATCCCACCCTCGAGTGCGAGGTGGGCCTCGAGGACGGCTCCAGCGGTCGGGCGATCGTCCCCTCGGGTGCCAGCACCGGTAAGTTCGAGGCCATCGAGCTGCGCGACGGCGGCGACCGCTACGGCGGCAAGGGCGTCCTGCGCGCCGTCCGCAACGTGAACGAGGTCATCGCTCCGGTGCTGCTCGACGAGGACGGCTACGACCAGCGGGCGATCGATCGGGTCATGCTCGACCTCGACGGCACCGACAACAAGGCGAACCTCGGCGCGAATGCCGTGCTCGGAGTTTCGATGGCGCTGGCGCGCGCCGCCGCCGATTCGCTCGGTCTGTCGCTGTTCCGGTACCTCGGCGGCGCGTCGGCCCACGTGGTCCCGGTCCCGTTCATGAACGTGCTGAACGGTGGGGTGCACGCCGACAACGACGTCGATTTCCAGGAATTCATGATCGCCCCGATCGGCGCGCCGTCGTTCGCCGGGGCGGTTCGCATGGGCGCCGAGGTCTACCACGCCCTCAAGGCGGTCCTGCACGAGCGCGGCCTGGCCACGGCCGTCGGCGACGAGGGCGGCTTCGCGCCCGACCTGCCCGGCAACGAGGCCGCGCTGGAGCTGCTGGTGGCCGCCATCGGGCGCGCGGGCTACGAGCCCGGCGCCGAGGTGGCGCTGGCGCTCGACCCGGCCGCCACCGAGCTCTGGCGGGACGGCCGCTACGAGCTCGCCGGCGAGGGCCGCACGCTGGAGTCCGCCGCCATGGTCGAGCTGTTCGCCGACCTGTGCGACCGCTATCCGATCATCTCGATCGAGGACGGCCTCGCCGAGGAGGACTGGGACGGCTGGAAGGCGCTCAACGAGGCCCTGGGGCACCGGGTGCAGCTCGTTGGCGACGACCTGTTCGTCACCAACGTCGAGCGCATCCAGCGCGGCCTCGACCGCGGGGTCGCCAACGCCGTGCTGCTCAAGGTCAACCAGATCGGCTCGCTGAGCGAGACCTTCGACGCCGCCGACCTGGCCCACCGCAACGGCTGGACCACCATGATCAGCCACCGCTCTGGCGAGACCGAGGACACCATCATCGCCGACCTGGTGGTCGCGCTCGGCAGTGGCCAGATCAAGAGCGGGGCGCCCTGCCGTAGCGAGCGGGTCGCCAAGTACAACCAGCTCCTGCGCATCGAGGAGGAGCTCGGCGAGAGCGCGACCTACCCTGGACGCCAGGCCTTCGGCCGGTCCTTCCAGGAGCGGGCGACGTGATCTGGCGGCGGCCGCGGGCGACCGCCCAGCGGGTGCTGGCCCTGGTGCCGGGCCGTGGCCGCCGTCGCAACGGCTCCAGGGCCCGATCGCAGCCAGGGCTCACCTCGCGCGGGATCCTGCTGTTCCTCGTGCTGTTCGTGCTGGCGGCCACCGCCGTGTACCCGCTGCGCCAGTACGTGTCGCAGCAGGGGCGCATCGAACGGCTCCAGGCCAAGCAGGCGGCGCTCCAGGCCGCCAACGCACAGCTGGAGCGGGAGCGCACCCGGCTGAACGACCCCGCCTACGTCGAGCAGCTCGCCAAGCGGGATTTCCACATGGTCAAGCCCGGGGAGCAGGCCTGGCTGCTCACCGGCACACCGCCGGCCGACGCGGCGGCGGCGCCGGCGGCCGAGCCGACCCATAAGGCGCCCTGGTACCAGCGCTTCTGGCACTGGCTCACGGACCGTTCCCACTGAACGGCCAGGAGCACCCAGGACCACCCAGGACCGCCCAAGACCACGCCACACCGGCGACTCGGACGATCGGTCGGATCGTGCCGGCAAGTGCGATTGTTGACGGTCTGCCCGGCCGTCCCTACGATGGGCTGGCGGCCGCCTTGTGCGGCCCTCGCCGATTCCTCTCGACCGCCTCGCGGACAGTGGTGTACTAGGCGACACCGTTTGAAAGTGGGCAAAGGAGCGTTAGTCATTAGTATGAGTGCCGAGATCGGGGCCATCGTCCCGGGCACGGTTGTCCGTATAGCGCCCTACGGAGCGTTCATTCGGCTCGAAACAGGTGAGACCGGGCTAGTCCACATCTCCGAGATCGACCGCAACTACGTGCGCTCGGTCGAGGAGCACCTCCGCATCGACGATCAGGTGACCGTGAAGGTCCTGGGCGTCAAGGAGGACGGCAAGATCGACCTGTCCATCAAGCAGGCCGCGGCCGATTGGCAGCCCGAGGCGCCGAGGCGGCGCGCCGCCAAGGACCCCGAGTTCGAGCAGAAGCTCAAGCGGTTCATGCGTTCCAGTGAGGAACGCCTGGTCGACGTCAAGCGTCAGCGCGAAGCTCGCCGCGGCTGAGTCATGCCACGAACCCCATCCCGGTCGCCGCGCCGGCCAGACCCGGCCGCCCTGCCTGACCCGGCGACGCTGCCGTGGGCCGAGAACCGGGAGGGTGGCGCGCCCGACCCTCGGGCCGAGCCTGGCTGGGCTGCCGCACTGCCCGAGGCGAGCCCCGTCGAACGGCGCCTGATCGAGGGGCAGATCGGCCGGGAGGTGCGAGGAGCGGTCGCGGTCGCGGCACGCTGCCGCTACGGGCTCCCCACCGTGGTCCGAACCTCTCCCTTCCTGCCTGACGGCACGCCGTTCCCGACGCTGTACTGGCTGTCGTGCCCGGCCGCCGGCGTGGGGGTGGGCCGGCTGGAGGCCGCGGGATGGAATGCCAGCCTGTCCGAGCGGGTCGCCGCCGAACCGGAGCTGGCCGCGGCGCATCGGGCGGCCCACGAGCAGTACCTGGCCCAGCGCGGCGCGCTGGGCCATCTGCCGGGCGACCCCGGGGTGGGGGGCCTGCCGGGCCGGGTCAAATGCCTGCACGCGTTGTACGCGCACGAGGTCGCCACGGGCGCCAACCCCGTCGGCCGGATCGTGCGGCAGGTGGTCGAGCCGATCGACTGCCCCGGCCCCTGCGTCGACCTCGCCGACGATCGCCCGAACGGGGATCCCGGCGGCGGAGCGGGTAGCCGCCCGTGAACCCCAGGGAGGACGCCGTGCGACTCGCCGCCGTCGACGTGGGAACCAACTCGACCCGCCTGCTCGTCGCCGACGTGGCCGGGGACCGGGTCGTCGAGCAGCACGCTCGCGAGATGGTGATCACCCGGCTCGGCAAGGGCGTGGACCGCACCAGGCGCTTCGACCCCGCCGCCCTGGAGCGGACGCTGGACGTGCTGGCCGGCTACGCCGAGCTGTGCGCCCGCCTGGGCGTCGAGGCGACCGGGGTGGTGGCGACCAGCGCCACCAGGGACGCCGCCAACCGCGACGAGTTCCTCGACGGGGTGCGACGCCTGTTCGGCGTCGAGGCCGAGGTGCTCACCGGCGACCAGGAGGCGGCGACCACCTACGCCGGCGCCACCCACGACCTACAAGGCGACGAGCGCACGCTGGTGGTCGACATCGGCGGCGGCTCGACCGAGTTCATCATCGGCAACCACGAGCCGTCGGCGATGCTGTCGATCGACATCGGCTGCGTGCGGCTGTTCGAGCGCCACCTGGCCAGCGACCCACCCGCTCCGGAGGAGGTGGCCGCGCTGCGCCGCGACGTGCGGGAGCACCTCGGGAAGGTCCCGGAGGTGCTCGACCCGAGCTCGGCGCGGCGGGTGGTGGGCGTGGCGGGGACCGTGACCACTGTCACCGCGATCGCCCTCGACCTGGAGGTCTACGACCCCGAGCGGATCCACCACGCCACCATCGACGCGGGGCGCATCGGCCAGACCGCCGAGCGGCTGGCGGCGATGACCATCGCGGAGCGGGCGGCGTTGCCGGTGATGGCCAAGGGCCGCGAGGACGTGATCGCCGCCGGCGCCCTGGTGCTGGACGAGACCTGCCGGACCTTCGGGTTCGGGCAGATGATCGCCAGCGAGACGGACATCCTTGACGGGGTGCTGCTGGGCCTGGCGCGCCGGCGCGCCGCCGGCCGTTGAGCGGCTGGCGGCCACGCGGGCTCAGTCCCGCGGCGCCGCCTCGACCAGTCTGACCTGCAGCTCGCGGCCGGTCGGGGTGGTGTAGGAGAACTTCTCGCCGGGCTTGCGGCCCACCACCGCCTGCCCCAGCGGCGACTGGAGGCTCAGCACGTCCATGCCGTCGATCGCCTCCTCGCGGCTGCCGAGGAAGTAGGTCTCCTCGTCGCCGGCGATCTCCAGCCGGACGATCATTCCCGGACCAGCCTTGCCGGTGTCCCGTGGCGCCCCGACGACCGCCGAGCGGAGGATCTCCTCGAGCTGGCGGATGCGGGCCTCCATCATGCCCTGCTCGTTCTTGGCGGCGTCGTAGTCGGCGTTCTCTCGGATGTCGCCATGCTCGCGAGCCACGCCGATCGCCTGGGAGACACGCTCGCGACCGGTGGTCTTGAGCTCGTGCAACTCCCCGCTCAGGCGCTCATAGGCCTCGGGCGTCAGGTAGGTGACACGGTCGCCGGTTGGCTGGGACATGGTTCGGGAGCCTCCTTGGCCGCGAAGCAGAGAGCGTGACGGGGTGCCCTTCGCGCCGGCTACCAGCCCCGTCCAGTCGATTTGCCATTCAAATGACGATCCGCGACCGAATGGCGGACTTGCGCGCGGCCCTGCCGCACCCGGACGCTCAGTGCTTGGAGATCAGGACGAAGAGCAACACCTCGCGCCCGACGATCCGGGGACGCGAGCTGCCCGTGTGGCGTTATCGGCACAGGGCTCGACCTGGTCGATCCCGAGCCGGTCGCACCGGTCGCTCGAAACGGCCGCGGTCATGCTCCACCTCCCGAGAAGACGGCCACGAGGCCCAAAAAACCTAAAGAGCGGTTACCAACCGCGCAGACCAACAAGCTACCCTTCCAGAGCGCCGCATGCCAGGTTGATCCAGTTATTGCCAGCTCAGGCGTCTGGAGCGCCGGCATGCATCGGTGTCGCGCCTCGATCCCGCGCGCGGTACGGCAAGCCGTCCATGGCGCGCACCGCGGATGCGTGACGGCGCTCCATAGCGGAAGGGCTCCTCACCGCCGTCGCGCGTAGTCGACCGGGCCGCCGCCGGCCAGCGCCCGAGGCGACCGGTCACCGTCGGGCTCGTGCTCGGAGACCCGCGCCGGCCGCTCGTCGGCCAGCGGCAGGCGCAACTCGAAGCGGGTGCCCGGCGTGCTGGTCGACGGCTCGCAGAGCACCAGGTCGCCAGCGAGCGAGCGGGCCAGCTTCCGCGCGATGTAGAGGCCGAGCCCGGCGCCCTCCCCGCGCCGGCCGTCGCTGGATTCGAGCTGGGTGAAGCGCTCGAAGATCCGTTCCCGCTGCCCGGCCGGGATCCCGGGCCCGGCGTCGATGACCGCGATCACCGCCTGGCCGCCCCGCCGCCGGGCCTGGAGCCTGATGGGCGTTCCGGCGGGTGAGTACTTGGCGGCGTTGTCGAGCAGGTTGGTGAGCACCTGCAGCAACGTCTCGGGCGCCGCCCGCACCGGCAGCGCCCTGCCGGCGTCCAGTCGCACCTTGCGGCCAGGGTGCCCCAGCTCCGTGGCCCGCTCGGCCTCCCGCGCCACCTTCACCGCGTCGATCACGGAGACACTGGCCGGTCCCAGCTCGGCCTGCTCCAGCCGGGCGGCCTCCAGCAACTGCTCGACCAGCCGCTTCAGCCGCTCCCCCTGGCGCGTGGCCATGGCGACCAGCTCGCGCCGCTGCTCCGCGTTCAGCGCGCCGTCGCGGGTGGTCAGGGTGTCGAGCGAGCCGAGCACCACCGTCAGGGGCGCGCGCAGCTCGTGCGAGACGGTCGCCAGCATCGCCTCCGCGGCCGCCTGGGCACGCGCGCGCTCGCGCTCGGCCAGCTCGTGCTCGCGCTCCGCCTGGAGCGTCGCCCGGGCCGCCAGGTGGACCGCGGCGACCGGCAGCAGGAGCAGCGGGGTGAGCGGCAGGCGGCGCTCGGCGACCACCACGATCGCCGGGGCGAGCCCGAGCAGCAGCGCGGAGGTCCAGGTGCCGAGCCCGAGGCGGCGGCGCAGCTCAGCGGCGGGCGAGCCGCCACCCAGCCCGGGCTCCGCCGCGGCCAGCGCGTTCGCGGCGATCAGGAAGGCGAGCGCCGCCAGGACCAGCGCCGGCAGCTCGGTCAGGCTGGCGCCGCGCGGCCCACCGAGCAGGCGCCAGGCCAGGCCGGCGACCGCGGTCGCCAGGACGAGCCGCGCCGCCTCGAACAGGCACCGCCGCGGCGGCAGGCGCCAGGCCAGTGTGGCCAGCAGGGTGACGATTCCGGCGACCAGCACACCGGCGGCGGTCCCCCAGCCGAGCAGGATGGCGAACCCGAACGGCTGCGCGAGCGCTCCAGGCTCGAGGTCGCTGGGGGAGGGCCGCGCTCGTTGCGCCTGCGCGGCCAGGCTCGCCCGAACCCCCGATGGGACCATGGCCAGCAGCAGCCCGCCGCCTGCCAGTGAGACCGCGAGCGGGTAGGCGAGACGCCAGCCTGATCGAGCTGACGGCGAGACCGCCGTCCGGACCGGCTCCAGGCGCCGGTCCGCCCCTCCCCGCCCGAGGCGCCGGTCCGTCCCCACCAGCCCCACCTCCTGAGGTCCCGCCGCCCCCCGCGCCGGTCGCTGGCCGGCCCCGCCGCCTGCGGAGACCGCAGGCGGGACGGGTACGGCACGATCGATGCTCCAGATCCTGGCTACCGGGACCTAGATATCAGGCACCTCGAACATGACAGACAGTCTAATGATAGTGAACTAAGCCCATTTCGGTAGAGGGTTGAGTGAGTCGGTAAGCTGTACGGGTTTGTGTGGCTGAACGGCTTCGATGTTTCTCGTCGCGATCGTCCTGATAAGCGCGCTAGCCGTCCCGCTGTTCGGCGGCCGCCTCTCGGCGCTGGCCGATATCCGCGCGAGGCTCGCGTGGATCCTCATGCTCGCGCTCGGGCTCCAGGTGGTCGCGCTGACGGTCCCTGGGGTGCCGGAGTCGCAGCGGCCGTTGATCCAGCTCGCCTCCTACCCGATCGCGGGCGTGTTCGTGATCGCCAACCGCCACCTGCCGGGGATGCTGCTGATCGGTTTGGGCGCGCTACTCAACCTGATCGCCATGAGCGCCAACGGCGGGGTCATGCCGGCTTCGGCCGCGGCGCTCGACAAGGCCGGCTTACCCCTACAACGGGACACCTACGCCAATTCGGCCCTGGTGCGTGACCCGCGGCTGGGCTTCCTCGGCGACGTCTTCGCGGTCCCCGAGCCGGTTCCGCTCCACAACGTCTTCAGCGTGGGTGACGTCACCATCGGGGTGGGCGTGATCATCGCCGTGCACGGCCTGTCCGGGTCGCGCCTGCGGGTCTTCCGCCAGCCCGGCCGGCACGTCCGCCGGCGCCGCTACCGGGGTCGTCACGAGCGCGCCCCGCGTGGCCGCGACCCCGCCCGCTGACGGCGTTCTACGGCGTGACGCCCCGCAGGCGCAGGCGACGCTCGGTCCTCGCCATTGACAGCGAGAGGTAGGGCATCGACCAGGCAAGCGAGCGGGTGGCGGCGTGGTCGTCGCCGTAGCGCTGCGCGATGTCGACGGTCCGCTCGTGCAGGGTCATCGGCTCGCCGGCCGAGCCGACGGTCATGTCGCAGTAGGTGAGCGCGTCGGCGACCGCCGACGGTTCCCGCGGAAAGCCTTCCAGCTCGCGGTCCAGGCCGCGCAGCCGCACCTCGAAGCGGGCCTCGGCATGGTGGGCGACCAGTCGCGCCAGCCGCTCGTGCCCGAGCGAGCGCAGGTACCGTGCGCCGTCCAGGGCATGGCAGCCGGTCTGCTGGAGGGCGGGCGCGTAGCCGACGTCGTGGAGGTAGGCGGCGGCGACGAGCTGGACGCGGTCCCGCTGGGAGAACGCGCCGGCCATCCGGAGGGCCCGCTCCCCGACGGCCCGGGAATGCGTCCAGTGGTCTCCGAGCGGAGCGAGCAGCTCGGCCGCGTGCTCGGCCGCCCATGCGACCAGTGCGTCACCGGTAGCCGTGGCCGAACCCTCCCCGAGATCGCTCCCAGCTCAGCATAGCGGCTGGGGACGACGTCGCCGGGGGCCGGCGCGGACTGTCGGGTGACTTCGCTACCCTTGTCGAACGCATCCCCAGCCATCAAGTCAAGGAGCGGTTGGATCGTGCCCCGTACTCTTCTCGCCGTGCAGGCGCACCCTGATGACGAATCCTCCAAGGGCGCCGGAACGTTCGCCCGCTACGCCGACGAGGGCGTCCGAACGGTCATCGTGACCTGCACCGGCGGCGAAGCCGGGGACATCCTCAACCCGGCCATGGACAAGCCGGGCAACCTCGAGCGCATGTCCGAGCTGCGCCGCGAGGAACTGGCCAAGGCGTTGGAGATCCTCGACGTCAGCCAGCACTACTTCCTCGGCTACCGGGACTCGGGCATGCCCGACACCGAGACCAACAAGCATCCCGACGCCTTCGCCAACGCCGATCTGGACGAGGCGGTTGGCCGCTTGGTCAGGATCATCCGCGAGGAGCGGCCACAGGTCGTGCTCACCTACGACGAGGACGGCGGCTACCCGCATCCCGACCACGTCCGCACCCACGAGGTCTCGGTGGCCGCCTTCGACGCGGCCGGCGACCCGGCCCGCTACCCGCGCGCGGGCGAGCCCTTCCAGCCGTCGAAGCTCTACTACTTCGCCTCGCCCTCGCGCCGGCGCCTGCGGCTGCTGCACGAGGGCGTGGTCGAGCGCGGATTGGACAGCCCCTTCGCCGACTGGCTGAAGCGCTGGGACGAGGAGTCCGAGGAGACCGGCGAGGAGGTCCACGAGCCGGAGATCACCACCCAGGTGGACATCGGCAAGTGGCTGCCCCAGGCGCGCGACGCGCTGATCGCGCACGCGACCCAGATCGACCCCAACGGCTCCTGGTTCGCGGTCCCCGACGAGGTGGTGGCTGACATCTACCCCTGGGAGGACTACACCCTGGCGCGATCGCTGGTGCCGGCGCCCCGGCCGGAGCGCGACCTGTTCGCCGCGATCGACGAGGACGGCCGCCCGCTCCGCTGAGGGGGACGGGCTCACCTGGGCCCCCGCCGCGCGGTGACGTCACGCCCCCGGAAGCTCGGCGGCCTACAATTCCGAACCGAGTGCGGTGCGGGCCAATGGGGGTCACGACATGCGGGTGTACGACTCGATCCTGGACGCCGTCGGCAACACGCCGATGGTGCGGTTGTCACGGCTGGGGCGAGGTCTGGAACCCACGATCCTCGCCAAGGTGGAGTACCTGAACCCGGGTGGATCGGTGAAGGACCGGATCGGCCTGGCGATGGTCGAGCGCGCCGAGGCCGGCGGCCAGCTCCGGCCCGGCGGCACCATCATCGAGCCGACCAGCGGCAACACCGGCGTCGGCCTTGCCATCGTCGCGGCCCTCAAAGGCTACCGCTGCGTCTTCGTGATGCCGGACAAGGTCAGCCACGAGAAGATCGCGCTGCTGCGCGGCTACGGCGCCGAGGTGGTGGTGACGCCGACCTCGGTGCCGCCGGAAAGCCCCGAGTCCTACTACTCGGTGGCCAACCGCCTGACGCAGGAGATCGCCGGGGCGTTCCAGCCCAACCAGTACGCCAACCAGGCCAACCCGGAGGCGCACTACGCGAGCACCGGCCCGGAGATCTGGGAGCAGACCGACGGCACGGTCGACGTGCTGGTCGTCGGCGTCGGCACCGGCGGGACCGTCACCGGTGCCGGCCGCTACCTCAAGGAGCGCAAGCCGGCCCTGCGGGTGGTGGGCGCCGATCCGGAGGGCTCGATCTACTCGCGGCCGGACGACGTGCACCCCTATCTCGTCGAGGGCGTCGGCGAGGACTTCTACCCTGCGACGCTGGACCCCTCGGTGGTCGACCGCTACGTGACCGTCTCGGACCGCGACGCGTTCGTGATGACCCGCCGCCTGGCGCGCGAAGAGGGGCTGCTGGCCGGCGGCTCCGGTGGGCTGGCCGTGGCCGCCGCCGTCGAGGTCGCCAGGGAGCACGGGCCCGACACCACCATCGTCGTGCTGATCCCCGACTCCGGGCGGGGCTACCTGTCCAAGGTATTCAACGACGACTGGATGCGCGAGCACGGCTTCCTGCCGCGCAGCCGGCAGGGCATGGTGGGCGACGTGCTGGTCGGCAAGGCCCACCACGACACCCCGCCGCTGGTCACGGTCGCCTCGCACCAGCGCGTCAGGGAGGCGATCGACCTGCTGCACACCTGGTCGGTGAGCCAGGTCGCGGTGGTCTCCGGCGACGACCCCACGGACGTGTCCAGGGTGGTCGGCTCGGTCCAGGAGGGCTCGCTGCTCGAGCGCCTGTTCCGCAAGCCCGAGATCCTCGAGGCCCAGGTGGTCGACGTGATGGACCCGCCGTTCCCGACCGTGGAGCAGGGCGAGCTGCTGGAAGAGGCCTTCGAGCTGCTGTCCAAGGGGCGCTCCACCGCGGTCCTGGTCACCGAGCACAGCCGCCCGGTCGGCGTCATGACCCGCTCCGACATCCTCGACTTCCTCGCCACCGCCCGCCGGAACGGCTAACGTCCTGCCCCTATTGGGGCATAGCGGCAGCTAGTCACCCCGGCGACATGCTGTCGATATACGTGGGTTCGTGTAGCGTGGCAGTATTGGCCCTGGAGTGGACATCTGCCGAATGGGGGGCACAGCCGTGCCGAACGGGTACCTACCGATCGGTGAGCGTATCCGGCACCGCCGCCGCGCACGGGGACTCTCGCAGCTCCGGCTCGCAGGTCTCGTCGATCGGACCGAGGATTGGGTCAGCAAGGTCGAGCGCGGGGAGATCCCCGTCGACCGCATCTCCGTGCTGGTGCGCGTCGCCGACGCGCTCAAGGTGCCGTTGAGCGATCTGCTCGGCGAGCAGAACTGGTCCGAGGAGCAGACCGCCTCCCCGCAGGAGACCGCCGGCCTGCGCAAGGTCCTGTCGGCCCTGCCGGGCACCGCCAGGGCGGCGCCGCGGGCCGTCTCCGAACTGGAGGTCGACCTGCTGTCGGCGACACGGCTCCGGGCCCAGGCCCGCTACGCGGCCGCCGCAGCGGCACTGCCTGGGCTGATCACCGACCTGGAGGTGGCCGCGGAGGCCAACGAGGGCGACGACCGCAACAAGGCACTCGGCCTGCTCGCGCGCGCCTACGGCCTGGCCGTGGCGACGCTGGTCCGCTACAACGAGCACGACCTGGCGTGGGTCGCCGCCGACAGGGGCATCTACGCGGCCGAGCCGACCGGCGACCCGATCGAGCGGGCGCTCAGCGCCTACCGGCTCGCCCACGCCTTCGTCGGGGCCGGGCGCCTGATCGAGGCCGTCTACCTGGTCGAGTCCGCGCTGGAGCGCGCCGCCGTGTCGCGGCGGGACTCGGCCGACTTGCGCGCGCTGTGCGGCGCGCTGTACCTGCCGCTGGCGGTGGCCCAGGCGCGCAAGGGCGACCAGGCGCGAGCGCAGGAGGCCCTGCGCGAGGCCGAAGGGCTCAGCCGCGGTCCCGACGGCCGCTTCCAGATGGCGCCCGACCTCCAGCTCGCCACCCAGTTCGGTCCCGCCAACGTGGCCGCGCACCAGGTGTCGGTCGCCGTCGACCTCGGCGACGCGGGCCAGGCGCTGGTGGTGGCGCCACGGGTCGACCAGGCCGAGCTGTCGATCAGCCGCTACTCGCGACACCTGATCGACGTGGCGCTCGCCCACAACTACCGTCGCGACACCCCAGGCATGGTGACCACGCTGCTGGACGTCGAGCAGTTGGCGCCAGAGCAGCTCAGCCACTTCCCCCTGGTCCGCGAGATGCTCCACGCCGCGCTGCGCCGCGAGCGGGGCCCCATGAACCGACACCTCCACAGGCTCGCGGAACGCATCGGCGCATTCTGACCCGGAATAATCTTCCGGGGCCGGAAGAATTCTCCGCAACTGCTCCGTACCACGCGAATAGGTTACCGACCGACCGGCCGGACGCGTGGGTACCGGGGGGGTCACGGGGGGGCCTGAACCAAGACCCACGCGCCCGGCCGGGATTCAAGTCGATTCCCGGAGGTGCGCATGCGACAGACGCAGGCCGACGATCGGCGCGACGACCCAAAGGCGGCGCGACCGCTGAATCCGGCGGACCCGTTCATCGTGCGGCACGGGGCCGGGCAGCGGTCGATCACCGTCACCACCGAGCAGCGACAGGCGCTGCGGCTGGTCCGCAACGCCTACGGTCGGCTGCCACGCCGCGAGTTGCGCACCGACGTGCTCGCCAGCCTGCTGCGCGCCAGAATGGTCACGGTCTACGCCGACTTCGTCGAGCTGACCGTGCTCGGCGCGTTGGCGGTTTCCACATCGATCTGACCTGAGCGGACCCGACCGGCGAGCCCGCAAGGGACCGGGCTCGCACGGGGGGTGCCAATCCTCGCTCCGGCTTCGTGGTGTTGAATGGCGGCGACGTCGAGTCCCACGCGAGCTTGGAGCAGCGCATGTCGTTCGAGGAATCGCACTTCGAGACCAAGGCGGTGCACGTCGGCTCGGCCCCGGACCCCGAGACCGGCGCGGTCATCCCGCCGATCTACCAGACTTCGACCTTCGCCCAGGAGGGCGTGGGCCGCCACCACGGCTACGAGTACGCCCGCACCGGCAACCCCACCCGCGCCAGCCTGGAGGAGTGCCTCGGGGCGCTGGAGGGGCTGCGGCCGGGCGACCACGGCGGCGCGCTGTGCTTCGGCTCCGGTATGGCGGCCACCACCACGGTCCTGCAGACGCTGGCGCCCGGCGATCACCTGATCCTCTCCTCGGACGTCTACGGCGGCACCTACCGGGTGGTCGCCAAGGTGTTCGCCCAGTGGGGGCTCGACTTCACCGTGGTCGACATGACCAACCTCGACGGGGTGAAGCAGGCGCTCCGCGACCGCACCCGGATGGTGTGGGTCGAGACGCCGACCAACCCGCTGCTCGGCGTGGTCGACATCGCCGCGGTCGCGGAACTGGCGCATGCCGCCGGGGCCATCTGCGTGGTCGACAACACCTTCGCCACGCCCTACCTCCAGCGACCGCTGGAGCTCGGCGCCGACACGGTGGTGCACTCCACCACCAAGTACCTCGGCGGCCACTCCGACGTGATCGGCGGCGCCCTGGTCACCCGGCTGCCGGAGCCGCACGAGCGGACCAAGTTCCTGCAGAACGCCGTCGGCGCCGTGCCCGGCCCGTTCGACTGCTGGCTCACGCTCCGCGGGCTCAAGACGCTGGCGTTGCGGATGCACGCCCACTGCCACAACGCCCTGCGGGTCGCCACCTTCCTGGCGGGCCGCGAGGACGTGGCCGAGGTCCGCTACCCGGGCCTGCCGAGCCATCCAGGGCACGAGCTGGCGGCCCGGCAGATGCTCGGCTTCGGCGGGATGGTCTCGTTCCGACCGGCGGGCGGGGTCGCCGCCGCCCAGCGGGTGGTCGAGGGCACGCGCGTGTTCACCCTGGCCGAGAGCCTCGGCGGCGTCGAGAGCCTGATCGAGCTCCCCGGGGTCATGACCCACGCCAGCGTGGCCGGCACCCAGGCCGAGGTCCCCGCGGACCTGATCCGCCTGTCGGTGGGCATCGAGCACGCCGACGACCTGGTCGCCGACCTCGACCAGGCGCTCAACGCCTGAGCGTCACTCCCCAGGATCGGGGGGTGGCCGCTGGCGCAGCCGCTTGGTAGTCGAGCGGCGACGCTTGGACTCCACCCGGCGGGCGGTGGAGGCCGCGCTCGGCCGCGTGGGCCTGCGGGTGCGGGGGACCGCCATGGCGGCGGCGAGCATCGCCGCGAAGCGCTCGGTCGCGTCGCGCCGGTTGGCGAGCTGGTTGGCGAGCTGGCTGCGCTGGTTCTGGGCCACCAGCCGCAGGCGCCCGGCCGCGTCCACCCGCGAGGCCAGCCGGCGCAGCGCCCGCTGCTTGGCCTCCGGCGGGATCGACGGCGAGCCGGCCAGGTCGAAGCGCAGCTCCACCCGGGAATCGGTGGTGTTGACGCCCTGCCCGCCAGGTCCCGACGAGCGGCTGGCCCGGAATTCCAGCTCCTCGATCGGGATCGCCACCTCCGGCGTGATCTGCACGACCTCTGCCATGGTCCCGCGCTCTCAGACCATCGCCCGCCGGCCGGGACCGCCCTTGCCGGACAGATGCAGGGCGGTGTTGACCAGCGGCACGTGCGAGAAGGCCTGTGGGAAGTTGCCGAGCTGGCGCCCGAGGGCAGCGTCGTACTCCTCGGCGAGCAGCCCGAGGTCGTTGCGCAGCGACAGCAACCGCTCGAACAGCTCCCGGGCCTCGTCGTGGTGGCCCATCAGCGCCAGGTTGTCCGCCAGCCAGAAGCTGCACGCCAGGAACGCGCCCTCGCCCGGCGGCAGGCCGTCGACGTTGGAGGAGCGGTCGGGGTCGTAGCGCAGCACCAGCCCGTCGGGGCACAGGTCTTTCTGGATGGCCTTGACCGTGCCGCGCATCCGCTGGTCGGTCGCGGGCAGGAAGCCGACCAGCGGGATCATCAGCAGGCTGGCGTCCAGCAGCTTGCTGCCGTAGGACTGCACGAAGGTGTTGCGGCCGGCGTCGTAGCCGCGCTCGCAGACCTCGTCGTGGAGCTTGCGCCGCAGCGCCCGCCAGCGGTCGACGGGACCGTCCAGATGGTAGAGGTCGACCGCCTTGACCGCCCGGTCGACGCCCACCCAGGCCATCACCTTGGAGTGGGTGAAGTGGCGCCGCGGCCCTCGGATCTCCCACAAGCCCTCGTCCGGCTCCTGCCAGTTGGACTCCAGGAAATCCATCAGCGCGAGCTGGAAGTCCCAGGCCATCTCGTCGTTGGAGATGCCGGCCCGCCGCGCCAGGTGCAGCGCGTCCATGACCTCGCCGTAGACGTCCAGCTGGAACTGGTTCACCGCCGCGTTGCCGGTGCGCACCGGGCTGGAGGCTTCGTAGCCCGGGAGCCAGGGCAGCTCCTGCTCGGTGATGCGCCGCTCGCCCGCCACGCCGTAGAGGATCTGCATCTGCCTGGGCTGGCCGGCCACCGCCCGCAGTAGCCACTCGCGCCAGGCCTTGGCCTCGTCCACGGCGCCCGCCAGCAGCAGCGCGTCCAGCGTGAAGGTGGCGTCGCGCAGCCAGCAGTAGCGGTAGTCCCAATTGCGGATCCCGCCGATCGCCTCGGGAAGCGAGGTGGTGGGCGCCGCCACGATGCCCCCGGTCGGCTCGTAGGTGAGCGCCTTCAAGACGATCAGGGACCGGATCACCGCGTCCTGCCAGCCGCCCTGGTAGGTGAGGTGGCTGGCCCACTCGCCCCACCAGGCCTCGGTCTCGTCGATCGCGCGGATCGGGTCGATGGTGCGCGGCGAGGGCATGTGCGAGGCGTGCCAGGTCAGCATGAAGGGGACCCGGTCGCCCTCGGACACGGTGAATTCGGCCACGGTGCTGAAGTTCTCGCCGCGGACCTCGACGGGCGTGCGCAGCCACACCGAGTCCGGTCCGGCGATCGCATGCAGCGCGCCGCCGACCTGCCGCACCCACGGCACGATCGAGCCGTAGTCGAAGCGGATCACCAGCTCCATGCGCATGGGCACCCGGCCCCTGATGCCCTCCACCACCCTGGCCACGTCCGGGTCGCGCTGGCGCGGCGGCATGCAGTCGACCAGCCGGACCACGCCGTCGGGGGTCCGGAATTCCGTCTCGAGGATCAGCGAGTCGCCCTGGTAGCTGCGCCGGACCGCGGTGACCGGGCCGGCCGGCGTGATCTGCCAGTGGCCGAGGCGCTCGTCGCCGAGCAGCGCGGCGAAGCACGCCGGCGAGTCGAAGCGTGGCAGGCACAGCCAGTCGATCGAGCCGTGCTTGCTGACCAGCGCGGCAGTGTGGGTGTCCCCGATAATCCCGTAGTCCTCGATCAGCGGCATCGTGCGACCCGTCTCAGCTCGCCGGAGGATCCAGCGGTTCGCCGTCGACCAGGCGCCTCGCGATGTCGATGACGCGCTCCCGGTGGGAGCGGGCGCGGCGGCGGATGCGCTCGAACGCGGCGCCCGGCGTGAGCCCCTCTCGCTCCATCAGGATGCCCTTGGCCTGCTCGATGACGACCCGGCGGTCGAGCGCGTAGCGGAGCTGCTCGGTGACCTTGCCCTGCATGTGCGCCTCGATCGAGGTGCGCAGCACCGAGGCGATGATCCGCGCGTACGCCTGGATCGCCTCGACCTCGTCGTCGTCCCAGTCGTGGCGCTGGGAGGCGTAGACGTTGAGGGTCCCGACCGCGCCGTCGAGCTGCACCGGCACCCCCATGAGCCCGTGGACGTCGTGCTGGCCGGCGAGCGGGCCGAACGACGGCCACCGCGGGTCGTTGGCGACGTCGGCCGCTGCCACCGGCTCGCCCTGCTCGAACGCGTCCACGCAGGGGCCCTCGTCCACCTGCTCCTGGAGGGTCTCGACGATCCGGCCGCGCTCGCTCGAGGCGGCGACGTAGCGGAGCACGTCGCCCTCGGTGAGCAGCAGCAGGCCGGCGCCGTCGACCGCGAAAATCCTGCTGGTCTCGTTGACGACATGCTCCAGGGCGGACTCGAGCCCGCCGCCGTCGTCGGCCGTGAGCTGAGCCAGGCCACTGATGCTCGACGCGAGAGCGTCGGGATTGATCGGCACCGCTTTCTCCGGCTCGTTCAACTCAATGTTCGGAGGATTCCATATCCGACGTGTTGGCACCATCAGTGTGACAGACGACGAGCCCCCTGCCGGCAGGAGGCCCGTCGCACCCCGAGAGTCAGCCCTCGAGGGGGAGAAGGCGGGGTCTCAGCCCTCCCCCAGACAGCCTTGCACGGGCAGGCATGTCGCAAACGCCCCGGTTCAGGCTTCGACCAGCTCCATCCGCATGCGCTCCAGCGCGCGACGGAGAAGGCGCGAGACGTGCATCTGCGAGATTCCCAGGCGCTCGGCGATCTGGTCCTGGGTGAGCTCGTCGACGTAGCGCAGCACCACGATGTGCCGCTCGCGCTCGGGGAGGCGGCCCACCAGCTCGGGGAGGATCAAGAGGTTCTCGGTCTCCTCGCGCGCGCTGGTGTCCATCACGAAGTCGCCGAGCACCGCGTCGCCCTCCTCGCCGGCCGGCTGATCCAGCGAAGGTGCCGAGCGGGTCTGGGCCACCTCGATGGCCTCCAGCACCTCGTCCTCGCTCGCGCCCAGGTGCTCGGCGAGCTCGGCAACCGTCGGCGAGTGACCGAGCTGCTGGGGCAGCTCGTCGATAGCACGGCAGAGACGCAGCGCCAAATCCTTGGTGCCCCGGGGTACGCGCAGTCGCCAGCTCGTGTCGCGCAGGTAGCGCTTGATCTCGCCGATCACGGTTGCGACCGCGTAGGGGATGAACGGGTTCGCCCGCTCCGGCTCGTAGCGGTCGACGGCCTTGACGAGCCCGAGCCGCGCCACCTGGCGGAGATCCTCCAGCGAGGCGGCCCGGTTGCCCCGGTAGCGCTCGGCGAGCCGGTCGGACAGTCCCATGTAGGCGAGGATGATCCGTTCCCGGATGGCCGGGGCCACCTCGTCGTCCGGACGCACCTCGTCGACCATGCCGAAGAGGTCCGGCGGGAGCGGGGGATGTGGACGATCCGTTGCATTCGACCTCACTGCGGTCGTCATCGAAACCTCCGAGAGGTATTGATCGATCGACCCGCAGGGTCAGGGCAGGTCTCGGCCCTTTCAGTCGAGAATCGTTCCCTAGCCCTCACGGCACTAAACGCTTCCCGGTGGCGTGGCCGGGTCAGCTCGCCGACCACCAGGTCCAGCGCTCCGGCTGGATGGCGATCACCGGTCCGGGCGGCCGGGCCCGCCGATAGGCGGGGTAGCGGGCGGCCAGCGCGTCCAGGGCCGCCTCGGCGGCCCGGCCCTCCAGGGTCGAGGCGGTGCCGCGCAGCTCCACCCACCACAGCGCCGACCAGTCGTCCTGGTAGTGGTCGACCAGCAGCGCCACGCGCGGATCGGCCCGCAGGTCGCGGATCCGCCGCAGCTCGGGCCCACGCTTGGGCTTCACGTCGTCCACCGCCCAGACCGCCGTGCCCGCGTGCCAGGCGAAGGTCACCGGAACGATCCGCGGGCCATCGGATGACAGTCTCGCCAGGCGCGCCACCGGCGCGGCGGCGAACCGGTCCAGCATCTCCGCCGGCGGGCCCTCCCGCCCGGCGTTCCCACCAGGCATCAGGACCGCTCCTCGGGTTCTCGGGTCGCGCTGCACCGGCTCACCTGCGGAACCGTAGCGCCCGCGGGTGCCGCCCGCCATCCCAGTCGGCTGCAACCGCCGTATCCCCAGCTACGCAGCGCGGGTGAACGTCACAGACGTCCCAGGAGCCGAGAATCATCCTGTAGCATCCGACCCGGGCATCGCACCGAGGGAGCACACGATGACCAATCAGACTCCGCAGGGCTGGGGACCACCACAGCCGCCAGCTCGCAAGCCGAGGCGCCGTCCCGGCGTGCGCGGCTGGATCGGCATCATCGTCGGTGGTCTCGTCCTGCTCTTCATCGTCATCGGGGCGATTGCCGGGGGCAACCAGACCAGCACCGCGGCGCGGCGTACCGATCTGCCTGCGGCGACCACCGTCACCACCTCACCCCCGACCATCGAGCTGGCGACCACCACGACCGAGGCCCCGACCACCATCGCGCCGACCACGAGGCGCGCGACCCCGACCACCCGGAAGCCGACGCCCACCACGCGCCGGCCCGCGACCACCCAGAAGCCGCCGCAGACCACCAGCGCCCCCGCTCGCAACTGCGACCCCGCCTACCCCGACGCGTGCCTCCACGACGGCATCGGTGACTACGACTGCGCCGGAGGCTCGGGCAACGGCCCCAACTACGTCGACGGCCCCATCACGGTGCGCGCTCCCGACCCCTTCGGGCTGGACAGCGACCACGACGGCGTCGGCTGCGAAAGCTGACCACTCCGAGAAACCGCAGGTCAACAAGGTGCCGGAGGAGGGGCTCGAACCCTCCCTACAAACCTCGCTGACCAGCGGGTTTAGGCGAGAAAACGGCTCCGGTAGCGAGTACGGTCCGCGAGCGCTCAGATTTAGGTGAGCCGAAGCACCCCCGGCCAGCCCGCCACGGCGAGCCGTCTGAGCTCCACCAGACCCGCCCGACGTTCTTCCCAGTCACCGAGGCTGGTCCCGAGGTCGCCGCTGGCGGGCACGGGCTCACGCTGCTGCTGTGCTGGCCGCCATACTCCCGGCCGATGGCGCACGAGGCGCTGCGCCAGTTCCCGGGCGACCGGCTCATCTACATCGGCGAGACCGAGGGCGACTGCTGCGCCGGCGATGCGTTCTTCGGCCGGCTGGCGCGGGGCTGGCAAGTGGTTACGGAGCATCGTCCGGTGCAGTGGTGGGGCATCCACGACTGGATCACCGTCTACCAGCGCTAACCTCAGCCACTCCCGCGCGCCCGGAACTGCACGACGCCTGACGACGCCTCGACGGCCGGTGGCAGCCCGGCGACGGCCTCGGCGTGGAGCCCGCTCGAACCGCTCCGCCAGCCCGGGCAGCTCGTCGGGGTAGAGGTGCCCATAGGTGTCCAGGGTGATCGCGGCCGTCTTGTGGCCCATCTGCTTCTGCACCGCCTTGATCGAGCCCCCTCCCGGATCAGCAGCGACGCGCACGTGTGGCGCAGGTCGTAGAACCGCAGATCCGCCGGCAGCTCACCAGGGCGGCCATCCTCCGGCATGCGGGCGATCGTCTCGTTGGCCGCCACCACCGCCCGCTTGAAGTAGCCCAGCACCCACTTCGACTCCCGCAGCGGCCCGCCCCGCCGCGCCAGCGGGCCCACCGGGCACCCCGACTGGGAGGATCCGCAACCGACCGACCCGCACGGCATCAGCGAGCGGCGCGCCGAGCCGGGTGAGCGGTGCACCTGCGGCCGCCAGGCCATCGTCGTGTACCTCGGCGGGGCGTTCGGGCCGACGGGTCACTGCGGGATCAGCGACGGCGGCGACCAGACCGGCCCATGCCCGTTCTGCGGCGGGCCACGGCACTCGGGAGCTTGCGAGCCGCTGCCCGCGCTACCGGCTACGCCTCGACGCCGAGCGGGAGGAGTAGCCATGCCCGGCCGCATCGTCCCCGAGCCGCCCCAGCCCGACCGCGACCCCGAGCACCTGGCGGAGGAGCGCGAGCTGGCCCGCAGCGCCAAGCTCGCCGGTCTCAGTCATCGCATCGTCGGGGCCATGGCTGGCTGGAACATGACCCGAGCGGCGCCCGGTACGTGACCGCGCGGCGCTCGGAGAACCGGGTCGCGGTGGTGCATCTGCTCGAGGACTTCGCCGCCGACCCGGGCCTTTGGGCCGGCCATGTGCGGAGCGATCCGTACGCTCTCACCAACTGCGAGTACCGCTGAGCGGCTCGCGGCCAACCAAAGGAGGAACCCAGGATGGGCCTGCCAGGAGCAAGAACAGCGCTTGGCCGCGCGACCGAGGCGGAGATGCGGGTGGCGGGCGCCACGCCCGTCCCACTCGGCGAGATAGCGGCGGCGGCGGCCGGCCCGGCGGTGCTCGGCGGCGCCGTCGCCGGAGGGGTCGCCGCTGCGGTGGCCGGCGTCGAGAAGCTGGAGGAGCGCGACCGCAAGCGCAAGCGGCAGGGCCAGCCCTAGCCTAGCCGAGCGGGTCCACCTGCGTCGTTGGGCCTACTCGCTCGCGCGGTGCTCGTGGCGCTCCGGCTCGGCCTCGGCGAGCGCCTCCTTTGCGAGCGCGCTGATCGCTCGCAGCGCCACCTGCGCCTCCTCGGGCGGCACCTTCTCAGCGACCACCCTGATCGTCCGTAGGGTCTGGTGCTGAAAGGTGCTCTTGGCCTCCAGCTCGGTGAGGCGCTCCTGTTCGGTCCGCCGCATGGTCCCCTGTGCGATCTGCCCCCGTGCAACCACGCCCGCGGGGCGCGAGCCCGGGTCGGCGGGCTCGCATTCGGCCCCCGCCTTTCCAAGGGCCGCCGACTGCAACCCTTCCTTGCAACCCAACGTGGAAGCTCGCGATTCCAGCTCAGTACCGCAGTGGGGGTCATCGCCGCTGCAACGGTGGCCCCTGACGGGAGCCTGGCCCAGGACAGCAACGAGGCCGCCTCGACGATCGAGGCGGGCTCGTTCAGTGGGAGACGCCGTAGCCCAGCAAGGCGAAGCAGCCCAGGCCGATGGTGTGCCGGGGTTGCTTCGCTGTTCGGCTACTTGAAGCCGAGATCCTGCCGCATCGCGTCGAGGACCCGGTCCCGGTGGGGGTCCATCGCGCGGAAGATCCGCCCGATGGCCGTAGCGTGCTCCTGCGGAGGCACCCGCGGGTCGAATTGCTGGGCCGCCGCTGCAAGCTGCTGGTTGACCGGTTCAAGGGCGTTGAGGTAGTCCCGCACGGCCTCCCGCACCTTCGGTGATGCGACGAGGTCCAACTCCGCCATCCGGTCGTGGAGCCCCTGGAGGAAGTCGCCAAAGTCCGCCCCGGGCCGCAACGACCATGTACCGAGGTTCTCGGCGAACTGCACCCATCGGACGTAGGCGTCCCGCTTAGCGTCCCGTCGTTCCCGGCCGTGCTGGTAGCGCAGCGTGACCCAGACACCCCCAAGCGCGCCCGCGAGGGTGGCGATGGGGCCAACGACCGCGGCGACCTCTGCCCCGCTCATGCGTTTTCCTCCCCGTGTGATCAAGGCGCTCGGCCACGCCTGCCAGGAACGTGGGCAAAGGCTACGCAGGCCACATGATCATCGCGGAGCGCACTTTGCGGGAGAATCACCCGTCTACGAGCTGGCCGGGCATGCCGCCCGAAGGAGCACACAAGATGGGCCTATGGAAGCGCCTCGCAGGCGGGAGGGGCGCATCGACGCTGACCCGTCCGGACGTTGAAGGAGAGCGCGGGACCAGGGAGCGAGGAGCAGCGTTCGAGCGGTTCTCCCGCGCCGTCGACGGCCCGATGATGATAGTGGTCGTGGTCGTGCCGATGCTCCGCCCCCTGCGGGTGCTGCGGGGCGCGCGGCTGCTGCGGCTGCTGCGGCTGGCCCGGCTGGTCGCCTTCGCCGTCGAGGGCCTCTCCGAGGTCCGCGATGTCCTGCGCCGGCGGGGGTTGAGCTGGGTGCTGCTGATCGCCCTGGCGTTGAACCTGATCGCCGCCGCGCTGGTGTTGAGCTTCGAGCGGGATATGCCGGGC
>WNGH01001145.1_pt1 | contig 27519 bp, 30 predicted proteins | sample 5400631 | NCBI WGS metagenome assembly WNGH01 (sample SAMN13153373, study PRJNA577476) | soil metagenome | isolation source: 115 cm soil or saprolite under Garry oak tree replicate 1 | place: USA:California | collected 2016-06-15
GGATTGGACGAGACCATGACCCCGGTACAATTGGCGGGTGCCGCACTGGTGCTGGGTGGCGTGATGCTGGTTACGCTGCGGCCGGCGAGATAATTTTTCTGGAGATCGATAGTGGATCTGAAAATTCGCGGCAAGGCCGCGCTCGTGTGCGGCGCAAGCAAGGGCCTCGGGCGGGGGTGCGCGACCTCGCTCGCCCGCGAGGGCTGCCGCGTCACTCTGGTCGCGCGCGAGCGCCAGGCGCTGGAAAAAACCGCGGACGAAATCCGCGCCGCCACGGGCGCGACGGTCGTCACCGTGGCGGCGGACATCACCAGCGAACAGGGCCGCATCGCGGCGCTCGCCGCCTGCCCGGAGCCGGACATCCTCGTCACCAACGCGGGCGGCCCTCCTCCCGGCGATTTCCGCAAGTTCTCGCGCGAAGACTGGCTGAAGGCGGTAGGCGCCAACATGATCACTCCCATCGAGCTGATCAAGGCTACGGTGGACGGAATGATCGCGCGGCGCTTCGGGCGCATCGTCAACATCACCTCGAGCGCAGTGAAGGCCCCGATCGCGGAGCTCGCGCTGTCGAACGGCGCGAGGAGCGGCCTCACCGGCTTCGTCGCGGGCCTCGCGCGCGCGACCGTCGCGCACAACGTCACCATCAACAACCTGCTCCCCGGGCGCTTCTGGACCGACCGGCTGAAGAGCAACACCGAGTTCACCGCAAAGGAGAAGGGCAAGACCGTGGAAGAGGTGCGGCGGGACATCGAGAAAGCGATTCCCGCGGGCCGTTTCGGCACGCCCGAGGAGTTCGGCGAGCTCTGCGCTTATCTGTGCAGCGTCCAGGCGGGCTACATCACCGGCCAGAATTTCCTGATCGACGGCGGCATCTACCCCGGCACATTCTGAGCGTTCTGCCTATCGAGCGGAGCATCAGGCGATTCTCCGGCGCCACCCTGCGGCCCTCATCTCCCTTCCCTTGCTCATGATCCTCTACGCCTTCACGATTTTCCTGAGCGCCTTCCTGCTGTTCCAGGTGCAGCCGCTCATCGCCAAGCTCATCCTCCCCTGGTTCGGCGGCAGCGCGGCGGTATGGACGGTCTGCATGCTCTTTTTCCAGGTGCTGCTTCTCGCCGGCTACGTCTATTCGCACGCCTATGTCCGGCTGCGGATTCCGGCGCGGCGCCAGATTCACATCGCGCTGCTCGCCCTTGCCGCGGCGACGCTGCCGCTCGCCGCGAGCGCCGCCTGGAAGCCCGCAGGCGGCGAAGACCCGACGTGGCGGATACTGGGGCTGCTAGCGACGAGCGTCGGGCTGCCCTATTTCGTGCTCTCCACCACCGGTCCCCTGGTCCAGGCCTGGTACGCGCGCTCGCACGAAGGCGCCGCGCCTTATCGCCTTTTCGCGCTCTCCAATCTGGGCTCGATGCTCGCGCTGGTCTCCTATCCGCTCGCCGTCGAGCCTCTTCTCGCCCTGGGCCGGCAGGCGGCGGTCTGGTCGGCCGGGTTCCTCCTGTTCGCGCTCGCGTGCGCGGCGCTCGCCTGGCGCAGCAAAGGCGCCGAGGCGCAGGTCCTCGCGGGAGGCGAGTCGGGCAAGCCCGGACCGGGACTGCAGGCGCTCTGGGCATCGCTCGCGTGCTGCGCGTCCGTGCTGCTCCTCGCCTTCACCGGCCACATGACGCTCAACATCGCGGCCATCCCTTTCCTGTGGGTGCTGCCTCTTGCGCTCTACCTTCTCTCCTTCGTGCTCTGCTTCGAAGCTTCGGGCTGGTACCGGCGCTGGCTGTTTCTGCCGCTGCTCGCCGCGGGGTTCGCAGGAGTCTGCGTGACGCTCACCCGCTCCAACCCGAGCATCTGGACCTTGATACCGCTCTACTCCGCCACGCTCTTCGCGGCGTGCATGGTCTGCCACGGGGAGCTTGCGCGCTCCAAGCCCCATCCGCAGCATCTCACCGGCTTCTATCTCATGCTCGCATTGGGCGGGGCGGCCGGGGGCGCGCTCGTCGGCCTCGTTGCGCCCAAGGTGTTCCAGGACCTCTACGAGCTGCCGATCGGCATGCTCGCGCTCTCGCTGCTCGTGATCGCCGCGCTGCTGCGCGATCGGGCGAGCCTGCTCAACGGACGCTTTGGAATCGCCGCACGGATCGTATTTCTCGCGCTGACGGCCGCGCTCGCCGTCGCCTTGTACAGGACGTACGCGGAGAATTCGGCCGATACCCGTGTCAGGTCGCGTAACTTCTACGGGGTGCTCAACGTGCACGATTCTGGCGAAGGGCCGGACGCGATGCGGGTGCTCTCGCACGGCACCATCGTACACGGCAAGCAGTTCCTGGAACCCGAGCGGCGCGGCTGGCCGACGAGCTACTACGGACGGACGTCGGGCGTCGGGCTCGCTCTGCTAGCCGCGCGCGCGCACGGCCCCTTGCGCGTGGGCGTGGTGGGCCTGGGCGCGGGGACGCTCGCGGCCTACGGCAGGCCGGGCGACGTCTTCCGCTTCTACGACATCAATTCCGGCGTGGTCGAGCTCGCGCGTTCGGAATTCAGCTTCCTCAAGGACAGCCTGGCGAAGGTGGAAGTGGCCTTGGGCGATGCGCGGCTGTCGCTTGAGCGCGAGCTGCCTGAGAATTTCGACGTTCTCGCGCTCGACGCCTTCTCGAGCGACGCCATCCCGGTGCATCTGCTCACCGTGGAGGCCTTTCAAACCTACTTACGCCATCTCAAGCCGGGCGGGGTCCTCGCCGTGCACATCTCCAACCGCTACCTCGACCTCGTTCCCGTGGTGCAGCAGGCGGGGCGGCGTCTGTCGCTCGAAGTGCGCCAGGTGGAAAGCGACGACGACGACGACGCGGGGGTGTACCGTTCCGACTGGATGCTCGTTTCCGCCTCGCCCGCGCCTTTCGAAGGAGAGCTGCTGAAGGAAGCGGCGGAACGGATCGATGCGGTGCCGCGCGTGAAGCTCTGGACCGACGACTACAGCGACCTGTACCGGATACTGAAGTAGCGCACGTCGGGTTTCCTACTTCTTCGCGAATTTAGACGCGAGGACGGCCCACTGGTCGGCCTGCAAGCGTGCGACCACCTGATAGCCACCCTTGCCGTCTGGCTTGAAGACGCTCGCCTCGCCTTCCTTCACATCGAACCAGTCCTTGCCGAAGGCGTCGATCACATTCGGCTTGTGGGTGACGTACACGTTGTTCTTGCCCGCCGCCGGTGGCGTGGACGCGAGTTTGCGAAGCGCGCCGGCGCGCTTGTTGTTCTCGTTGGGCGAGATGATCTGGTTGCCTTCGGTGATGTCCCAGCTCGTCGCGACCTCACCCACGTTCATGAGCTTCGCGGTCTCCTGCGCGCGGTACAGCTTGCTGGTGACCACGGTCCCGACCGGAATGTCCAGCTTGCGGAAGCTGTCGCCGAAGTCCTTGGCGACCGCCGCGCAGTGCATTGGCGAGATCGGCGTCGGCGAGCGTCTGCGCGCCCGCCAGCGGGGCGGCAAGGGCCAGGGCGAGAAGCAAACGGCGTTGCAGGCGAATCATGCGTTCCTCCTCCAGGTAGAGCGCGCCGTTTTGTGATGTGATATGCGCTTCCGAATAGTGTAGCGTAAGTCCATCGGACCCTGAAATGGAGGGTGGTTTGCGGTAGAATTTCGGGGTTTCCGGCCGCATCGGCTTTCCAAGTTTCTATCGGAGCTTCCCATGAACGATCCCAAGATCTCCGGCATCGCCGCCCTCAATCTCAAGGACCCGTCGCTCTTTCGCCAGCAGTGCTACCTCGACGGCAAATGGGCGGACGCCGACAGCGGCAAGACCCTTCCGGTGAACAACCCCGCCACCGGCGAAATCCTCGGGACCGTGCCCAATATGGGCGCCGCGGAGACGCGCCGCGCGATCGAGGCCGCGAGCGCTGCGTTTCCAGCCTGGCGCGTGAAGACGGCGAAGGAACGCGCCAACATCCTTCGCAAATGGTTCGACCTGATGATGGCGAACCAGGAAGACCTCGCCAAGATCCTCACCGCGGAGCAGGGCAAGCCGCTCGCGGAAGCGCGCACCGAGATCTCCTACGGCGCCTCCTTCATCGAGTGGTTCGCGGAGGAAGGCAAACGCATCTACGGCGACACCATTCCGGGACATCAGGCCGACAAGCGCATCGTCGTCATCAAAGAGCCGATCGGCGTGTGCGCGGCGATCACGCCGTGGAATTTCCCCAACGCCATGATCACGCGGAAATCGGGCCCCGCGCTCGCGGCCGGTTGCACCATGGTCCTGAAACCCGCGACCGCAACCCCGTACTCGGCGCTCGCCATGGCCGAGCTCGGCGAACGCGCGGGAATTCCCAAGGGCGTCTTTAGCGTGCTCACCGGCAGCTCAGCCGCGATCGGCGGCGAGATCACATCCAATCCGCTCGTGCGCAAGCTCACCTTCACCGGGTCGACCGCGGTGGGCAAGGTGCTCCTCGAACAGTGCTCGAAGACCGTGAAGAAGACTTCCATGGAGCTCGGCGGCAACGCGCCTTTCATCGTCTTCGACGACGCCGACCTCGATGCGGCCGTGGAAGGCGCGCTCGCCTCCAAGTACAGGAACACCGGCCAGACCTGCGTGTGCGCGAACCGGCTGCTGGTGCAGGACAAGGTCTACGACGCCTTTGCCGCCAAGCTCACCGAAAAGGTGAAGGCGATGAAAGTCGGCAACGGCATGGAGCCCGGCGTCGTCCAGGGCCCGCTGATCGACAAAGCCGCGGTGGAGAAAGTCGAGGAGCACATCAGCGACGCGCTCTCGAAAGGCGCGAAGCTGCTGACCGGCGGCAAGCGTCACGCGCTCGGCGGAACCTTCTTCGAGCCCACCGTCCTCGCCAACGTCAACACCACGATGAAAGTGACGCGGGAAGAAACCTTCGGCCCGGTCGCTCCGCTATTCCGCTTCAAAGACGAAAAAGAAGCGATCAAGCTTGCCAACGACACCGAATTCGGCCTCGCGTCGTACTTCTACGGCCGCGACATCAACCGCGTGTGGCGCGTCGCCGAAGCGCTCGAATACGGCATCGTCGGCATCAACACCGGCATCATCTCCACCGAAGTCGCACCCTTCGGCGGCGTGAAAGAATCGGGGATGGGGCGGGAAGGGTCGAAGTATGGGATCGAGGATTACCTCGTCGTCAAATATCTCTGCATGGGCGGCGTAGACCGCTAGCAACGCAAGTCCCGGTTTCCGGAAATTTCAAAAAGGGGCGAATTCGCCGCTTTTTGACTTATTTCCCTGGCCGTGGCAGATTCTCCAAGCGGACGAGCAACACGGGGTTCAAATCACGGCGAGCAACATCAGGCTTTCGACGGTCGCGGTCAAACCCTAAAAATCAGACTCAGTTGTCCAAGTAGTACATCATTATCATGATTTGCTCGGGCTGATTTACAAACTGGTCCGGGAAATTGAACTGGTTCGGGAAATCGTCGGTGGAGTCGGTGTAAGCCGTCGAGGCCGAAATGTCGGAAGCCGCCCCGGCCGGCGCCAGGACTGCCGCTCCGATTATCAGGCCGCAGACGGCGATCGCGGTGACGGTGAGGGCGAAGAAATTGGAGTGTCCGGACTCGCTGGCGAGATTTTTGCGGTGGGTCATCGTGCTCTCCTCGTTGTTTGCCGGCTGGCGGAAATCGCCAACCCGATGGAGACCACTTTAAGCTTCCGTTCGTCCGTGCTCGCCGCCGCCTGACACGACGGTTTTGTGTCAAATGCACATTTCGTCGGCAAAGTTCAACAGTTGATCGACGATGTAAGCATTCCGTAGCGTGCGGAGTGCGCTCGCGCGGCGCGCGGAACGCGCGTCAGGACGCCTCAGACGTTGAACCTGAAGTAAATCACATCCCCATCGCGAACGACGTAATCCTTTCCTTCCAGTCTCATCTTTCCCGCTTCCTTCGCGCCCTGCTCGCCTTTGCAGGCGATGTAGTCAGCGTAGGCAATTACTTCCGCGCGGATGAAGCCGCGCTCGAAGTCGGTGTGGATCGCGCTCGCGGCCTGGGGCGCCGTGGCGCCGACGGGGACGGTCCAGGCGTGAACTTCCTTGGGTCCGGCAGTGAAGAATGTCTGGAGGCCGAGCAATGCGTAGCCAGTGCGGATGAGGCGGTTCAATCCGGGTTCCTTCATTCCCATGTCGGCGAGAAACACCTGCTTGTCCTCGTCCGAGAGGTCGGCGATCTGGGCCTCGAGCGCCGCGCAGATCGGCACGACGGGTGAATCGTGGCGCTTGGCATACTCCCCGACTTGCGCGAGCAGCGGGTTGTTATCAAAACCGTGTTCGGCGAGGTTGGCGATGAACATCTCGGGTTTCGACGTCATCAGAAACAGAGGCTTCAGCACCGCCTGCTCTTCCTTCGAGAGCGGCACGCTGCGCGCGGGGCGCGCCTGGTCGAGCGCCGGGCGCACCTTGTCGAGCACGGCAACGATGCGCTGCCCTTCCTTGTCGCCGCCCGTCTTCGCCGCTTTTCCGTAGCGCGCATAGGTCTTTTCCACTGTCGCAAGATCGGCAAGAGCGAGCTCGGTGTGGATGGTCTCGATGTCGGACACCGGATCGACCTTGCCCGCGACGTGCACGACGTTCGGGTCCTCGAAGCAGCGCACCACGTGCGCGATCGCGTCGCACTCGCGGATGTTGGCGAGGAACAGGTTGCCTAGGCCTTCGCCCTTCGACGCTCCCGCCACCAGTCCCGCGATGTCGACGAACTCGACCGCGGCCGCGACGACCTTCTGAGGTCTGGCGATCGCGGCGATCTTGGCAAGGCGCGGATCTGGGACCTCGACGATGCCGATATTGGGGTCGATGGTGCAGAACGGATAGTTCTCCGCCGCGATCCCCGCTTTGGTGAGCGCGTTGAACAGCGTGGACTTGCCGACGTTCGGCAGACCGACGATGCCGCAATTCAAGGACATCAGGATTTCGTGTGCAGCTTGAGCATCGCCGCTTCCATGTCGCCGTCGAGCAACAACCCCGAGGCTTCCATGCAGCGCTCGAGCGCCGCTTCGATCAGCTCGCGCTCGACCGCGGGCGGCGGAGTCAGCACGTAGTCGGCGACGAGGTCCTTGTTCCCCGGGTGGCCGATGCCGATCCGCAGGCGCCAGAACCCGTGCGTGCCGAGCTGCGCCGCGACGTCCTTCAGGCCGTTGTGGCCGGCGACCCCGCCGCCGAGCTTGAGCTTCGCCGTGCCCGGCGGGAAATCGAGCTCGTCGTGCACGACCAGGACTTCCTGTGGCTGGATCTTGTAGAAGCGCGCGAGCGTGCCGACCGACTTGCCCGAGAGGTTCATGTAGGTCTGCGGCAGCAGCAGCCACAGCTCGCCTGAGGCCGGCGCGAGCTTGCCGAGCAGGCCGTGGTACTTGGCGACAGATTTCAGCTCGATGCGCCGCGCGGCTGCAAGGCGCGAAGCAAACCAGAAACCGACGTTATGCCGGTCCCTTTCGTGTTTCTTGCCCGGGTTCCCGAGGCCGGCGATCAGTTTTAGAGAATGCATGGATGAAAAAGGGCGCGGCGGTTACCGCGCCCTTTCGCGTAGTAGCAACAGGCGCTACTTCTTGTCGCCCCGGTCGCCCTTGTCGCCCTTGTCGCCCTTGTCGCTTTTGTCGCTCTTGCCGCCTTTGCCCTTCTCCTCCGCGGCGGGCGCAGCTTCCGGCGCCTTCTGCTTGATGCTGGGCACGTCGGCGGCGGCAGGCACGGCCTCGGTGGGCGCGAGCGCTCCCGCGACCCCGGCAGCCGCGGCAGCGGCGGCGGCCTCCTCTTCCTCGGCGATCGCAGCCTTCGGGATCTGCGCCGAAGCGACGGTCGGATTCTCGTTGCCCCCCAGGGCAAACTCCACGCCCTTGGGCATGGTGAGCTCGCGAATATGGATCGAGTGTCCGATCGCGATCGCAGACAGGTCCACCTCGATGAACTCGGGCAGATCCGCAGGCAGGCAGCGGACGTCGATCTCGCTCAGAACGTGGGTGATGAGGCCGCCCTGCTCCTTGATCGCGGGCGATTTCTCCGCGTTGACGAAGTGCAGCGGCACCTTGATGTGGATCTTCTCGTCCGCCGAAACTCTCTGGAAGTCGACGTGCTGTACTTCCATCTTGAACGGATGCATGTTGACCGCCCGCAGCAACACCTGCTCCTTCGCGCCGTCCAGGGCGAGCGTCAGCACGGACGCGTGAAACTTCTCGTTGCGCAGATGGTGGTACAGCGGGTTGTGATCGAGCTCGATGTTGACCGCGGGTTTCTTGCCCCCGTAGAGAATCCCGGGGACCTTCCCGCTGTGGCGCAGGCGGCGGCTCGCACCCCTCCCTTGCCCTTTGCGCGCTTGCGCGACGACTTCGATTGCCATGTTGCCCTCTCCTTCGTTGAGGCCGCGCCCGCGACCAGGCGCCGCCGTTGAAAAATCTATTCGATGAACAGCGAGCTCACCGAATCCTCGTTGCTGATCCGTAAAATCGTTTCCGCGAGCAGCCCCGCGACCGAGAGCACGCGGATCTTCTTGCACGCCTGAGCGATCTTGGACAGCGGGATCGAGTCAGTCACCACCAGCTCGTCGATCTCCGACTCGGCGATGCGCTCGACCGCCCCGCCCGAGAGCACCGGGTGCGTGCAATACGCGACCACGCGGATCGCGCCTTCCTGCTTCAGCGCCTGCGCCGCCTTGACCAGCGTGTTGGCGGTGTCGACCATGTCGTCCATGATGACGCAGTTGCGCCCTTTCACGTCGCCGATCACGTTCATCACTTCCGACACGTTCGGCTGTGGCCGCCGCTTGTCGATGATCGCGAGGTCCGACTCCAGGCGCTTCGCCATCGCGCGCGCTCGCACCACGCCGCCCACGTCCGGCGATACCACCAGCAGGTTCTCGTACTGGTGCTTCCATACGTCCCCCAGCAGCACGGGGGTGGCGTAAATATTGTCGACGGGCACGTCGAAAAATCCCTGTATCTGGTCGGCGTGCAGATCCATCGTCAGCACGCGGTCGAGCCCTGCCGCCTGAAGCATGTTCGCGACCACTTTCGCGCTGATCGCCACGCGCGCCGAGCGCGGTCGCCGGTCCTGGCGCGCGTACCCGAAATACGGGATCGCCGCCGTCACGCGGGCCGCCGAGGCGCGCTTCAGCGCATCCACCATCAGCAGCACTTCCATCAGGCTGTCGTTCGCCGGCGCGCAGGTGGACTGGAGCACGAAACAGTCCTTGCCGCGCACGTTCTCCAAAAGCTCGACCATGATCTCGCCGTCGGAGAACTTGCCCACGGTGGCGTGGCCGAGCGGGATGTTCAGCCTTCGCACCACCGCGTGCGCGAGCAGCGGGTTGGCGCTCCCGGTGAAAACCATCAGGCTTTCGTAGGCCATGCGCTTTAGTCCAGGGGCTAGGGACTCAACAAGCTTGTTCACAAAAAACCAGCCGCATCGGCGGTCTGCCGTTTCACTCGTCCCTGATCCCTGGGCCCTCGTATCGAAATCTGATGGCTGGGGAGGAAGGATTCGAACCCTCGCATGGCGGAATCAAAATCCGCTGCCTTAACCAGCTTGGCGACTCCCCAAGCGCTAAACCTGCTCCAACAACGCCGCGAGCGGATGACTATCCAGCCCGCGCGCGGCGAAGCCGCGCATCTCCGCGGGCATCCTGGATAGGACAGCGCGTGCTTCGCGCTCGGTCGCAAATTCGACGAATACGCAAGCGCCTGAGCCGCTCATGCGCGCATCACCGAATTGCCTGAGCCATTCGAGATGCGCCGCCACTTCCGCGTGGCGCCGGCACACGACCGATTCCAGGTCGTTCCTTCCGAAACCGGCTGAAAAGGCTGACATTTTGATGGTTTTTGAATTTCGTGTCAATTCAGGCGCGGTGAAAATCGCATGCGTGGACACGGCAACCGGCGGAACGAGCACGGCGTACCATGCCTGCGGCAATTCGAGCGGCACGAGCCGCTCGCCGATCCCCTCGGCGAAGGCGTTTCCGCCGAAAAGAAAAAACGGAACGTCCGCCCCGAGCGTGAGCGCCATCGCGGCGAGCTTCTCCTTCGGCAGATCGAGCTCCCACAGGCGGTTCAGGACCGCGAGCGTGGTTGCGCAATCGGAGCTGCCGCCGCCCAGTCCCCCGCCGATCGGTATGTTCTTTTCGATCTCGAGGTCGACGCCTCGCTTCGAACCGCCTTCCGCCTGCAGGAGCCGTGCGGCGCGCACCGCGAGGTCTTCACCCTCGGTAATCCCGGGCAGGGCCCGCGCGCGTCTCACCTCGGCGTCCGCGCGCGGCGAGAAGCGCAGCCAGTCGCAGCGCTCGATCAGGCGGAACGCGGTCTGCAACAGGTGATAGCCGTCGGGGCGCCGCCCGACGACGTGCAGGAAGAGATTGAGCTTGGCAGGGGCCGGATAGCGGCGCTCCCACGGATTCAGTTTGTCCATCGATCCACGATGAGGCGAATTTCGAGACCTTCGCGCGTCAAGCGCATCCGGGAAGGCCTTCCTTCGCGGAACTCCTCGTAGGCGACGTGCCAGCCGTCCTGCCTGAGTTCCAGGCCTTTGTCCGGCTCGCCTTGCATCTCCGCCGGCCGGCCGGGGCTCGCTCGCGCTCGCACCCAGTCCGAGAGCCCGGCTAGCGGAAGCCGCCATCCCAGCGCCTGCTCGGTCAGGCTTTCCGCGTCGGCGGCGCGGTACTCCTTGTTGTCGCCGGTCGTCAGCCGGAACTGATCGCGCTCCCGGCTGATTCTCGCGATTCCCTGGCCCAGGGCTGAGGTGATGAGCAGTTCGTCGGAGTCGTCCGAGTGCCGCCAGAAGATCCTGCCGGACGCAGCGTCTTTTCCGTGGCGGAGCGCGACGCGGCCGGAAAGCTCGAAGCCCCCCGGGAGAGGACGCACGGCCTCCGGAAAGGACGCGCAGGCGCCGAGAACAGCCGCCGCAGCGACACAGAGCGCAAGGCGGAGCACGGCGAAATCAGCGCCTGAGGCGCTTGATCGTATTGGCGAGCGTTTCGTTGTCCGGGCTTTCCCGGGTGGCATCGCTCCAGACGCGCTCCGCCTCGGCGCGCTCGCCCATCGCCCAGAGCACTTCGCCCAAGTGAGCGGCGATTTCCGGGTCGGGACGCCCGGCGAACGCGCGGCGCAGGTAGCCGAGCGAATCCTTCAGCTTGCCCATCCGGTACAGCACCCATCCCATGCTGTCGATGATGAACGAATCCTCGGGGGCAAGCTGCAGCGCCTTTTCGATCAGCACGCGCGCCTCGGGCAGGCGCTGATTGCGGTCGGCGAGGGAATAGCCGAGCGCATTGTAGGCGTGCGCATGCTCGGGCCGTATCTCGATCAGCTTGCGAAGGGAGGCCTCGAGAATATCCACGCGTTCTATTTTCTCCGCGAGCATGGCGTAGTCGTAGAGGAGCTCGGGATCGTTCGGAACCCGGTCGAGCGCCCGCTCGACCAGATCGAACGCGGTCTTCGGCTGGTTGGCATCGCGCAGGAGCTGCGCTTCGGCGAGGATCAGCTGCACGCGCTGCTGGCCGTTCTTCGCCGCCGCCTGCTGCAGGCGCGCGCGCGCTTCGTCGAGCTTGCCCTGTCTGGCGAGCACCTGGGCGTAGCGGATCTGCGCCTGTACATATTGCTCGCCCTCGCCCACTTCACCATACCAGCGGAGCGCCTCAGGAAGATTCTTCCGCTCCTCGGCGACCTGACCGAGATACAAGCGCACGCCGTCCTTGTCGCGGTAGGGGCTTTCGATCAGGCTCCTGAGATACTTCTCCGCAGCGTCGTAGTCCTTGAGCTGAAGGGAAAGCAACGCCACCGCGAACGCCGCGTCGCTGCTCTCGGGAACGCCGGCCATGAGCTTCTGGAACTCGGCGCGCGCCTCGCCGAAGTTTTTTTGCGCCACCAGCAAGCGCGCGTAGGCGAGGCGCGTTTCCCGCGCCGCGGGGTATTTTTTCAGATGGGCGGCAAGCAGCGTCGCGGCCTGATCCACCGAGGCCTTCTGCAGCAGTTGCGCTTCGAGAAGGACCGCCGCCTCCCAGTCCGGCCGCAGCTGTCCGGCCTTGCGGGCTTCCTCGAGCGCAAGGCGTTCGTCCCCCGCGTTGACTGCCGCCCGCGCGACGGCAAGATGCGACTCGGCGAGCTTGGGATAGTCTGCGGCGAGACTGTGCACGAGCTTCAGAGCGGCCTGCTTGTCCTGGGCACCGGAAAGCGTGCGGGTCAGCTGCGTAAATCCGTTCGCGGGGCCGTTGGCGGAGCCGGCCAGCAGCTTCCTGAGATTGGGCAGCGCCTCGTCGTAGCGGCCCGCGGCGACCAGCAACCCGGCGAGCGTCTCAAGCGCGCGTGTCGAGCCGGGCTCGGTCTCGTGCCAGATCGTCGCCGCGTCGATCGCGGCGTTGTTCATCCGGGCGTAAAGCGCAGCAACTTCGGTGGCGCGCTGCGCGATCCGTGGATCGCGCGTGCGTTTCGCCAAGTCGACGTACGCCTGCGCGGAGAGCGCGGCGTTACCGCGCTGGACCGCGATCTCGGCGAGCAGGAATTCGTACAGGAGGTTCTCGGTCAGCTCCTGATTGGGAAGCGCCGAGCGGTCTACGGGTTCGGATGCGGGCGCCTGCGCCTCGCCGGCGGCGTCCGCGTCGGATTCATCCTGCGCTTCCTGTCCCGCCGCGGCCGACTGAGGCGGCGTCGCGGCGCATCCCGCAAACACGACGAACGCCATCGCGGCGAACAGCCGCAAAGCGGCGGCTCGGGTGCGCAACTGGCTGTGTGCATCAAGCATGGAGGCACTTGCTGTCTTGAAGGGCTAGTTTAGGTATATTTCAGAAGCCAGACAAGGACATTGAGTTTCCCCGTGCCAGAGTTGCCCGAAGTCGAGATCACCCGCCGCGGCATCGAGCCTTTCGTGCTCGGCAAGACGATTACCGGCGTCGCCGTGCGCAATCCCAATCTGCGCCAACGCGTCCCCCGCAAACTCGCCCGCACCCTCGTCGGCCAGCGGGTGAAACGCCTGGTGCGGCGTGGAAAGTACCTGCTGTTCGAATGCGACACCGGCGCGCTCATCGTGCACCTGGGCATGTCGGGAAGCCTGCGCGTGATCGAACCGGGAACTCTCCCCCGCAAGCACGATCATGTGGACCTCGTTTTCGGCGGTATCGCGTTGCGCCTGCGCGATCCGCGCCGCTTCGGCATGGTGCTGTGGAACGACGGCGACGCGTTCCGCCATCCATTGCTCGCGCGGCTCGGCGTCGAGCCGCTCGGTGAGCATTTCTCGCCCGAGTTCCTCTATCGGACCACGCGCCGCCGCGACGTCGGCATCAAGCAACTGTTGATGAACGCCAGCGTCATGGTGGGGATCGGAAACATTTATGCGAACGAAAGCCTGTTCAAGGCGGGGATCCATCCGCGCGCGCGCTCGGGGCGCCTCTCGCGCGCACGCTGCGAGCGACTGGTCGCCGCAGTGAGGGACACTCTTCTGGCCGCGATCGCCGCCGGCGGATCGAGCCTGCGCGACTTCGTGCACTCCGACGGCTCCCCGGGATATTTTCAGCAGCACTACTACGTCTACGACCGCGCCGCGCTTCCGTGCCGGGTTTGCGGGGCGGCGATCCGGGTGTCTCGGATGGGCCAGCGCTCCAGCTTCTTCTGCGCGACCTGCCAGAGGTTTTAGTACTTCCTTCGCTTGCCCACTTTCCCCGCGAGCGCGCGTGCCACGCGCGGCTGCACGAACTTGCTCACGTCCCCGCCCAGAATCGCGATTTCGCGCACGATGGTCGCCGAGATGAATTGATGCTGTTCGGCCGGGGTCAGGAACACCGTTTCGACGTCCGGGTACAGATTGCGATTCATCCCCGCCATCTGGAATTCGTACTCGAAGTCCGACACCGCTCTCAAACCTCGCAGGATGACCTGCGCTTTCTGCGCGCGAACGAAGTCCATGAGCAGTCCGCGGAAGCCCTCGATTCTCACGTTGCGGTAGGGTTTCAGGACCTCGCGCGCGAGGCGCACGCGCTCCTCCAGCGTGAAGAAAGGACGCTTGGCCTGGCTGGCGGCGATGCCGACGACGATTTCGTCGAACAAGGCGGCGGCGCGCCTCACCAGGTCCTGGTGACCGAGCGTGATCGGATCAAACGTTCCCGGATACACTGCCTTGATCATCGGCCTCCCTTGCCAGAAGATGAAAATGCACGTTTCCCGCGCGCGCGCGCTTGAAAACAGCCCAGCCGCGAGGCGCTTCGAAGGCGGCGTCGCCTTCCACGTACACTCGCCCCCCTTCGGTGAGACGCCCGCGCAACAGATCGAGCGCCGCGACCTGCATGCCCAGACGGTACGGCGGATCGACGAATACGACATCGAATCGGGAGCGCGCGCCGCGGGCGAATTCTAGCGCATCGCCGCGGACGACCGTCAGACCCGTCGCGCCGAGCTTTTGCGCATTGTCGCGCAAGGCGCGCAGCGCCGCGGGATTCTTCTCGACCATGATGACCGAGGCCGCACCGCGCGAAAGCGCCTCGAAGCCGAGCGCGCCGCTGCCCGCGAAAAGGTCCAGGCAGGTCACGCCGCTCAGGTCCTGCCCGAGCCAGTTGAACAGCGTCTCGCGTACGCGGTCCGGAGTCGGTCTCAGGTCCGCCGCATCGGGGAATTCGATGAGGCGGCTGCGCCACAGACCGCCGATGATTCGGACGGTATTGGGTCTAGTCCGGCGCACCGACGACGACGATCGAGAGCTTTTCGGGGTCGATGCGCCGCGCAAAGGCGCTCTTGACCTGCGCGAGGGTCACCCTTTGGACGCGCGCCGGGACCTCGTCGAGCCAGGACAGGGGCAGCCGGTAGAAACCGATCAGCGCAACCTGCTCGAGGAGCTTGCGGTTGGTATCGATGCGAAGGGGAAACCCGCCGACCAGGCTTTTTTTTGCGGCTTTCAGCTCCGCTTCCGTGGGACCGTGCATCACGAACTCGCCGACGACCGAGCGAGCCAGCGCGAGCGCCTCGCGCGCCTGGTCGCGCCGCGTCTCCAATCCCACCAGAAACGGTCCCTCGCGCTCGTAGGGCAGGAAGTGGCTGTAGGCGCTGTAAGCGTAGCCGCGCTTCTCGCGTACTTCCCTCAAGAGCCGCGATACGAAGCCGCCGCCGCCCAGAGAGTAGTTGCCGACGAAAAGCGGAAAGTAGTCCGGGTCGCCTCGGCTGAGCGCCGCGACGCCCAGCAGCACGTGGCTCTGGGTGGACGGATGCGCGACGCGCAGCGTCGCACCCGCGGGGAGCGTCGCGACGGGCGGCAGCGCGGAATCGGCGCCTTTCGAAAGACGCGAAGTCAGCTCCTCGGCGAGCGCCCTCGCGGCGTTGCGGTCCAGATCGCCGACTATCGTGACGACCGCGCGGGCGGAACCGTAGCAGTTGCGATAAAGGCGCTCGACGTCTTCGCGTCTGATCGAGGCAAGCGTCTCCGGGGTCTCGCTGATTCCGTAGGGATGCGCCGGATACATGAGCGCATAGAGGCGCCGCTCCGCGACCCGGTCGGGCAGGGTCTCGGCTTCACGCGCGTTGGCGACGGCGCTCGCTTTCTCGCGCTCGAAGACCTCGGCCGGGAACAGGGGCGACTGCAGCATGTCGGCGAGGGTTTGCGTCGCCGCCTTTCGCTCGGCCTCGGAGGAGAGGCTCCTCAGCGCGAAGCCCGCGCGATCCAGGTCGAAATTCTCCCGCAGCTGCGCGCCCGCGTCGGCAATGCGCCGGCTCGCCTCGGTCTCCGAATAGCGAGATGAGCCCGCTTTGAGCATCGCGAGCGTGAGCCGCGCGAGCCCCGCTTGCTCGCGCGTATCGTAGGCGCTGCCCGCCGCAAACTCGACCGCGACATCCACGATCGGCAGGGCATGGCTTTCGACGAAATTGACCCGCGCCCCCGATTCCGCGATCCAGTGAGCGATCTTCACCCGCGCCTCGGCGGGCGCGGCAACGACGAGAATCATCGATATCCAGAGCACCCGGCTGCGCATGGTCAGTGCTTCACTTCCGGAACGACGGCGCCCGCCGTGCGCGGATTCAGGGGTTGCGGGTCGAGAACGGCCACCGTCAGTCCGTCCTCGACGAGGTAGCGCGCCGCAGCGGCCCGGACCTGATCCGCGGTGATTTCCTTGAGCCGCCCGGCAATTCGATCGGCGTCGCGGAAGGAGAGCCCGCACGACTCCAGTTCCCCGATCTCGAGCGCTTGCGCGAAAAAAGAGTCGCGCTTGTAGACGAGCTGGGCAAGCAGCTGGACCCTCGCCCGGTTCAACTCCTCGGCAGTGACGCCGTCGGCCGCGACGCCGGCGATGACTTCGCGCACGCCGGCCTCGAGCTCGGCCGCGCTGCGGCCTTGCGCGGCCGCGGCTTCCACGAATACCATTCCGGGCCCGCGCGAGATCATTTCGTAGTCCGCGCCGACGGAAGTGGCGACGCGCCGCTCGCGCACCAGGACCTGGTGGAGGCGCGCCGCGTCGCTTCCGCCGAGGAGCTCCGCGAGAAGCGAAATCGCGAACGGCTCCCAGTCTTTCGCGATATCGCGCAGCACCGGCGCCTTGTATCCCAGGCGCAGGTAGGGGAGTTCCGCAGGTGCTTTCACGGTAACGCGCTTCAAGCCCCGTTGGGCCGGTTCGACTTGCGTCTTGCGCGCAGGGATCGCTTTTCGCGCGAGCGCGCCGTAATAACGCCGTGCCCATGCGAGCACTTTCTGCGGCTCGGTGTCGCCGACCACGACGACAATGGCGTTGCCGGGCGCATACCACTGCCGGTACCAGGCCTGAGCATCCCGCCAGCTCATGTTCTCCAGGTCCTGCATCCACCCGATCGTCGGCCATTTGTAGGGATGCGCGGCGAAAGCCGTGGCGAGGAGATTTTCGATGAGAAGCGAACGCGGGCGGTCTTCGTAGCTGCGCCGGCGCTCCTCCATCACCACCTTGATCTCCCGCGCGAACTCGTCCGGGCGGATCACGAGGTTCGCCATGCGGTCGGCCTCGAGCTGCATCGCCAGGGGCAGGCGATCGCGGTGCACCTGCTCGTGGTAGACGGTGAAATCAGTGGAAGTGAAAGCGTTGTCGCGCCCGCCCGCCTCCGCGACGAGCCGCGAGAACTCGCCCGGGCCGAAGCGCCGGGTCCCCTTGAACATCATGTGTTCGAGCACGTGAGCGACACCGGTCGTGCCGGGCGCCTCATCCATGCTGCCCGCTCGATACCATACCTGATGAACGACGGTGGGCGCGCGGTGGTCTTCCTTCACGATCAGGCGCAAACCGTTCGGCAGAGTGAACGCTTGCGGGTTCGCCTCCACGCCTGAGGCGAGCGCGAGGGCAAGAAAGGCGGCGCGTGCGGGAACCATTGCGACGGATGCTAAAATCCAACTGCTATTCTATAGCGGTTCTTTTACCGATTCTTTTTTCTCCGCCCATGCTCGAACTGTCTTCCAAGATCGCCCGCGGGAAGGGCTCCTGGACCACCCGGCTCAGGGACGGGCTCGGGATAACGCGCTCGCGGCTCTCCGGACTGTTCGCCGACAGAACCATCGATCCCGCGCTGTTCGAGGAGATCGAAACCGCGTTGCTCGCGAGCGATGCTGGCGCCGAGGCAACGCGGTTCCTGCTCGCGGCCCTGCGCGAGCGCGCGAGCCAAGTCAAGACTGCAGAACAGCTGAAGTCCGCGTTGCGGGCCATTCTCGTCGAACTGCTCGCGCCGCTCGAGCAGACGCTCGATTTATCCGGCAAGAAACCGTGCGTCGTCATGGTCGCAGGAGTCAACGGCGCGGGAAAGACGACCTCGATCGGCAAGCTCGCGAGATACTTTCAAAATCGAGGCCTCTCGGTGCTGCTCGCCGCCGGCGACACGTTTCGCGCAGCAGCGCGCGAACAGCTCGCCGCCTGGGGCGAGAAAAACGCCGTCGCAGTCGTCGCCCAATCGGGCGGCGATCCGGGAGCAGTCGTGTTCGACGCCGTTGTCGCGGCGCGCTCGCGCGGGATCGACGTGGCGATCGTCGACACCGCGGGGCGTCTCCCCACGCAGCTGCACCTGATGGAGGAGATCAGCAGGATCAAACGCGTCATCGCCAAGGCGGAGCCCGGCGCGCCTCACGAGGTATGGCTGGTGCTCGACGCCAACACGGGCCAGAACGCGCTCAGCCAGGTCAAGGCTTTCGACGACGCGCTGGGCCTCACGGGACTGATCCTCACCAAGCTCGACGGCACCGCCAAAGGCGGCGTGGTGTGCGCAATCGCCAGGCAGGGTCCTCTGCCGCTCCGATTCGTGGGCGTCGGCGAAGGGATCGACGATCTGCGCCCGTTCACCGCCGACGAGTTCGTTTCGGCGCTTCTCGATTGACCGGCGTGGCCATCATCTCGCTCCGCCAGGTCAGCAAGCGCTATCCGGGGGGATTCGAGGCGCTCAAGGCGGTCAGCTTCGCGGTCGAGCCAGGGGAGATGCTGTTCCTCACCGGCCACTCCGGCGCAGGCAAGACGACGCTTCTCAAGCTGATTGCCGCGATCGAGCGCGCCAACGGCGGCGCGGTGCTCGTCAACGGCCAGAACCTCTCGGCCTTGCGCCCGGCGGCGATCCCTTACCTGCGGCGCAATCTGGGCCTCGTGTTCCAGGGGCAGAAGCTGCTCTTCGACAGGAGCGTATTCGACAACGTCATGCTGCCGCTCGTCGTGACCGGGCAGCCCTACCGCGAGGCGGCGCGGCGCGCACGCGCCGCGCTCGACAAGGTCGGCTTGCTCCAGCGCGAGAAGGCCAACCCCGTCACGCTTTCGGGCGGCGAGCAGCAGCGCCTGTGCGTCGCGCGCGCGGTGGTAAACCGTCCGGCGATCCTCCTCGCCGATGAACCCACCGCCAGTCTGGACGCCGCTTACGCGGATGAAATCATGGAGATGTTCAGCGCCTTCAACCAGGTCGGAGTCACCGTGCTGGTTGCCACGCACGATCGACAATTGATCGGCAAGTACCGCAAACGCGTCTTGACGCTCGACCACGGCAAGCTCCAATGAGGGTGTGGCTGCAGCATCATGGCTTGAGTCTCGCGCAGACGCTTGCGCGCCTGGCTCGGTCCCCGTTCGCCACGACGCTCAACGTGCTGGCGATCGGGGTCGCGCTCGCGCTCCCGTTCGGGGTCTATTGCGTGTTGGGCAATCTCGAGTCCTTTTCGCGCAACGCCTCGGTTGATCCTAAGCTCTCCGTGTTCCTCGCGAGGGACGCTGCGAAGGCCGATATCGCCGCCATCGAAGCGCGGCTAAAAGGCACCGGGGGCGTGAGCGCGGTGCGTTTCGTGTCCCGGGACGCGGCGCTCGTGGAGCTCAATCGCGTCGCGGGGATGCAAGAGGTGATCGCGAGCCTGCCGCAAAATCCGCTGCCGGACGCGTTCGTGGTGACGCTTTCCGCAAGCGATCCTGCGCTCGCGGACCGGCTGGAACTCGAGTTCAAGTCGCTCCCGAAGGTCGCCTACGTTCAGGCGGATTCGGCGTGGGTGAGACGCCTCGATGCCTTATTGCGCCTGGGTCGGACCGCGGTGGTCCTGCTCTCGGCGCTGCTCGCCCTCGCTCTTGTCGCCGTGACCTTCAACACCATCCGCCTGCAGATCCTCACTCAGCGCGACGAGATCGAGCTGTGCCGGCTGATCGGCGCAACGCACGCCTACATCCGCCGGCCCTTTTTCTATCTCGGGTCGCTGCTCGGTCTGCTCGGCGGGATCGCCGCTCTGGCGATGGTGCTTTCCGGGCTCACGGTCCTGAATCGCGATCTGGCGGATCTCGCATACCTGTATGGCTCGAACCTCCACCTGAGACTCCCGACCTCGAACGAAATGATCTCGGCCCTGCTTGCGGCCGCGGCTTTGGGCTGGCTGGGTGCCTATCTATCAGTGAGCAGACACTTACTTGAGGCGGACCGGAACTAGGCGGAGTGAACCCGACCAGAGAAGGGAACCGGGTGCCGCCTTAGCACTCTAAGATCGAGAGTGCTAAAATCGCCGTTCTGGCAACAGCGCCGGAGGAAATAACAGATGACCCGCACAATGACACTGCCCGTACCCGTAGGAAGCCTGGAAAGCTACATCCAGGCCGTGAATCGTTTTCCGATTCTTTCGTTCGAGGAAGAGCGCGACCTCGCGCGCAAATTCAGATCCGAGAATGACGTCGAAGCAGCTCGCCAACTGGTGCTTTCGCACCTTCGCGTGGTGGTCGCCATCGCCCGCGGCTACATGGGTTACGGACTGCCGCAAGGAGACCTGATCCAGGAAGGCAACATCGGTCTGATGAAAGCGGTCAAGCGCTTCGATCCGGAACGCGGGGTGCGGCTCGTATCGTTCGCGGTCCACTGGATCCGCGCCGAGATCCACGAGTTCGTCCTGCGCAACTGGCGCATGGTGAAGGTCGCCACCACCAAGGCGCAGCGAAAGCTCTTTTTCAACCTTCGCAGCATGAAGCCCTCGCTCGACCCGTTGACGCAAACCCAGATCGGCTCCATGGCCAGGGACCTTCGCGTCAAGCCCGAGGAGGTTGCCGAAATGGAGATGCGGCTCGCGGGCCAGGAGATTTCGCTGGAGCCAGCGAGCGACGAGGACGAGACGTATGCGCCGATCGCCTACCTGGCCGACCGCTCGCCGGAGCCTTCCGAGATCGCCGAGGCGAAGCAAGATGAAACTCTGCGGGCACGCGGTCTGGAAACCGCACTGGCGAGTCTCGATGCGCGCAGCCGCCGCATCATTGAAGCGCGCTGGTTGCGGGAAAAGGACTCGGCAACCTTGCACGAGCTTGCCGCCGAGTTCAAGGTCTCTGCCGAGCGCATCCGCCAGATCGAGGCAAAAGCGCTTGCGAAAATGAAAAACGCGATCGCGGCGGCATAAGTACGCTGGCGGGCGGTCCCTATGAAGCCGCGGCGAGCCCGCGGCTTTTTATTTCCCCGCGAACACGACGTAGCGGTTTCGGCCCTGCTGCTTGGCGAGATAAAGCGCCTGGTCCGCGCGCTGGATCAGGTCTTCTGGGGAAGTCTCCTTTTCGGGGATGAGCGAGACGACTCCCTGGCTGAGGGTGACTTTCTGGTCGACTGCCGAGCGCGCATGCGGGATCGCCAGCCCGTCGATCACGCGAGACACCGCTTTGGCCACATCGACGGCGCCGTCGATGACGGTCCCCGGCAGAACCATCGCGAACTCCTCTCCGCCGTAGCGTGCGGCGAGGTCCGCCGGACGCCTGCCCGCTGAGCTGAGCGCCGCCGCCACCCGTCGCAGACAGTCATCGCCCGCTTGGTGGCCGTAGCAGTCGTTGAACGCCTTGAAGTGATCGACGTCGGAGAGAATCAGCGAAAGCGGCTGCCGCTCGCGCGCGCCGCGCCGCACTTCGGTCACCAAGTAGCTGTCGAAATAGCGCCGGTTGGCAATTCCGGTCAGCCCGTCCTGACGTGAGAGCTTTTCCAGCTCGCGGTTGGCCGCCGCGAGGTCGCGCGACATCTCGAACTGCTTCGCCCGCATGGATTCGAGTCGCTGCAGCGCCCGGATTTTCGCGTTCAGCACGACAAAGCTCACCGGTTTTACGAGGTAGTCGTCGCCGCCTGCCTCGATCGCACGATCCAGGTCCTGATCGGCTTCCTTGGAGGAGAGGAATATGATCGGCACCCACTCGTCGGCTCTGGTCTCGCGCATGTGCCGCGCAGCTTCGTATCCGTCCATGACCGGCATCACGACGTCGATGAGCACGAGGCCAGGCCGGTCCTGCCGGTACATCTGCAAAGCCTGCTTGCCGTCATCCGCCTCGGCCACCGTATGACCCATGCGCTCGAGCAGGCTCCTGAGCGCAGCGCGGATCGTGGGGGAGTCGTCGACGACGAGGATATTCATCGCTTTTTGGGGGACCCTAACCCTGTTAGGCGCTAAAGCATACAACTATTCAACTTCCGACTGGCCCGACAAAAACAGACTGCTCGATTTCAGCGGGACGCGTTCAACAGGATGCGGACGTCGGCGGCGAGGTTGGCTGCGTTGCCGTGGCGCACAAACAGCCGCAGCCGCCCCTGCGGATCGAACACGTAGCTGCCCGCGGTGTGATCCACGGTATAGCCGTCGGGCGTCTTTCCCGGCGACTTCTGATAGAAAACCCTGAAGTCTTTCGCGACCCTGGCGGTCGCAGCGGAATCGCCGTAGAGCCCTAGAAAACTGGGGTCGAATGCCGGCACGTAGTTCGCGAGAAGCCTTTGCGTGTCGCGCTCCGGGTCGACCGTGACGAAGAGCACCTGCAGCCGCTTCCCGTCCTCGCCGAGTTGATCCTTCACAGCTTTGAGCTCGGCAAGCGTCGTCGGACATACGTCGGGGCAACGGGTGTAGCCGAAGAACATCACCACCGCCTTGCCGCGGAAATCTGCAAGAGTGCGCGCCTTGCCCGTGTGGTCGGTCAGCGCAAAATCCCTGCCGTAATCGGCACCCGTGACATCCGTGTTCTTGAACGAGGGGCCCGACCCGCCGCAGCCGGCAAGCGCGAACGCGGCGAAGACGAGCCCGACCCATGTCCGCAGGTAAGCGCTCACGCGAAAAAATGATGATCGACGAGCAGCGCAGCGAAAAGGGCCGCGAGGTACGCGATCGAATAGCGGAAGGTGCGCCGCGCGAGCGCATCGCTGTAGTTCACGTAAAGGCGCACTGCGTAACCCAGGAATATTCCGTTCAAGACGACTGCGGCTGCGAGGTACGTCCAGCCGCTCATCCCGTAGGCGAAAGGGAGCAGCGCCGAGGCGAACAGGATCAGCGTGTAGAGAAGCACGTACAGCCGAGTGAAGCGGTGTCCGTGCGTGACCGGCAGCATGGGGAGCCCGGCCTTGGCGAAATCTTCAGTGCGATAGAGCGCGAGCGCCCAGAAATGCGGCGGGGTCCACGCGAAAATTATGAGGAACAGAAGCAGGGCTTCGGGGGCAACTTCGCCGGTGGCGGCGGCCCAGCCGAGCACAGGCGGCATCGCCCCGGAGGCTCCGCCGATCACGATGTTCTGCGGGGTCATGGGCTTGAGCAAGACCGTGTAGACCACGGCGTAGCCGATGAACGTGCCGAAGGTGAGCCACATGGTGAGAGGATTGACGAGGGCGTACAGCATCCACAGCCCGGTGCCGCCGACTGCGCCGGCGAACGCAAGCGTCTGCAGCGACGTGAGGTCCCCGCGCGGCAGCGGCCTCGCCCGAGTGCGCGTCATGACCGCGTCGATCTTCTGCTCGACCAGGCAGTTCACCGCCGCCGCCGCGCCCGCCACGAGCCAGATGCCGATGGTCGCTGCGAGCAGAAGCCTCGGCGGCACCATGCCCGGAACGGCGAGGAACATGCCGATGACCGCGCAGAACACGATCAAGGACACCACGCGCGGCTTGGTGAGGCTCAGGAACTGGCGCAGGCGGAAGCGGGAGGCGGTCGAAGCGAGCTGCATGTGCGGAAATTTTATCACGCTCGCCTCGCGACTCTAGCCGACGCGCGATGCCCTGAGCAGCCGCGCGAGGTCGTTCACCATCCGTTGTGCATCGGGATCGCTCGGGAAGCGCAGCATCAGGTTGCCCAGCGGGTCCAGGAGGTAGATGTGATCGGAGGGGCTCCGCGCCGCGGGGAATTCCGCAAGGAACGGTCTGCCGGGCGTGCGCGCGACGCGCAGGCCCTCGTGGTCGCGCAAGAGCGCTGCATCAGGCGGCGCGGAATCGGCGAGGAGCCACATCCGCTCGATTCGCTCCGCGTCCTTGCCCTGCGCGAGGCGCGCCTGGCGCATGTAAAGGAGTTTTTTTCCGCAGCCTTCGGCGCAGGCGCCGGAATCGATCTGCAGCAGCACCCATCTGCCGCGCAACTGCGAGAGCCGGAACGGGCTGCCGTCCAAGCGCCGCAGTTCGGGGTCGGAGAGGGCGCGGGCTTCGATCAGCTCGCCGTAATTCAGCCGCGACTGCGGCTGCCATACGAAATACGCGAGCCAGGCCGCGACCGTGGGTGCGGCGCAAAGCGCAAGGATCACGAACGCGATGCGCCTGCCGCGACGCCGGTCCTCAGCTGCGCCCGGAATCGGCTCGCCTGAAGCTGAGAGCGACATAGAGGACGGCGGCAAGCGCCGCAAACGAATACCACTGCAGCGCGTAGCTGCGATGCCGATCCACGCCGCTATCGGGACGCTCCCACTCGCGCGCGAGGCCGTCACTAGCACCGCTTGTCTGCTCGATCACGAACGGCTGAAGCCCGAGCCCGAGGCGCTTCTCCTCCCGCTCCGGCACCAGGTTCTGGCGCAAAGGACCCGAAGCCGCTTCGGGAGCGAGCTCGATGAAGCGCCGGCTCGGCGCCACCGCGATGCCCTCGATCGTTTGCACGCTCTCCGGGGTCGGAACCGCAGGCAGCCTGGAGCGCTCGCCGGCCGCGATCCAGCCGCGGTTGACGAGGACGTGGAGTTCGCCGCCTTCGAGCTTGAGCGGCGTCAGCACGTGATAGCCGGCAGCACCGTGCAACACCTTGTTGTCGAGGAGGAGCGCGGCGCGCGCGACGAAGCGGCCGCGCGCGCTGACGCGCCGGCGATCGAAGGCGGAGGCGTCCAGTCGCACCGAAGGCACCGAAAGCACCGGGCCCTTGGCCGCTTCGTCGAGCCGGCGGCCGAGCTCGAGCTTTTCCTCGGCGCGCCGCGTCTGCCAGTTGCCGAGCGAAATCGCGAGCGCGATGAAAGCCGCCGCCGCGATGCCCGATGCGACCCCCGGCCGGAATACTCGCCCGCTGCGGATTCCCGTCATGATTCCACAGGGAGTACACTCGGCGCAGAACGTTCCCGCCGCCGCGCCGTGAAAATCGTCGTCATCCTCTTGTTCGTCGCGATTCTGGCGAGCCTGGGCTCGGCGCTGTTTTTTCTGGTGACCGACGGCGGCCAGTCCAAGCGCAGCGTCAAGGCGCTCGCGCTGCGCGTCGGATTGTCGCTGACGCTGTTCCTGCTGCTCATGGCCGGTTATTACTTCGGCCTCATACCCGGCAAGATCGAGTGACGCGCGGTCTTTCTCCGCCTACAGCCAGTATACGAATATGAAAAGCCCGAGCCACACGACATCGACGAAGTGCCAGTACCACGCGACCGCTTCGAACGCGAAATGGTTTTCGGGCTTGAAGTGGCCGGCGAGACAACGGGCGAGAATCACGGTCAGCATGAGCGCGCCGAGGGTCACATGGAATCCGTGGAAGCCGGTGAGCATGAAGAACGTCGAGCCGTAGACGCCGGTCGAGAGCTTCAGGTTGAGATCGGAATAGGCGTGGCTGTATTCATAGGCCTGGAAGCAAAGGAAGGTGACGCCGAGCGCCACCGTGAAGAACATGAAGAGCGCGAGCTGTGCGCGCTTCCCCTCCTTCAGCGCCCAGTGGGCGATCGTGACCGTCACGCCTGACGAGAGGAGCAGCAGCGTATTGATCGCCGGGATGCCCCAGGCTGCCATCGGCGTGAACGGATCCTTGAAAACCGGCCCGGCTGAAGGCCATTGCGCGGCGAAATCCGGCCAGAGCAGCTTGCTGTCGATGCTGCCCAGGTCGGGTATCGCGATCAGCCGCGCATAATAGAGCGCGCCGAAGAACGCGCCGAAGAACATGACCTCCGAGAAGATGAACCAGCTCATGCCCCAGCGGAATGAAACGTCCTCCCAGCGCCCGTACTTGCCCCCCTCGGACTCGCGGATCACGTCGCCGAACCAGCGCGCTATCATGAAGGCGAGGATGGCGAGCCCGGCGAACACGATGTAGCGCCCGGGTTCCCAGCCGTTGAGCCAGCCCGCGGCGCCGGTCGCCATGCAAAACAGGCCGGCCGATCCGAAGATCATCCAGTGGGAGGGCTGCGGAACGTAGTAGTGCTGAGCGCGATCGCTCATCTTGCTCTCCTCTCCTTACGCGGCCCTGCTGACGATGAACTTCACCAAGAGGACCAGGCTCAATACGAAAATCGCGGCTCCTATGAGGCCGGCGATGATCACCTGCGCGGCTTTCAGCTGCGTCACATCCGACTCATGCTCCGCGCGCCTCCGGATGCCGAGAAACGACCAGAACACGGCTTTGGCGACCTGCAGCGGCGACGCGGATTTCGGCGTTTGCTCGCCCCCCATTGCCATCACTCCCCGCTCCCGCGCGCCCCGTTCACCTCGAAGAAGGTGTAGGACAGCGTGACCGTATTGAGCTCGGGCGGCAGCTTCGGATCGATCACGAATACCACGGGCATCTTCCGGACTTCGCCCGGGCCGAGAGTCTGCTGCTGAAAGCAGAAGCATTCCATTTTCCTGAAGTAGAGAGCCGCCTGCTGCGGGCCGTAGCTCGGCACCGCTTGTCCGGTCACGGAGCGTTCGAGCGTGTTCCTGACCTCGTACACGACTTGCGTCACCTCGCCCGGGTGCACCGACACGCTGGCCTGAAGCGGTTTGAAGGTCCAGGGCAGGCGCTGCGTGTTGGCGTCGAATTCGACCGAGATCTTGCGCGTGGTGTCCACTTGGGTGTTCTGCGCCGCTAGAGCGTCCGGCTGAAACACGTTCCGGATTCCCGTCACCTCGCAGATCTTCTCGTAGAACGGGACGAGCGCGAAGCCGAAGCCGAACATCACGGCCACGACCACCAGCAGTTTTTTCATCAGTTGCCGGTTGGCCTTCCCGCGATCGTCGGTCTGCTGTGTCATTTGAGCATGACGTACTTGAGCATGATCCCAAGGAAGAAGACGAGCGCGATCGAGCCGAGCACCAGCGCGGTCCTGCGATTGTTCCGCCGCCGCTCGCGTTCAGACGTCATCCCACCACCGGTTGCTCGTGGAAGCTGTGGTAGGGAGCGGGACTCGGCAGATGCGTCCACTCGAGCGTGTCGGCCCCCTCCCAGGGCCGCTGCCCTGCCTTCTCGCCTCGCCCGAGCACGGTCACTTTCAGGATGATCCACAGGAACAGGATCTGAGAGAGCCCGAAGCCGAATGCGCCGATCGAGGCGATCTCGTTGAACTCGGCGAACTGCAGCGCATAGTCAGGAATCCTGCGCGGCATGCCGGCGAGACCCAGGAAGTGCATCGGGAAGAAGGTGACGTTGAAGAAGATCATCGACAGCCAGAAGTGCCATTTCCCGAGCTTCTCGTCGTACATCCTGCCGGTCCACTTGGGCACCCAGAAATAGAATCCCGCGAAGAGCGAAAACAGCGATCCCGCGACCAGCACGTAGTGGAAATGCGCCACCACGTAATAGGTATCCTGCAGCTGGATGTCGATCGGCATGATCGCAAGGATGAGACCGGTGAACCCGCCCATGGTGAACACGAAGATAAAGCCTACGGCGAACAGCATCGGCGTCTCGAAGCTCATCGAGCCGCGCCACATGGTGGTGAGCCAGTTGAACACCTTGACGCCGGTGGGCACGGCGATCAGCACGGTTGCGTACATGAAGAACAGGATCCCCGCCGTGGGCATGCCGACGGTGAACATGTGGTGCGCCCAGACGATGAACGAGAGGATCGCGATCGAGGCGGTTGCATACACCATCGAGGAATAGCCGAACAAGGGCTTCCGCGAGAACGCGGGAATCACCTGGCTGATGATGCCGAAGCCAGGGAGAATCATGATGTAGACCTCGGGGTGGCCGAAGAACCAAAAG
>WNGH01001509.1_pt1 | contig 27518 bp, 23 predicted proteins | sample 5400631 | NCBI WGS metagenome assembly WNGH01 (sample SAMN13153373, study PRJNA577476) | soil metagenome | isolation source: 115 cm soil or saprolite under Garry oak tree replicate 1 | place: USA:California | collected 2016-06-15
GAAATCGAAGTCGACAACGGAGTGCAGGCGGCCGGCCAGGTCGTGGAACAGCGCCGGGAGATCACGCTGTTGGGCAATAGCCTCGCTGACCTCGAGCAAGGCTTCGAGCTGACGCCGGGAATGTTCTAGCGGGGAGGTGAACGTCACTTCCGGCGGGGAGATGACGGGATCCGCCATAGAAGGCAGGATAACACCCGCGTCGGCGAAGGCCAACCTTGACATCCTTCTCTCCCTAAAGGCTCTCCCTAAAGGGCCCTAAAGGGACAGGATTCCTACGGAACCCGTGTTTGGTCCGGTGCGTTCCTCCCCCCGCGCCAAAAAAGAGAGCGGGCTTATAGCCATCCCCGGCCGGCACGCCGGGGCTTTACGGCTAGGACGGGTAAGCGGCGGGGTGGCGTGCGCCCGTGGCCATGAGGCGCTCGATGCTGTCGATGAATTGGATGCCGCCGCGGGCGCCGACGGCGGTGCAGTTCAGTGCGGCGGCGGCGCAGGCGAAATCGAGCTGCCGTGACAGCGGCCAGCCTTGCAGAAGTCCATAGATGAAGCCGGCGTGGAAAATGTCACCTGCGCCGGTAGTGTCGACCGGCTGCACGCGAAAGGCGCTGGCGTAGTGGAACTGCGTCCCGTCCCAGGCCAAGACGCCTTCTTCGCCCAGGGTTGCAGCGGTAAGTCGGCAGTCAAATCGTTCCCGGAGTGCGGGCAGGGACCTCCGCAAATCCGATTCTTCCATGAGCCGCCCGGGAATATCCCTGCTGGTGATGAGGTAGTCGATGCTCTTCAAAAGCGCCTCCACGCCGGGGTAGAGTTCATCCACGTCGGCGATGACCGGAATGCCGGCGGCGCGAGCCCAGCCGGCAGCGGCAGCCGCGGCGGAGGTATCGTGTCCATCCACATGAAGAGCGCGGGAATTGACGATCCATTCTCGGTGGAGTTCTTCGGGACGCAAAGTCAAGCGGTCGTCACGCTTCCAAAGAACGGTGCGTTCGCCGGAGTCATCGACAAGGATGAAGGCTTGCTGGCTGGGACATCCGGGAGCCACCAGGAGATGAGCCTCGACGCCGGATTGCGCAAATTCCGCTCGATGGAGCGATGCCGCGCTGTCGTCTCCGACCTTGCCCACGTAGCGGGTGCCCAAGCCCCACTGCTGGCAAGCAATCATGGCGGTAGCGACCTGGCCGCCGGGCAACACTTTCGCGGAACGAAATTCGACTTTGGACCCACGCGCGGGATAGTGAGCGACGGGAATCAGCGTGTCGGTGGCGTTGAGCCCCACGCCGACAACATCAAGCTTGGTTGAGTGCGTCATGTTTGTCCCGGCCACTCTAACGGAAGCGCGGAAGTTTTCAAAGGCGGTGGGCCCATCAATTGAAGCGCGTGGTGCGCCAGAGTGCCAGGCCGCAAATAACGAGAAACAAGATCAGGACCGCAGTCAAAAGCGCGGCTGGTCCCCAGGCGACAGACATCTGCGGGACGCGCGCCATGGTCGCAAAGATCACGAACGCACTGGTGGCGGCGACCACCAAAAGCCAGTCCAGGCCGCTGCGGGAAGGCTTAGCTTCACCGAGGACCTGGCGTCCGTCCATGCGGGCTTCGACGAACTCTGCGGCAACCCCGTAGCGGTCGCTTTCCCGGATAGCCGCCTCTTTCCAGCGGGTCTGCTCCTGGCCGGTTGCCGAAGAAAACGCAATGGCGCCAACTCCTAGCATCATGAGGAGCGATCCCCCGATGACTTCCAGGTAGATGGAAGTACTCCGGCCGTGCAACTCCCCGAAAACAAGAATCCCCCACAACAAGCCCCAGAGTTGATTGGAGTTGGAAAGCGGGATGCCGCGGCTGATGCCGATGTATTTGGCGGCGTACTGCTGGAAGACGTCGCCGATGACCCAGACGAAACCGCCGAGCATCAGCCAGAAAATGACGGTGCGGGCGCTCTGCAATTCGTGCCACAGCGGAGCGAGGCCGAGGGAGCTGACGGAGAGGAGCGCCATCATACCCAATTCGCCGAAGGAAAAGAAAGTCACGAAAGAAAGAGGATTCATCCCGGTCAGGTAGGCTTTGCGGTACGGGATGTACATGGTGCCCCAAAGAATTCCGGCGCCGAGGGCAGCCCAGACGCCGTGGAGAGAATGCGCGGCGGGGCCGCGTCCTGACGACGCGACGGCTAAGAGTGTCGCGCCTGCACACATGACCAGCGCGCCGCCCAAGACACCGCAGCGACGGCGCCATCCGGCCTGGCGCAGCTCATTGAAAAAAAGAAAACCCCAAAGGATGCCGAGGAGGCTGTTGGAGTTCCAAAGGGGAAAGGCGATGCTCAAGCCGATGTCGCGGATTGCGAAAATCGTCAGCGTGTTGGCCACGGCCCAAAGACAGCCTGCGAGCAGCGCCCAGATGATCAGGTGCGGCGCCCGGCGAACATCGGCGCGGACCGACGAAGTGCCCAGGATCAGGGCGGGCAGGCTCCAGCGTGCGAGAAAAACACCGATAACCATGATGAAGGAAATGACCATCGGAGAGATGCCCGTGGAAACGAGCTTGGTGGGCGCCTCCGCGGCGCCGAGCCAGGCGCCCGCAGCGAAGCCGCAAAGCATGCCCAGCAGCTGAAGCTTTCTCGCACGTGACGCGTCTTGGATTACAGCGTGGGAAGACGAGACTGGCGGCATTTTGCTCCCATCCAAAAATCAGCGAATAAATCGAAGAAGCAGCAATCCACCCATCAAGACGGCGACGGGCACCCAAAAATGAATATCACTGAAAACATTGGCCCACCAGCCGCGGGTGTTCGGGTTCGGTTCAGTTGCTTTCATATTCGAGCCCTTCTCGATCCCGGCATGAGGAGGCTCATCTCCTTTTCAGCTCGGCCGGCCAATTCATGACTAGCGTGATGGCCGCGCTGGGTTGCCCGGTTTCGTACGGAATAGCAAATCGCTGACCGTCAGGGGAGACATCGAATCTCCCGAAGACCCCGTAGGGCCGCGTTCCAAAGAGTGCGTGAATGGGGCCAACTTCAAAACTGGATGCGCTGGCCTTCACTTCGGCCGCCATCATTTTGCTGTCCGAGGAAAGATAAAAAATCTCCTTGGCGTCACCCCGCCAGCGTGGTCCGCAGCCCCCTCCGGGCGAGACTTGCCACTTCCCGCCCGAGCCGGAGAATGGTACGACATAGACCTTATACTCGCCCGATTCATTCGAGCAGTAGGCCACCCATCTGCTGTCCGGTGAGAAACTGGCTTCGCGTTCTGCGAATTGGGATTGATGAAAAAGGTAGGGTTTGCGTTGGCCATCGAGCGGGAGCATCCAGATCGCCCAACCGCCCAGCGCCCCTTCGATGTAAGTGAGGAACTTGCCATCCGGGGACCAATCCGTCGGGAATCTGATGCGGTCCACCGCGTCCAAAAGGGCCTCTTCCGTGCCGGACCCGTCGGAAGCCTTCACGTAAAGACCATACTTTCCGTTGCGAAAGGAGGTGTAAACGATCCTGCGGCCGTCGGGCGACCACACCGGATAAAGGTTTCCCTGTGCCGAACCGGACCCAAACGTCAGCGCCGTTTTCACGCCGCGCAAGAGGTCGTAACTCCAGATGTCGTAGCCGGAAGAATCCAGATAGTATGCGATTCTCTTTCCGTCCCGCGACACGCGCACGCCGGCAAACGCATCCGCTCCTGGAATCGCCCCTAGCTCTTTTCCGCCGCGGTCAAACCACACCAGCTGCCGGTCCGCACCTCCCGCACCTTCCACATAGGTGAGCAGCCCATTCTGAGAGGCAGAGAACACGCCTTTGGCAACGCTCCGGCCCTCCTGAACGGGATCGGCAATCGGAAGGGCATCGCCCGTTAATTGCAGGCTCCGGGTGTCGAACGGCTGGGCCATGAGTGTATATTGCCGCATGAACAGGATATGACCGGAGGCGTAGATGGCGTTGGCGTGAGAATGAAGCAGAAGCCTGTTTTCCTTCGAATCGAGCGAACCCAACAACACCGAGTTTGTAAGCGTTTCTCTCGGAGAAAAAACATTCCCCGTGAAATAGAGAAAGTGACGGCCATCCGGCAGGAAGTAGGGCCACCGGTGGGTGGTTTCATTTTTCGAAGGGTCCAGGGTGGTCACCGGAACGAGCGGGCCGCCCGAGGCAGAAACGCGGAAAATGATGGTGTTGACCGCCGGGGTAAGAAGAATGTCCCCTTCCTGATTCCAGGTTCCGCCTCGCCCGTCGGAAGCATCGCAGATGGTAAACGGCGGGCCACCGGAAAATTCAATTTTCTTGAGCTTGCCTCCGGCAAAAAATCCGATGAACCGGCTGTCCGGCGACCAAAAGGGGTAGGTGGCGCCCTCTGTGCCGGTGAGGGGCTGGGCCTGCAAGGAATCCATGGGGCGAACCCACAAAACGGATTTCCCATCCGGCGTTGAGGCTACATAGGCCAGCAGTCGACCATCGGGTGCGAGCGCAAATCCCGCCGCTGTACCGCTGAAAATAAAGCTCGAATTCGCCATCGGCTTGATGTAAGTGCGCGCCACGCGGGTATCGGTGGCAGGACGTCTCGCGTAGAGAACCCCCAGAGTCACGGCGGCGGCGGTGGTAACGGCCAATGCGGCCATCATCATGCGCTCGAATTTTCTGCTACGCTCCCTCGCGGGAGCCGCCGTGCCCGATGGCCATCCTGCTTCCGCGATCCACTTCAGTTCGAGTCCAAGGTCGCGGGCGGTTTGCCAGCGCTCTTCGGGGTCCTTCGCCAGGCAGCGGCGGATGGCATGATCGAGTGCGGGCGGAGTCAGGGGTTTTACGGTGCTGATCGGCGCGGGCTCTTTCTCCAGGATGGCCGAAGCCACGCTCAATTGGCTCTGGCCTTGAAAGGCGCGCTGCCCTGTCAGCATTTCGTAAAGCACTGTCCCCAGCGAAAAAATGTCACTGCGGCCGTCCAGCTCTTGGCCTTCGATCTGCTCTGGCGACATGTATGGAAAGGTGCCGAGAAGGGTGCCTTGCTGCGTCACCGGCGTCGTCTGCTTGGCCGCTGCTGTGAGGGTGGCGCCGGTCGTGAGCGCTACTGCGGGCTTTGCCAAGCCGAAGTCGAGGAGTTTCGCTCCGGTCGGAGGCAGCATGATGTTGCCGGGTTTCAGGTCGCGATGCACGACGCCACCGCGATGCGCTTTGTCGAGTGCGTCGGCGATCTGGCCGCCGAATCTTAGGACTTGCTCGAGCGGGAGCGGACCTTTCTCCAGGCGCTTCGCCAGCGTCTCGCCTTCCACGCATTCCATGACCAGATAGTCGATGCCGTCCTGATGGCCGACGTCGTGGAGTACGCAGATGTGCGGATGATTCAGACTGGAGATGGCTTTGGCTTCACGCTCGAAGCGTTGCTTGTGGGCGGCATCGGAAGAAAGCCGCGCAGGAAGAATTTTGATCGCCACCGTACGTTCCAGCCGGGTATCCCGCGCGCGATACACTTCGCCCATGCCGCCCGCGCCCAGCGGCCCGACAATCTCATAAGGACCAAGCCTGTTCCCGGCAACTAGATTCACGATGGGCGGGAATTATAGCCTTAAAACCCATCCATTTCCGAGCCGTCAAGATTCCTGCCGTTCGCGGTGGACTTGACGGCATGTCCAGGCGAGCCGTAAGCTCCACCAAATTCTGCGATTCCATCTGCATCTCGTTGCGAATGGAAGGGTGGAGAAATGGGAAGCACATTGGCAAGGATCTATGTGGTGTTGAGCGGAGCAATTCTGCTGGTGGTCGGTGTGCTGGGATTTTTTCGTCACGAAATGTTCAACCTTAGGTTTCCTCCCGCCCACAACGTATTTCACCTCGTTAGCGGCGCCATCGGTCTGTGGGCCGGGCTCAGGAATAACGCCAATGGGGTGCGGCGGTTTGGCCAGATATTTGGAGCCATCTATACGCTAGTGGCCATCGCAGGGTTCGCCGGTCTGCGCGATTTCGGTCCCATCCAACTGGATTTGAACACGCATTTCAATTTCATCCACCTCGGAGTTGGTCTCCTCAGTCTGGCCGCCGGTCTTGCCGGCGCGGCCCAATAGACAGAAGCCTCTGCTCCCGGCAAACCGCAAGGGACTCGCGGAAAATCACGTGGTCAAGCGATCGGGAGAGATAGGGAGCAACTGCCAAGCCTGTAGCGAACGGAAGGCGCCGAGAGGGCCATCGTTCGGGCGAAAGCGGAGAGGGCCGTTTGGTGGGCGATAGATGCGCACGGTGAATGCATGCATGTGGTTGCAAATCAATTCGGTCACTGAACCGTCGAGGAACAGGTGGAATTCCAAATTGTGATTGGATGCCCAAGGCACCTCGGCGGAGATTCCATTGACGGTGACTCTGGCAGCAGAAGATCCCTGGGGTAGAGAGTCGACGGACCACCAAGGTCCGCTCCGATCTTCCAGAATAAAGTTGCATCGAGAGGACGCCGTGCTCCACAGAATTTCACCGCACAGATTTTCGATTTTGACGTCCAGGACGGAGAGCGCAATCTGCGAAACGGCGGCGCGAGGTCCTTGGCGGATAAAGGATTTGGCGCGCAGCGCATGCACTTCCGGCACCGTTTGCATGAGCACATCACCACGGGAACCGAGTGACAGAACTCTGGGCAGGGCCATGCAGCCGGCCCAACCGGCGGCGCTAAATTCAGCTTCCGGGCGTGTTTCCGGTATCCATCCCCAGAGGATGCGATTGCCCTGGGAGTCCAGCTGCGTCTTCTGTGCGTAGTAGGCGCCGTAATCGAGGATTCCGCGCCTCTCGGAATGGAAGACCAATTCCTTGGGATCGAGCACGCCGGATTCCCAAATCACGCGGCCCGCGGTCGAATAGAGAAGAACGTGCTTCTTTCCCAGCGGGAAAAAGTCCGGGCACTCCCACATCTCGCCGGAGTTCACGGGATTGCGGGATTCCTTTCCTGTCCACTCTCCGGAGGCCAGCGGGTGCAGGAATCTCCACTGGCGCAAATCCCTCGACCCATAGAGAAGCACTCGGCCGCCTTGCTTGAACAGACCGGAGCCGACGCCGAGATACCAATTTCGACCCTCGCGCCAGAGAAAGGGATCGCGGAATCCCGCCAAACGAGGGTCCGTGGGCGGCTGGAGCACGGGCTGATTCCATTTCGTCCAGGTGAGAAGCTGCGGATCGGAGGAGGTAGCGAGGCATTGCACCTCGCGAAAATAGTGCACGCCGTCGCGGAGAGTGGCTTGTTCCGGAGCGACGGTCTTTACACCCGTGTAGAGAATGGTCGCGGTGCCGTGATCGTCCACTGCGCTTCCGGTGAAACATCCATCGGCGTCACTCTGTCCGGGGGACGGAGCAAGGGCAATGGGCAAATGACGCCAGTGAATCATGTCCTCGCTCACCGCGTGAGCCCAGTGCATATCACCCCAAACGGCCGCGTTGGGGTTGTATTGGAAAAACATGTGGTACCGGCCATTCCAGTGAATGGGCCCGTTGGGATCGTTCATCCAATTTTTCGCCGGGAGCAGATGATACTGCGGGCGAAGCGGATCGGCAGCCAGACGCTCACGCGAATCCTGGGGCGCACTCTTCCAAAGTGGCGGCGCCAGAGATGCGCACACACCAGAGGCGCCCAGAGCCCGCACGAAATCGCGTCGCACAATGCGCATGGCAGTTGTCCCTACGTAGTTGTTTAGGCCCGGCTCAGCCGCGAACTGCTCGTCTATGGTTTCTCGTGCCGGGAGTGCGCCACCTCTTGAGGGCTGTTGTACGCTTTCCAGGCCCCATCGATGACGTAAGCGTGAATCGCGTCCGCATCTTCGACGGTCATCTTGTCATGCGGGAATGCGAACTTCGGAGGATCGGCGAAACCGGGCATGCCTTTGTTCCAATGGCTGCCGCCCAAGACTATTTGATACCAATCCTTGTGAACATCGGGGGGCATATAGCGGAGATCGGGAACCGCGCCGTCGAGAACCCAGGCGCCGCTGCCGTCGAGGCCGGGTGAGTGGCAGCCGTCGCAGACAAATGTTCCATAGAGCTTTTCGCCCTGGTGAATGATTTCCGCGCTCACTTTTTGTTCCGGAGGCTTGGGCACCGGCGGAATGACAATCTTCGGATAAGGAAAAGGCCTGGTGGCGCCCAGGCTGAATGCATAGAGTCGCGCTGGCCCGCGTTTTGATTCGGGGGTGGCCATTGTACGGGCGGGAGCGAACAAGCGCGAGCCCGAGCCCCATCCGACAGGGGTGATGACGTACTGCTCGCCTTTCACAGAAAATGTGACGGGAATCGACTCGATGGCCGAGCCGGTCTTGACCGACCAAACTTTCCTCCCGTTGTCAGCGGCGTAAGCCGCGAATTCACCCGTGCCTTGTCCTTGAAAAACCAAGTTGCCGGCGGTGGAGAGAACGCCGCCATTGGTGGCGATTTCTTCCTCGACGGACCAGCGTCGAGACTGAGCCACGGGATCCCAGGCGATGAGGCGGCCGAACAGACCCTCGCCGCCTTCTCCTGCATCGGCGGCGCTGGCGTCCGGACGACGATCCGTTGTTGGTACGTAAACCAATCCGGTCCGCGCGTTGTAGCTCATGGGCCACCAGTTGTGAACGGTCCACTGCCTTCCGCCACCCGGCGATCGCGGAATGAGGACGGCGCGTCCGGTCTGGAGATCGATGGAGGAGGCCCAAATGACGTTGACGAGCGGTTTCGCGGAAAGAAGTTTGCCGGTCTTGGCATCCAGCACGAAGAAGAATCCGTTTTTCGGCGCGGTCATGGCCACGTGCCGTTTTTCGCCATCGATGACCAGGTCGGCCATCAAAATGTGATTGTTCTCGGAGTGCACGCCCTCGGTGCCGGTCTGGTAGTGCCAGACATACTCACCGGTGTCGGCGTTCACGGCGATGATGCATTCGCCGAAAAGCCGGTCACCGGTGGCCTTGATGAGCCGGAACTCTCCGTAGTCCACGCCGACACCCGCCGTGCCGAAGATGACCAGGCCGGTGGCCTGGTCATAAGTGATGGCGTTCCAAACGTCGCCACCGCCGACGCGCCACCATCCGTCGCCGGCCCAGGTTTTCACGGCCATTTCCAGCGCTTTCGTTTCGAATGGCTTGGCCGGATCGCCCGGAACAGTCCAGAAGCGCCACGCTTCCCTCCCGGTTTCTGCATCATAGGCGACCAACGCCCCGCGCACGCCGTCGTCCGATCCGTTGAAGCCCATCAAGATCTTCCCTTTCGCGACATGCGGTGCGCCCGTGATGCCGGTTTGCGTTGCTTCACAGACCATTGCTTCCCACACTTTTTGTGCCGTTGCGGCATTGATGGCAACCAAGCGGCAGTCGCCCGTGCCGACGTACACCTTGCCATTCCAGACCGCGACGCCGCCGTTGACGCGCGCGGAATAGGAACCGTTGATGGCCTGATCCAAACGAACCTGGGGATCGAACTTCCACAGCAGTTTCCCGGTGGCTGCGTCCACGGCATAAACCTTCGAAAGCGGCGCGCTAAGGTAAATCACCCCATCGACAACGATGGGCTCCGATACCACGCCCATCGCGCCAGGGATATCCAAGAACCAGGCCAGACCCAGCCCACCGATATTCTTGTCGGTGATTTGCTGCAACGGGCTGAAATGACCGGCGTCAAACGTGCGGCCGTTGAGCAACCAGTTGTTCCCGGCGGCGGCATCGGACAGGACGCGAGCCTCGTTCACGTCACCGGGCTTCGCGGCCCTGTCGGCCGAAGAGCGAAGCACCATGGCAACTCCGATGGCCACCACGACGAGAGCCAGACCGAGAATGCGCCGTGTGTTCATGCCCAACCGCCTTTCGAACGTCCGCCGCGCCGATCGGAGATCGCTTGCCCGCACCTGGTTGGCAGGGAATTTCCGCGTGCCATGTTAGGTGTGCGGCGGAAACAAAGTCAATGCGTGGCTCGCCCCGCGATGGCGCCCGAGCACATGGCCCGGTCTGCGCCAGTTTTTCAGAGCCTGATGCACCGCTAGTCTCGGCTGTTCTTTTCGCTGCAGCTCACGCTTGCGGGCCAAGCTGCGAGCCGCCATCTCCAGACCGACCCAGTCGATATTCTCGCATTCCTCATCGGAGAGTCCTGTGCGCCGGGCTTCGGCGCGAGGGTTGGCCGCCAAACGGGTGCGCCGGCATCCACCTGGGAAACCTAGCGAGGCGATATCGGTGACCGAGCGAAGCTAGGATGCGCGCCATGGCAAGTCAACGTGGGGCGGCGACGGCACCCGACGTGCATGGCGATTTCGTTGAAGGCGCTCTTGGAGCTGGAGATGACCTCGTTGGCGCCCAGGCTCTCGAGGATTTCCGTGAATTCGTCCAAGTAGCAGCGGACAATGATGTTGGCTTTCTTGTTGTGGTCGCGGGCGCGCTTGGTGACGAGCAGAGCAGTCTCAATGACGTTCGAAGTAATAACAATGAGTCGAGCGCGCTCCACGCCGGCATCCAAGAGGGTGCTCTCCTGTTTGGCGTCATCCACGATAACCGGTTCCCCGGCACGAAGGAGATCATCAACGGCCAGGGAATCCTTTTCGATCAGCACGTACGGCTGCGCGGTCTCCCGGAGGTGATCGACCAGGTGGCTGCCCAAGTGGCGCGGGCGACGACGATTATATGATCTTTCATTTCGCTGGCGAGCATGCGGCATCCTTCCTTTGGATTGTAACGTTCGAACGCTTGAACAATAAAAATAGAAATGACGATTCCGAACAGGACGCATTGTCCCCAGAAGGCGTAGAGATCCCAGAGCGATCCTGGCTGGACACGGAGATAGACCGCGTTCAACAGGGCTTCGGACAGTGATAGATGTTCGACGCGGTAGAAGATCACGGGTGAACCACAGCGCCAGCAGCGCGAAGCCCCAGCGGCTCTGGCGTAGAAAGAGAGCGATTCGAATCCAGAAGAAGCGGCGCATGGCCATGCTGCTCTGCGAAATGCTAGGCGGCGCAGCGAACGAGGTCAACGCGAAGAACAATAAAGGATGGCAGGTTGGAGGGAAGAACACTGGCAGGAGGGAGTGGTGTGCGGCTGGACGGTTCCGAAGGTAAACTCAGAGCAGAAAGACGCGGGGAAGCGAACAGGTTTCGCCCAGAGAAAGCAATTTACCGGTCCATAAAGGGAGGCCGTCAGGAAGAGATGAAAGCGCGGCTACAGGTGATGAAATTCGGCGGTACGTCGGTGGGCGACGCCTCCTGTATCGCGCGCGCGGTCGAAATCATTGCGCAGGCAGCGAAACAGAACGACTGCATCGCGGTGGTTTCGGCGATGAGCGGTGTGACCAACCGATTGATCGAGGCGGCCAAAAAAGCGCAGACAGGAAATTCCGGTGAGGCTGCCGCGGTCGTTGATGCGCTGCGGCAGCAACATGAAGCTGCGCTAACAAGCCTGATCCAGCACCAAGAGGAACGCGTGCGGATCCGGCGGCGGATGGAAGAGGTGCTCGCCGAAGGGCGCCGGCTCTGCGAAGGTACGGCGTTGTTGCGAGAACTCACGCCGCGTACCCTCGACGCGATTTCGAGCCTAGGGGAAAGGCTTTCCGCACCGCTGGTGGCGGCGGCCGTGAGAGAACTTGGGCTACCAAGCGAAGCAATCGAAGCGACAGAACTGATTGTAACGGATGCGTTTCACGGCGGCGCGGAACCGCACATGGAATTGACGCGCAAGAAATCGCAGGCGCGGTTGCGGCCGCTGTTGGAGAAAGGCATCGCGCCGGTGGTGACGGGCTTCATCGGCGCAACCAAGGAAGGCCAACTGACCACCCTGGGTCGGGGAGGCTCCGACTATTCGGCGACCATTCTGGGCGCAGCCATGGATGCGGACGAAGTCATCATCTGGACCGACGTCGACGGCGTGCTGACGGCGGACCCGCGGCTGGTCGAGGAAGCGCGCACGATTCCGGTGATCTCCTACCGTGAAGCCGCCGAGCTCGCTTACTTTGGCGCGAGAGTGCTGCATCCGAAAACGCTGAACCCCGTGGTGCAGGCAGCCATTCCCGTGTGGATTCGAAACAGCTTTGCGTGCGAGCGGCCGGGCACGAAGATTACCCCGGAAGGGCGCAGCATCGGTGGCGGGGTAAAAGCGCTGACGGCCATCCGCGACGTAACGTTAATCAGTGTGGGCGGGCCGGGGATCGTGGGATTGCCGGACGTGCTCGGGCGCACGTTTTCGACCACCGCCGAAGTCCGCGCCAACGTCCTTCTGATTTCGCAGTCTTCCTCGCAGAACGATATCTGCTTCATCGTTTCCACCGTGGATGCTCAGCGCACGGTGGAAGCGCTGCGCAAAGAATTTGCGCAAGATCTGGCGCACCACAAAGTCGAGCACATCACCGTGGATTCGAGTGTCGCGATCGTGGCCGTGGTGGGCGAGAACATGCGCGGAACTCCGGGGATCGCCGGCAGAACCTTCAATGCCCTGGGGCGTGAAAAGGTGAACCTGATCGCCATTGCCCAGGGTTCGTCGGAATCGAACATTTCCTTCGTGATCGATGAAAAGGCGGTGAAAACAGCTCTGAATACGGCGCACCGCGAGTTTGGCCTGGAGGCCTCGCCAAACTGAGGGCCACACCGACGGGGCTACCTTGTGGTCTTTCTCTTTCTATTCTTGTACAGAGTTTCCAACAGGTATTTCACGGAGGCGCATTCCCGAATGACGGCCTCCAGTTTGGGGATGGTATTATTCAATTCGTGTTCGTCCACCACGCCATCGGCTAGTGTATTGGCGATGCTCTCCAGCGCCGCGCCCACATCTTTCATAAGGTTGGAAATAACCAAAAACTCTTTTTCACTGGTCTGCTGCGGATCTGGAATCTTGAACGCCACTCTTCCTGCCTGTGATTCGAGAACATCCAGAGGTTCGAAATTCTTCAAGAGCACGCAAATTCGCGGCAGCAGGTTCGCAGGGATGGGGCGGTCGCCTCTGAGCCAATACATCAGGGAGCGGTAGTTCGTTCCCAGCTGCTGGGCCAGGAGCCGGGTATCGTATTCGGCTCTGGCCTCGACCATCTGGCTCAATACCGCGGCTAGCGTCCTTGCAGCCACAGGCTAGTCCCTCGTCGAAAGTTTGTCAGTTCAAAAACGGCATCATTTTGAACTGGGAAAGTGTCGATTGTAGCTGAATTGCATGCTTTCCCTATAGGCGGTTTAATGGGGGGGCATCGAGGCCCGGGAGATCGCCGGTTTATGGAATGTGATACGCCGGCAATTTCCTTATTGAAAAAGCGAGCAGGCACGGTCTACGATGGCCGCATATCCCAAGTACAACGCAAGAGTTCGCTTATCTATAGGATACAATGCGCGCGGATTCGTGGACCGATTTTGTACCGCAGGTCCGGTCGTGCTGGGCCTCGGAACGGTGAGACTGGCGTGCTTTCACCCTGGGACGGAAGCCTTAAGGACGTGACACATGCCGTTCATGGACCTGATCAAGAAAGCCATTTTTGAAGAGGAGCCGCAGGCGGGGCAGCCGCCCGCCAAGCCAGCGCCCAGCCCAGCGGCGCTGCGGCCTCTCGACCCGGCTCCTGCCTATGTCCCCGCGGGCACGCGCGACAACCAGTTCTACATGCGGCTGGCCAAGCAGACGGAACTCTCCGCCGTTCCGGAGCTGGCCAAGATCGAAGCCTTTGCGGCACCACTCGCCGCGGTCATCACGGACAAGGCATTGAGGTACAAGGCGGCCCTGGCCACCGCGCAGTCGCAGGGTGGCTTGACGAAAGAGGCGATTTTGAAGGGTTTTGACGCTTTGCTGAGTGTTCTGCATTCCTCGGCGAGCACGTTTAACAAACAAACCGACGACGTGTCGCGAACCGAAGTCGATGCCAAGATTGCCAAAATCGGCGACCTCAATGAAGCCATTCAGCAAAAACAGAAAGAGATCGCCGACTTGCAGCAGCAGGTGAAATCCATGCAATCGCAGACGGAGGCATCGCGCGCGAAACTGCAAGAGGCCAAGAGCAGTTTTGCGGCGGCGCTGGAACGGCGGCGCGCCGAGATTCAGCAGCAACGCAAGGAATTTGAAACGATTTTGGGATAGGGAGACGCCATGGCAACCAATTCGGGTTCCCCGGTAATGCAGGGCTTGAAGAATTTCTGGCAGCGGCCGGAAGGGACCGTCGGGAAAGTCGTGCTGGTCCTCGGCGGCATCGCGGCGGCGTATGGATTCGTGCAGATTCTCCCGTTCTTGATCGCCGCGGCGACCGATACGTTGCGCCTCGCGATTCTGATCGGGGCCATTCTGCTGCTGATCTTCATCGTCACGGACAAGCGCGTTTTGACTCTGGGGAAGCTCATTTTCCAGAGCATCATGCGGTTTCTGACCGGCCTGTTCATCGAGCTTGACCCCATTGGCATCCTGAAGAACTACATTGGGGAGATGAAAAAGAATCTCGGGATTATGGACGAGCAACTCGGAAACTTGAATGGCTCGATCCGCACGCTTCAAAACCAGATCGATGCGAACCAAAAAGATGCCGAGCACAGCATGGCGCTGGCCAACCAAGCCGACAAGAAGATGTCCGCGGGCGGCCTCACCTCGCTCGATCAGCAGCAGTACATGTCCGCCAAGGTCACCAACCAGCGCCACGCCGCGAGCCTGATCAACATCAACAAGTCGCTCACCGACTTGCGCGACAAGCTGAAGATACTCTACGACCAACTCATACGCTGGCGAGCCACGGCAGAGTTCCAGGTCACCGACAAGGAGAACCGCGTCAGTGAAGAAGAGATGCGACGGAAGGCGCTGAAAAAGGCCTACTCCGTGTTCCAGGCGGCGAAGAAGATTTTCCGCGGCGATCCGGTGGCCAACCAGATTTACGACCAGACCCTGGAATACCTGGCAGATGACGCCGGGCAGATGCTCGGGGAGATGGAAGACTTCAATCGTCTTGCCAACAAGCTGATGACCAACATGGACCTGGAAACCGGGGCCATCAACGATGAGGCCGTCAAACAATTGTCAGAGTTTCAGCAAAAGCTCTTGCCCGCATCGGTGACGGCGATGCCGGGTGGCGTACTGGACCAGTCTTCGGCTACGCCCGCGAATAAGAAAGACGACTACAGCGATTTGATCAAGTAACGAGCAGGCGGAGGAAGGATCACCATGTTTGACAACAAAATCTCCACACCACCGACAGGGCACAGGTTGAAGCCGGGAGCGAAGATTATTCTGCTGCTGCTTGTCGGGGCAGTCCTTTTCTTCGGTTTCCGCACGGCGGTGAGCCGCGGCTGGATTCCTGCGCCGGGTATTGCCAAAGCGCTCATTCCGACAAAAGCCGCTTTGCCGGACTTGAAAGAAGCAGTGGTGGCCAACGTCGAACCAGCGCCTTTCCCGGAAGCGGCTTCGGCTTCCGTAAAAGCGCCGTTGATACGCACCGAAATATGGGCCTGGAACGCGCAAATGAACTATATCTACGCCAATGGCGGCCCGGAGACGACGCGCAACAGCCTGATGGAAAAGCACAATGCGAACGTGAAACTGATCCGCCAGGATGACACCAGCCAGATGCAGAACGACTTGATTGCCTGTGCGAAAGAGCTTCACGATGGCGCAAGTCAATGTTCCTCCGGTGCGAACTACGTATTGATCATGGGCGATGGCTCTGGGCAATTTTTTGCCGCGGTCAATCCGCAGCTTAAGAAGCTGGACAACGGCGCCGGTGAATACATCGCCCAGGTCATCGGCTCGACGGGGTACTCGCGCGGGGAAGACAAGCTGATGGGTCCGCCCGAATGGAAGTCTGACCCCCAGGCGGCCAAGGGCGGACTGGTCGCGGGAGTCCTTCGCGACGGCGATTGGAATATCGCCATGAAGTGGGCCGCAGACAACCAAATCAAGAACAATCCGGACGAAAAGACGTGGGACTCCGAAGCTCTCAATTGGGTCAATGCGCCGGACTACATCAAGGCCGCGGAAATCTATAACGCCAATACCTGCGAAGACCGCAAAGTGGTTCACGACGGCCGGCTGACCGGGGAATCCAAGAACGTCTGCGTGAACGGCGTGGTCACCTGGACGCCGGGCGACGTCAACGTGGCTCATGGCCGCGGGGGACTGGTGTCCATCGTCTCTTCGAAGCAGTACCGCTCGCAGATGCCGGACGTCATTATTGGCATCAAGAAGTTCAATCAGGACCATCGCAACGAAGTTCAGGGAATGCTGGCAGCCAGCTTTGAAGCAGCAGATCAACTCAAAGCCTACCCCGAGGCGCTCAAGCGTGCGGCGGCGATCAGCGCCAAAGTGTACAACGAGCAGAACGGCGACTACTGGCTCAAGTATTATCAGGGAACGCGCGAACAGGATAAAACCGGCAACCTGGTGGAGCTCGGTGGTTCTGCCGTCAACAATCTGAATGACAATCTGCTGCTGTTCGGATTGCAGCCCGGTGCCAATAACAATTTCCGCTCCACCTACACGGTGTTCGGAAACATTGCGACACAGCAATACCCGGAATTGTTCAAGGACGCCAACAAAATTCCCGACGTGAAGGAAATTCTCGATACTTCTTATGTTCTCGGAGCGTCTTCGATGCTTTCGCAGAGCGGTGCGGAGGCCGATGTCGCCAGCTTCAGTTCGACCGGTGATACCGGCACGGTCGTTTCGAAACGCGACTGGAGCATCGAGTTCGACACGGGGAAGGCCTCGTTCACCGCGGACGGCGAACGCAAGATGTACGAGATCAAGGACGACCTGGCGATTGCCGGCGCATTGTTCGTCACTTTGAATGGACACACCGACAATACCGGGACCCGCGAAGGAAACATGGATTTGGCGGAGCGGCGTGCCCAGGCAGTGAGAGATTGGCTGCAGAGAAAAGCTCCCGCGAACTTTCCCGACAGCCGTTTTCGAATTCACGCCTATGGCGATTCCAAGCCGCTGGCCTCCAACGCCACCGCGGATGGCCGCGCCAGAAACCGCCGCGTGGAAATCATTCTGTCGGGCAAGGAATAGGAAACCCACGTGAGTCCCATGAAACCGGCGGCCGGAGCGATGGGAACGAGCACCACGGTGGCCGCCGATCACATGGCCACAGCGGGCCGTGGCAGCTTTTGGCACGAACTTCTCGGCGTCTTTTCCCCCAACCGGGTGATTTCCAAAGCGGCACTGCGTTTCATCATTGCGTTCCAGATTGCCGTGTTGCTGGTGGTCTGGGCGACTTCGACCTATGTTTTCCTGCCGAAACCAATGGATGTGTGGCGGGCCTTCGTCGACCTCTGGACTCACCAGGGACTGGGCCAAGAACTGATCGTCAGTTTCCTGTTGAATGTGCAGGCCATGGCCTGGGCGACGGTCATTTCGCTGGGGCTTGCTTACCTCACCGTGGTTCCCGTGTTCCAGCCGATCGTGCTGGCCATTTCCAAGGGTCGTTTCCTCGGGATGGTGGGACTCACGTTCTTTTTCACTATCATTTTTTCCAGCGGACACCGGCTGAAAGTAAGCTTGTTAGTTTTTGGTGTGGCGGTTTTTTTTGTGACCAGCATGATCGACGTGGTCGCGCAAATCCCCAAAGAAAAGTTTGACCTGGCACGCACGCTGCGCATGGGCGAGTGGCGCGTCGTCTGGGAAGTGATTGTGCTCGGTAAAGCCGACGCGGCTTTCGATGCCATGCGTCAGAACGCGGCCATGGGTTGGATGATGCTCACCATGGTCGAGGGCATCTCGCGGTCAGAGGGTGGGATCGGGGCGTTGTTGCTGAATCAGAACAAGCACTTCCGTCTGGAGGCCGTGTTTGCGATTCAAATCGCAATTCTGTTGATTGGATTGTTCCAGGATTACGCGCTGGGGTTGGCCAAGAAATTTTTGTTCCCCTACGCCGATTTGCAGCTTGAAAAAAGATAGCAACTCATGGATCTACTGAGGAACACCCGTGCCCGAGCGCTGCACCTACGGCGAAACGCTTCTTAAGATTGATCACGTCAGTCTTTCTTACGAAGACAAGGTTATCCTTCGGGATGTGAACGCGGAAATTCGCGACATCGTGCGTGAGGGCCGCACGCAAGGCCAGGTAGTTGGCTTCCTCGGACCTTCGGGGATCGGCAAGACGCAGCTCTTTCGAATCATCGCCGGTCTGAATCACCCCACTTCAGGCCAGGTGCTGGTCAAGTCCGGGCTGACCCCGGTCAAAGCCGGGATGGTAGGTGTCGTCGCGCAGAATTATCCATTGTTCGAAAACCGCACGATTTTCAGCAACCTGATGCTGGCCGCCAAGCAAATGGAAAAGGGTCACGAAGCCGCGCATGAGCGGGTGCTGAAGTACCTCCGGCGGCTGGATATGGTGGACCAGTCGCAACTTTATCCGGCGCAGATTTCCGGTGGCCAGCGGCAGCGCGTGGCCATCGCGCAGCAGCTTCTGTGCAGCGAACATTTCTTGCTGATGGATGAGCCGTTCTCCGGCCTCGATGTGGTGATGGAAGCGAAGGTCTGCGAATTGATCAATGAGATTGCCTGCTTGGACGAACTGAACACCATCATTGTTGTCACCCACGACGTGACCGCGGCTGCCACGGTAGCGGATCACTTGTGGCTCATGGGACGGGATCGCGACGCCAACGGAATGGCCCTCCCCGGTGCGCGGATTCAGGAAACGTATGACCTCATTGAGCGCGACATGTGCTGGCATCCGGAACTCACGAACTCACCGAAGTTCCTCGAGTTCGTGAGAGAAGTGAAAGAAAGATTTCAGACCCTCTGAAGAGCTCGGCAAGCGCCGGAAAGAATGGCCACGCTTCGTGCCGCCACGTGGCGCATGCTGTTATCCGGGATAGAGGACCAGCCACGGGAGCGGCGTTTGCCAATTTCCTCTTGACAATCTAGAGAACGGGAATATTCTCCTCTTGCCAATCTAGAGGAGAAGGCCGTGTCGCAAGAGCCGCGTGGAGTGGTGCAAGGCAAGCTGGACATGCTCATCGGTGAAAACGCGGCCCTGGAACCGCGGCATGGATACGGAGTGGGGCTGTGTATAGAACAGATAAGCAAGGGAGTATTCCCGGTGAACGCCGGCTCGCTCTTTCCCGCCTTCGGGCGATTAGAGCGGCAAGGGTTGATCGAGGGTGCATGGCGGGCAACGCCGAATAACCGGCGGGCGAAGTATTACCTCCTCACCAAGCGGGGGCGGAAGAAACTCAAGTCAGAAACGCGGGGATGGCAAACGCAGAGTGCGGCGATGGCCCGGATACTGCAAGCGACTTCAGGAGAACTGTGATGCGCCTGATCAGCATCATCGGCGGCGGGCTGCGAGCGCTTTTCCGAAAGCAGCAGGCGGAGCGCGATCTTGACGAAGAATTGCGGGCTTACGCCGAGAGCGCGGTGGCACAGAAAATGCAAGCGGGCATGAGCCGTGAAGAGGCGCTCCGCAAAGCGCGACTGGAGATGGGCAGCATGGAAGCGCTGAAACAGGATGTCCGCGACGTTGGGTGGGAGGCGGCGCTCGAAAGCTTCGTCCAGGATGTCCGCTATGGAATGCGGATGCTCAGAAAGAATCCGGCGTTCACTGGCATAGCCGTGCTGGCGCTGGCGCTGGGCATTGGAGCGAACTCGGCAATGTTCAGCGTGATCGAGGCAGTGCTACTGCGGCCGTTGCCGTTCAATCATGCGGACGAGTTGGTGCGCGTGGCCTCGACTTGGGAGCGGGGCGGCATAACCACGCCTTACTCGTCGTCGGCGCCCGACTTTTTCGACTGGCGCGACCAGAACCGCTCTTTCTCGTCAATGTTCGCCTACCGCACGGGTGAATACGCGTCGACCGGGCGCGGCGAAGCGAAACGCGTGCTTGCGGTGATGGCCACCGCGGAGATATTTCGCACGCTACAAGTACATCCCGTGCTGGGGCGCGAGTTTCTGACGGAAGAGAATCGCAAGGGTGCCAATCACGTGGTGGTGCTCAGCTACGGATTGTGGCAAGCGGACTTTGGCGGCGCGACAGACGCGATCGGGAGGACCATCGAACTCGACAGCGAGCCGTACACCATTGTCGGAGTGATGCCGGCGGAGTTCCATTTTCCGCTTACGGGTAGCGACGCTTACGTGCCCATCGGATTCGACGACAAGGTGATGACGCAGCGGGGGGCCCATTATCTGCATGTCTTGGGACGGCTGAAGAGCGGCATCTCCGTGGCGCAGTCCAATGATGATCTGGCGGGGATCATGGCGGAGCTACGCAGGCTGTATCCGGACAAAGACGGAAAGTGGGGCGTGCGCGCAGACCGGTGGAGCAGCGCGCTGGTGGGAGAAATTCGCCCGGCGCTGCTGGTGCTGTTAGGAGCGGTAGGCCTGGTCGCGGTGATCGCGTGTGCCAACATTTCCAACCTGCTCCTGGCGCGGGCGACGGTGCGTCATCGGGAGCTGGCCATGCGCCGCGCGCTGGGAGCAGGACGTTCTCGGCTGGTGCGCCAGATGTTAACGGAGGGTTTGTTGCTGGCGCTGCTGGCCGGAGCGGCTAGTCTGCTTCTGGCACACTGGGCGCTCGAGTCCATCGTGAGCTTCGGGCCGAAGGATATACCGCGGCTTCGAAGCGTGGGGCTGAACGGAGCGGTGCTGGGGTTCACACTGAGCCTGGCGGTGGCGAGCGCGCTGCTGTTCGGGTTGCTGCCGGCGCTGCGGTCATCGGCCCTGGACTGCAGCGGCTTGCTGAAGGCGTCCGCTTCGTCCTCGCGCGAGGCAGGACGAGCGCGCAGCGCGCTGCTGATCGGGGAAGTAGCGCTGTCAATGATGCTGCTGGCCGGCGCCGGACTGCTGGTCCGCAGCTTCATGGGATTGAGGTCACTGAGCCCGGGCTTTGACCCGCACGGCGTATTGACGATGGATGTCAGCGTGCCGGACGCACATTACAAGAACAGCCTGGCGCTGCAAAGCTACTGGGAGGAGGCGATAGCGCAGCTGCGCGGACTGCCGGGTGTAACCTCGGTGGCTTTGGTGACGCCGCTGCCGCTTTCCGGCAATGATTTCAGTAGCAGTTTCAGCGTAGAGGGCAGGAACGTGCCAGAGAAGGATGAGCCGTCAGCCGAGCTGCGCGCAGCGACGCCGGATTATTTCCGCACCATGGCAATTCCCTTGCGGCAAGGGCGGACGTTTACGGATGCCGACCGGCTGGGCGCCGCGCGTGTTCTTCTGATCAGCGAAACGGCGGCGCGAATGTTCTTTCCGAGCGGCGAGGCGATCGGGCAGAGAATCAAATTTGGCGCCCGCGGCGGATACGAGAAAAACGAGGGTGAAATCGTGGGGATTGTGGGTGACGTGCACCACTTCGGCGTGGACGCCCCCATCCCGCCGACTTTTTACGTTCCGCTGGCGCAGTCGGGCGTAAGTGGCGCGACAGTGGTGATTCGCGCGCAAGGGTTGCTTGTGCTGGGACAACCGGCGCGCAAACTGGTTCAACACATCGACCGCGACGCTTTGGTGGGAGAGCCTGTGCCCCTTGAGGCGCTGGTCTCCGGGTCGCTGGGGCAGCGGCGCTTTTACATGATGCTGCTGGGTGCCTTCGCCGCGTTGGCTTTGGTCTTAGCGGCAATTGGACTGTATGGAGTCATTTCGTATTCAGTGGCGCAGAGGACACAAGAGATCGGCGTCCGGGTGGCGCTGGGTGCCACTCGAAAGCAGGTGTTGTCGATGATCATGGGGCAAGGGTTGCGATTCGCAGCGCTGGGGCTGGCCATGGGTCAGCTGATGGCGATGATACTGACCCGCGCGCTAAAAGGCTTGCTGGTGGGTGTGAGCACGACGGACCCGCCGACCTTGGCAGTCACGGCGGCGGTATTGCTGATCGTGGCGGCGCTCGCTTGCTACGTGCCGGCGCGACGTGCGTCTATATAACGCATCATCGGGAGATCCCCCGCGAGAACTCTTCGGGAGCTACGATGGCTGGGGATGGACTTGAAGTGGAAGTTTTTGTAGCATCTCCGGCATGAAAAAAGTGAAATCTGGCAGTCACAGTTCTGCGGCGAAAGCCAACAGGGCTCCGAAAAATGTTGATGAATACCTTGCTGGTATCCCGGAACCCGCCCGCAGCACCTTGAGCAAGATTCGCATGGCGATTCGGTCCGCTGTGCCACCGGAGGCTACCGAAACCATCAGCTATCGGATGCCTGCGGTCAAGTACAAAGGAGTGCTGGTGTGGTTCGCCGCTTTTTCGAACCACTGCAGTTTGTTCCCCACTGCCTCGGTTGTCGAAACGTTTAAGAACGAACTTAAGGGCTTCTCCACATCCAAAGGGACCATCCGCTTCCCCACGGACAAGCCACTCCCGACTGCGCTGGTTAAGAAACTGGTGAAGGCGCGGGTGTCGCAGAACAAAAGCAAGAAACGGCGCTGAGCCGGTCGCCCAAATCCTAACTTGTGTTTTCTCTCCGTAGCTGAACAGCAACATTTCAATCTACTGTTTGCGGTTCTCGACAGTATAGTGCGCTTCGAGGTACAGAATGATTCTCCGCGTGCTGTCCTCAGGAATGCCTGCGCCGAAGGTCTTGTTCATCTTGTTCACCTCGGCTTCCCAGGTGGCCGCGGGGAGTGGCGGCTGCATGGTGATGTAACGCGGGCTGTGACAGGTGTTGCAGTAAGTCTGAACTTCCTGGAGGCCACGTCCGGGGGTGAGATCCACGGCAGGCACCGGGTAAGCCGAAGCCTGGTAGCTCGAATCCGGTAAAAGCTCGACAGGCGCCGCCTGCCGCACGCTTCCGAGTTCCGCTGGCGAGTAATAGCCTTTTTTCAAGTCGCCGTAAACGACGCCCGCTGCTATCACCAAGCCGCCCATCACAAGAAAAAACGCTTGGACTTTGTTTTTCATCGTGGTTCTCTCCTTAGCTGGCATTTCCCACGACGATTTCCTGCCGCTCGATCCGATTCCAGAGGTACCCTCCTGGATTCCAGACCGGCTCGTCGGGCTGTGTGTTGTTTTTTTCATCGGTCGCGCGCACCGCCAGCGAATAGCGTCCTGGCGATTTTGCGGTCCACGACGCCTCCCAAGTGCGAAAGGAGTACGCGCCATGGTCCTCTCCGAGTTTTGCCGTCATCCAACTTATTCCCCCGTCATCGGAAACCTCCACGCGGTTCACGCGGCCGAACCCACTAAAAGCGATACCCCGCAGGGTGACGTTCATTCCCGCAGGAATCTTCGAAGATCCATCGGGCGAGATGAGGAAAGATCGCACCGGGAGCCGCTCGATGGGCACCGTTTTTACCTTGCCTGTCTTGACCTCCTCGGGGGTGGTGTTCCCTCTCGGCGTATCCGGCACGCGGTATGCAGTCTTCATCCAGAAATTTTCGTCCGTCGCGTCGAGAATGCGAATCCATGTCAGACATTTCGTCCAATAGGTCGCAAAATATCCGGGAACGACCAGTCGCACCGGAAATCCATTGAGTATTGGAAGTGGCTCGCCGTTCATCAGATACGCGACGACGCATTCATCCAGGACAGGATTGCCAAGGTCCAGCGATTTGAGAAAAAGGTTTGAGCCGAGTCCCTCTGGCCCCGGCCCGGTTTCCAAGCCCTGAAACTGCACCAGCACCGAGCCCTTCTTTACGCCGGCCATATCGAGAAGCTCTGGCAACCGCACTCCGGTCCACATTGCGTTCCCCATCGCGCCATTACCCCATTGCCCGCCAGGCACGCGCGGTTGCAGCCGACTGCGACTGTTACCTGAGCACTGATTTACCGCGGCCAGTGAAACCGGTTTGAACTTCTGCATCAGCTCGGGAAGGCTCAGCGCCAGAGCTTTGCTGACGTTCCCCTCGATCTGAAGCTTCCAGGTTTTCAGATCAACGGCATTAGGGATGGTTTCGAGATGCCAGCGCACATAAAAAGCTTCGTTGGGTGTGAATGCCGTGCGGAAATAATGGCGTGGCGTTTCGAGCTGAACAGGCCGGTCGGTTAGCAGAATCAAAGGAACTTTTTGGGGCTCGATCACATAGGGACCGACGGAATTCCAGTGCGAATTGGCCCCCGGCCCGGTGAAACTCTCCATCCCTTTTCCCGGAGCAGGCTCTTGGGCCATTGTGACGTGCGGTCCCAGCCATCGACCGATGGCGATTCCACTGCTCGCCACTCCCACAATCTTCAGCAAACCTCGCCGAGAAAGAGATCGCTCGGTCATATTCATAGTGCACCCTCCGACTTGCGGACTATCGGCTAGGGCGGTGAGAGGCGTCAACCTATTCTTGAATTGCCTTCTTGGATCGCTGCCGTATGCATACAAGGAAAGGGGAAAACCCGCTACCCACCAGACCCTTCCTGATGACCGGCGACTGCGATTAGCGGTTCACCCTTTTTGTTTCTTCCCTCGGTCGAGTTCCTTATCCATGATTCGTCGCACGAGTTCGGCAACAGAAATACCCTTTTCCCTGGCAATCTTTTCCAACGCCGCTTTTTGCGGTTTCGAGAGATAGATGTTTGTTTGTTCGTACCCCATGCTGTATAACAAACAGCATTACCTTCCTAATTGCACGCACTATTTTAACTGTTTAAGGCTCGCTTACCCCGCCTGAAGTGCTGAGCCTGCGCTCGCCAATGGGTCAATCTCGGATCGCCAGGACCGAGATTAGGTGGCAAGCGCGGAGTACTTGATGTGCAACAGAATTCCAGAACGATTGAGATTTTCTCCTCACTCTTGGCGGCGCATGTGAGGAGCCTCGTAGTAGGCAAGAAATCTTTCTACAAGCAGGGAAACCGGCAAGGCAACGGCCCGATTGCTTGTCCGGCCCCAAGCGCCCTCAGAGTCCCCCATCCCGAAACGGTCAAAATGAAAACATCCCCGGCGCTCCATAAGTAGCTCCAAAAAAAAAAGACACTGGATCTGTCGATCTTGTGAGCCGAGATGAGGCGGAGGCCAAATATGAAAAGACAGTACACCTACTCTTGGAACTGCCAACTCGTCGTGGGAGTGGCCATCGTTGGGTTCGCACTTGCCACTTTGTTTTGTAAGCTCGATGAGGCGGCGGCACGCGGGTGCAACCTTCTTGACGAGACAGCATGGGCTGCGTTTAGGGTATTGAGCCCGGTTATTCTGGCGTGCTGGCCATCTGCACCGTGGTACGTTTTTGAGGATTCAAAGTTTTTGCAGCAGTTACTACAGATTGGCGCATCCGCCTGGCCGCTGATTTGCCTCCTGGCTGGCTAGGCGGGGCAGGAAGCCCTAACGATAAGGCCTTATGGAGGCCAACTCTTAACAAATACTTCCAAAAAAGATACCGTACTTGTCGATCTTGCTGCCGGTCGATCGATGTGTAGGTAGGGGCTCGGTTCAGCCGGTCGAGACCGGGAGGAGGCCCGGCCGCTAGCCCTAAGCCAGAAGGAGACCTAGCTATGCGATTCATGATGCTGATGATCCCGAAGGGGTACGAGAAGGCGAAGCCAGGCGCCATGCCAGACCCCCAGGCCGTAGCGGCAATGATGAAGTACACCGAATCCCTGCAGAAGGCCGGCGTGCTGCTGGCGCTCGATGGCCTGCACCCGCCCTCCATGGGCGCGCGCGTCTCGTTCTCAGGTGGGAAGCCGGATGTGACCGACGGACCCTTCACCGAAGCGAAGGAGGTGCTCGGCGGCTACTGGATGATTCAGGTGAAGTCGAAGGAAGAGGCGGTGGAATGGGCCAAGCGCTGTCCCGCTTCGGACAACGAAATGATCGAAGTTCGCCAGGTGCAGGAGTTCGACGATTTCACTGCTGAGGTCCAGAAAGCCGGGCGCAACGAGCCCGCGCTCGACGAGCGGCTGAAGCAAGGCCAGGCGTCGTGATGCCTTGGGCGGCACACCGGACCGGGGCGAATGCTCCCATCCGTATTCGTTGACGGTTCTGCCGCCCTATCGTGCGATCGACAGAAAGATTCAAAAGAAATCTCCGCACCTGTCGATTTCGCTAACTCTTGGTCGACGCATAATTAGAGTCCAAGTGCAGCCGGCGGATACCGTCGGAAACTCGGCTCCGGAACCGATAGTAAAAGGAGATCTGACGATGCGATTCATGATGCTGGTTAAACACGCCGAGAACTTCGGCCATCCGCCCAAGGAACTTATGGACGCCATTGGGAAGCTGAGCGAAGAGGCGGTCAAAGCCGGGACCATGGTCGAAAGCGGCGGACTGGCCCCCACTGCGGTGAGCACGCGCGTCCGCCTCTCTCGAGGGCAGGTAACCGCGATCGACGGGCCTTTCACCGAGGCCAAGGAAGTCGTCGGCGGGTATGCGGTTTTTGAGTTGAAGTCGAAAAAAGAGGCGATCGAAGGTGCGTTGCGCTTCATGGAACTCCACAAGAAACACTGGCCGGGCTGGGAGGGCGAGACTGAAGTTCGCCAGGTGTTCGGGCCGGAAGACTTCGCTCCCAAAGCATAGGAGCGCTCGCCCGTTCGGACGGACGCAAAGAGGCAGTCGCGGCCCGTCCGGCTTGCACCGGCGGATTGAAGATGGTGTGATGGGTAGCCGTGACGACTACCCATACGCATCGCGCGATCGACGCGGTCTGGAGGATCGAGTCCGCCCGGATCATTGCTGGTCTCGCGAGGATCGTGCGTGATGTGGGTCTGGCCGAAGAGCTCGCGCAGGACGCTCTGGTCGCCGCGCTCGAGCAGTGGCCGGAGTCGGGCATCCCGGACAACCCGGGTGCCTGGCTGATGGCCGCCGCGAAGCATCGTGCCATCGATCTCTGGCGCCGCAACAAGCGTCTCGAGCGCAAGCACGAGGAACTGGGTCGCGAGCTAGCGGCGAAGCAGGAGATGGCAGTGGCGGATTTCGATGCCGCGATCGACGATGACATCGGCGACGATCTGCTGCGTCTCGTGTTCGTCTCCTGTCATCCAGTTCTCTCTACGGAGGCGCGCGTTGCTCTCACGCTTCGTTTGCTCGGAGGTTTGACAACGGAGGAAATCGCACGCGCTTTCCTCGTTCCGGAGCCCACGGTGGCCCAGCGCATTGTCAGGGCCAAGCGGACCCTCAGCGAGTCGCGCGTCCCCTTTGAGGTTCCCCGCGGTCCCGATCTTGCCATTCGTCTGTCTTCCGTGCTGGAAGTCATCTACCTGATCTTTAACGAGGGCTACTCCGCCACGGCCGGCGAGGACTGGCTGCGCCCGGCCCTCTGCGAAGATGCCCTGCGTCTCGGGCGTATCTTGGCCCAGCTCGTTCCGAGCGAGCCGGAGGTTCACGGCCTCGTCGCGCTTATGGAGATCCAAGCGTCGCGCTCAGGCGCGCGAATTGGTCCCTCGGGGGAGCCTATCCTGCTCTTGGATCAAAACCGTGCGCGCTGGGATCAACTCCTTATCCATCGTGGTCTCTCCGCCCTTCAACAGGCCGAAGAACTCGGAGACGCCCTCGGGCCATATGCACTCCAGGCTGCCATCGCCGCGTGTCACGCTCGTGCGCGCACGGCCTCAGAAACGGACTGGCACCGCATCGCCACGCTCTACGACGCTCTTGCCCAGCTCATGCCCTCGCCTATCGTGGAGTTGAATCGTGCGGTTGCACTCGCCATGGCCTTCGGTCCAGCGGCGGGTCTTGAGCTCATCGACACACTGGCCTCGGAGCCGTCTCTGCGGGCCTACCACCTCTTGCCCAGCGTCCGCGGCGACTTTCTTTTCAAGCTCGGTCGCTTCG
>WNGH01000830.1_pt1 | contig 27511 bp, 25 predicted proteins | sample 5400631 | NCBI WGS metagenome assembly WNGH01 (sample SAMN13153373, study PRJNA577476) | soil metagenome | isolation source: 115 cm soil or saprolite under Garry oak tree replicate 1 | place: USA:California | collected 2016-06-15
CCCTACGGCCGCGGCGAGGCGTGGGAGGACAACCCCGAGGGCTGGCCCGTGATCGGCGATGTCCGCGAGGGGCACCCGTCCGAGGGCCGCCAGGCCTGCTGGTACTGGCGCTCGGACGCCGACGGCGTCGCCACCTGGGCCCGACCAGCCGCCCCGTGCCGCAGTGGACCCGCCCCGGCGCGACCCCCGTGGAGACCCCCGGCCGGCACGGCCACCACCACTGACGCGCCTTCGTCGACGGCGTCGGCAAAGGTGTTAGGTGCCGGGCGGAACCTCCGGACGATGCGAACGCCCGCCCGCGCGTTCGGTCGGTGGGCGGTTCGCCTGGAAGGTGAAGGACTCCTGACTCCTGGTAGGAGAGGGGCTGTCTAGGCTTGCCAGTCCTACCTGGAGTCCGGGTGCACGTATCGTCCAAGTGCCGGTACTCGTCATGCCCTGCTCATGGCCGGGGTGGTGATCGTCCCTCGCGGCGACACTTCTACCCCGGTTCGACGATGACCGACGGGCAGTGGGCGCTGCTGGCTCCGCTGCTCCCGGCGGCGGGAGCACCGGCGCCTCGTTGGAGCGGTCCACCGGTGGGCGGCGAACCGGGGGCGGAGTGGGGTTTGTGCCGTCAGGCAGTGCGCTGTCGGCAAGCAGCGGTGTGAGTCTGGATAGGACGCTTCCAGAGCAGGAGGTAGCGCCAGAAGATGAGCCGCCGCACCTGGGCGCCTGGGAGCGTCGCGGTCGCGTGCTGACGGACCTGGCGGGTCGTCAGCGGCGGGTCAAGGACCTTCGGCATCGTCGCGTGACTGGGCCCAGCCGGTACCAGCCGCCATGGCCTGACGCTCTGAGGACGGCGAAGGCGGCACCGAGTACCCGATGACCGGTCGCGGCGAGAAGCTCGGTAGGCAGCTCCCGCGCTACTAGGTCGTGCCGGGGCAAGGCCACGGCGACAAGGACGCCGCCGGGCCGCAGGGCGCGGGACAGGCGCCGCAGCGCGTCGTCGAGGGGCAGGTGATGCAGCGCGGTGACTGACACGATCGCGTCGTAGTGTTCAGCCGGGAGCGGGTCGCGCATGACGTCGCTCAGGATGCATGTGACTTTGGCCGGCGTCATCCGCCTGGCCGCTTCGATCATCACAGGTGACCGGTCGAGTGCATCAACATGCTCGGCACGCTTGGCCAGTTCGGCGGCGAACGCCCCCGCGCCGCACCCGACATCAAGCACCCGCGTACACGGGCTAGGCAGCTGCCGCAGGAGCAGCCGGTGGCAGTAGGCATTGTGGTCCCAGTCCAGCTGCCCCCCAGCGTGCCGCTCCCGCGCCCGCCGGATGCCGAAACCGCCGACGCCCGGGCCTGCCGGCCGACCGGCAGAAACGACCCCGGCGCTCGCTTACCGGCATTGAGCGCGTTCAGCTTCTCCTCTTGCCTGCGTGCAGGGCTGGGGAACATCACGAGTCTGGACTGCATCGTCCGGCGGAGGGACGCACGTCGGGCATGCCGAGGTGAATGCTGGTGCGCCAGAGGTCCACGACTACCACGACGTCGGCACGGGCGTACTCGCCGCGACTCTGGTCGGCCGCGCCGTCGGCTACACCAGCCCCGGTTTCCCCGACCCCCGCCGGATCACCCCACCCCGAACACCAGCCCCGCGCCAGCGGCGGACCCGCTGGGTGCCCCGGCCGATGCCACCGCGCCGCCAGAAGGACACCACCCTGGACATGACCGATAGGTTATAATCCGAGCATGGCGTGGGAGGTGAGCCTCCACCACGAGGTCGAGGCCTGGTACCTGGCGCTGTGCAAGAGCGATCCGGAGACCGCCGATCTGATCGAGGACGCTATCGATCAGCTGGCTGCCGAAGGCCCTGCCCTGCGTCGGCCGCTCGCTGACCGGGTCAAGGGCAGCCGCTACCACCACAACATGAAAGAGCTGCGGCCACCGTCGTCCGGCACTAGCGAGATCAGGCTGCTGTTCGCGTTCGATCCCAGGCGTGAGGCGATCTTCCTGGTCTCGGGCGACAAGGCAGGAAACTGGGAACGCTGGTACCGCGAGGCCATCCCGCTGGCGGACGAGAGGTTCGCCCAGCACCTGGCCGAACTGGAAGAAGAGGCGAAGAGGCGATGAGCAGCGGCTACTCCAAGTGGAGCGACGTCAAGGCCAGGGGCCAGGAGGCTGACCCGCGGACCAGCGAAGAGCAGGCCGTCGGCAAGGCCGCTGCCCGGGAGCGCCGGGAAGCCTACGTGCGTGGGCATCAGCTGGCCGAGATGCGCGCGGCGGCCGGGCTGACCCAGGCGGAGCTGGCCGATGCCCTCGGCGTGTCCCAGGCCCGCGTCTCCAAGATCGAGCACGGTGAGATCTCCGGTATCGACGTCGTGCGCGCCTACGTCGCTGCGCTCGGTGGAAGCATCGACGTGGTCGCCCGGCTCGGCGACCGGAGCTGGAAGGTGGCCTGACCGCCCGCCAGCCCCGCACAGGCACGCCGCGCATGCGCGAATGGCGGCGCATCCGGCTCGCGAGCGCCGGTTACCGCGCCCAGCGTCTTCCCGGCGGAGCGGTCAGGCGGTGAGCCCGGCCCGGTCGAACCGGGCGATCAGGCTGGGCTTGCGCAGGTGCTCCTCGCGCAGAGCCGCGAAGCGCCTATCGAACTCACCGGCCTGACCGTCGCGCCGGGCGAGTTCCCGCAAGTCCGCCAGCAAGGTGACGGCCTCGTCGTACCGCGCGGGCACCTTGGTACCGATCAGCGTCCCGGCCTCGGCCCAGGCGGCCTCCGGGTCCGTGGCCAGTTCATCCAGGCGCCGCTGCCGGGCTGCTTCGCGCTGCTGTTCCCGCAAGGCCTCCCGGGCAGCCGCCTCGGCCTCAGCTTGCCGGTGGCGCTCCATGCGGAACTCCGCGGCCGCGACCAGCAGATCGGCCACCGTCCGCCCGGGCCGGGCGACCCGCCCCTCATCCGGATCTCCCCGCAAGCCGCGCAGCAGCTCCATCTTGGCCCGTGCCGCCTTGTCACGGGCGACCAGCATGAGGAGCCTGTCCTTTTCCCCGCCGGGCAGCCCGGCGATGTGGGCGGCCAGCGCGCCCAGATCCTCCTTCACCTCCGGCAGCTCCGGGCTGGCCTGCGCCGCCACCGCGAGCAGATCATGATCGACACGGAGGAAATCAGCCAGAGCGCGCTGCGGGGCGGTCAGCGACCCCAGCCCGGCCGGCACCGGCGGCTCCCGCTCGTCCTCGTCATCTTCGCCGAAAACGTCCTCGTCCCATTCCCACTCTCCGTAGGCCGACAGCCATGCCAGATACAGCGCTCGAAGGTCACCGGCGGCGAGCTCGGAGCGGACGCCGACGATAGCCGAAAGCGAATCCTCAGCTCCCTCCACCCACTCCCCCGAATCGTCCTCGCTGATCAAGTCGAGAATCACCGACTCAGGTGTGGCCGTAACGCCCACATGGCCGTCCACGCCGTACTGCTCGGCGATCTCCGGGCTGAGCAGGGTGCGTGGCAGCCGGAGCATGATCTGGTGAGTGCCCCAGTTCGCCAGATACAGATGCGCGTCGTAGTACCGCCGCATCATCAGGTGGGGATCACCCCTGAAGTCGCCCCAGTGATACTCGTTGGTGAAGCTGGTAGCGGTGATCCTGGCCCTGGTCGACAACTGGCGGACCTCCGCCTGCTCGGCAGCGGTCAGCGGACGGTCAATCGCCAGAAACTCGTAATACTGATACTCACTCATCCCGGCCCGCCCAGCGCCCGGCAACGTCCGCCAGCAGCTCACCCGGGTCCGCCCGGCCTGGCTCCAGCATGCCCGCAACCCTAGCGGCTGCGGTTCTCGGTGGGTCTCCAGCCTGTCGTACGACGTTGCACCGGGAGCCCGACGGAGAGCTTCTGCAACACAGCTCCGTGGGTGTCGTGCTCGTTGTCGCTGCTGTTCTGACGCTCGCCGTCTCCGGACGGGGCGCCTGGTACAACACCTGTGGCGCGATTACCCGGTGTTGATCAATCGCTGACCTGCTGGAACCGTAAAGACGCCCAGTTCGCCCCGGTCTGGACCCGCGGAGAACCGGGGCTGACACGCCTATGTCCAGCAGCGGTGATTACACACAGCACCCATCGATCCGGCTCAGTCTCCGCACCCATGTTTGCTCCATGTTTGCTCGGATGTCCCGCTACCATTTGACAGTGCCCGGTACGAGACGGCAGCGAAATGGCCGGAGTCGCGGACAAAACGGCACTGCCAGGCATTATCCGGTAGTAGGCGGACGCGAAACAGCCGCTCTTAATCCGCGGGTTCGGGGTTCAAGTCCCTGGCGGCGCACCCGTCCTGACCTGGGGTTTTAGCGTTCATCCGTGATCTTGGCCGTGGCTGGTGGGGCCAGCGTGGGCCCCGTGTGGGGCCAGGCACAGGGGCCAGGCACAGGTGCGCGGGCGGCGTGGTGGACGTCCTGCATGCCGGGGTCGCGGTCGCCAAGCACGCACAGCGGCTGCGGGAGGACCAGGCGGACCGCAAGCCACGGGCGCGGATCGCGCGCCGCGCGAGGGACGCCACCGCCGGCCTGACCGTGACCCTACTCGCGGACAGCGTCGGGGTAGTCTGCTTCGCCGGCACGAACTACCCCGCCGGCCGCCGCTGGGCCTGCCAGGCCATCGACGTGTCCATCGTCGCCGGGTCGGTGCAGCTGTCCCGGGACGGGAAGGTCATCCGGGTGCATCCGATCCGCCACGACCGCTCCCGCGAGATCGGCGCGTTCGCCAACCCCAAGGGACGGCCCCGCCGCAAGAACTCCGCCACCAGCAACACCGCCCTACGATCATGTCGCCCAGGAACCGGAACTTGAAATGGGGCCAGGCACATGGGGCCAGGCCCACTATGATGATCATTTTCAGTACCGGGTTCGCGGTTACGGCAGGTCTTGTGTCATGCGAAAGGCCCGGTTGGCACACCGGGTGAACGATTTCTGAGGTTCACTCTTGGACTAAAGGCGGGACGCTAGGTGGCCAGGTTGCCCGGCCATGGTGCGCGTCCGGTGATGGTGACCTGCGCCGGTGCGCTGCGGCGTCGGGTGTTACCGCCGCCTGGCGGGCGGCTGGCGTGGCTAAGGATTAGCCGGGCGGCGTCTGCGGCGTTAGTCAGGCCGAGCTCGATCGCGACGCTGAGGTAGGTGTCGGCGGTCAGCACGACGCTGGAGTGGCCGAGCTGGTCAGCGATGGTCTTCAGGTCGGCCCCGGCCAGCAGCATCAGCGTCGCCGCTCCGTGCCTCAGATCATGCAGCCGTACGGGGGGAAGCCTCGCGGCAGCCACCAGCTTGCCGAAAGTCTTGGTCAGGTGCTCCGGGCTCAGCGGTCCTCCCCCGGGGGCCAGGGAATACGTACCGGCTGAGGCTGATCCCGTGCGCTGCGGCATACCCTTCCAGGGCGCGACGGTAGGCGCGCAGTACGGCGACGCTGTGCGGGTCGAGGGCGACGACGCGGGTGCTGGCTGCGGACTTCAATGGGCAGATGGCGAGCACGCCGTTCGCTCGCTGGACCTGGCGGCTGATGTAGGCCAGCCCGGCGTCCAGGTCCAGGTCGCTCCATCGCAGCCCGCACGCCTCGCCGCGACGCAGCCCGCGCGAGGCGATGAGCTGGAGGATGGCGAACAGCGGGTGTCCGGCGATGGCTTTGAGGAAGCGGCGGGTCTGGGCGGGTGTCCATACCGCGACCGCCGGGCGCTTGCCGGTGCGCCGCCAGTCTTTGACCCGGCGGCGGGTCCAGACCACCGCGTGCGGCCGCCGCCCGAGCGATACTTGCAGGTACCGGGCCGGGTTATCCCCGATCAGCTGCTCGCGGACTGCCGCATTCAGCGCTGATCGCAGCGTGCAGTACACCCGACGCACTGTCGCCTCGGTCACGCCGTCCTCCAGCATTCCCGCGAACAATTGTCCCAGGACTGGGACGTCCAGATCGGCCAGCTGCACCTCCGATAGCCGCGGGCGCAGGTGATTGCGCACGTGGCCCGCATAGCTGCGGCGCGTGGTGTCACGCAGCCTGGCCCAGGACAGCCACGTTTCCAGCCAGGCGACCACGGTCACGCCCTCCCCGTCCGCCTCCGGGTGCGGGGCTGCCGCGGCACCGGGGTGAGCGACCGGCCCGTTGTTCCCGGAGGACGGCGCGTCTGGCGCAGGAGACTCCGCCGCAGTCTTCCCTGGAGCATCTGGGCGGTGAAGGGCCACGGGTTGCATAGCCTCTGGCCGGTTTACCGATGGCGAGGATAGGCCGAGCATCGCGAGCAGGTCGGCGGTGGGCACGCGGTAGGTTATCCCGGCCCTGATGACCCGACACGGGAACGTGCCTGTCCGGGCAAGCTCGTAGCTCTTGGTGCGGCCGATTCCAAGCGCTTTCCCGGCAGTGATCAGGTCGGTTACCGTTGGAAGCGCCATGGCCTCGGCTACAGTCATGCCATCCCTCGCCATCTGGCTCGGCGAGTCCGCAGGAGGGTGTGCAAGCATCGTCATGGCCGCGCACTCTACGGTGATCGCCGGACTGGTGGCTGCGAACCTCGAGAGGCTGGCGGGCAGGGTGTTGCGTTACGGGCGCACGGACGAGTAGTGGGACGCGCTGGAGGGACCGGCTGGGAGTTCCTGGTCAGCCAGGCCCGGCTGCAGCGGACGACCTCCTACACGGAGATGAGCACGGTCCTGGCCCGCCGGACCGGAGTCCGCGAGTTCGACTTCGGCCTGGACGGCGAGCGGCGTGCCATGGGCGAACTGCTCGGGCAGTTGTTTGAGCGCAGCTTCGGCCAGGCACGCCTGCTGATCTCAGTCCTCGTCCAGTACCTTAACGCCAACGACGCAGGTCCAGGCTTCTATGACCTCGCCCAGAGAAGGGGCTCCTCCGCCCGCACCCGTCCCTGGACGAGAGGCTGACCTTCTGGATCGAACACGTCAACGCTGTCTGGGCACACGCCTGGTCGCCGTGCCTGCTGTCCGCCCCGTAGAGTCAGCACGCCACGGAGCGTTCTGAGCCGCAACTTGGACCTCGTCTCGCTTGAGGTAGACGTTGTCGCCCAGGTCGCCCGTGATAAGAGTTCGCCTACGCGGCCGATCATGCCGCGCGGCCTTGCTGCCTGCGGTGCTGCCGCGCCCAGGCCGGTACGGGGCGCCTGCCCACTCTCCGGGATGCCTGCGCCTCCGAGTGCCGCCTGCCCGCGCGGGTAGGAAAGAGCAGCGCTGCGGTGTTCTCGGCGGCGGCGCGGGCCGTTTCCGGAAGCACGCTGGTGTACGTGTCGGCGGTCAGGATCATGGTCGAGTGGCCAAGCTGGTCCTGGACGATCTTCATGTCGGCGCCGGCGGCCAGGGCCAGGGTGGCGGCGCCGTGCCGCAGCCCGTGCAGCGTGACCGGGGGCAACCCGGACTCGGCGACCAAGCGGCGGAACATGCGGGTCAGCCAGTCCGGCCCGATGGGTTTCCCGGTTCGCGTGGTGAACACGTACCCGGTCTCAGCCCACCGGCTCCCAGCAGCGGCGCGCTCGGCCTGCTGTCCCGCTCGGTGGACGCGCAGCGCTGCGATCGTGGTCTTGTCGAGCGCGATGGCCCGCCGCCCTGCGTCGCTTTTCGGCGGCCCTGCAATCAGCCGACCGCCGAGTTGCTGCAGCTGCCCGGTCACGGTCAGCGTCCTGGCATCCAGGTCCAAGTCGCTCCACCTAAGCCCCGCGGCCTCGCCGCGGCGCAGCCCGCGCAGCGCGACCAGGTGGAACAGCGCATACAGCCGGTTATCGCGGACATAATGCAGGAACTGGGCGGTTTGCTCACCGGTCCACACCCCGATCTTGGGCCTCCAGCTCTCCTGCTGCCAGCGTTCGGTCAGGGCGGGGGTCCACACCTGTGGCCGCGGCCTGGCGGCGGCGGGCAGCTCAGGCCACCGGCCTGGGTTAGAGCTGATCAGCTCGGCGCGGACCGCGGTATTCAGCGCGGCCCGTAGCGTGGCGTGGATGCGGCGCAGTGTCGCCGCGCTCACGGGACGGCCCAGCACCGCCTCACCCCGCATGATGGCGGCGAACATTGCCTGCACATCGGCGGGTGACAGCTCCGCTAGCGGGATGGCGCCCAGGTAGGGGACCAGATAGCCGCGGATATGCGCGGTGTATCCGCGCAGCGTCGATGCTCGCAGCGATACCCGCGAGGTCAGCCACCGCTCCAGCCACTCCCCGGTCCGCATCGCCGGTGCTGCAGCGGGAGCAGGGCCAAGCAGCGCATCCAGCGCCGCTACCGCGGCTGCCCTGGTCGCGAACCCGCCCCGGCGCACCCGCCGCCGCTCCCCCGCGGCTGAGGGAAGCTCGGCACTGAAGTACCAGGTGCCGTGCCCCCGCGAGCTGAACCTGGGGCAGCGTGCCCCGAGCAGCCTGCCTGTTGCCTGGTCCCGGCAGCCGCACCGCCGGAACACCAAACCCTGATCCATGTCCCCTCCCCGAAGGCTCCGATCACGCCCCAGCAGCCCCACAATGCACACAGGTAACCAAGCAGGTCCACGCCCGTCCAGAATCAGCTGAATAGTGGGATCGCAGGCGCACTGAAGCCCCCTCTCCCGCTTTGCTCACACCATGGTGGTTGCTCAAATGAGGTTGAGCGGGAAGCTGGCATGACCCCTGGTTCCGGGCTTCCGGTTTGCCCACTCGTGACTACCTATCGTGACGCTTAACAGTCAGGCAGTGATTAACATTTTGACATCCTTAGACTTCATGTTACGCTCAACTTGCTTACATAGTTCAAACCAAGATCACTTTCGGAGACGGGTATGCCGGACGATGACAGGCTGCCGCGGTCCCTGAGCGCTCGTTGGCGGCGGGTGCTCAAGGCATTTCAGGCTGGGGAGCCGCAGGAGGCGATCGAGCACCACGTCGCGAAGGCCACTGCGGAGACACTCCGCCATACTCACGGGGTTCCCGATCTCCCCGCAATCGGGGCGCAGATGTATCTTGCTGCCGCGACAGGCTACGACGGCCACGGTGACGATGGCAGCAGCCGCCGGGCGCTGCCTACTCACGTCCCAAGTCGGCTGGCCCGTCAAGCCGTAGATGCCCTATCGGTCGTGATGAAAGACCGCCTGGCCCTCACCTCGCCGGATACTGCCGCGTTGTTGCTTGCCCGCCGCGTGGTCGCCGAGGTCGCCTATGCGTTCGGGCTGGACCGGATGGCTCCTGTCCTAATGGGCGATGGTTTCGACCCTGTCGAGCTTCACCGGCGGTTCGAGGGTATCGCCCAGAGCAATCCGCTGGGTGAGCTGGCGAAACGGCTGCTCGCGCACCCGGACGGTAGCGGTCTCCGCGCTCCGGGGCAGCGACGGGTAAGGCTCGCTACCGCTGACCTCATGGACGTCAACATCGAGGAGATGCTGTGAACCCGGCCATCTCCGGTATATCGTCACCCGCCGCGCGTTTTGCTTCGACTGGATCAGCTCCCATGCCGCTGAGGTTCGGAGCCGACATGAGTTTGTATGGCCATGCCGTCGTCGACCGCCTGTCTCGCGCGCTGCCTGCGCTGGCAGCTGACCTTCTTGAGATCGCGGCAAGCGTTCACGCGATCGACCGCCTGGTCCCCCGGCCGACTGAGCGCCAGCGACCCCCGAGGGCGCTGTGGGCACGGTCACTGTGGGCAGACATCCCAGTCCGCGAACCAGAACGGTGGCGGCAGCAGACCCCGCTGCTCAGCCAGGTGCTGCACTGGCTGACCGACGACGACTGGGCTCTGGAGTTCAGCCAGCTTCAGCCAGGGGCGGGCGTGCTCGACACGATACAGCAGTTCCTGTTCGACACCGTGCCCGCCAGCGCCGTGCCTGTCCTGTTCTCGGGCGGTCTCGACTCGGCCGCAGGGCTCGCCCTGGAACTACTGCACGATGATGCAGTCGGCATCAGCGTGCACACCAACGGATGGATGTGGCGAGTCCAGCGGCGTGTGCTAGCCGCTCTGAATGAGGCTTCACCCCATCAATGCGTGCCGCTTCGGTACCGGATCAGCGTGCGCAACAGCGCGGAATCCAGCCAGCGCTCCCGAGGGCTGTTGTTCCTGGCAGCGGGTGTCGCGACCGCCTGGGCAGTTCACCAGGATCATCTCCGGGTGTTCGAGAACGGGATCGGGGCGGTCAACCTTCCATATCTCCGGTCCCAGCAGGGCGCGCAGGCAAGCAAAGCCGTCCATCCGCTGACCTTGCGCATGGTCGAGGATCTGGCAAGCGCGGTCAGCGGGCGCGCCTTCGTCATCGACGCGCCTGCCATGGCGCTGACCAAGGCTGAACTGCTCCGCCGCGTGCCATCGACGGCTCGCAAGGCGCTCGGCCTGACGGTGTCATGTGATGTCGGGTTCGCAGCCCGGGTCCCCGAGCACCGAGCATGTGGCGCGTGCACGTCATGCCTGCTGCGGCTCCAGTCGCTCACCGCCGCCGGGCTCACCGGCCTGGTGCCTATGGACATCCATGAGCGGCGGGGGCACGACCGGGACTTCAACATCAACGCCATGCTCTGGCAGGTCACCCGGATGCGAGCGTGCCTCGACGCCCCAGAGCCATGGCGGCGCATGGTGTCTGAGTTCCCGGAACTCACCAACGTGACCAGCCTGACGCAGGAGGAGGTGGCTAGGCTCTACCGCGCCTACGTAGAGGAATGGGGCTCGAACGAGGATGCCGTGCGCCCACACGCGCGGCGTGAGAGTAGGACGGTCGCCTTATGCCTGATGACACCCACGACCCGGTCGAACAATCCACGTCGCTAGCGTTGCGATTGCGGGCAGCGAGGGAAGCAAGTGGCCTCACGCAGGCTCAGGCAGCTGCGGAACTGGGCGTGAGCCGCCCGCTGCTGATCGCGATAGAGAAGGGAGCGCGAGAGGCTAGCCCGCACGAACTCGCCCGTCTGGCCGAGATATACGGGATGAGCCTGAGCGAACTGCTGCGCCCCGCACCCCCGCCGGTAGCGATCGGCGCGCGCTTTCGCGCGGTGATGACGGCGGACCAGCGCGACACCGATGATCTGTCCTCGGCGGTGGATGAGTTGCAGCGCCGCGCCGATGACTACTTGGACTTGCTGCGCATCTCGGGCACCGAGCCGCCGGGGCGGCCTGAGCCCGTCCGCTCCCTCCCAGCGCTGGATGCACGCCGGGCCGAGGATCTCGCGACCGAGGAACGCAACCGGCTGGGACTTGGCGACGGACCGGTCCGGCAGCTGCGCGAGGTGCTTGAAATCGAAGTCGGTCTGCGAGTATTCGTGCTTCCCCTGCCGTCGCGGATCGCAGGTCTGTTCGTGATTGCGGACGCACTAGGTGGCTGCGTAGCCGTTAACTCGCGGCATCCTGACGAGCGTCAGCGGTGGACTCTGGCGCATGAGTACGCCCACTACCTTGCCAACCGGGATCGGGCCGAAGTTACCCGGCTGTCTCACCAGCGGCAGCCCGAGTCGGAGTACTTCGCGGACGCGTTCGCGGCGAATTTCCTGATGCCCCGCAGCGGACTCTCCCGCAGGTTCCATGAACTCAAGCGCACAAGCTCTGACCGGGTGACCCCATCCATGCTGGTCCAGCTCGCGCACGCTTATGGTGTATCCCTGCAGGCGCTGTCAGGCCGCCTTGAAGATCTGGGCCTGATCCCCGCCGGAACCTGGGAGCGTCTTCGAGAACGGAATTTCCAGTCACGGCTGGCGGCCCGAATGCTGGGCCTCGAACAGCCAGAGCAGGCCACCGACGCACTGCCCTTGCATTACCGCCTGCTGACCGCGCAACTCTACGCCGACGGCGACATCACCGAGACCCAGCTGGCCCGCTACCTCCACACTGACATCGTCGGCGCCCGCCGCGCTTACGCCGAGCTGACCGAAACCGCCGACGTGGCCAAAGACGGTTCATCACAGATCCTCGACCTGGCCGAGGCGGCTGGGTGAACCGTGGCCAATCCCCCGCTGCTCCTCGACGCCTGCGTCACGATCAACCTCGTCGCAGTCGGCTCTGTCCATCAGATCGCCCGCAGCGTCGGTCACAGCTGCCTGATCACCAAACAGGCGGCGAACGAGGTTGGCCACCTCAGGGACACGACCGATGGCGAGAGCCGGGTTACTCCCGTCAATCTCACCAATCACGTCCAGACTGGCGCTTTCGAGATCATCGACCTCGCATCCGACGAAATCCCCCTCTTCGTCGAACTCGCCAGCTTGGTCGATGACGGAGAGGCATCAACGATCGCCGTCGCCATCAAGCGCGGCATACCTCTCGCCACTGACGACCGTAAAGCCCGGCGCCTGTGCGCCGAACGCGGCTTGGACCTGCCCACCGGAACCGTCACTCTCGTCAGACGCTACTGCGAAGCCCAGGCGCTCGACCCCGCCCAAGTCTCAGACCTGCTCCAGCGGATCAGCGGCCGTGCGAGCTTCCAGGCCCCGCGCGGCGACCCGGACCTGAAATGGTGGAACGATCACCAGCCGTGTGCCTCCAACGGAGGTTCCTGATCTTGTTAGTTCCTAAACTGCCCTATGGGCGCGACTCCGGGCACTCGTTCGGGAATCATCTCCTAGAGACGGAGAAATGCCACCGCCTACATGTCCCTTGGATGCCACCAACTGGTGTCGGCTAGGGCCACGCGGTCAATGCGTTCTTGGGGCACACGTATTCCTTCAGTGAGGCGAGCGGTGACGCTGCTGGGCAGGCCGAGGCGGCGTGCTGTTTCCTTTGCTTGACCGCTGCGGCTGGGGGTGGCGGTGATGTCGTCGCCGGTTGGATCCGCGTGGGCGACGGCATCCCACAGGCAATCAGCCATCGCCGCCTTCAGCCCTGCCGTAGTGACGGCGTCGGCGAAGGCCGCAGCCGCTTCGATGCCGGCGATGTCTACGTCACCCGCGTAGTCGAACGATGCCGGGATGACACCGAGGGTGGCGGGCAGCTCATGGAGGTCGTGAATCAGCGCCGCGGCGGCGTCTCCTCCCCCAAAGATGACGGCTGCGTAGCCGGGGTCGCTGGCGGCGCGCAGGGCCCGCCAGAGTGAGTCGAAGGTGGACTTGTTTTCCACGACCAGTACACGGCCTCGTGGTCGCAGGACGGCGATCCGAAGGGCGCCGAGCGGTGGATCGCAGGAAACGATGTCCAGCGTCAGCCGACCGTCACTGAACAGGGCTGACGCCGAGAAAGCGGCGAGCTGTTTCTCGTTGTTGAAGATGTGGAGGGAGCGTTCTTCTCGCGCGACACGTGGCGGGTTGGTGCCCATTGTGGCGAGCAGCCACCGGTTGACCTGGGCGGCGGCCGTCCGCAGCCGCTGAGGCGGCCTGTTGGCCTTGATCCATGCGGGTACCCAGCTCAGTGCGGGGGTCCACGGTTCATCAGTGGGGTCCAGCAGTGGGCTGGGCGGGCGCCGGTTGGCGGGTACGCCGATCCGTGCGGGCAAGGGCGGCACGGCGGAATCCCAAAGTTGCCCGCCGGTGGCGGGCAGGTCGATCACTCCGGCGTCGGCGAGAGCGGTGAGCGCGGCGGACAGGCGCGGCCGGGCGACCCATGAGCCCGCCCATGCGCTGTCAGCGCGGTTCCACAGGTCCCATAGCTGCCGATGCTCCACTCGGCGGCGGAGTGTCGCCAGAAGTGCCGTTTCGAAGGTGTCGATAGTTTCGGCGGGGGGGCAGCTAGCGTGGGTGATGGGGTCACCATCGATCATGGCGCCCTGTTTCCTGTTGTGGCGGGCGCGTGTTCGCTGGGGAGCCCGAGGTCGAGTGGTTGCTGCCAGTGCACTTCGGCGTGGGACATGACGGGCCACGAGCTGGGGTCGCCATTGGCTTCAGCACCGGCTGCTGCCCATTCGACCGGGGAGACATACAGTGTGCCGTCTCTGATCAGTTGCTGGACGCGTTCGTCGTTGAAGCCGGCTGGGACGACGGCGTTGGCTGTCTCTCGCCGGGAGACCCGCAGCTGGATGAGCGAGGGGAATACCGTGAGCGCGCCGAGGTCCCGTATTCCTGTGAGCGGCACCAACTGGACGCCAAGGGACTGGGCGACGTCTCGTGCGAGCCGGAGGAACATCGGCTTGTTGACCTTGGCAAATGGGTTGTCAAGCAGCAGCGTGGTGCGCTGGTGACCGAGCCCGCGAGCCCGACGGGCCGCGAGCAGCGAGGCGAGGATCAGGGCGACTGTGACACCTTCGCCGCCCGAGGTGACGGCGAGGTTTTCGACGGGTTTGTGTTCAGCGTCCAGCGGGTCTGACGGTATGAGGACGGATGCGGTGAGCCGCGGTGTGACGGCTTCGACAAGGGCTGTGACGGCGCTGTCGGCGTCGAACCGGGGACGTCTGGTGGCTCTGCCGGGGTCAAACCATGTCTGCAATGCGGTGAGGATGGCCGCTTGGCGCTGGGCAGTTGTAAGGCCATCCAGCCCTGAGATCTTCAGCAACGGCAGTCCGCCCCAGCGGCCCATGGCGGGGGTGGAAGGCAGTCTGGACGCTTCGACTGTTTGCCGGACGGCGCGCAGCAGGTGCTGAACCGAGGCGAATGTCGTTTGCGCGAGTCTTTCCAGCCTGTTCTTGAACTGGGCGACATGGTGAGCGACAGCAGTCAGCCGCGCCGAGGCGCTGTGGTGGTGGTCCGCGGCGTTGGCCGCCAGGTCGCCGCGATGCATGTCACGCAACACATGGATGAGTTTGTCGCCAGCGATTAGCTCGTCTCCAGCGCCTCGCAGCGTCGCCTCCGCTCCGTCCAGGTCAGCCTGTGCCCGGCGGCTTGTCTCATCAAGCAACGCTTGAAGGCGGCTCACTTCCCCGTTGAATTCGGCAGTGCACCGGTGGGCGCCCTCCTTGGCGATCGCGGCCGGCATGTCCGCATGGTCGAACAATTCCAGCACATCAGCGAGGAGGTGGGGGGCGGCCTCCGGGAGCGGCACACCGGAAAGCTCGAAAGAGCGGTCTTCGGTATCGATCCGCTGCGTGAGCGGCCCTGCCAGTGCCAGTGGCGCGGCGATCCCGCCCAGCTTATCGGCGACCCCACTAGCTAGCTCGATCCAGTCAGAGATCGCCCCGGCCTGCTTCTTGGCCTTCTCGTGTTCTTCGCCGGTGCGTTGCCGTTCCTCCGATGCGCGGTCGCGCTCTTGGGAGAGCCGCCTGCTAATCTCTTCCGCCGCGGCGAGGTCGATGGCCGCGTATTCCGCAGGGAGCTGGGAGGCGCGCCGCAACTGCCGGACCTCGCTTTCCAAGCGCTGGGTATCACGGTGGCGCTGGCTCTGGGCTTCTTCGAGCCCTCCGAGTTCGCGACTCAAGCGCTTGCTCGCCTGGTTGGCCTCCTCAGCGTGACGCAGCCAGTCAGCCGAAGCCCGGGACGGATCAGCGGTGACGGCGGCATTCGCCTGCTCCACGGTGGGCGGCTCGCATTGTGCCTGCCTGGAAAGGGTGGCGTTGAGTTCCTGCCGTAGCAGTTCGAGCTGGGCCTGCAGTTCCTGGTCGGTGATCAAGCCCTGCCACCGGCTGACAAGCGCTTTCGCCCGCTCAGTGAGCACATCTCGGGCAGCCTGGGCGTCTTCTGGGCGGATCGGGTCACCGTCACGGACAACGATGGCCGCGAGAGCTTCCGCGTCCGCGTGGCCCGACCGCAACTCGCTCAGCGCTTGGGCCAGGCGAGCGGCGCGTCCGCTCGCGGCGTTCCTGTCGCCACGAGCTTTGCTCATAGCGGACTTGATTAGCTCTGCCGCTTCCTTGTGCAGTTCCAGGCTGGTGTCCAGGGATGTGAGCTCGCCATCGAGGCGCTCACGTGGAGCTGTTTGCTTCTCCAGGGCGGCCAGGCGCTCAGCGCGGGAACGCGCGCCGCCCGCCTGCTGGCGGAGCGGCCGTTCTTCCTTTTCCGCTATGTCCCGCTCGCCAGTGAGTTCTTTCTGTCGGCGCCGCAATTCAGCACGGGCATCTGGCAGTTCGCTGACGGCTTGCTGGGCTTCGTCGCGCCGCTGCATGGCGGCTGTTTCCGCGCCGACTCCGACCTCGGATTGCCACCGATCTACCCACCCGCGCAGGCGCAGCGCTTGCTCGTAGCGGGTCAGCTGCTCGGTGACGGCGCCTTCATGCTGGTCGTGGATCTCACGGCGGCGGCCCGTCTGCTCGTGCCCGGCCTCACGGGACCAGAACGCTTCATCGGGGAGAACAACGGTGACGGCGCCACTGGTGCTGGTGGTCTCGAAGTCCGACGGAGATCCGATTGTGACGGGCCCCTGGAGGTCGCCGCGGCGCTGGCGGACGAGGTCCACCACATGTGTGTAGTCGTCAGGGATGTTGACGATGATGCCATCGGCGAGTTCAGGAAGCGCGTGCGCGAAACGCTGGGCGGTATCGGTGGGGAGTTCAGCCAGGTAAGCCCACCCCGGGCGGGCGCCGTACCTGGCGGCGAGTTCACACAGGGTGGCTACGTCCGGGCGGGGTGGCAGCAGCCCGGTCGCCTCAAGGGACCGGACTTCACGCTGTGCCGCTGCCGCTTTGACCTGGACGTCAAGTTGTCTTCGCCCCGCTGATCCGGCGACCGCCTTCAGGGCTTCGCTGATCGTGGCGGCGTGGTCATCGAGATGGATGGGGTCCAGCTCGAGCAGTCGACTTTCCTGGAGCGCGGCGCAGAGGTCCGATGAGGCTTTCGTTATCTGGTCAAGGTCGGCTTGCGCCAACCGGAGGCTGGATTCAGCGCGCGCGGCTCGTGCTTCGAAGCGGGAGCTTTCCTCAGCGAGGCCATCGAGCTGCCGCTGGCATTCTTTCCTCCGATCTGCGGCCTGGTTGGCCTTCGCCTCCAGAACAGCCGCCTGTTCTCTAGCGGCGGCCAGGGCCTCGGGGACAGTCTGAGCCTCGTTCAGGTCGCCTCGTTCCCGCGACGCTTTGAGCAATTCGCTGATCTGGCCAAGTTCTCTGCGTGTGTTTTCGATGGATGTCTCGGTCTTCGCGATGTCGCGTTCAGTGCCGAGCAGTTCCTGGCCGAACGCGTCTTCCTCAGCCTGGGCTTTGGTGATGTCACCTTCGGCGCCCTGATGCTGGCTGGTGAGCGTTTCGATTTCGGTGTCCAAGCGGGCGAGCCATGCCTGCGCGGCCGAGGACGCGGCAAGCCGGTCCGGCTCGGCGTGCTGGGCATTGGCGTTCAGCATCCGCTCGACGTCGCTGATCCGCGTGCGATGGGCGTGTTCCTGGCTCACCAGCGCCGCGGCGGTGCGGATCTTGGCTTGCTCCTCGGATTCCAGCAGGGCGGTCTTGTGGCTATCCACGCGGGCGGCGGCGTCGGCTTGGTGTAGCTGCGCCAACTGCAGCCGGGAGAGCAGTTCGATGCTGGCGGTCTTCGCGTATGCGGCGTTGGCGTCGCTGGCGGCGTTCTCGGTCTCCGTCTCACGTTCTCGCGCGTGCTCCAGCTCAGCCGTCTTGACGGTTCGCCGCCGCTGGATCTGGTTCTGGGTGATCAGGATCGCGTCGACGAGCCCTCTTCTTGTGGTGTCATACCCGCGGAGTTCGTCCATGTGCTCCGCCAGAGGGCCGGTGTAGCCCACAAGGTCACGCAGCAGGGCCTCCCGGCGGCGGTCGACCTCCATGCTGTCGGCGTCAGCCGCCATCGCGGTGAGGTTCTCGTTGATGTCAGCTGTGACTTCAGGAGGTGTCACCGCGCTGATGAGCGTCTCCAGGAAGGCGCGGGAGGAGCCGTAAGTGAAAACGTGGTCGGCCGCGCCCTCGTCTTTGTTCATGGCCAGCAACCAGGACTTCACGAACTCCACATCGACTTTGAGATTGTTGCGCAGGTGCGCGTCCCAGTTACGGTCTTTGTCCTCCAACGCGATCTCAGCGTCGGGGTGGCGGCTGCGCATGGTGTCGAGCCATGACCGCCATTCCCGGTGGTCGAGGAGACGTCCGGTGTCGCTGCGCAAGCCAAGGTGGGCCAGGGTCAGCTGGCTGGTCATGCACCGCGCGGACCAGAAGAACTGCTCCGCCGGCTCCGTCGGGACACCGGCGTGTGTCTTGTACAGGCAAGTGCCAGCCAGAACCCGGGTGGGCTGGCCTGGGCGTCGGATGTCACGCGCGGGGAGTTCGAGTTCGACCACTACGTGGGTGGGGAACCGGCCGCCAGGGACGTAGTGCTCGATGCGTTTCTCCTCGCCTTCACGCCGCTGGTGGCGCTGTGCGAGCCGTGGCAGGAATAGCCGGGCGTCGGGGAGGAAGAGGTGGAGGAGGAAGCCGAGCAGTGTGCCTTTGCCGCCTCCGTTCTCCAGGCCGATCACGACGTGGTCGCCGGTGCCGATATCCACGGTGAGATCCGGGTAGGCGACCTTGTCGTGTGTGCCGTCATGGACCCGTAGGTTGACGACCCGGAAGCCGGTGATTGGTCCCATGTCCGTTCCTCCTACGCGGCTGAGCCGTCAGTCTTCACGGATGCCGTGGATTGGCCGCCGCGTGCCTGGGCGAAATGGCGCAGCGATGTGAACAGGTCGTCAACGAGGAAGTCGCGGTAGTGCGCCAGGATGCGGCGGCGTGGCCGGTACACGCTGCTACGGGCCGGCGCGTCGCCGACCTTGATGAGCAGGTGCTGGGCGTGCAGGAACTGGAGCACGTCGTAGACCAGATAGGTGGCGTCGAGGCGCGCCGGCCGTTTCTGGCTCTTGGTCGGGGCTTCCTGCTGCATCTGCAGCCAGTGCCACCACACCGGCCGTTCTTCGCCGGGGAGTTCAGGGATCTCGGCTTCGCGCTGCGCGGCGAAATCGCGGATGAACCGTTCTAGTTCACGCACCGAGACATCCGGGGGGCGCAGTGTCGCATCGCTCACGAGGTCGTCGAAGTCGGCAGCCGAGGGGGCGATGAAGGCCAGCAACGCCGGGATCACCAGCATCCTGCAAGCCCTCTCCCCGGCGGTGAGGGTTTTCTTGTTCCACGGGAGGTCGCTGCTGTGAGCGGGCCAGGCCCACGGCCCGTCAGGGCGCGACCGGATAACCAGCCCGCCGTGAGTGTCGGCGTCAGTGACCTCACATCCGACCCCTTCGAGGATGTCGTCAACCAGGCTGCGGAGGGCAGCATCGGACAGATACCGCCCGGCCAGGCGCGCGTACTCCGCTCGGTCCCCGGAATCCCCTGGAACGGCGGTCACATCGGTCGCGAAAGCGATCAGCCTGCCTGCATCAATGCCGTCCACACATTCCTCCGGTCATGTCCGCGTTTCCTCAGGAAAGGGGACGATCAGCAGGTCATCTCCCGATATCGTTCCGTCATCGAATGTTTGGCCGGTCCGCAGGACTGTCAGCTGCCGGCGGCCGGTAGCGCGGTTCCCGGCCTCGCCCGTGTCGGTTGAGCCATACGCGCCCGCCACCGTAACGCCCAGCACCCACGGCAGGAGGTGCCGATGCGCAGGGTCCAGGTCATCGAGCGGCTCAGTTCCCGTCGCCACGCCCGAAAGCAGCTGCGACAGGGACAGTGGCTCGGTGATCGAGCCGAGGATCCTGTCGGCCGCTTGAGCTAGCGCCGGATCGAACCCCTTAGCCTCGTCCCGGACCTCCCCCAGGTCGAACGGGTCTCGTGGCGGATCGCCATCCCGGTCATGACGCGGAGGTGCGACACGGTCGAACAGTGCCCGCAAGCTGGGTACGCGGGGCTCGCGGACTCCCATCCAGGTGGCCAGCGGCTCTTCCATCAAGGTGATCAGCTGCTCGGGAGTGACATCTAGCAACGGCGCGACGATCTCCGCCTGCGGGCTGATGGTCATGCGCCGGTAGGTGAACAGCTGCCGGCAGCAGATCACCGACCGGCTGGCGCTGGCCTGGCCGGCGGTGCTGGGGGCGGCCGCTGCGCCGCTGGAGTCTGTGACATTCCTGGCCTGCCTGCAGGTAGCAGCCGAGCGTTGCGACGGCGACCCGGGGAAGCTGCGCCGCTACGGCCTGGCGGAGTTCACCCAGATCGTCCGCGGTGTGCTGCCCCGGTGGGGCGGGCAGCGGATCTGCCACCGGATCGTCGCCGCCTTCCATGCCGCGCTGGGCGATAGCCGCGGCGCGGTACCGGCCCGGCGGCGGGGCGCGCTGAAGCTGGCCGGGCATGCGCTGGCGGACCTGCGGCGGGCCCGCACGCTGCAGGCGGCGGTGGAGGCGGAGATGGTCGCGCAGCTGCACGTGCTGGGCATCGCTGACGTGCTCGCCTCGATCGATGGGCTGTCTTTGCAGGTGGCCGCGTGCATCCTGGCCGAGACCGGTGACCCGGCCCGGTTCGGTTCCTCCCGTGCCCTGGTCAAGCATGCCGGGCTCGCCCCGTGCGAGAACTCCTCGGGGAACTCCGCCGGGCAGGCCCGGATCTCCCGCCGCGGCCGCCCGGTGCTGCGCAAAGCCGCCTGGCGGGCGACCTGGGCGATGATCCACGGCGCCAATCCCGTGCTGGCCGCCAAATACGATCACCTCACCGGCCGCGGCACCGGCCAGCTGGCCAAGGGCCAGGCGCACATCGCCTGCGTGGCCGCGCTGCTGCGCTGGATTTACAGCGTCATCACCAGCCGGGCCGCCTGGGACCGGCGGATCGCCGCCGGCACCATCAGCCACGCTGCGGCCATGGCCGCATAACCCGCTGCCGGCCCTGGCGCGGCCGGATCTAGACCACTGATGAAACCCCGGGGCGAGGCGAGCCCGCATCCGCGTAGAGGACAACCTCGTCTCAAACCACAGGCAGCCTCGCCCCCGGTGGCCGCGGCCTCCTCACCAGCTCGCTTGCACGATGTCGGGACACCAAGCCCGCTTGAACTACGTAGAGCGAGGAGCCCGCGCGTAACCTCCCGCGCCCGCAGCCCGGCCCGCACTGTCAGCACCGGTCCCTCCCGGATCGGCGATGATCAAGGCCACAAAGCCTGGCACCAGCCTGCCCACACGGCCAGGCAGGCACGCTGAACAGCACAAACACAAGATAGCCGTAGCAACACGCGGCACATGAAACCCCGAAACGATCAAGGAATCAGGCAAGTTGACAAGCGCCTCTTACGATGGTTTGAACGACGCGGTAGTCCGGTGCAGGCCAGACAGGGACCGGATGAGCTGCTGAAGGCGTTCGGTGATGCGATGCAGGCGTGGGAGGTCCGGCGCGTCGTCATGGATATGCTCAGCTACCGTCGCGGCGAACTTCTCTTCTGCGTCAACCTGCTCACTGATAAGGCTCATGGCCTCGTCTAGGCGGGGGATGACCTCACTCGCGTAATCAACATCCCGGACGTTGTACGCAATGCGGCGCAGCATCCTGTCCAGATCCGTCTGGAGGCCGTGAATGCTGGTGGAACGCCGCTCGACTGACGACAGCACTTCGTCGTAGTCACGCCGGCGCAGCATGCGCTCAGACCGGTAACGCTCCGCCGCTGCCCGGTCGGATGGGTCGAAGTCGTAGAGGTTCTGGAAGATGTTGATCGCTTCCGGAGTAGGCCGCAGCACCGGTGACACGGCGTCGTCATCTCCAGCCGTCTGGACCAGCCGCAAGGTCAGCGGTGGATGATCCACCGTCCCGTCCGGGTTGGCACGCATGTACGGCTGGCTCAGCCGGGCCTGCCGTCCACGGGTATTGAGGAGCAGATCGACAACCGCGGCAGCGATCTCTTGGTGCTGTGCGGGCGTGTCCTGCCGGGCTTCCAGTGCGACCAGCCCGGCGAGTTCGTCGACGATCTGCTCGCGGGTGTGGCCACCAGTTAGGCGGTCATTTTCGATGATCAGGTGAAGCGCTCCCAGGACGTGTGTCAGGAGGTCGTAGTCAGCCCACTCCGGATGCGCCCTCGACAGCGCGTCAAGACGGTTGAACAGCATCGCCTGGTATCCGGCTGTCTTGCGTTGCCGCGGCTGCCAGTCCTGAAGGAATGCCGCGAGTGTTGGGCTCAAGCTGCGGTGGCCAGACAGGGGAACCGCGCCGACTGCGTCGGCAGTGCCCGTCAACTCCATCTCAATCGGGTGCGGCTCTTGTGAGGTGAGCTGGTTACGCTGCGAGGACGTAGGTTTCGCGGCGTTTCGTGTGGTGGATGCGCTCGTGTTCTCTGCGGAGGTGGTAGCGCCAGTAGGCGTCGAAGTCGCCGCTGGCGGTGAGGGCACGGAGCTTGAGGATGGCCTCGGCTCCTTCCAGGCCCCATCTCGCGCCTGTTATGTCCATTCTGTCCTTTACGATGTGGCGGCATGCTCCTTCAATGACTCCGGTGGCGATCGGCCAGCCTTTGGCGAGGGCCGCGGGGTAGCCCAGGTAGTCCTTCTTGTTTTCCAGGTAGCGGGCGCATTCGTCAGCGCCGGCGCGCTCGTGCGCGGAGTAGCCGCAGGTGGTGGCACGGCGGCGGATCCCGGCGGCGACCTGGCGGGCCTTGCCGTGCAAGATCTTGCGGGCCTGGCCCGCAACCCATTCCTCAGCGGCGGGCTCGCCTTTGTCGAAGAAGGACCAGGCGGCCTGCCAGCAGTATTCCAGTACGTGGATGAAGTCGATGATGATCGTGACGGTGACGCCGCGGCTCGCGGCCTCGGCGGTCACGGCCTCGATCTGGGCGTTGTTGCCATCTACGAGGACGGCCCATTCCCGCCGGCAGCCCGGGTCGCGGCGTTCTGCCTCGCCGAAGGCGGCGGCAATGACGGCGGGGATGTCGCTGGTGACCGAGGCCGTCAGCCACTTGCCCTTGGCCTGCGGCTCCCGCGGCTTCCCCGTGCCTTCCGGCTTCGCGGTCTGCGCCTTCTTCGTTCTCCTCTTCTGCGCGGGCGTGCTGATGATGTCTTCCGGCGTGCGCGCGGCGGGGACGGCGTCATAGACGCAGGCCAGCTCGGCCATCCGCTTACGGCCGTGCTTTTCCCCTGGTGACAGGCGCGTCGCGAGCTTGCCCTCCGCCGCCGCGGCGGCTTTCGCGGTGGCAGGCCGCAGCGCGTCCGGCCGCATCACGATGCCCTTCCCGTCGAAGGTCAGCACCAGCGCGTGATCATCCGGCGCGGGACCCGGGCGGCGGTTCCCGCAGAAGCCGTCCACGTCGCGTGCCGCCCGCAGCACCAGCTCTTCGGCCTGGCGTTTCCCGAGCTTCACGCCGGTCGCACGGGTGACCGCGGCGGCAGCGCCCTCATGCGAGCCGCGCACCGCCTCGACCGCGGCGAGCTTGCGCAGCCCGTGCGAGTGCTTCTCCTCCGGCAGGTTCAGCGCGGCATCCAGCGGGTGCACGTTCGGCGCCCCGGGCGCCCGGTAGGCGATCCTGGACACCGTGACCTGCCCGAACTTCGTCGCCAGCGGCCGTTCACGGCCCTTCTCCGCACGCGTGCGCAGCACCCCGTCTTCGCCGGTCACGTCATGCCGCCGGACCTCCCGCCCCGCCAGCAGGCCCAGGTGCCCCTGGAACAGCAGCCGCAGCAGCTCCCGTCCCCGCACCCCCACCTGCTCTTCCAGCTCAGCGTGCTGCAACCCCGCGGCATCCTGCGACGCCAGCCAGCCCTCCAGCCCCGCGTAACACTCCCTGGCCTGTGTGAACGCATCATCCCCGGGCACAGACGCGTACTCTTGCATCGGGCTCCTTCTTTTCCGATCCGGTCGTTAGACAACCAGGACCGTAACGAGAAGGAGCCCTTCACACATGCACCGACACGGTGCAAACCAGACACCAGAGCACGCAGCGCGCTAAATCCCCTTCCGCGCCGTCACCTCACAAGAGCCGCACCCATCTCAATCCTCGGAGGCGTTGCGGAAGCTTCGTATCGGAACGGTATCGGCAGGCTCCGACAGTTCTGCCTCCGCACAACACGGATCACTGAGCAATCTGGGGGCGAACAGATCAGTTCACCACGCCGGTACTACAGTCCCGGTTTGTGACCTGATCATGGTCAGGTCGGGGCTGCCCGCAGGCGTGCTTGGTAGTGGTGGTAGCGGGCGCGGGCCTGGTGTTTTCGCCGCCATCGGGACCAGGCGTAGCCGAGTTGGCGGGTGACGGCGGTCATCGGCGTGGTGGCCAGGTTCAGCAGGCGGCGGGCTTCGGGGACGCTGACCTTGACCATGCCGGGGTCTTCGGGGGCGGGCTCGTGTGCGCTGGACGGCAGCGCCCCGGTGTCGGCCCAGGCTGGAGGCTGGGCGGGGACGGCCGGGACGGCGCCTGCGGCCTGTGTTAACGGGGCGGAGGGCAGCGGGCGGGCGGCGGCGACAGCGAGCAGGGCGAGCGCGCACATGGACAGCACGGTGTGCCGGTGGAAGGAGTGCCACAGCCGGACCTGGTGCTGATCGAGGCCGGCCTGGCCCTTGCCTTGCTGGTGACATTCTTCTGCCGGCCATCTCTTCCCGGCCACCGCGATCAGGGCTGGCAGGGACACCGGCCGGCCCGCGGGGGCATGGCAGTAGAAGAAGGCCAGGTCGGAGGGGTCGGAGATGCTGCGGCGGATCAGCACGTGGTGCCGGGGCGAGGCCGTCGCCGCCCAGGCCCAGTGGTACTCGCGGTGCCCCTTGCAGCCCGGCCCGCACGAGCGGGTCTCCCAGCAGCAGGCCGGTACCAGGCGGGCCAGCGACGCCACGGGCACCCGCCGCCGGGACGGCAGGGTGATCGTGAAGTTCACCGGGACCGCGAGCACATACCCCTTGCCGTGCCTCTCGCAGGCGGCGCGCAGCTTCGAGCTGCGGCCGTAAACCTCGTCGCCGGCCAGGAAGGCGAACGGCACGCCTGAGCTGATCGCGGTGGTGACTATCTCGGTGCCCTGCTCAGTCTTGGTGGCGAACTCCACGCCTTCGGGGACCGCCGCCCCCTCCCGCCGCTCGCGGTCAGCGCACCAGGACTTCGGCAGGTAGAGCCGGAAATCGAAGGGTGCGTGGCCTCGGCTGGTGACATAGGCCATGAACACCACGGTCTGGCAGTTCTCCACCTGGCCGGTGATCCCGGCGTGCTGACGGGCCACCCCCACGGTCATCCGTCCCTGCTTGAGCTCGGCCGTCTCATCCAGCACCAGGACAGCCTGCGGATCGGCAAGGTGGCCCAAGATGAACCGCTGCAGCGCGCCCAGTGCCTCCTGCCAGTCCCAGGCGTGCTCGGCCAGCAGGGCCTGCATCCGCCGCGGCGACCCATGCCCGGCGGCCTCGGCGAGCTGCCAGCACGACCGGCGGTCCCCGCCCGCCGCCAGCAGCGCGCCAATGTAGGCAAACGCCACCAGGCGCGACCTGGCCTGGCAGAACACTGGCGCCAGCCGGGCGCGCAGCTCATCATGAAGGCTTCCCAGCCAGCGGCCATCCCCTACGATGGCCCCGGCGGCCACCTGCTGATCTTGTCTTCTCACAGAGCCTGATCATCCAGGTGGCCGTCCTGCCGCTCACCGCCACCCCCGGCACGCCAAGCTCCAGCCAGCCCCTAAATCACAAACCGGGACTGTAGTACCGGGCGAGAGTTAGGTAGGAGATTATCTCCTTTTGGGAAGTAAGCTATGTGTTACCATTTTGGCAACACATACCTTGCATAACGTGACAATCAAGGCGAGGGCCTTGCTGCGGAACAAAGCCCTTGGGCATTCATCAGCGCGGGGGGAAGCGCGCCACGTCGGTGTCGCCACCGTTCACCCTTAGAATCCGTAACAGAATGACGTCTGGGAATACGGGGGATGATGTGGTGGCTGAGCGAGACCGCGAGGAAGGTCCAGCAGTCACCGTGGAACACCCCAGACGAGTTATGGGCCCGGATCGAGCCGCTGCTTCCTGTCATCGCGCGCCGGGCTGACCATCCCGGCCGCAAGCGGCTCGACAACCGCAAAGGTCCTGTCTGGGATCTTGTTCATGCTACACACTGCAATCCCCTAGGGTTCTTGCCTCAGGATCTGAGCTTCGGGTCGGGTGTGACGTGCTGGCGACGGCTGCTCGACTGGCAGGAAGCCGGGGTACAGCAGGAGCTGCAAGAGGCTCCGCTGGCTTGTGGGCTAGGTGAGTCCCATTTGGGACCCCAAAAGCTCTATTCATCCGGGCACATGACTGCCGTCTTGGTCTGTGCTGTCATGGTCGGCTAGTCCTGTGGCGCAGTTGCCGATGCCTGCTGCCACGATCCACTGGGCGGAGCTGAAGTCGAGGGTCCAGGATTGCTGAAGCAGTGTCCGGCGCAGGCTGTTGCGGTCTTGTACCGCAGCGGGCTCGGCGGGTAGCCGCACGCGGAACTCGCCGTTGTCGCCCCAGTGGGGGTCAGCGGGGATCGTCAAGGGCCCGAATGAACCGGTCCACCAGCTCTGACCAGGCAGGGTGACTCCACCAATGCCGGCATGCGAGGCCACCATGGGCGGCAGCCCGGCGGAACGCGAAGCCGACCCCTCGGTCTGCCGCCTGGTAAACGAAGGCGGTCAGTTCCTGGTCCGCGTCGTTCTCCAACTGAGGCAGGTTCTCTCGTGCCACATCGCGCAAGATCGCACCGGTCGGCAGGCGCCGACCTGGATCCACAGGTAAATGCGGCCGCCGAGCCAGCGGAAGTCGTCAAAGGTAATCTCATCCAGGAATGGGCTGGGGCATCCGGCGCGATCCCCATCTGGGCACGCCAGCGCCACAGCAGCTGATCCAAGCCGCCAGCTCATATGAGAGCTGACGCGCAGCATGTCTCCACCGTGGAGGCGTCCCTCGGCATGCCAGTCCTCGACCTGAGTATTGCGCCACGCCGAGTTCACCAGCCCGAGTGCGGACAGCCGCAGAACCGGCCGTAACGACCGCGAATCGATGCCAACCTGATCACGCAGAATCTGCACGACGAGTTCATCCTCGCGCTGCGGGCTCAGCCCCATTACCCCTCCGCTTATTGCGCGCCCATTTGTCACGCATAGCCCAGTCTGTCGCCGAATGTAAATGCCCGGCCTTGGAAGCCGGGACGTCAGGCACCGCAGATAGGTTGTGGGCGTGGCTGATATCCCGGCGGCGATCGCGGCGGAGCTGGCGCGGCTGCGGGCGGAGAACGCCCGGCTGCTGCGGTTGCTGAAGCTCACCCCGCAGCAGGCCGCCCCGCCTGGCCCCGCGCAGGCCGCCTACTTCGAGGCCCCGCCTGGAATGGTTCACGACGGATCACCGCCGGATGCGAAGGTCGCGTTCTACGCGGCGCTATTCGCTGCCCGCACGGACGTGTACGCGACGCGGTTCGACAACCCGCGCACTGGCAAGGGCGGCTGGATCCCGGCGGTGCGGGGCGGGTGGCGCAAGGGCGTCCGCCACGAGGATCGGAACTACCTGCCGCTGACCGCCGAAGTGCTGGCGGCGCACCTGAAGGGAGAGGTCCACATCGGCCTGTACCCGCTCCTGGGCGGCGACAAGTGCTGGTGGCTGGCCGCCGATTTCGACGGCCCCGAGGCCATGTTTGACGCCCTGATGTACGTCAAGGCCGGCCGGGCGGTCCAGGTCCCCGTCGCACTGGAGGTGTCCCGGTCGGGGGCCGGCGCTCATGCGTGGGTGTTCTTCACCTCCCCGGTCCCGGCCGAGCTAGTGCCGCATCAAGCTACGTTTGCCCGGTCGATGATGCGGCGGAGTCGTTCGTCGTAGGCGTGCAGGAAGCGGGGGATGTTATAGGTGGAGGCACGCATCCGCTGCCGCTCGTAGAACAGCGGGTTGTGCATCGACGCCGCGTGCCGCAATGTCGCGGCCAGCCCTGGGGTCAGCTCTGCCTGCTCGA